>Ga0210406_10003345_pt1 | contig 17653 bp, 23 predicted proteins | sample IncBWC30MmetaG_FD_155454 | JGI IMG/M metagenome (GOLD analysis project Ga0210406, IMG submission 155454) | Forest soil microbial communities from Barre Woods Harvard Forest LTER site, Petersham, Massachusetts, United States - Inc-BW-C-30-M | ecosystem: Environmental > Terrestrial > Soil >... | reverse complement strand
TGTCGTTGAATCGGCTGATGACACCCATCCTGTACTCAAGGGCTTGCACTGCAGCGTCATACTCCCAGTTCCAGTTCCCACAGACGGCCAGCAACGCCCCAGCGCTACACCAGCGACACGCCTCCGGCTGCCATGCGTCTACATCTGCCCCGCGGGAGTCTTCTGCTAACGCTTTCTTTATCCAAGACTTGCGCGGCGTAATCTTCTTTCTCGCGGCCTTCAATGTTTCCAAAGTTGTCATGCAACCTCCTTGAATTTGTTAGTAGGCACATAGGCCCCATTTACCCACTTGTAGCGCTTAGATCCTTTACGGCTTTGGCAGATAATGCATAGGGCCGCATTCTTTGGTTCACCATCTACTTCAATCCGGTCGTCCCTCTTTCCTGCGCCTCTCCCAGCCTCATGGTCGAATGTAGGAAGATGCTGCCGAAGGCAGATGGCGCATAGTCCTTGCTGGCGTCTCCACATCTCCCAGGTTCTTTCCTTGTAGATTCGCCGGCCTTCAGTGGTTTCCAGGTTGAGAATTTGCTTACCGTCTGGTCCATCGGGGTAGTCAATCGGCTCTTGTCTCTTCTTCTTTGGTTTCTGGCAGGGAAGCATTTAGTTTGCGTTAGCCTCGTCAATGCGGGTGTTGAGAGTCGCAAGGTATTGCGCTGGCGTCCCGGCGAACTCAGTCATGTCTACAGCGCCGGCCTCTGGGGTCATGTTGAGGATCGACCAGGCTGTCTCGATGCGCGGGTCTACAGCAGGGGCTGCGGTCGCTGGCTCCTTCTTGTCGGCAACCTTGTGCATGGTCATCGGGAAAGGCTTGCGGCGCGGTAGTTCGATCGATACGTCGAACTGCTTGTCGATGTCAGGTGAGCCCCATATGCGGAGGCAGCTTTCGCCGTTCCATTGACCCTCGAATAGCGTCACACGCTTGCCAATCCAATCCTTCAGCTGGTTGCCGAACATGGACTTAATGCATAGTCCGTTCGTCTTGCAGGCCACCAGCTGCATCGGCCGCTCCACAAACGAAATGATGGCCTTAGTCTTTGGCTTGCCGGTGTTGTCTTCGAGTGATTCGATGTCAACGTCGGCAATGGTTAGGGTTACCTTCTGGCCCTTGAGTAGATCGGCCTTTAGGAATCGCCCCGGATATAGTTCTGAATAAACAGACGGCTTAGGCATTAGCATCCTCCGCGATTAGATCGCTGAAATTGAAATCATCGGCATCGCTGCCGTAGGCATAACTGGGGAGGGAAAGGTCGGTAATGGATTCTTCCGCTGGGGGCCATTCGTTCGTGCGCTCACACTCGCATAGCTTGCGCATAAGAAACTCGTAGTCTTCCTGCCCCTTCGCCAAAACCTCATCGGGGATACTGAAGACGGTAAGCTCGTACGGAGGCTTGTTCTCTACCGCAATCTCGTACATCTCGGGATCTTCGCCGGTCAACACGCGGAAGCCTTCGCGGTACATAGCAAGCTGTATGTGATAGCCCATGCGGTAGGCGGCGTTGCCAAATGAGAATTTGCTGCAATCCCTCGCCGTCTTCATGTCCGCGATAAAGGCCTTTGCAGAGATTCTTCCCGTCTTATCCAGACGACCCTTGCAGTCGCGGTCAAACTGCTTATCTCGCCAGACCATCGTTACCTCTGAAAGATGGCCTTCAAGGAAGCGAGACGCTAGTGCAGACTTGCGAACGGCGGTTGCCATGTTGACCATAGACTTCCGCTCCTCCCGCGTGATAATCTGTTTCTGGGACAGCGCGCATTCGGCCTGAAATGCATCCCATACTTTGCCACGGCGCACATTCTGTCCTTCTACCTCTCCCCACAGCGCAAAATCCCCAATCGTCTCCGGCTCAAGAATCATGCGGTGCGTGTGGTTGCCGAGGACCATTGCATCACTCGGCGGCGTCGGGTGGTCCTTGAAATAGCGATAGGACAGCGGCGAACGCTTCATATGCTTCAGGGATGAGTAGTTCACCGCGTCAATCTTGCTGTACTCCTCAAAAGACATATTGGGGGTGAAGCCGTAGTGCTTGGACGAGACCGCCTTAAGGTCTTCCAGCACGTGCGAGGCTACGAGTTGGTCATGTAGGACGCTCACTAACTTCCTCCTAACTCAAAATGCAGAACCCCAAGAAACCGATAAGCAGTCCCATGCTGATAAAGTCTGCCAATTTCAACCAGCACTCTTTCAGTGTTCTCTCGTCGTGGTAGAAGTTCCCTAACGCGATAACTATGCGGTCGTAGGGGTTCATTCAGCGCCCCCGGTCTTGATGAAGTGTTCAATGCGGGCCGCAGCCTGTTCGGGCGTGGGCTTCCACGCATCCACAGATCCATGGAATTGCTTGGGCCAATCGGTGCAGTAGAACAGGAGATCAGCTTCTTCCTGATCGAGTCCCAAAGCCTCCCTTGCGGCGCCAAATTTGTAGTTATCGGCCCCCGTCATCTTGCAGGCCCATCCCCCGATGCAATAAGAGGTTCCGCATGAATGGACGGTCAGCCAATCGTTCATGTCAAATTCCGCGGGCTTCTCCTGAATCACTGCTGCAATCTTGCGTAGAAGTTCAACGTTCATACTTCCTCCTCACACTGCTCTTGCCAGCATCTCCAGCATTGATCTACCGGCAGGCCTAAATAAGTAAGAGGGCTCTTGGAATCAAGAATTACCCCGCATTTCTTGCAGTTGCAGTCTCGGTGAGAGCAGGTCACATAATCTCCTTGATCGCCCGCACTACGTGATGACGTGCGCTGTAGAGGTTGGCTTCCAGTTCTTCTGAGGGCTTGTCTGCCAGCATGGAATCAATAAGGCCCCGAATCGCCATAAGCTCAAGCATCTTTGTTGACCCGGCCCTATTTGTTACTAGCCTTACAGAGCGGCCGGTGTTGGTTACTGACTGGATAGTCATACTGTCACCTCGCCTTTGGCTTCACGGTGAGGCTTGCCATATTTTCCGTAGTAGGAGGCTTCGGCGGGCGCGTGGTGCTCGCAAACCCATTTACCTCCGAGGTTGATGGTGGCGCGGAAGAAACACATCCCCACTTCGCACGCCGGTAGAACAGTCTTAGTAGCCAAAGACCACCCCCAGTGCAACCAGCATTGCCACGGCTATACATCCACCGATCAAGAGAGAGAGCTTCAAGGAGTACTTAGGCTTGGATTTGGAGTTTGAAGTTAGGCGCCAGCAGCCGTACCTGTCGCAGCCCATGCAGTCTTCGTGGCAGACAGGGCAGGGCTTATTGAGGCACCGCATGAAGTTTTCTGGGCGGGGCTTATTGAAGCTGACTGGGGTTTTGAATGTGGATTGCTTGTCGAAGCTCCTCACAGCTGCCTCCCGCAAGCGCACTGGATCAATCCGCGCTCGATGTTGGCGTGTCCGGCGTTGGCAATCTCTTTGTTTTGGGAAATCACGGCGGGCGCGATATTGACGATGCGACCGCAACCACCGCACTCAACAGTCCTTAGTCCTACTGCCTTTTCTGTGGTCATGCGGCCACCTCGATTAGTGCTTCAGGGCAGGCTGCCTCTTCTTCTGGCTCGATGGAGCGGACATATTCGACAAGCCGATCGAACGTCATCTCCCCCCACACTACGAAGAGGAATTTTTCGCTGATGTCGTCGAGGACGCACCGATCCAGCCATGGCCACATCTCGATAAAGTCAGCTTCCGTCGGAACGCGGTGCCCACCGTTGGCGAGGTACGCTCGGCCTACAGCGCAGCCGCAACCGTCATCAAGCCACTTCCTCCCATTGCCGCGCGGGAGAATTACATCGCCTAGCAGTATTGCTTCTGAAAGTTTCATGTCTTGACTCCGTTTCAGGTACTCGACAACATTACCACTATTTTGTGGCTTGTCAAGCTAGTATTTTATGGTATTATTCTGGTCATAGGAGAACCCATATGGCAACCCGCAAAAAGAAGGTCGATTTCAAGGAGTTGGAATGGTTCACGCTGGAGCAGGCAGGAGAATTGCTTCAAATGGACCGTAAAACCGTGCAAAGACGCTGCGAGGACAAGACCATCGCGGCCAAAAAGTACGGCGTAAAATGGCGGATTCCGAGGTCTTCTCTATACAACGTAGCCCAACCGGGGTAGTATTTGGCCATCACAAAAAGGTGGTGGTAATGAGATACCAAAATGGCACGATCGAAGAGGTGGGCGGGATCTGGTATATCCGCTTCACCGTGGATGGCAAGCGCCCCCGTTTCCGCATTGGGCTGAAGTCTCAGTTCAAGACGGAATCTGCGGCTTCACGTGCGGCCCAGCATATCCGCGATCAGATCAACTCGCCTTCGCAGCCCTCGAAATCGAGGACTTTTGGTGAGGTTATCGCGAGGTATGAGAATGAGGAGATGCCGGCAAGGTACTCGACTCGCAGGGGCTATATGCAGATTCACCGGCTGTATCTGTTGCCGAAATGGGGCAACATGCCGCTAACAGAGATGAACACTATGGAGGTAAGGGCATGGATTCTGAACCTAAAATTCAGCACGAGGACGAGGGGCCATATTCATGGGCAGATGAGAGTGTTGTGGCGTTTTGCAATGCTATGGGGCTGGACACCAGCGGCCGTGAATCCGATGTCGCTCTTCTCCGTTCCTGGTGCAACCAAACGGACCCGCCAGCCACGAACGATCAGCCCCCAGCAGTTCCTGATGCTCATAAAGAATGAGTCTGACATCATCATCCGCGCCATGTACTTCGGGGCCTACTGCCTGGGCCTGAGAGCCAGCGAGCTATTCGCCCTGCAATGGCACGATTTTGATTTTCTGGGGGGATGGGTGCATATCGACAGGGCTATCGTAGACGGGCGCGTGGATGACGTGAAGACAGAGAGGTCTAGGGAGCATCTACCCCTGCCCAAACGCGCCCTAGATGCATTCCTAGCCCTCTATGGCAAGACTGAATACAAGGGTCAGGGAGATTGGGTATTCGCTAGCCCAGCACAGATGGGGCAGATGCCATTCAACTCCCAGCACATTCAGTTCAACATGCTCAGAGTCGCAGGAAAGGCTATCGGGCTGGATTTCAGTCTAGGCTGGCATACCTTCCGGCATTCCTTTAAGAATCTGCTGAAGGCGTCCGGTTCCGATCCAGAGATGATGCGGGATCTGATGCGGCATTCAGACACCCACACAACGATGAACGTCTATGGCGAGTCGGATTTCGAGCGCATGCGGGCTGCTAGTGATAAGGCGATGGATTTGATTTTCAAGGAGGAGTGATTTTGAAGCCATATTACGAAGAATCAGGGATAACAATCTACCACGGAGATTGTCGTCAGATACTGCCGCAGCTTGCAAGGTTTGATCTGCTTTTGACGGACCCGCCATATGGGGTGGATGCGGACCGGGACCGCAATTCGCAGAAGAATGGGTGGGTTGACTATGGCTCTACCGGATGGGACAAGGCCCCGATCACCAAAGAGCACCTTGATATGTGCCGCGCCAGTTGCGATAAAGCGGTTATTTGGGGCGGGAATTATTTTGAACTGCCGCCCAGTATGGGATGGCTTTGCTGGAATAAGGGGCAGAGGGCCTTCAGCTTGGCCGATGGCGAGCTCGCATGGACTTCTGAGCGTCAAGCTATGCGGATATTCGACTACTCGCGTGGCGAGGCATTACAAGACGGCAAGCAGCATCCCACGCAGAAGCCGATAGCGCTGATGAAATGGTGCATTGGCCGAATGGGCCTAGTGTGTAGCATTGTGGATCCATTTATGGGGTCGGGAACGTCGCTGGTCGCAGCAAAAGATTTAGGCATCATCGCGACGGGCATCGAATTAGAGGAGCGCTATTGCGAGATTGCCGCAAACCGGCTGCGGCAGTCGGTGCTGAATTTTGAAGCCGCCCCCGAGATGCCCTCTATATACCCAGAGCCAGAATTAGAGCTAGTAGAATCAACGGTTTATGGTGGGCAGTGAGGGACTCGAACCCTTACATAATGCACCATGCTAGTAATTTGTGGCCATTCATGCTACTAATTAGTCACGGAGAACACTGTATGACTTCTATCTGCCCAGTTCCTGCCCAAACATTCTATTGCCAAGATATGTCTATTGGAGTACAAACGGAGTCCTGTAACTCTGCTTTCATGGTGGTTTATCTGTTGCCTATCGGTCGCTTTCGCCTTATCTTCTCTATAGCGCCTACTGGTGCTATAGGAGAACTCCATGAAGATAGGTCTCATTGCTCTTGCTCTCGCTCTGGTTGCCGCTCAGGTCTACGTCGTCAAGCATCACCAGCCCGCTACTCAGCAGATTGCCGGACCTCCGGGATCGATAGATCCCTGCCCGCCGCTCTGTGGTGCAGCTCCCCAGAAGTAGCTAGATTGCGGGTGGCCTGATGCACGTCCAAAAGAATGCGGCAGACATCCTCTGGGTTGTGGCCGTCATTGGCATTCAGGCCGCCCTCGCAATCAGCAAGAGGCATTCCCTCGCGTCTCTGCGGGCCTTCCTTCTGGTGCAGGCCATCATAGGCGCTGCGCTACTGGCTATCGCGATAATCGCAAACCCCTGGCACTACTTCTACTCATGGATAGCTGGAACGGTCGTCCATCACGGCCTCTGCGCTTTCCTCATGTGGGACCTCTATACCGTCGTCCGATTGCGCGGGCTTCCGACCCGTCAGGGGATATTCCCGATCGCACTTATTGGGTTGGCGTCTATTCTGTCCGGCTTTTATTATGCGAACGATTCCTACAGGATTATCCAGGATTCAGCATATCGCCTCGTCATGCCGCTGGATCACGGATTGTCGTTCAGTGTTGGCTGCATGATGGCCGCGCTGCCGTTCTACGCCATGCATGTTTCCGCCGTGATCCCCAAGCATGTAAATCTGGTTATCGCGGGATTGTCGATATACGCGTTTTCGTATGCTGGGCTGTTAGGACACGCAATCAAGGCCCACCCCAAAATGTTGCATCACGCTGCTGATTTTGTGTACTTCATCTCCCTGTTTTTATGGTCTAAATCCCTCGTTTCCAAAGGCCCGCTAGTGGCTGCGGAATATCCATTAACTTCCTAGCCATGAAGAGTCTCGCCGGGTTCTATAAATGAATCAGTTCGTTATGGGATCATTAGCAACCGGAGCTGTAGGGGCCATAGGATTTGTCATTACGAGCAGATCCAAGCCCCCCAGAAAGCTCCACGTCCTCACCACCAACACGGAGGCAATTTTAACAATCATTGCAAAACTTGAAAAACCCTACACCCCTGATCTTTTTTCTCCGAAACTCCCCCTGTCTGATGTGTTGTCTGTCTATTTCAACTCGCGCAATAACCGGAGCTGGATGAATGAGCGCCGGCTAGAGGGCGAGGATGGTAGATGCTCCCTGCTGCTGCAAAGACTCGACAATAATCACCGGTACGTAAAGAGGCTTGCAGGCGCTTGGATCGGCTATCGCATTCTTGATAAATTGGTTCCAGATTGCCACACTACGTACTGCCGTAATCTACTCTGGTCATATGCTGAAGGGCGAAGAGTCCTTAGCCAACTCGGAGAATACTGCTCTACCGAGGATCAGGTATTCATCAGAACTCGGATATAAAAATGATCGAAGTTGAACAAATCATGCTTGCACAGATCGAAGGCCTGAAGCGTCAGTTGGCGGAAGCGCTGGCGATGCTTCGGGACCATCGACTGTCCATGAAGAAAAACGGTAACCCCGCTAGGCGGTTTTTCAATGAACGCCCGATCGATGCGATGCGTGTAGTCCTAGAAGAGAATGGGGGCAGAATGAGGCGCGTTGACCTCGAAAAAGCCCTCATTGAGGGTGGGCTTCTAGTCGGGAAATCTCGGAAAACAACCAACATCAAAGAGTCCTACAAGAAAAACTCAGGGACGCTCATTATTGATGGCGAATATGTAGAGATCCACCGCTAGCCCCCTCCCCGCGCCATCCCCCTTACTACTTTATCGACATCACCTATAGGTGATTTACCTGCAATGATTTAGCGGTCATGCTGGAGTGTGCCCAGAAATCTAAATAAGGCCTTCGGTCGCCGGATAGTCGAGAGTCGATTTAAGCATGGCTTTTCGCAGCGCCAGCTTTCCTTGAAGACGGGCATAAGCACCCAGCACATCTCAAACATGGAGAACGGCAAGAAGGAGGCGTGCTTGGGGAATATAGCAAGGCTGGCGCGGGCTTTTGGTGTTACCATCTCTGAGATGACGAAGGGGCTTTAAGCAAAAAGAAGCGGTCTGCCCGAAGGCAGACCGCTAGGAGGAAACTTGATAACGAAGTCTGAGTATATGGAGAGGCCGGAAGATATCAACCTTGGGCCCATATGGAATTCAATGAGAACCCGCCAACGGGAGCTTAGCTGGCCAACGTACTGGATGAATTGCCAGATGGCGCAATCTTCCGAGCCTCTCAGTATGTTCGGCCGCTATGGGAGCCATAGCACGCTTGACTCTCTATTCGGTCCAGGCCTGCTGTGAGTTTTAGGTTTCTGCGGCTTCTACTGGAGACCCTAAAAGCGCAGCTATTTTGAGCAGGCTCATTGCATATCTGCGGGCCTCTGGCTGAATTCCAATGCAGGCTGATTCCACTAACCATCTCTGATCTATGGCAACACCACAGGCCTCGAGAAATTCTGCGTCATCCATGAGCTTGCCAGTCTGTGGCGCTAAGATCTTGCCAGTCGCAATTGTGGGCTATTTCGCGGACGCGCCGGATTGGTGAAAGCTCGCCATTGAGGTAGAAGACGAGAATATTGTGCTGGTTGACGTAGACATAAGAGCCTTTAGCCCACTTTGCGCGTCTCACTTTCCCTCCAGCCTTCAATGTTTTCAATGCCCATTTGAACTCATGCAATGCCGGCGAAACCGGATTGCCCCAGATGTCCAACTCTTCCATAAATCCTCTATTTCAAAAACTTGTGCAGGTGTGTAACCAAGTGCCCAAGATGGTAGGCAAACGTCTCTTCATCACAGCGAATGCCTACCGACTTGAACATGTCGCGGATGGTATGGCTTGCCTCGTGAGCTATCGTGCCCTCATTGATCTCTGTCTCGAATAGAATCCAGCTCCGCAGGAAACCGGATCTTGGTTCGCCGGTTCATGCGGCACTCTCACCCTTCTGCAGAATCGAGAAATTGGCCTGTCCGATTAGCCCCTCATCCTTACTCCAGACGAACGATTCCGCAGCCCTGATAGCTCCCAGGTGGTGATTCTCGGAACCCCATGAGCAGGACGGCCGAAGCGATGGCAGGCTGCGGGCAATGAAGCCCATATCCTCAATCATCTGTTTCTTGTGGACGTGGCCGGTGTGCGCCTCGTGAACTTTGGTGCGGCCCCACATCTCGGGCTTGGCGGCGGCCATTGCTTTACCGTAATTGTCGAGCTTGCCCTTATCGCCATGCTCGAACATGACCATGACCTTGCCCCACTCCCACCATTTGCGGTGCTGGGCTCCGTTATCGATGGTCACGCAGGGAAGATTGTGGAAAATGAATTCAAGACTTAGCCCCAGGTGCCACGAGGCCAGCGGGTCATGGTTGCCGGGAGAAATCACGATATGCACGCGCCCATATCGTGCCACCGCCTGCTCAACCAGCCACCGGGACGCATCCACTGATTGGCGAAAGACTTTCTGATATCGCCCGTCCATTTGCTGCGGAGTAAGTCGCTCTGTCGAGCCGGCGCGGTTGTCAGCATTGATCTGATCGTTGCCGAAGAGCAGTAGGCCCATATCCGGCTTGAAACTGTCGGTGCGCTGCATCAGGCTTGCCGCGGCATCCTTCCACGCCTCCAGCGCCAGCTTGCTATCCCAGTCTTCCCCGCCTGTCTCTTCCCCCCAGATGAGACCGCCAAAGTGATGGTCAACAATCGAGTGCTCAACGGCGACACCGGAGCCGGCTGGTTTGCGCGGCTTGAATCCGGTGAATTTGGGTGAATACTTGAGTGCCTCTTTGCGAAGCAGCTCAATCTCTGCGATGGCGTTGGCAACTGCCACCTTCTTTTTGAGGAAGGCTTTGACCTGAAACAGCGGCTCTATCTGCAAAAACTCGGCGTCTTTCGGTCCAACCTTCGCGCCAACTTCCCACTTGTTACAGATGAATCGCTCGACCTCCCATATTCCTAGGTCGATCTTGCAATACTCGACAAGTTCATCGAGAGTGTGGATCCGCGTACTCGGGAGGGAAATGTTCCAGCTATCTCCGTTTATTTCTTCGGATTGGGTGTTGGTGGGTCGCGGGGTCGCTTCCACTGCCGGCATAGTGCGCTTGATTTTGTCCACCGTACCGTGGGAGCAGCCGACTATATCCGAAATGCGGTCCCTAGCAACTCCCTGCTTTATCAGTTCGCGGACTTGCTGTATCTTCTCGGGAGACAACAGGGGTATCGGCAAGGAGTCTCCTTAAGTTATGCAGCGTTGAGTAGTGCTACATCTTCCGTGGCTCTGCGCCCCACCTGATGAAACCAGAGAGAGAACTTGAGGCAGTTTGCAGCAGCCCCCCAGCTCCCAGATTTCAGGAAGGCAATCGTGTCCTTGAACTTTGAGAATCGTGTCTCTCCAAGGTTGAAGAGCATGTCAACAATCACGGCTTGCGGATTGGTTGGCATCGTGTCGAAGTTCGGAAAGATTCTCCGTGCTGCCAAGACGCACTCATTGATCTGGTAGTCCCTGACCTGATTGATTTGGTCGTCAGTCAATGCGGCCGTACCGCTCTTCAGGTCCGCTAGATTGAGTCCGAAGTGACTTGAAATAACGTCCGAATCGGAGTCTTCAAGGTTCCAGCCAACGCCGATGGTGGGCTTGCCTACGGTGTCGTGATAGACGGTTTTCCGCCGCCCCTCGTGCTTTTCCACGAGGTTGGTTATGAAAGCTAGGTCCATGATGTCCTCTGGTGGTAAACTGTTGTTGCCTCACCAAGAAGCGACCCGCGAGAATTTCAGTGTGCGGGCTCCGACAAGCTTGTAGGACTTGAGTCGAGTGAGGTCCAAAATTGAGTTTGCGATGTCACCGCGCCGCAGGTGAATAGAGGCCCTTTCGGGGGCCTTTTCTGTTGCCTAGGGGATCTTTATGTTTGAAAACGTGATGTGCCCGCCGACGCTCATGCCCGGATTGGTAGTGGGTGGGGTGATGGTGTAGATGCCAGTAAAGATGCTGGAATTCGTATCTCCGGAGAGTGTTCCGAGAGCTTGGATTGTGGTCGTTGTGGCCACACTAATGGCCCCGGAATAGGTCGTTCCGTGTGAGCACGTCCCCGCCGTAGTCGCTGCGGGTGTCGTGCCGTCGGTCGTGTAGCATATCGTGGCCGAGGTAGTTACCGTGGCCAAGGTAACGCTTTGAGTTGAGGTGTATGTTCCTGCTGCAGGAGAGGCAGTTGGTGTAGCGACCGTGGCCGTACCCTGAGCGCCCAGACCGGCAATGGCGCTCCCGCTGGGCAGCTGGGGCACGCCATTGAATACGTCCAAGGCCGCTTCAGTGGTGAAGGATGCGGGCTCTCCAGTGAAGGCGGGGTCTACAACCTGCTCCGATGCCGCCGGAGTGAAGCTATGCCCCATGTGAAAGAAGACGTTGTTGGTGCGGACGACTGTACCGGCATAGTCGCTGGTATAGATGGCTCCCGGTCCACCTGCCGCGCCACCACAGCAGTAGGTTGCCGAGTTGTCATAGCCAAGTGTGATGTTGTTGCTGAGGGTTACAGTGCTAGTGCTGTCGCATCCCAAGGGTCCGCACTTTGGGTCGAAGATGGTAGGCGAATAGCTGATGATTGTATTATGGTCAACCGTTGCAGTACCCCCAGTCCTCACGCCAAACGTGAGCGTATCGAAGGCGCGGCAGTAGTCCTGCAGGTTCGCGTTATAGTTGCTGGGCAGGCCAGAAAATGCCGCAGAGAGCCTATAGCAGTTCCCGATCGCGACATTATTGGTGAAGGTCATGGGGTCGTTTGACGGGCCCCACTTGAACGCTTGCCCGTTATTGCCATAAGAGATTGAGTGCGTCACACTGCTTGGGCAGGTGCCGGTGTCGTTGTGCAGGAAGTCGTAGCCGTCTTGGGTGTTGTAGCGAAAAATTGAATTGGTAACCTGCTGAGAGATGCAGGTGCCGGCTGGGCTGCCAATGCCGTCGCCCTGCCCTCCGGTGCTCTGGCTATAACAATTGAGTACCGTACCGCCCGGATAAGCCTGATTGCAGCCGCTCCACTCGACAATCAGGCCATCGGCTTTCAAGACTCCGTTGACGCTGGGGGTTCCGAACTGATGGGGGTCGCCGCTGATGTTGTTCCCTGTGCCGTCATCGAAATCCCAGCCAGTCTCACCGTTGATTGAGACCTGCACTCTTGTCGCGGTGACAGTGCCTCCGAACGGTCCGATGATGCCGCGAGAGGTAAAGCCGTGAATCCACATATCCTGCAAGAGCACGTCATGGGTGGCGGTGCTTGTGCCGATACCGTTGTTGGCATAGTCGTCCAGTGGAAAGCTGGTACTGCAACCAGAGGGCAGGGTTGGGGAGCCGAACTTGATGCACTGCGAATGTCTTGTAAGCTCGATGCACTGAACGTCAACATAGGCGCTCCCAAGACTGAGGACTTGGAACACACCGAAGCCGCCGAAGAGTTGAGTCATGGCGCTTTGAGAGCTGCAGCTGGCAAAGTTCGCGCCAAGGATTTTCGTGTGTGCTCCCGCGGTTCCGGACGGAGGTGAGGGTGCTCCTGAAGCAAAGGGATTGCCATTGACCGCCATAAAAGAGTCGCCTGAATTCGGGCCGCTAAACCCGACACGACAAGGGCCACTCGAACCCGGAATGGTTACAGCCGGCGCACTGAACTGAATGCAGTCTGTGATGAGGTAGGTGTCCCCGCCAGCACCAACCCAGCCCCATTTCGGATAACCGGCGTTAGGGTCGGTGGTGTAGGCTCCATCTGCCCACAGCGACCTTACATCAAAGAAGGCGCAATGCTGATTGACTCCAGAGCCGGGGTAAGGATTAGGACTCAATCCGTCACACTGGCCAGTGGGGTGGTCGGTGGCGTCGTACCTGAAGCCGCCAGTATGGTTCACATACCACGTAGTGGAGAAGGCCGGCAGTGCGCTGAAGACAAGAAGGAAGAGGAGTATCTTTTTCACTGTTGAGCCGCCTGACATGAAATGTGTTGGAGATCTGGGGTTCCATCGGCCAGCGAGGGGGCCTTACACGCGAAAGTCCAACTTGCCCCCACCATCGAAACGGGGGCTGTTTGTGCTGGAATCGTCTGTGCGGGAATCGTCCATGCTGGAATGGTGATGGTTTCCTTGCCGCCGTTCTTGGTGGTAAAAGTGACGGTCTGAGCCGGGATCTTCACTGCCGGAATGGTGATAGCTGGTATGGCTACAGTCTGGGCTGCGGCCGGAAGGCATAGAGCCGCGATAACTGCTAGAGCTTTCATGGGGACTCCTTGCTACAATGGCGGGATGAAACTTCTGAAGCGTCTCTACAACGCCTATAAAAAGGCTGCGGATAAATGGTTGGATAGGGCTAAGGAATGGCAGCCCTACGGCTTCTAATAGGCGGTCGTCCCCGCAGCGAACATCGCGGAGATTTCCGCTCCCGAGAGCAGGCGGTTGAAGATTCTTACCCTTCCGATTGCCCCAGAGAATGCCGTCCCGCCGCCGCTACCTATACGTATAGGTAGACCCGATGCGATCGATCCGCCCGAAAGGGTGTCGTTGACTACCGTGTTAGCTACTGGCACCCCATTGATGTATGAGGTAATGCCGGAGGCTACACCTGTTCCGCTATAGGTAAAGCAAGCTAGAGTCGCGGAACCAACGGGGATAGTCGTCGCGTTTGAAGAAACATTAATAAAGTTAGAGAGCGTGGAGTACAGAAACACCTGATAGGCTCCCGGAAATCCCGTTGCCGATCCGGCTATTTCCACGGCTATACCGGTTGTAGAACTGGTATTTGCTAGCATGACTGCAGAGCCGCTAGAAGCCAGCGCGCTGGGGTTCACCCACTGGCAGATGCTGAACGGTGTAGACCCGGTGAAGTTGGTGTTTGTAGCACTTGCAGCGGTGGCAGTCGAAGTACTGCCGTTGTAGGTCGCAACTAGCCCAGTGAAACCCGCGGCCGATGCCCATGTCACGTTAGTTGTGGTCACACTATTGGTGGAGTCAGAGCCGCTATTCGCGAGAGTCGTCCCTGTACCTTCTTGCGACTTCCAGTTCTCAATCAGGCCCGAAGGCGGACCGGGGGGTAGCGCCGCTTCTGGCTGGCACTGGAGCGGGTGGAGTGTCAGGTTGGCCCCGCCAACGATGCGGGGGGTGCAGTTGATTGCCACGCCAGCGTTTTGGGGAATGGTAAAGTTGATGATTCCGTGCAACAAGCTGTGTGAGTCGTTGATCTCCTCGGCGGAAGCTGTCTCCAGATCGGCAACGAGAATGTTCACCGTCATGGGATTTGTTGAAGGCCCGACGATTTCATTGGTGCACTGCCCTGCCCACATATAATTCACCGCTGCCGAATTGCCGACATAGGTTCCTGCTGGGCTTGTGCCGTTGTCGAACTGGAAGCAATTCACTCCAAAGCTTCCATAGACCGCTCCCAGGTGCGCGTGCTCGCCAATCTTGTAGAGGGTGTAATATCCAGCGGCCTGCACATCGTCCAGCGATATCTCGACATTGTTTCCTACGGCGGGCAGCCAGATAGCACCTCCCGCCGCGTTGCTTGGTAGCGAAACGGTAGGCATATTCACATAGAGGTGCTTGCCGATAAAGCCTTGCAGTGAGGTGGCGTTGACCATCACCACGCCCGGGTTCGTGTAGGAAGATAGCGTTAGGTTTTCGAGGTTCAATTTAACGTTTGTGAATGGCGGGAATCCACCACCCGTCGCGCTGTCACAGCCGCCGAAGAGGTTTCCTGAAGGTGTGGATGTTTGGATAATCTCGCCGCTTTGAACAGCAGTACCACCGGGGGTATCCAGTCCCTTAATATTAATGACGATGGGATTTGCCGTATAGTTGGCAATCTTCGGCATCGGTAGGACAGCGTTCGCGCAGCTTGTGTCCAAAAGAGGCCCGTTCACCAGATAGATTGCCGCTACAGAACCAGAGGTCGTGGATGGGAGCTGAATTGTCCCCCCATTTGGTAGGGCTGCGATGGCAGCAAGGAAGGCCGCCGTCTCGTCATGCTGGACAACTACACCGCTCGCAACGCTGGTAGATGTAGCCGGGGTGACGGTTAGAGTTGTGCCGATGCAAGTAACGACTTTGCCGATGTAGTTTGCGCCCGACGTCCCGGCTCCGGTAATGAGCACGCCCTGATTGATCCTGAAGCTTGAGCAGGAGCCGATAGTGCCCGAAGTCCCCACGCCGAAGGTCGCAGAGGTTGTGGTGGTAGTGGCACCGTCTGGCGAGGCGTTGTAGGGGGGGGCCGTAAGGCAAATCTGGCTGGCACTGAGTGAAATGCAACCCGGAAGAGCGGAGTTGAATGTCAATGTATTTCCGTCGGCGCTTTGGCTCAGATTTGAGCTAATTGTGCTTCCCGTAGGAGACGTGGCGAGGGGAATGGAGTTGATGGTTTGCCCGGAGATACCACTCGAATATTGCGGGACATTCAAAACACCGCCGACAACCGTCGCAGGCCCACTGGTTCCGGTAGTCGTGATGGAGGTAATGAAGCCGCCGCACGGAACCCCTATAAGCTGCCACCATGCCCCTATCTCTTGGAACTGGGCACACTGCCCGCTGGTAGGCAGAGATGCCGAGGGAACGCCGAGCAGGATCAGGTCGGTACTGGAGATGTTGAAATGGTCGTTGCCATCGGTGGAGTTATAGCCAATCTCACCAGAGACGGCAGCCGTATAGCCCGCACGACTAGGAAGCTTGATGTGTGTCGCTGCGCTGAAGTCGTATAGTCCGCTAGTGGAAGCACCCGCTCCGATATTTCCCAACGTAAGGGCACCCGGACCAAAGGTATAGGCGTTACCACTATGGGACACTCCCGGCCCGCCAAAGGTGAAGGCCCCAGAGTTCGTATCGATGCTTGAAACCCCAGCCGTAGCAGAGCCACCAACCTGTACACCCTTGCCAAGCTGCACCTGGGCGGCGAGAGGCACACTGAGGCACACGATAGCTGCGAATAACTTCATGAATTCTCCTTGTGTTTCTTAGTTCACGATCCGCCAAGAGACTTGGATCGGATTCGTAGCTGGCGCCACTGGAACTTCAATCGCAAAACTTGTGCCGGGTGTGATCGCCCCATAGAAGGCGGGGCCAATTGCGGTGAGATTTGTTGGGAGGGTCGCACCCACTCCCCACGTAAGAAATATCTCGCTATTGGCTGTCACTGACGTTGTGTTGATCGTTACCGCCGTTGACCCCGCAGCGAGTGAGACGTTCCCAGCGATCGCGCTCCCGCATGACGTGGTAGCGCAATTAACCAGAGTGCCCTCAGTGCTGGAGAGCTCAAGGCCGTGTGATGGGTTGACCCATGCTGTCCCGTTCCATCCATATCCAGGCCCCACGCCAACGTTTCCAGTGAGTGAATCGGCATAGAAGGCGCTCGTAATGGGATTACCGCTAGAGCCGGGTATGTTGACATCAGGGAAGCCCGACGTAGTTGTTCTGCGGTAGATTTCAAAGATGCAGTTAGGCCCGGTAAATCCACTGGGGTTGGCCAAGCCAAACACCGCAGAACCAGCCTGAAACACTGAGCTAACCACAGACGGCGTGCCGTTTAGAAAGTCCCATTTGCAATTAGCCGCCTGCGTTAGGCCGCGGAGATTCGCTCCCGCCTGCACCTCAAGGCCGTTGTCTGGATTGCCTTGCAGGTTTGTCAGGCCGAGCTGTATCGCTGTTAGCTGAATCTGCGAAGAGGCCGCGCCCGCGCCATAGCAGGTCGTAAGGTTTGAGCCCAACATTGAACCAAACCCGAATACAAAACTCGCGGAATCTGTGAATATGGCGCAATCGGTTGCCGATCCATCCGATTCGCCGCGAATCGTCAACGTATTGAACGATGCAGTTGCGCCACCCGTCGCAGAAACTACCTTTGCCTGATGGCCCGGTGTGCCGGTAGAGTTTGAGGTCAGGTCAAGCTTGCTGCCGATTGTCGAGGTTACGCCCTCAATCGAGACGCCGATCTCATTAGGCCCAAGGCTGACGAACATGTCGTGCCAGTCGTTGTAATTGAATGACTCTGTTCCGCCATTAACGAAGAGCTGTACAGCCTTCGTGCAGCCCTGCATAGAGACTTTGCTTACTTCCATTTCCTCAGACCAAATGGGGTTTGAGCCAGTCACCGCGTAGACGTTCCAGAATGTGGCGTTTGGCGGGGTGTTGTTTACGTTCCCGTTCGTCTTGCTGGTATAGGTAACGCCTCCGAAGTTGACGAAATCTCCCTCGAAGTAGGTTGCAGAGTTAGACCATGCCGTGCCACCGTTGTTCACGTTCTCTTGCTTCAGGCACACAGGCGTGCTGTTGCCAAGCAGCACCATGTTCTCGATCTTGAAGCCGATTGCGCTTTGCGTGTGGACGATCGATCTTGCGGAAGTCGTTACACTGATAACGCAGTTCTCCAGCTTGCCAGAGAACCATCCGCCTACCGCTTTCGGTGGAACCAGAACCGCATCACCCTGCCCAGAGTAGTTCAGCGTTGCACCCTGACAGTCCAAGATGGGGTAGCCGGTTACTTGGGTTGAGAGGCCTTGGAATGGAACCACGAGATCGGA
>Ga0210406_10003344_pt1 | contig 17657 bp, 13 predicted proteins | sample IncBWC30MmetaG_FD_155454 | JGI IMG/M metagenome (GOLD analysis project Ga0210406, IMG submission 155454) | Forest soil microbial communities from Barre Woods Harvard Forest LTER site, Petersham, Massachusetts, United States - Inc-BW-C-30-M | ecosystem: Environmental > Terrestrial > Soil >... | reverse complement strand
AACGGCTCAAGAAACCTTCACCGTCGGCGACATTCGCATCGAGGGCCTGCAGCGAATCTCCGAGGGCACCGTATTCAACTACCTGCCGGTGAACATCGGCGATCACCTGGACGGCGCGCGCATTGGCGAGGCGATGCGGTCCCTGTACGCGACCGGATTCTTTCGCGACGTGGAGCTGCGCCGCGACGGCAACACCCTGCTGGTCGTGGTCGTGGAACGTCCGTCCATCGCCAAGTTTGAAATCAAAGGCAACAAGGACATCAAGACCGAGGATTTGCAAAAGAGCCTGCGCAACGTGGGTCTTGCCACCGGCAAGACCTTCGATCGCTCGGTGCTCGACGAGGTGAAGCAATATCTCACGGATCAATATTTCAGCCGCGGCAAATACGCCGTGCGCGTCGACACCAAGATCACCGATTTGCCCGGCAACAAGGTCGACATCATCGTCGACATCAAGGAAGGCAAGCGCGCCAAGATCGAGCAAATCAACATCGTCGGCAATACCAAATTCAAGGAAAAGGACATCCTCGACAGCTTCGAGCTGAAGACGCCGAACTGGCTGTCCTGGTACAAGCAGGACGATCGCTACTCGCGCGAATCCTTGACCGGCGATTTGGAGAAGCTGCGTTCCTACTACATGGACCGGGGCTACGCGAATTTCCAGATCGAATCGACGCAGGTGACGATCGCGCCTGAAAAAGACGACATGTACATCACCGTGAATGTCAGCGAGGGCGAAGTATTCAAGGTCAGCGAAATCAAGCTGGCCGGCACGATGGTCGTGCCGGAGGAGCAACTGCGCCGCCTGCTGCTGGTCAAGCCCGGCGATACCTACTCGCGCAAGATGGTCACTTCGACGCAGCAATTGATGAGCTACCGGCTGGGCGCGGATGGCTATGCCTTCGCCAAGATCGATCCGGTGCCCACCGCCGACAATGAACACAAGACCGTGGCGCTGACGTTTTTCATCGAGCCCGGCAACCGCGTCTACGTGCGCCACATCAATTTCAACAATACGACGGCGATCAACGACGAAACGCTGCGCCGTGAAATGCGGCAGCTCGAAGGGGGCTGGTTGTCCAATTCGGCGGTGGAGCGCTCGAAGGAACGATTGCAGCGCCTGCCGTACGTCGAGAAGGTCGAGTTCGAGAACAAGCCCGTGGCGGGCAGCGCCGACCTCGTGGATGTCGACTTCAACATCAAGGAAGGATTGCCCGGTCAATTCGGCGGCGGTATCGGTTATTCGGAATCCCAGAAATTCAGCTTGAACGGCAACTTCGTGCACAGCAACTTCATGGGCACCGGCGATCGCATCGCGCTGGAGATCAACGCCGGCAAGTACAGCAAGAGCTATACCTTTGCGCACACGGATCCTTACACCACCATCGACGGGATCGCTCGAACAACTTCATTGACCTTGCGCGACGTCACGCAGTTCGTGGCAGCCTCCTCGGCGTTCTCGACCAAGCAGATTACCGGCGCGATTCAATGGTCGTATCCGATCAGCGAGTATCAATACATCAGCCTCGGCACTTCCGCGAACAAGAACAGCCTGGTGGTCTCGCAGGGCTATAGCGCGCAGCAGTCGGTCGATTGGGTCAAGCAGAACGGCAATGCCTTCCAGCGCGAGTTGTCGGATACCAACGGCGATGGCGTCGTCAATTCCCTGGACAATCCGTACACCATCTACGGCACCAATTTCTATACCTATGAATTGACCGGCGGCTGGTCCTACGAAGGCCGCAACCGGGCGCTGTTCCCAGATCGGGGCATGAAAATTGCGATTTCTGCGCGCTACGCGTTGCCCTTGAGCGACGTCAAGTACTACCAGTCGAACTTCGATTTCATCACCTACATACCCTTGTGGCGCAAGTTCTTGGTGTCCGTGCAGGCATCGGTGGACTACGCTTCCGCGCTGGGAAAGACGACATCCTTGCCGCCCTATCTCAACTACTTCGCCGGCGGTCCCGACAGCGTACGAGGCTACCGCGAGAGCCGTTTGGGGCCCAAGGACAACATCGGCATCGGCAACCCCTACGGCGGCAATTTCCGGGTGGTCAACCGCTATGAGTTGATTTTCCCGGTGCCCGACAAGTGGAAAAGCGCGGCTCGCGTCAGCTTGTTCTACGACATTGGCAACGTGTTCCAGACCGGCAACAAGGTCAAATTCCTGGGGGTCGATGACATAACGCCGGTCGATTACCACTTCAATTATGCTAATCTAAAACAATCAACCGGCGTTGCAGTGCAGTGGCTCGCGCCCCTGGGTCTGTTCCGTTTCTCGTATGGAATCCCTCTGAATCCATTCCCGGGCAATACGGTACGGTTCGGGGATGAGACGGAGCGTTTCCAATTTTCCATCGGTCAAGCGTTTTGACCGCAATTTGAGGTCCTAAAGATCAACATGTCGTATCTTCGCAGCATTCCGCTCCTGGCCTTTGGCCTGTGCGGACTCATGGTCTCGCAGCAGGCAAGTGCTGAAATCAAGATTGGGTATGTGGACTTTCAGAAGCTCATGGCGGAGGCGCCGCAGGTCAAGAGCGCCATGCAAGCTCTGCAAAATGAATTCGGTCCGCGTCAGCGCGAATTGGTGGCAATGCAGAACGACCTCAAGGCGCGGGACGAGAAATTGGCCAAGGAAGGCGCGATCATGGCGGAAGCCGATCGCGCGAAAGCCGAAAAGCAGCTGCGCGATCAACAGCGCGAATTCTCCCGAAAGGGCGGCGAATTCCAAGATGACCTGTCGACCCGGAAGAATGAGGAACTCGGCAAAGTGCAGCGCTACCTCCTGGAGGAGATCCGCACCTACTCGAGCGCCCAAGGGTTTGACCTGGTGCTGGGCGAAGGCGTCTTCTACAACAAACCGCAGCTGGATATCACCGCGCAGGTATTGGAAGTACTGAAGACCAAGCCCGCGAGCGTGCCGAAGCCGGCGGCCGCACCGGCGAAGCCTCCGGGCGCCAAGTAAGCCCTCACCGAGCGCACTTAAGGAGTGCTTAGGTGCAGGAAGAATTCAGTCTGGGAGAGTTGGCGGTACGCTTCGGGCTCACGCTGCGCGGTGAGCCCGATCTCAAGGTGAGCAGCGTCGCGACGTTGTCGCGGGCGCAATCCGGGAGCTTGAGTTTCCTGGCGAATTCGCGCTATCGCAGACAATTGGAGACCACGAGAGCGACCGCCGTCGTGGTCAGCGCGGAGGATGCGGCGCACAGTCCCGTCGCGGCATTGATCCATCCGAATCCCTATCTGGCCTATGCCCGCATTGCCACGCTCATGCATCCGCAGGCGATCCTCACGCCCGGGATCCACCCGAGCGCCGTCGTCAGCAGCCGGGCGCGCACCGCCGCCTCCGCGAGCATTGGCCCGTTGGTGGTGGTGGAAGAGGATGCCGAGATCGGCGAGCGCGTCGCACTCGGTCCCGGCTGCGTCGTCCAGCGGGGCGCCCGTATCGGCGCCGACTCGGTTCTGGTGTCGCGGGTAAACTTATACCCGGGCGTGACCTTGGGACAGCGCTGCATCCTGCACGCCGGCGCGGTGGTGGGGGCGGACGGATTCGGTTTTGCGCAGAACGCAGGAACCTGGGCAAAGGTGCCGCAAGTGGGCAGCGTGCGAATCGGCGACGACGTGGAGATCGGGGCCAACACCACGATCGATCGGGGCGCGATCGACGATACGGTTGTCGAGGACGGCGTCAAACTGGACAATCAGATCCAGGTAGGCCACAACGTCGTCATCGGCGCTCATACGGCCATCGCGGGCTGCACCGGCATATCGGGCAGCACGGTGATCGGGCAGCGCTGCATGATCGGCGGGATGGTGGGTTTGGCCGGTCATTTGACCATCGCCGACGATGTCGTCGTTACCGGGTGCAGTTTGGTCAGCGCCTCGATCAAACAGGCCGGCAGCTATTCGAGCGGCATGCCGACCGTGGAGACGAAACGGTGGCGGCGCATGGTCGCGCATTTGCGGCGGCTGGATTCACAGGAGAAATGATGTCGGAGTCGGATAGATTGGATATCGCAGCGATCATGCGGCAGTTGCCGCATCGATATCCTTTCCTGTTGGTGGATCGGGTCTTGGAATGCGTCGCGGGACAGCACTGCGTGGCGCTGAAGAACGTCACGGTCAACGAGCCTTTCTTTCAGGGACACTTCCCGCACCGGCCGGTGATGCCGGGTGTTCTCATCATCGAAGCCCTGGCGCAGGCCGCCGGTATTCTAGCGTTCAAGACCGCCAAAGTCGTGCCCGACGTCAACACGCGTTTTTACTTCGTCGCGATCGACAATGCGCGATTCCGCATACCCGTCGAGCCCGGCGATCAGCTGATGCTGCGGGTTGAATTGAAGCGCTCCTTCAAGGGGATTTGGAAGTTCCATTGTCTGGCGCAAGTCGACGGCAAGGAGGTGGCATCGGCGGAAATCATGGTGGCGCCCGAGACCAAGGCGCCGCGTGCGGGAGCGGCGGGATGATCGATCCGCGGGCGGTGGTATCGCCGCAAGCACACATCGCGGCTGGCGTTGAAATTGGGCCGTTCACGGTCATCGGCGCCGATGTCGTCATCGGCCCGGGAACCTGGGTTGGCCCGCACGCCGTGATCAACGGCCCGACGCGCATCGGCGCCAACAACAAGATTTTCCAGTTTGCCTCGCTGGGGGATGCGCCGCAGGACAAGAAATACAACGGCGAGCCGACCCTGCTGGAGATCGGCGACCGCAATGTGTTTCGCGAGTCCGTCACCGTGAATCGCGGCACGACGCACGACAAGGGCGTGACGCGCATCGGCAACGACAATCTGCTGATGGCGTATTCGCACGTGGCGCATGACTGTCAGTTGGGCGATCAGATCGTGATGGCGAACTGCGCGACGCTCGGCGGCCACGTCGAGGTGGGCGACTGGGTGACGATGGGCGGCTTGTCCGCGGTTCACCAATACACCAAGGTGGGCGCGTACAGTTTCCTTGCGCACAACGCCGCCGTGACCCGCGATGTGCCTCCCTACATCATGGCCGTGGGCCGCCCCGCCGTGCCGCATAGTGTCAATGCCATCGGCTTGCAGCGCCGTGGTTTCAGCGCCGGGCAAATCCTGAATATTCGCCGCGCCTATCGTTTGTTGTACCGCTCCGGTCTCAAACTGCAGGCGGCCATCGAGGAGCTCGAAAAGGCGGCGGCGTCGCAGCCGGAAATCCTGCCCTTCGTCGAATTCATCAAGCACAGCTCACGCAGCATCGTTCGTTAAGTATGCCGGTGCCGCTGCGAGTGGGGCTTTTGGCCGGTGAAGCCTCAGGCGATACGTTGGGCGCCGACCTGATTCAGGCCTTGCGCCGGCGCGCGCCGGACACCCAGTTTTTCGGTGTGGCCGGACCCAAAATGCAGGCCGCGGGATGCGAGAGCTGGGAGCCGGCCGAATCCCTGGCGGTCATGGGGTTGTTCGACGTGCTGCGCGACTTGCCACGGCTCGCAAAGCTGCTCGCGCGCATCAAGCGCATGTTCCTGGCGGAGCGGCCGGACGTTTTCGTCGGCATCGATGCGCCGGATACGAATTTGCGGGTGGCGCGCCGCCTGCATGCAGCCGGCATCCCGACGGTGCAATATGTGAGCCCTCAGGTGTGGGCGTGGCGCCAAGGCCGTGCACGCAGCATGCGAGAATCGGTGGATCTCGTGCTCTGCTTGCTGCCCTTCGAAAAGCGCTTTTACGATGAGCACGGCATTCGCGCGGAGTTCGTCGGCCATCCCCTGGCGGATGCCATTCCGGAAATCGCCGACCGCGAGTCGGCGCGGCGCACGCTGGGGCTGGACCAGCGGGCCAGCGTGGTCGCGCTGTTGCCGGGAAGCCGGCGCGGCGAAGTCGCCCGATTGGCCGCGGACTTTGCCGCGACCGTGCGCTGGCTCAAGGGCAGAAGGCCGGATCTGAAATTCATTGCGCCGATGGCAAGCGCTGCGACGCGGCAGATCTTTTCCCGCGTGCTGAAGCGCGATGCGCCCAATGTCGAGGTCCAATTGATCGAGGGCCAAGCCACCACGGCCTTGAGCGCCGCCAATGTCGTTCTGGTGGCGTCGGGCACCGCAAGCTTGGAGGCGGCCTTGTGCAAACGGCCCATGGTGGTTGTGTACCGATTGGGTGCGCTGACCGCCTGGATGCTGCTCCGATTCAATCTGGTCAAATCGAAGTTTTTTGCGCAACCAAATCTACTTGCGGATCGGCGCGTCGTCGGCGAATATTTTCAGGACCAAATTGTCCCCGAGTCGATCGGAGCAGAGCTCTTGATGTGGCTTGACGATACCGAACGGCGTACCGCCTTGGAACACGAGTTCGCGCGAATTCACGCCGAGTTGCGCCGTGGTGCGGGGACCCGGGCGGCGCAGGCTATTCTGGATCTGTTGAGCGCCCGCCGGCCGGCGGCGTCCTCGTGAGGCGGGTTGCGGGCATTGACGAGGCGGGTCGCGGTCCTCTGGCTGGACCGGTGGTTGCCGCGGCCGTGATTTTACGGCCGCGCAGGCCCATCGAGGGTGTCGCCGATTCAAAATCGTTGAGCCCCGAGGAACGATCGCGCCTCAACATCGAAATCCGGCGCGAAGCGCTTTGTTTCGGGATCGGCTGGGCGGACCAGGTTGAAATCGATGCGCTGAACATTTTGCAAGCCACCTTTTTGGCGATGCGCCGCGCCTTGCTGGCGATGACGTTGACGCCTGATCATCTGCTGGTGGATGGCAACCGGCTTCCCAATTTGGACGGACTGGGCAAGGTGTTGACGGCGCGTGCCATCATTGACGGCGATGTCACGGAACCTGCCATCAGCGCTGCGTCGATTCTGGCGAAGACGGCAAGGGATAGCTATATGAATCAAATGGATACTGTGTATCCCGCATATTGTTTCGCAAGTCACAAAGGCTACGCGACTCCGGATCATCAGCGGTTGCTGAGTTTACACGGGCCCTGTCCGTTGCACCGGCGCTCCTTCGAGCCCGTACGCCTCGCCCTGCGGTGCGAACCTTGACGCGATTCGTTCACCTGCGATTGCACACCGAGTACTCGCTGGTCGACGGGATCGTGCGCGTTCCGGACTTGATGGCCGCGGTTGCGGCCGCCGGGATGCCCGCCATCGCGCTCACCGATCAAAGCAACCTGTTCGCCATGGTGAAGTTCTACAAGGAAGCGCAGACAGCCGGCGTGAAGCCCCTGATCGGCGTGGATGCGTGGATTCGAGAACCGCTCGAGCGTGCGCCGCCGTCGCGCATCGTTTTCCTCTGCCAGAATCTCGCGGGCTATCGGCATCTGACCCAGCTGGTGACCCGTTCGTATCTCGAGGGTCAACATCGCGGGCCGCCGATGCTGGAGCGCGGCTGGTTGAGCCGCGAGGCGCTGCAGGGATTGATCGTACTCTCGGGAGGCTTCGAGGGGGACATCGGTCAAGCGTTTGCGCGCGGCCGCGACGAGGAGGCGGCGCGATGTCTCGAGCGCTGGCTTAGCGTTTGCGGCGATCGTTTCTACCTCGAGGTGCAACGAACCGGCCGCGCCGGTGAGCAAGTCTGCTCCGAAGCGGCAATGGAACTGGCCCAGCTGCGCGGCGTCGGCGCGGTCGCGACGAATGACGTGCGTTTCTTGACGCGCGCGGAGTTCGAAGCGCATGAAGCGCGAGTCTGCATTCACGACGGCGCGCAGCTCGGGGATGCCAGCCGGCCGCGCCGCTACTCCGAAGAGCAATACTTGAAATCGCCGGCCGAGATGGCGGGCCTGTTTCAGGACGCGCCCGAACTTCTGGCCAATACGGTTGAAATTGCCAAACGCTGTTCGCTCGAGATCCGCCTGGGCGCCTCGATGTTGCCGGCCTATCCGGTGCCGAGCGGCTCGAACACAGAAGACTTTCTACGCGAGGAATCCCGGCGCGGTCTGCAAGCGCGCCTTGCCGCGTCGATGGCACTGCCAGGCGCATCGATGGCGCCGCCCGGCTCCGCGGCGAACGCGGCCTATGAGGCGCGCCTCGATCTTGAACTCGGCGTCATTTGCGCCATGGGATTTGCCGGCTACTTCTTGATCGTCGCCGATTTCATTCGTTGGGCGCGCGAGAATGGCGTGCCCGTGGGTCCCGGCCGTGGTTCGGGCGCGGGATCGCTGGTCGCCTATGCGCTGGGTATCACCGATCTCGATCCCATTGAGCATGACCTTTTGTTCGAGCGATTCCTGAATCCGGAGCGCGTCTCGATGCCGGACTTCGACGTCGACTTTTGCATGGAGGGGCGCGATCGGGTCATTGAATACGTGGCCAACAAGTACGGCCGCGACCGTGTCTCGCAAATCATCACCTATGGCACCCTGGCCGCCAAAGCCGTGGTGCGCGACGTCGGCCGCGTGCTCGGCCACCCCTACGGCTACGTGGACAAGATCGCCAAGCTGATTCCATTGGAAATCGGCATGACGCTCGACAAGGCGCTCGAGCAGGAAGAAGAGCTGCGGCGCTTGTACGAGGGCGAAACCGACGTGCGCGAGCTGATCGACCTTGCACGCTCGCTCGAGGGGCTGGCGCGAAACGCCGGCACGCATGCCGGCGGCGTGGTCATTGCGCCGTCGATCTTGACCGACTTCACGCCGCTCTACTGCGAAGAGGGCAGCAGCACGCCGGTCACGCAATTCGACAAGGACGACGTCGAGGCGGCGGGCCTGGTCAAATTCGATTTTCTCGGACTGCGAACCCTCACCATCATCGATTGGGTGGTGCGCGACATCAATGCGCAGCATGCGGCGGCCGGCGAAGCGCCCTTGGTCATGAGCGCCTTGCCGATGGACGATGCCGCCACATACGCGCTGCTCAAGAGCACCAAGACCACGGCCGTCTTCCAGCTCGAGTCACGCGGCATGAAAGACCTGATCCGGCGGCTGCAGCCCGATCGATTCGGCGACATCGTGGCGCTCGTGGCGCTGTTTCGGCCCGGCCCGCTGCAATCCGGGATGGTCGAGGATTTCATCGCGCGCAAGCACGATACCACCGGTGCGACGGTCGATTATCTGCACCCTGATTTGAAGCCGGTTCTGGAGGCAACCTACGGCGTGATCCTGTACCAAGAGCAGGTCATGCAGATTGCGCAGATTCTCGCGGGCTACACGCTCGGCGGCGCCGATCTCCTGCGCCGCGCCATGGGCAAAAAGAAGCCTGAAGAGATGGCGAAGCAGCGCTCCGTTTTCGTCAGCGGCGCCGTGGCGCGCGGCGTGCGGGAGGCGCAGGCGACGCACATTTTCGATCTCATGGAGAAATTCGCGGGCTACGGATTCAACAAGTCCCACTCCGCGGCGTACGCCTTGTTGTCGTATCAAACCGCTTGGCTGAAAGCGCACTATCCGGCGGCGTACATGGCGGCGGTGCTGTCCTCGGACATGGACAAGACGGACAAAGTCGTCACGCTGTTCGACGAGTGCACGGACATGCGCTTGAAAGTGCTGCCGCCGGACGTGAACGCGTCGGTCTATGCGTTTCGCGTAGCCGGCCCCGACAGCATTCGCTACGGCATGGGGGCCATCAAGGGTGTGGGCGCTGCCGCCGTCGAGGCCATCATCGAGGAGCGCGAAAGAAACGGCCCCTTCAAGAGTCTTCCGGACCTGTGCCGGCGCATCGATTTGCAGCGGGTCAATAAGCGCGTCTTGGAAGCTCTGATTCGTTCGGGCAGCCTGGATCTGATCGGGCCCAATCGCGCCTCGTTGACCGCGGAGCTCGAACGCGCGATGCACCTGGGCGAGCAGAACTCGCGCGCCATCAGTGTGGGCCAAGTCGACCTGTTTGGATTGAGCACCGCCGAGAACACCGCGGTGGCGGACTGGTCGGAGGCCGAACGTCTGGCCGGCGAACGTGAAACCTTAGGCTTGTTCTTGAGCGGCCATCCCATCACGCCGTACGAGCCGGATTTGAAATTCTTGGTGAGCTCGCGGCTGGCCGATGTCGGCGGCCCTAAACCACCGCCGGCCGTCGAGGGAGCCCGCAGTTGGTCGGCCGGCAAGCCGGCAACCGTGGCGGGCCTCGTGCTGGAGATCCGGCGCCGGCCGAATCGGGCAACCCTGATTTTGGATGATCGCAGCGCCCGCCTCGAGGTCAGCCTGTACGAGGAAGTCTTCCAGCAACATCGCGATATCATTGTCAAAGACGCCATTCTGATCATCGACGGCACGCTGCGCTTCGATGACTTCATCGAAGCCTGGCGCCTGCAGGGCAAGTCCTTGATGGACATCGACCGGGCGAGGGAACGCTTTGCGCGCCGCCTCTGGCTGCGCTGGCCGGCGGAATTCGACGGCCCGTCGGGCATGACGCGTTTCGAACAGATGCTGAAACCCTACCTGCGGGGGCCCTGCGGCGTGAGTGTGGCGATCAATCGCCCCGATTACAGCGGCAAGGTCAATCTATCGGATGCCTGGTCGGTGCGGCCGACCCGCGAGCTATTGGACCGGCTATCGGCGCTGGTCGGGCGCGACGGGTGGTATTTAGTGTATGGTCCGCGAAATGACGTTCGCGGCGAGGAATCTTCTTCATGGCGATGAACTTTCTGGAATTTGAACAACCCATCGCGGAGCTCGAGGCCAAGATCGAGGAGCTCAAATTCATCGGCAGCGATGCCAGCGTCAACATCACCGAAGAGATCAAGCGGCTGCAATCGAAGAGCCGAGCGCTCACCACCAGCATCTTCGCCAATCTCACGCCCTGGCAGATCACCGAGCTGGCGCGGCATCCGCAGCGTCCTTATACGCTGGACTATGTCTCGATGATCTGCAGCGACTGGCACGAATTGCACGGCGATCGCATGTACAGCGATGACCTGGCGATTGTCGGCGGTCTGGCGCGGATCGAAGGCATGCCCGTGATGTTGATCGGCCACCAGAAGGGGCGGGATACCAAGGAGCGGGTCAGGCGCAACTACGGCATGCCCAAGCCGGAAGGCTATCGCAAGGCGTTGCGCCTGATGAAAATGGCCGAACGATTCCGCATTCCCGTCATTACCCTGATCGACACCCCGGGAGCGTATCCGGGCATTGGGTCCGAGGAGCGCGGCCAGAGTGAAGCCATCGCGCGCAACCTGTTCGAAATGTCGCATCTGGCCGCGCCGGTGTTGAGTGTCGTCATTGGTGAGGGCGGTTCCGGCGGCGCGCTGGCCATCGGCGTCTGCGACCACTTGGTCATGCTGCAGTTCAGCGTTTATTCGGTCATTACCCCGGAAGCCTGTGCGTCGATTCTGTGGAAGAGCACCGAAAAGAAAGAGATCGCCGCCGAGGCGATGGGCGGCACGGCGGAACGTCTTTACAAGCTCGGGCTGGTCGATGAAATTCTCAAGGAACCTCACGGCGGTGCGCATCGCGACCCGCAGCTGATGGCCGAAACGATGAAGCAGAGCATCGTCAAAAACTTGGCGGAACTGCGCAACCAGCCGATCACACAGCTGCTGGATACGCGACAGGCGCGCCTGCGCGGATTCGGCGCGTTTCGCGACGGTTGAACCAAGAGTCCTGCCTTTGAGGGCCAGTCTTTGAGCTTTTCCGCGGCAGCTTTGCACGCGGTGCTCGAGGCTTCCGTACCACTGGAGGCCGGCGGCCTGGTGGTGGCCTTGAGCGGCGGTCCTGATTCGGCCGCGCTGCTCGCCGCCGCCGCCGCGCTCGGCAAAAACTTTCGCGCACTGCCGCTGCGCGCGGTACACATCGATCACGGCTTGCAGGCGGCGGCCGTCGAGTTCCGAGAAGCCTGCGAGCGGTTGTGCAATCACTTGGGCGTTCCACTGCGGATTATTGCCGTCGAGGTGGAGCGCGAATGCAATCTGTCGATCGAAGCGGCGGCGCGCGATGCGCGCTACGCGGCAATCGAGGCCGACATGCAGCCGCGCGAGTGCCTGCTGACCGCGCATCATCGCGAGGATCAAGCCGAGACCCTGCTGCTGCAGGCGTTGCGCGGCGCGGGCGTCAAGGGCATGTCGGCCATGCCCATCTGCCGCGCCTTCGGGCCTGGGTGGCACGTGCGTCCGCTGCTCGACGTGGCGCACGGCGAGCTTGAGCGGTTCGGCGCGCATCTGCAGGCGTTCCGATCGATCGATCCGATGAACGAGGATTCGCGATTTGACCGGGTCTACTTGCGCACCGTGGTTTGGCCGCTGCTCGAGAAGCGCTGGCCGGGGGCGGCAATCGCGCTGTCGCGCGCGGCGCGTCACATGGCCGAAGCGCAGCAGCTTCTGGAGATGGCGGCCGGCGCCGAGCTCGCGCGCCTTCGCGACGGCGATGCACTGTCGATCCCGGCCTTGAGGGCGCTGGCGCCGTTGAAGCGCATCAATGCCGTACGGTTGTGGTTGAGCGAAGCCGGGCTGGAGGCGCCGCCCACCGCACGTCTCCTGGAAGCGCTGCGACAGATATTCGATGCGGAGGCCGACCATCAACCCGCCATCGTGTGGGGCGGCAACGCACTGCGGCGTTATCGGCAAAGATTGTTTTTTACTGAAGCCGACCCGCCCCGGCTGCCTGATGCAAAGCCCTGGGTCGGCGCATTGGAAGCGCCGCACGAGTTGGGGCCGCGGCTCGGAAAGTTGACCTGGATCGCGCAGCCCGGCGGCATTGACGCGCAGCGCTTGCCGGCCGCCCTCAGCGTGCGGCGTCGTGACGGCGGTGAAACCTTGAGGCCGGCGCCCTTGGCTAAAACGCAAACCGTGCAGCATCTGTGTCAGTCGCTTGGCGTGCTGCCGTGGATGCGCGATGCCCTGCCGCTGGTGTTTGCGGGCGATGAGTTGATTGCCGTTGCCGATTTGTGGCTGGATGCGGGCTGGTGCGCAGCCGCAGACGCGCCGGGGTTCAAGCTTGCGTGGAACAATGCCCCCTTGGTGACCTAATTGGATTTGTCGGGCACGCGCCGATCTGCTAACCTGAACTCCCGTCGAATTCCCATTGTTCCCATTGGCTTCGTTTGACCAACCGCATTGAGTGGGGCGGACGCAAACGTTTAATCGGCGGTGACTCACTATGAATCGATTTGTTTTCGTCACCGGCGGCGTGGTTTCCTCGCTGGGCAAAGGCATTGCATCAGCCTCTCTCGGGGCCATTCTCGAGGCACGGGGCCTCAAAATCAGCATGGTCAAGCTGGATCCGTACATCAACGTCGATCCCGGCACCATGAGCCCTTTTCAGCACGGCGAGGTGTTCGTCACCGCCGACGGCACCGAGACCGACTTGGATCTCGGCCACTATGAGCGTTTCGTGCGCACCACCACCGGGCGCAACAGCAATTTCACGACGGGCCGAATTTACGAACGCGTGATCGCGAAAGAGCGGCGCGGCGACTATTTGGGCGCGACCGTCCAAGTCATCCCGCATATCACGGATGAAATCAAGCACCGGATTCGCATGGGCGCCGGGGATTCGGACGTCTGCATGGTGGAGATCGGCGGTACGGTCGGCGACATCGAATCGCTGCCGTTTCTCGAGGCGATTCGCCAGATGGGCGTGGAACTCGGGCGCGACAAGGTGCTGTACATGCATTTGACGCTGGTTCCGATCCTGGGCGGCGCCGGAGAAATCAAGACCAAGCCCACGCAGCATTCCGTCAAGGAACTGCGCGGCATCGGCATTCAGCCCGATATTCTATTGTGCCGTTGTTCGCAGAGCCTTCCCGATGAACAGCGCCGCAAAATTGCTTTATTCACCAATGTGGAAGAGCGCGCCGTGATTTCGGCGGTCGACGCGGATGACATTTACAAAATTCCGATGTTGCTGCACGAGCAGGACCTGGACGACATCGTGGTCGACAAGCTGCGCCTGAACGTCCCGCCCACGGATCTTTCCGAGTGGCGGGCGGTGGTCGCCGCCAAGCAAAATCCCGAAGCCGTCGTCGACATCGGCATGGTGGGAAAATACGTTCAGATCCGCGACTCCTATATTTCCTTGAACGAGTCGCTGATGCACGGCGGCATTAAGACGCGTACCCGTGTGAACATTCATTACTTCGAATCCCAGGACATCGAGCGCTCGGGCGCTTCGGCGCTGCAGAAAATGGATGCCATCCTGGTGCCGGGCGGATTCGGCGACCGCGGCATCGAGGGAAAAATCCAGGCGATTCGCTATGCGCGCGAAAACGGCATCCCCTATCTCGGCATTTGTCTGGGGATGCAGCTCGCCATCATCGAATATGCGCGCAATGTGCTGGCGCTGAAGGGCGCCAACAGCACCGAGTTCGACCGCGCCACCAATCATCCGGTCATCGCCCTGATCACCGAATGGCAGGATCTGGAGCGAGGCCAGCAGGTGCGCGACGAGAAGTCGGACCTGGGCGGCAGCATGAGGCTGGGCGCCCAGGAAGCCAGGCTGCTGCCCGGATCGCTGGCGAGAGCGCTGTACGGCAAGGAATCGATCTTCGAACGCCATCGCCACCGCTATGAATTCAACAATCACTATCTGGACGAGCTGGCCGCGGCGGGTTTGCGCTTCTCGGGCTTTTCAGCGGATGGATTGGTCGAGTTTATCGAGCTGCCGGGCCATCCTTGGTTCGTGGCCAGTCAATTCCATCCGGAGTTCACCTCCACGCCCCGAGACGGACACCCGCTGTTCACCGGCTTCATCAGGGCGGCGCGCGAATACCGAGCCTCCTTGCAGCCGGGCCGCGCCACCGCGTGAGCGCATAAGCGCATGCAGCTGACGTCCTTCGAGGTCGGGCAGGATCGCCCGTTTTTCTTGATTGCCGGTCCTTGCGTCATCGAGAGCGAAGCTCTGGTGATGGACGTCGCCGGCCGCCTCAAGGAGATGACCGGCGCCCTGAAGATTCCCTTCGTCTTCAAAGCCTCGTTCGACAAGGCGAATCGATCCTCACGCTCGAGTTTCCGCGGCCCCGGCTTGGAAGGCGGCCTGAAAATCCTGGCGCGGGTGCGCGATCAGATCGGCGTGCCGGTGCTGACGGACGTGCACGAAGACACGCCGTTGGACGAGGTTGCCGCGGTAGTCGACGTTCTGCAGACGCCGGCTTTCCTCTGCCGGCAAACGAATTTCATCGTGGCTGCCTGTTCGCAGGGCAAGCCGGTGAACATCAAGAAGGGCCAGTTTCTATCGCCCTGGGAAATGCAGAACGTGGTCGACAAGGCGCGATCGACCGGCAACACCGGCATCATGGTGTGCGAACGGGGATTCTCCTTTGGCTACAACAACCTGGTATCGGACATGCGCTCGCTCGCGGTGATGCGCGGCACCGGCTGCCCCGTGGTATTCGACGCAACGCACTCGGTGCAGTTGCCCGGCGGCCAAGGCGACTCCTCCGGCGGGCAGCGGGAATTTGTGCCGGTGCTGGCGCGATCCGCGGTTGCCGCAGGCGTCGCGGGCATCTTCATGGAAACGCATCCCGATCCTGCCAAGGCCTTGTCGGATGGCCCGAACGCGTGGCCCTTGGATCGCATGCAATCGCTACTCCGCACGCTGGCGGAGTTGGACCGCGCGGTTAAGAGACAACCTTTTGAGGAATCCTTGTTATGAGCCGGATTGTCGATGTTCGTGGCCGCGAAATCATCGATTCGCGCGGTAATCCAACGGTGGAAGCGGATGTGGTGCTGGACTCCGGCACCGTCGGCCGCGCCGCGGTTCCCTCAGGCGCATCGACCGGTTCCCGCGAGGCGGTTGAATTGCGGGACGGGGATATGAAGCGCTTTGGCGGCAAGGGCGTGCTCAAGGCGGTGGGCGCCGTCAACGGGGCGATCCGTGCCGCCGTCATGGGCGCGAATGCGCAGGATCAAGCGGCGCTGGATGCCAAGATGATCCAATTGGACGGCACGGATGCCAAGTCCCGTCTCGGCGCCAATGCGATTTTGGCGGTGTCCCTGGCCGCGGCTCACGCGGCCGCGACCGAGCAAGGCCTGCCTCTGTACCGGCATTTGGCCGGCAGCGGCGATTTGACGTTGCCGGTGCCGATGATGAATATCATCAATGGCGGCGCGCACGCCGACAACAGCGTCGACATCCAGGAATTCATGATCCTTCCCGTCGGCGCGCCTTCCCTGTCCGAGGCGGTTCGCTACGGCGCCGAAGTATTTCATACGTTGAAGAAGGTTTTGCACGCCAAGGGCTTGAATACGGCCGTGGGGGATGAGGGCGGATTCGCGCCGGACCTGCCGTCCAACGAGGCGGCGATCACGACGATCTTGGAAGCCATCGACAAGGCCGGCTACCGGGCCGGCCACGACATTTACCTCGGACTCGACGTGGCCAGCACGGAATTCTTCAAGGACGGCGTCTACGAGCTTGCGAGCGAAGGACGCCGGTTCGATTCATCCGAGTTCGCCGACTACCTCGCGGGCTTGGCCGCAAAATATCCCATCGTCACCATCGAAGACGGCATGAGCGAGGGCGATTGGGACGGCTGGGCCATACTCACCCGCAAATTGGGGACCAAGGTGCAGCTGGTGGGCGACGATCTGTTCGTCACGAACACCAAGATATTTGCCGAGGGCATTGCCCGGAAGATCGCCAATGCCATCCTCATCAAGCCCAACCAAATCGGTACCTTGACGGAAACCTTGGCTGCCATCGACATGGCGTTCAAGGCCAAGTATGCGGCCATCGTTTCGCATCGCTCGGGGGAAACGGAAGATGCCACGATCGCGCATATCGCCGCTGCGACCGCCGCGACGCAAATTAAAACCGGCTCCATGTCGCGCTCCGATCGAACCGCCAAATATAATCAGCTGCTGCGAATCGAAGGCGAACTGGGGGCCAAGGCATCTTACGCGGGGAGGCGCGCGTTATCGGTTCCAATTTCTTAAGAGATCATGCTAAGCTCCTGTCCCCATGAGGATTTTCACGGCCGTGCTGGCTGTCACGCTGATCTTGCTCCAGGGTCGACTCTGGTTCTCCGATCGAGGATTGCGCGAAGTTTCGGGGCTTAGAGCTTCGGTCGAGACGCAGCGCGCGGCGAATCTTGAACAGAGTGAGCGCAATCGGCAATTGGGCGCCGAAGTGGCGAACCTCAAGACCGGCCTGACGGCACTCGAAGAGCGAGCCCGCAGCGAGCTGGGAATGGTCGCCGCAACCGAAACCTTCTACCAAGTCGTGAGAGCCAACACACCGGCTCCCGCCGCACCCGCTGCTCCCGCCACCGCCCGCGCACAATGAGCGTGGGGGCCGCGCGTCGCCTCTGGGCCATCGTTCCCGCGGCAGGCAAGGGCGAACGCTTCGCCACCGCCGCGGCGCCCGCCGTTCCAAAGCAGTACACCCCGCTGTTGGGGCGCAGTGTGCTCGAGTGGTCGCTGCGCGCTCTGCTCACCGAATCACGAATTCATGGCATCGTGGTGGTGCTGGCAAACAGCGATACCCACTGGCCGGACGTCGCGAAGCGGATCGATTCGCCGAAGCTCCTCACCGCGATCGGCGGCGCGCAGCGGCAGGATTCGGTAAGCAATGGCTTGGAATTTCTGGCCTCCCTGGCGAAAGCCGACGACTGGGTCTTGGTGCACGATGCGGCACGCCCCTGTTTGAGCGGCAGCGACGTCAGCGCGTTGGCCGATGCGCTCGAAGACAATCCGGGCAGTGCCGCCGGCAGCGTGGTCGGCGCGGCCGGCGTGGGCGGCGTGGGCGGCGCGGTGCTGGCGGCGCCGATTGTCGACACGGTCAAACGCGAGCTGGCGGGCGGTCTCGAAACGGTCGATCGTGCCGGCCTCTGGCGCGCGCTCACCCCGCA
>Ga0210406_10003341_pt1 | contig 17676 bp, 17 predicted proteins | sample IncBWC30MmetaG_FD_155454 | JGI IMG/M metagenome (GOLD analysis project Ga0210406, IMG submission 155454) | Forest soil microbial communities from Barre Woods Harvard Forest LTER site, Petersham, Massachusetts, United States - Inc-BW-C-30-M | ecosystem: Environmental > Terrestrial > Soil >... | reverse complement strand
CTTTATTAAAGCGGCTGATCCCAGCCCCGCAGACGCGGCCACCAGCGGTGCACGTTGCGGCGATACTCTTCGTACGCGGCGCCAAACTTTCCACGCAGCGTCGGCTCTTCGTAAAAGATCACAAACAGATGTATTCCCAACGCAACCGCTGCGACGGCTGCAATCACCGTGGGGTTAGCGTGTCCGAAAATCACCCACAGTCCAATCCACCCCGCTGCAAAGCCCAGGTACATGGGATTGCGCACGTAGCGGTAAAGGCCTACTACGACCAATCGTTGCGGCGGAGCGACGGGTGCAGGAGTGCCGCGTCCCGTCCACCCAAAATCCCAGACACAGCGCACGGCAACCGCGAATCCCAGCACTGAGGGAACTGCTGCCAGCCATCGCGAACGCGCCACGCCCGCCATTCCCACGCTAAACCCGAGCCATCCCGGCAGCACCCAGAACCACAGGCCGAAGAACGCCGCGCCCACTGTCAGCGAGGCGGCCGCCGTTAGCCACCGATAGCCGTGCCAGGCCGCTGGTGTTCTCGTAGACTGCGCGTCGGCCATAAATCCCTCCATTGACGTCTGTCCGGTTGAATCCTAAGCCGCTTTCGCGCCGCCGAGCGATGCGGTCGCGAGCGTTCCGCCCAATCCCATCGTCTCCACCGCAGACGACGGCACTATCACCATCGAGCCTTTTTCCTTAATTGCTTCGTAAAGCATATTCATGGCACGCAAATGCAAGGCCACGGGATTTTCTGCGTACGCGGCCGCGGCTTGCACAAAGCTGTCGGAGATTTCCTTTTCCGCCTGGCCCAGAATAATTCGTGCCTGCCGTTCCCGCTCGGCCTGAGCTTGCCGCGACATCGCGTCTTCCAGCCCCTGCGGAATTCTTACGTCGCGAATTTCCACCGACTGCACCGTAATGCCCCACGGATTTGTTTTCTCGTCGAGAATGCGCTGCAATTCGCGTCCCATGGTTTCGCGCTCGGTGATCATCTGCGCCAGCTCGTGCCGGCCGATCGACTCCCGCAGCGCCGTCTGGGCGCTCATGTTAATGGCTTCAATGAAGTTCTCAACTTCCAGAATGGATTTCTCCGCATTCCACACCAGCCAGAACACAATCGCATCCACGTTGACGGGAACGGTGTCGCGGGTCAGCGTCGATTCGGCGGAGACGCTGGCCACGCGCACTCGCTGGTCCACATAGGGGCTCAGGGTCTCGACGATTGGAACAATATGGAAGAGGCCAGGCCCCCGCAGTCCGACGTAGCGCCCCAATCGCAACACGGCGACCTTCTCCCACTGCCGCACTACCTTGATGGCGAACATCAGATAAATCCCGAGCACGGCGCCGGCAATGATCCCAGCCGGATGCTTTGTGGCGGCGGTGACGATCGCGCCCGCCAAAAGGCAGATGACGAACAGTGACCTTCCGATGCCGCTGATCTGACCGAGTTCGATTTTCGTCATGGCTTCTATCTCCTTTGCCCCGAATGAGGCAATAACTCTCCCAAACGCTCGAGCAAGTCTTCGGCCGTGAATCCGGCCGCGCCGGCGCGGGCCGCGAATTCGTTGGCCAGTTGCGTGAGTTGCCGTTCCCGCTCGGCGTCTTTCCTTTCCAGCTTCTTCTTCGCCACAAACGTCCCAGTGCCCTGGTGGGTTTCAAGCAGGCCGCCCAGTTCCAATTCCCGGTAGGCGCGCATAACGGTATTGGGATTGATGGTGAGATCCACGGCCATCTGACGCACCGTTGGCAGTTGGTCGCCCGCAGCCAGCGATCCCAAAGCCATGCCGCTCCGCACCTGATCGATGAGCTGGCGATAGACCGGGACGCCGCTGTGCAGGTCCAGGGCAAATTGGAAGGGAAGCCGCCGGGCCGGCGAATTTGTCTTTGCAGTCATATAGTACACTAGTGTTATAGTACGTTAGTACATAATTGTCAAGAGGAAAAGTCGATTCAACCGCGGATACCCATGCGTCTTGCTCTCCTCTCAATCTTCCCGCATTGGCAAATCCTTGACAAAGCGATGACAACAAAATGACTCGCCATTGACGTGGCCGTGACAATCCCTCTTTGCCAGCCGCGTACGCTTACCCCATCTCGAGCGAAAAACCCCCTGCGAACTAACTCAATGAGTAGGCCGCTACCAGCGGCCAGGCCGAGGCACTGCCCTGTCCAGGGGTTGGCTGAGTAATGCAAGAAACGAGGAGAAACACATGACACGACTCTTTACTTACACCGTGATTGTCATTGGCCTTGGCGCGACAGCGACGCTTGGTATCAGCCCCAACGCAGTGAACCCAGGCACGACCGCCGAGGCACGCTTGGCCGCCGACGGCGCGTTCCGCGACGGACTGTACCTGGGCAAGCTCGCTGCCGAAGGCGGCCAGACTCCGCGTCCCGCCATTGGCCGCTGGTCCACGCAGCAGGACCGCTCCATGTTCACGGCAGGATACCGCCGCGGATACGCCCAAACCGTTGCCAGCGCCAACGCCGAGCGCGGTCAGCCGACCGAGTAAGTCGCCCGCCCGATGGAGCATCGGCAATACGTCTTGCAATGAGAATTCTAAATTTGAGGTGAAGTTATGAACTCGAACAAGTTAATCGCGATCCCTCTTAGTCTATTACTCTGCATCTCCACGCCTTACGCAGTGAAAGCCGGCAGCCCTCCCCCAAATACCAGCACCACCGGCGCGGCAAGTGTAAGAGGCGTAGTGAAATTCGAAGGCAGTGTGCCAAAGTCGAAGTTGATCAGCATGTCTGCGGATCCCAGCTGCGCCAAGCAACATCCCTCGCCCGTATTTGTCCAGGAAGTGATGGCTGATTCGAAGGGCGACCTGGAGAATGTTGTCGTCTACGTTGCCCAGGGTCTGGGTGATCGCACCTTCGAGGCTCCTACGCAGCCGGTGGTCGTCGAGCAGAAAGGCTGCATGTACCAGCCGCACGTGCTGGCGGTGCGGGCGAATCAGCCACTGCACGTGGTGAACGACGATCCCACGTCGCACAACATCCATCCCACGCCCGCGAACAATCGGGAATGGAACAAGGCGGAACCGCCGGGAACCAGCCTCGACGAGGCGTTTGCCCGGGAGGAGATCGCAATTCCGGTGAAGTGCAACGTGCATCCCTGGATGCACGGTTACGTTGCCGTATTCAAGCACCCATTTTTCGCCGTGACCGGCAAGGATGGCAGTTTCGATCTGAGCAGCTTACCTCCGGGCACTTACACCATCAGAGCGTGGCACGAGAAGCTAGGTACGTCGACGCAGACAATCACGATTGGCGCCAACGAAACTAAGGAAATCAGTTTCGTCTTCAAGGCCATGTAACTCGCGTCAGGGTTTTCCCGAGGCCTTGAAGCCCTTGCGGCGTTGTTCACTGTAGCGGTGCAGCGCGTCGAGGATGATGGGATACGCTTCGGCGGCGGGGCGTATCTCGTCCACCTCGACGGCCTTGCCTTCGAGTTGCTTGTAATCCTGAAAGAAGCGCCGCAGCATCAGCAGGCGGTGGTGCGGCATCTCCGCGGCCTCGTGATAAGAGTTGAACTCGGGGTCTTCGGTGGCGATGGCAATGATTTTGTGGTCCTGCTTGCCGGTGTCGATCATGGTCATCAGCCCGATGGCGCGGCCGTGAATGATGGTGAGCGGCACGACGGGTTCCTGGCAAAGCACGAGCACGTCGAGCGGATCGTCGTCTTCCGCCAGCGTCTGCGGGATGAAGCCATAGTTCGCGGGATAGTAAACCGCGGAGTAGAGGATGCGATCGAGCTTGATCAGTCCGCTGGCCTTGTCCAGTTCATACTTCACGCTCGACCCGAACGGGATCTCGATGACGCAATCGAATTCCTGCGGCAGCTTGTCGCCGGGAGTTACGTCGTGCCAGGGATGAATCATGGGAGTGCTTTCATTCTAGCGGAACCCTAGGAATCGCAGTTTTTTGGGGTACCCCGCAGCATGGTTTTATTGCGCTCACGTCCCGGTTGTAGGTGGGGAAAGCGGTTGTCTCGCCGGTTGACGCAAAATCGACTAGGCACTCATTGACGAGGTTTTGAACGCCAGGGCCCGTTTCACCGTGACACTAAGTTCAAAGGAGTCAACATTTCGGCGGGTAACCAATGATGGTGACCGACGTACTTTGCAGCAGCGATCCGCCGGGTCTATTGTCCTCAAATCAGATGAACTTGAAGCCCACGGAACGCCGCTCGGAGTCCCATCGTAAAGACCCCATGGCCACTGAAAGCGTTCACCGCAGTCAGATCGCCAAGCGCCGGAGCAGTCGAATGGCGCTCAACGCTCCTATAGGGCTGGCGGGTGAAGATCGCCAAAAGAGTTCCTTTACAATGCCCGCGAAGGCCACGAACCTGAATAAGCATGGAGCTGCCATCCAACTGAATCGTGAGCTGCAGGTGGGTTCTACTGTGGTCGTGCGAAATAAGAATGGCACTCAGGTTTCTGCGCGGGTCGTCGCGCAGTTGGCTGCCCGCCAGGGAGTTCCAACATACGCCATCGAGTTTGCCGAACAGGACGATACGGTAAAGACCTTTTGGGGAATCACGTTCCCGTCCGTTGAAAGCAGAGGAGCTACGGCGCAGGCTGAGGAGCAATCTGGAATCGTGCGCCGCAGACGGGGCACTGCATCTCGGCAAGACTAAACCCGAGCTCGGCTCAACCGCTTGCCTTCAGATATTGCTCTATGGCTAACGCAATATCCCCATGGCTTATTGACTTGTCATTGAGTCTATTTCGCCCGCTCACGACAGTTGATATTCGGTTTGCCGTTGCGCTCAGCGACCGGTCATTTGCTCTAGTCTTTCCGGGTACCGGGCCCCTTCTACCTTGATCTCTAAGGAGGCACTGTCGATTTCACGGAGGTCGTCGGGCGTGAGTTCGACGGAAGCCGCTCCAAGATTCTCTTGCAGTCGATGAGGTTTCGTCGTCCCGGGGATTGGAACGATCCATGGCCTTTGCGCAAGCAGCCAAGCGAGCGCTATCTGAGCAGGTGTCGCCTTCTTCCGTTCTGCGATGTTGGTCAGCAAATCTACCAGGGCCTGATTCGCTTTTCGAGCTTCTGGGGTAAAGCGAGGGACGATGTTGCGGAAATCGGTGCTATCGAACTTCGTATTCTCTGTGATCTTGCCCGTGAGGAAGCCCTTGCCAAGAGGGCTAAATGGAACGAATCCGATTCCGAGTTTCTCCAGGGCCGGCAACACCTCCTCCTCAGGGCGCCTCCACCACAGCGAGTATTCGCTCTGAACTGCGGTGACCGGCTGGACCTGGTGTGCGCGGCGGATGGTCTGCGCTCCTGGTTCAGAAAGGCCGAAGTGCTTTACCTTGCCTTGCTGAATGAGGTTCTTCACAGCTCCCGCCACATCTTCGATGGGCACGTTCGGATCAACACGGTGTTGATAAAACAGATCGATGGCGTCGACCTTCAGCCGCTTGAGCGAGCCTTCGGCAACCTCCCGGATGTGCTCTGGCCGACTATTCAGGGAAGTCCACTTGCCCCCGTCTTCGGGATTGGGCGCAAAACCGAACTTCGTTGCTATCACCACCTGATCGTGGAGGGGAGCTAGCGCTTCGCCGACAAGCTCTTCGTTTGTGAAAGGACCGTACACTTCCGCGGTGTCGAAGAATGTGATGCCGCGTTCGACCGCCGACCGGATCAGCGCGATCATCTCCTGTCTATCTGCAGGCGGGCCGTAACCGAAACTCATTCCCATGCAGCCCAATCCGAGAGCCGAGACCTCCAAGCAGCTATTTCCAAGTTTGCGCTTCTGCATAGTTCTCCTTCGAGGGAAAAAGATAGTTTCGCACCACTCCAGAGGAACAGAGGTGCGTCATGGTGATTGGTAGTGCGGCAGTTTCAACAAAACGTCGTCCGCAATGTTTTGGAGTAAATATTGAACGCTTTTTCGCTTGAGGGCTCTCCCAGCGGAACTTTGGGGTCGCCAATCGCGTAGCATCCGCATGCGCTTGTTGATCGGCAGGGAGCCGGCGACGCCACTTCCAGATCTCCCCTTCGAGGATAAACATGAGACTGCACCTTCGCGTGTTGGGCTTTTTATTTTGTGCGACAACGCTTTTTGCCCAGTCTAACCAGGTTACTCCGGGCGACAATTTAGTCGCAGAGGGAATCCCCCCAATACCTTCTGATTTGGTGCAACGCGCCGCTCGATACACGAACGGCCGCGCCGCCGAGATCTTGGACTGGCATCCGACAAAGCGAGAGATGCTGATCGTGACATTTTTTGCGAACGTCCCGCAGGTCCACCAGGTAAAGTTCCCCGGTGGCGCTCGCACGCAACTTACTTTTTTCGACGACAACCCGGCCAGAGGGGTTTCCTATCATCCTACGACGGGAGACTATTTTATTTTTTCCAAGGACGTGGGTGGCGACCAGAACTATCAAATCTATCGGTATGACTTCTCGACAAGTGATGTCACGCTGTTGACCGACGGCCAATCGAAGAACAGTCCGGGCGTTTGGTCAACGGCGGGTGACCGCATCGTTTATGGATCGTCGCGGAGAAACGGCAAAGATGTTGATTTTTACATCATGAACCCGTCCGATCCAGCTAGTAACCGGCCGCTGGCACAGTTAGAAGGAGGCGGCTGGCTGCCGGCTGACTGGTCGCCAGATGACCGGCAAATCGTCGCGATTCAGGAGATCTCGGCTAACGAAAGTTACGTGTGGGCTTTTGACGTCGCAACCGGCACAAAGGAGCTCTTAACCCCCAAAGTTGATGGTCAAATGGTTGCTTATGGGGCCGCACAATTCAGCAAGGACGGGAAAGGGATCTACGTTACTACCGACCGAGACTCCGAATTTCAGAGATTAGCGTATTTGGATCTGAAAACCCACCAATACAGTTTCTTGACCGATTACATCAAATGGGACATTCAGGACTTCAAGCTTTCCCCGGACGGAAAGACGATCGCCCTTCAGTCCAACGAAGACGGCCTCGTGGTGCTTCACTTGATCAATGCGCGTACCGGGAAGGACATTCCTCTGATCAATCTTCCCGTGGGCTACATGAATGGTTTTCGTTGGCATAAGAGCGGGAGATATCTTGGGTTCACTCTTGATTCAGTCCACTCCGAATCAGACGCTTACTCTCTGGATACTAAGACCCTGATGGTGGAACGCTGGACGTATAGCGAACTGGGGGGGCTTAATACCGAACACTTTGTCGAGCCTAAAATAATTCGGTGGAAGAGCTTCGATGGACTCTCCATCTCGGGTTTTCTCTATCCTCCTCCGGCACAGTTCACGGGGAAGCGTCCAGTGGTCATCGATATTCATGGCGGCCCTGAAGCCCAGTTTCAGCCCTACTTCCTGGGACGGACGCACTTCTACATGAACGAACTCGGAGTCGCCCTGATTTATCCGAATGTTCGAGGCTCTTCAGGCTACGGCAAGGAATTTCTCAAGCTCGACAATGGATTTCTTCGTGAAAATTCCTATAAAGACATCGGCGCACTGCTGGAATGGATCAAGACACAACCCGACCTCGACGCGGACCGGGTGCTGGTAACGGGCGTGAGCTATGGTGGTCATATGGCCCTTGCAGTCGCCGCAAATTACAGCGACAAAATCCGCGCGGCAATCGATATTTGTGGACCGGCAAACCTGGTGACATTTCTGGAGCATACGTCCGCTTATCGTCAAGATCTGCGTCGGGTGGAGTATGGTGACGAACGCGATCGGCAAATGCGTGCCTTCCTGGAAAAGATCGCACCCCTCAACAATGTCGCCAGAATCAAGAAGCCCTTATTTGTAGTTCAGGGGAAGAACGATCCAATTGTCCCACTGAGCGAATCGGAGGCTATGGTTGCCGCTCTCAGGAAAAATGGAACACCCGTTTGGTACTTGATGGGTAAGGACGAAGGCCACGGGTTTACCAAGAAAAACGACAGCGATTTTGAATTCTACGCGACGGTTCTTTTCATGAAAGAGTATTTATTAAAGTAGTACGGACGACCATCCGGGCCGAAAATGAACCTGGCGGCCGATCGCTCGCATTGTTTTTGCGAGAATTGGAGCCACCCGCCAATCTTGATTCTGATCTCAAGGAAGGGTAGAGTCATGAGGAACGGCAGACTCCCTCTGTGGGTGGTTCTATATGTCCGGCCAAGGTAAGACTTATCTCAAATTCGGCGGGGCCTCGGTCTTGATTGTTTTCCTGCTCGGCTACCTCGCGTATACCGGGGTGCAGGAGAGCAAGAGCTACTACGTGACCATCAACGAGCTGCATAAGATGGGGAACGGCGCTTACGCCAAGCGCCTGCGGGTGGCGGGGAATGTGCAACCGGGGTCGATCAAGCGCACTGGGACGCACGTGCAGTTTGTGTTGATGGAGCAGGATCAGTTGCTCTCGGTGGATTACACCGGAACCGAGGCGCCTCCCGATACTTTCAAGGACGATTCTCAGGCCCTCGCCGATGGCAGCTTCGGCCGCGATGGCGTCTTTCACGCCAAGGCGCTCCAGGCCAAGTGTGCCTCGAAGTACGCGCCGCAGCAGCCCGGAACTCCGGCAAACGGCACGCCCTCCAGCGAACCCCCGAAGAGCATGACGCAGATGCAGACTAAATCGAGTGGGATGGCGAACTAGAATCTATCTCATGAATGGTTCGTCGGTTGGCTCGGGCTCGCCAAAACGTGAGGATCGTGGTAAGTTGTAATTCTCGCCACTCGTACGCTCGCCACTTCATCAGAGACTCGCCACCTCGTTTAGAAACTCGCCACCTCGCCTAGAAAGAGGAGGTAGATTCATGTCCAATAAAATTGAGAAGTTAGTTTATCGGTTGGTCCCGATTCTTTTCTTGAGCTTTTGCACGCTCGGGCTGGTGGCACAGTATGGTGCTGCGCAGGAAAAGCAAGAGAAGACGGCGGATAAGGCTGCGCACGCACAGACGGTGACCGGTTGCCTGCAGAAGGGTGACGAGGCCGGCGAGTTTTCCATCACCGGAGAAGACGGCAAGACCTGGGGACTGCGCAGCAGCACGGTCAAGTTGGACCAGCACCTCGGGCACAAAGTGACGGTCACCGGTTCGAGCAGTCATGAATCGAAAGCCGAAGAGAAAAAAGAAGGACAGGTGGAGAAGGCATCCAGCAAAGAAGAGTATGGCGATCTGGATGTCAGCAGCCTGAAGATGGTCAGCGCCACCTGTAGCAAGTAACCTGTCGCTGGCTCGGGCCAGCGGATTCTGGTTTTAGCGCCGTTCTGCTTGCCAGGTCGCAGGCGACGGGAGGTGGGAAAGAGGCTGCGGCGTCCTCCACGGCCAGGCCTCGAGGATGAGTGTGCCTCAAAGTATGCGCCGCCGCTGGGCGCCGTGTGCCAAATCGGTTCTTTCGTCTTGAAAATAGCCTTTGATAGATTGACTTGTTTGGGAGTCGGAGTAGTATTGCTCCGAGTTCCCGCGGACTCCGGCCCCGAAGGTTTCCCACAACATTTTTTCTCAGGAGGATTCACATGCATGTATTGGTACGCCAGCCTCGTGCTGTCCTGACAGTTTTGTCATTAGCCGTCTTCGTCTGTGCCTGCCTATCGCCGCTCGATCTATCCGCAGCCACAGTGGTGGTTGGTACTTGCCGGAATCTGGTAACGTTCTCGACCATTCAGGCAGCCATTAACGCTTCGCCCTCCGGTTCCACGGTCGATATCTGCCCGGGAACTTATTCGGAGCAACTCACCATCAATAAGTCAATCACTTTGAACGGTGTATCTCTCACAACCGGCGGTGTAACGTCCGATGCGGTGATCATCGTCCCGCCATCTGGCGGCCTTATTCAGAACGCCACCGACGTTGATACCGGCAATCCGATTGCGGCGCAGATCTTTGTCCAGAACCCGGCAACGACGGTCAACCTCACGAACCTGACCGTGGATGGCACTGGAAACGGGATTGCCGCCTGTACGCCAGACCTGCAGGGGATTCTCTATCAAAACGCTTCGGGCACGATAAACCACGTGGCCGTGCGCAACCAGACTCCTGCGCCGGCCGATGGCGGGTGTCAGATTGGAGAGGGAATCTACGTGCAGACGGGCACGGGCTTCGCGTCCACCGTGACGGTGGAGAACAGTTCGGTGCACAACTACAACAAGAATGGGATCACGGGAAATGACGCCAACACCACCCTGATCGCCACTGGGAATTATGTACAAGGTGCTGGCGTGGTTCCGGTTCCGGGCGCAGCGCAGAATGGGATTCAGCTTGGGTTTGGAGCCAAAGGGACGATCAAGGGCAATACTGTGATCGACAACATCTATGGAGATGCAACCATTGCGGCGTCCGCCGATATTTTGCTCTACGACACGGCGGAGAGCAGTGGAATCTTGGTCTCTGCGAATACAGCAGGCAACAGCCAGATTCCCATCGCCCTGTACACTCTGGGTGACGATGGCTCGAACTTTGGGGACGGCGTCTCTGTTACCAACAACAAAATCTTTGGCACGTCGGTCTACGACGCGATCGATGTGTGCACGAACAACAATACCGTCACCGGTAACACTATCTTCAACAGCGCGGAATCAGGCGTGCATTTGGATGCTTCCTGCGGCGCTTTCTTCGGCGGGCAGACAGGAAACAGCAACTCGGTAACCGGCAACACCGTACTAGAAAGCGCTTGCGCGGGCATTCTGGCGGACGCTGGAACTACCGGCAACACAACTACTCCTGACACCTACTTCACGGTGCCAACCACTATAGCCAGTTCTTGCTCGGTCGCTCCCCGCGGCAAGACCGCACACAAATACAGTCCGGCACGATAAAGCGCTGGGTGAGATGAGAACAACGCCGGGAATCGAAGATCGGATTCCCGGCGTCGCTGTTTGTGCGACATCCAAACACTCCGGGGGTGGTGAGTTACGCGATTCCGTTGCCAGGCTTTGCAAAAAACCCTGAAAATCCATAGATTCTTTGCTGTGCCCAGCAGCCGGCAAATTCTCGTGGTGCTTTACTCCTTGTGACGAACCCGCCCACCGCGCCCGTTAACGCCCCCATCGTTGTGGTCGAGGGACTCATCAAGCAGTTCGGCCGGTTCGCCGCCCTGCGCGGCGTCGATGCAGAGTTCGATGCCGGCAAGTTCCACGTGATTCTTGGCGACAACGGAGCAGGGAAGACAACTCTGTTGCGCGCACTGGCAGGGCTGACTCATCCCACGCGCGGTATGGTTTCCATTCTGGGGAAGATTCCGCGCGAGACCTGCCGCGAGATTGGCTATATGGCCCACCCGTCGTTGCTTTATGACGAGATGAGCGGCATGGAGAACCTGCGCTACTTCGCCCGCCTCTACGACATCGCTGGCGATGACCGTTGTGAGAAGGTGATTCGTTCCGTGGGACTCGATCCTGAATTGTCGCGGCCCGTGGGAAAGTACTCGCAAGGCATGAGGCAGCGCATGTCACTGGCGCGGGCCATTCTCAACGATCCGAAAATTCTCTTGCTGGATGAACCGTTTTCCAACGTCGATGCGCACTCAGCCCGGGAGATGGTCGGCTTGCTCAAGAGCATGCGCGACGCCGGCAAAACCATTTTTGTGGTCACGCATCAGGCCGCGCTGCTGGAAGGTGTGGCCGACGAATTTGTGTGGATGCAGTCGGGGCAGATCGTCGACCGCACCGATCTCCTTGCCCCGGATCATCCCGCGTCGAACCCTGCGCGAGCGAGGGAGCTGTGAGATCGTTCTGGTCGATCACGCTCGCCACGCTGGGCAAAGACATCCGCCTGGAGTGGCGCTCCAAGGATGCGCTCAACGCAATGCTTTTTTTCTCTCTGCTGGTGGTGGTGATCTTCGTATTTTCCTTCGATCCCCTGGCCGAAGAGTCGCGCCACATTGTCGGCGGCCTGGTTTGGGTGGCTTTTTTGTTTGCGGCAGTGGTCGCCCTCAATCAGACCTGGGCACGGGAACTGCGCAACCAGGTGCTCGATGCCTACCGCGTCTCTCCGGCCCCGGCGGTTGCATTGTTCCTGGCTAAGGCGCTGGGCAACTTCCTGCTGGTCAGCTTGCTGGAAGGGCTGATGGCGCCTCTCTTCGTGATCTTCTACAACCTGCGAGTTGTTGGCCCGGCGTGGCAGTTAATTCCCGTGACGCTGCTCGGAACCTGGGCGCTGGTCGTGAATGGCACATTCTTCGCCGCCATGTCGCTCCGCACGCGCAGCCGCGAGCTCATGCTGCCTCTGCTGTTGTTCCCGGTTTCAATCCCCGCCGTGCTGGGCATGGTCGCGGGCACCACCAGCATTCTCACCGGAGAGGATTCCGCCCACTTCTACATCGTATTGCTTCTCACCTACGATGTGGTGTTTACTACTGCTTGTCTCGGCTTGTTTGAAATAGTGTTGCAAGCGGAATGAAAAGGGCCTTCCCCATCCTGGCAGTTCTGACGGCGTTTTTGCTCGCCTATGCTTTGTACCAGGCCCTGGTCGTCGCGCCCACGGACGCCCTGCAGGGCGACGTTTACCGCATTATTTACTATCACGTACCCTCAGCGTGGACCGCGTTTCTGCTGTTCCTCATCAATTTCATCGCTTCGGTGCAATACTTGGCGAGTGCGAAACCGTCAACCGCGCGCGCTGCGAAATGGGTTGTGATTGCGGTCGGAATCGCCGGCCTCATCGCGCCCTTTATCCCTCAAGTGCGACAGCAGCTACCAGTCGGCATGTACCCCAGTTCGGTCGCAACCACTGCGTTGATCCTGGTTGGCTTCTATTTCCTCATTGAAAGATATTTCCCCGGCCAGGATCTGGACGTGCTCGCCGTCACCTCGGCCGAAGTTGGCGTAGTCTTCTGCAGCATCGTTCTGGTTACCGGCCCCATCTGGGCGCGGCCGGTGTGGGGGATCTGGTGGGCTCCGGGAGATATACGCCTCACCTCGACGCTGGTGCTGTGGCTGATCTATGTGAGCTATCTGGTGCTTCGTCGTTTCTCCGACGGCGCGCAGACGCAGAAACTGGCCGCCGTTCTGGCGGTCTTTGGGGCGCTCGACGTCCCCCTGGTTTATTTTTCCATCTGGTATTTCCGCACCCAGCATCCTCAGCCGGTGATCGGCGGAGGCGGTTCGATGGACCCGCGAATGTTACACGTCCTGCTGATCAGTTGGATGGCGTTTCTGTGCTTCGCATTTCTGGTTTGCTGGTCACGATTCCGGCTGGAGAAGCTGCGGCGCGAAGTCGACGAAGCCGAGGCCCTTGAATCCTTGCTGGAGCCGGGCGGGCCAACTGCGCAAACTTCCAAAGCCCGAGTTCCTCTAGGCCGGAGGTCACAATGAATTCCGCGAGTTCCATCAAGTTTCTCTACGCCGCCTACATCGCCACCTGGCTGATTCACGCGCTCTATCTTGGCAGCCTGGTGCGCCGCTACAGCCGTTTGCGGCAGCGAATGAGGGACCCGGGCAAGTAGAGGACGGCCTTCGGCAATCGGCTTCGGCAAGCCAGCACTTCGGCGTGGCCTACCGTTGGCATTCGGTTTATGAAGGCAGGTACTCGAGCCGCCGGGATCTGCCTGGATTTGCCGGCGCGCGAAAGCCGAAGCCCGCTTTTAGTTCGGAGCTTTCAACTCCCGCTGCAGCGCGCTGAGAAAATCGGTACTGCCGCTGGAGCGGAGAAATTCGTAGTCTTCGATCATGGCGGCGGTTCCGATCCGCAAAGAGGGTAGAGGTGATTCCACGCGGATGACCCGCGCTGTGAAGCGCACCCGGACCGCGTCGGTCAGCGTGATATGAGGTGGGAAGGTGAGAGTGACTTCACAGGGGGTTCCAGCCGGAACCTGCCGGTCGAGATAAAAAAAAACTCCCCGTGCGCTTACGTTCTGGGTTTCAGTTTGGAACTCGTTGTCTGGATCCAGGCGAACCACTGCCGGAAGACGCATGTCAAAGCGCCGCATCATCCGCCGTTCCTGAGAGTCCGGTTGCATCCGTGGCGCGTTTTGCGAAAGCATTCTTTCGACGAAGACCGATCCAGGGCAGTACGGAATCAACTTTCAGGCTCAGAAGGCCAGGGTCCCGCCGCCCCTCGGCAGGCCCTGATTACTATCCAATGTATAGAATTACCAGCACTTTGCAAGAGCAAAAAGACTCACGAGCTATTTCGGTAAATGCTCAAGCAGATCGGGCGGGTGGGGAGGACGCGCGACCGTCCAGATTCAAGGTGTCCTCAGCAATCCCGCTGCCAATCAATATCCGCGGCGTTTCTCTTTATCTGCGAGGGAATCTGTGAGGAATCAACACCGTTCGAGTTACCCGCGGCGGTATTCGCGCCCCAGGCATGCAAGGCTTTGCAGAAATAGCGCCCGCAGCTGTGATCTGCAATTCGCTTCATTCCACTTTCGTGCCACGGTTTTCCCGCGACCGTCCGGCATCTTTCCAGGTCTCCAGACGCATCTGACAACTCCGGGAGTCGCTCGCGTGCGGGGCCTCGCTTGACTTGGCTATCCGTCAGATGTTTAAGTAGTTGTTTGTTTTCCGCCAGTTCCTAGTGACACGTCAGCAGCGGGCGGTTTCGCCGGCGCCGGGTAAGTACTGACTCGCGCGCCGTTTCTACTCTCTCCAAATGATCAGGTTGAACCGGAGGAAAAGCGTGATGGGAAATGGCCGTCGGTTGTTCGGAAGAAGCACGGGAAGAAGCTTGGCGTGGGTCGCTACCCTTGGGGCGATATTTGTGCTGCTGTTGGCGGGGTCAGTGTTGCTCGGATCAGGTTCCCGTCGCTACGCCCAGGAGGCAACGGATCCGGTTCCAGTCTCTCCGATTCCAAGCTTCTCTGGATCTTCCCTGCATTCGAAGCCGGACGCGCACGCCATTCTCGGACAGTTGCCGCTGATCTTCGAGCCTAACCAGGGCCAGGCCGATCCCAGTGTGAAGTTCCTCGCGCGCGGCGCAGGATACAGCCTCTTCCTGGATGCGACCGGGGCCGTGCTGGCCATGCCAGCAGCGCACTTGTCGGCGCCGGGACACGGCGAACAATTCGTTCGCATGAAGCTGGTAGGCGCCAACCATGCGGCGGTCACTGCTGGAACAGACCCGCTGCCCGGCAAGAGCAACTACCTCATTGGCAATGACCCGCGCAAGTGGCATACCGGCATTCCGCAGTTTGCCGGGGTTCACTACGCAAGTGTCTATCCTGGAATCGATCTGGTCTTTTACGGAAGTCATGGCCATCTGGAATACGACTTCCAGGTCGCCCCCGGAGCCGACCCGACGCAAGCCGAACTGCAGTTTGACGGTGCAGCCAAACTGGAACTGAGCGGTGGCGACCTGATTCTCATGGGCCTGACTTCCACCGGGAAAGAAGACGCCGGCTTGCGTTTGCAGGCGCCTCACATTTACCAGCGCGACGGAGACCGCCACATGCCGGTCGCGGGACGCTTTGTTCTGCGCGCCGCCAACCGCGTCGGTTTCGAGATCGGCTCCTATGACCGGACCCGCGAGCTGATCATCGACCCGGCGCTCAATTTCTCCACCTACTTCGGTGGCAGCGGTTTGGAAACCTCACCTTCGGTCGCGGTCAATGGCGACGGCTTCATTTATCTCGTGGGTTCGACGCAGGGTTCGCCCGAGAACTCATTTCCTGCTGCTTCTACCCAGACGTTGATTCCGCCGACCCTGTCGCTCACTTCGTCCAGTCCAAGCCATATCTTCGTCGCCAAGATCAGTCCCTCGCAACCGTCCTCGGTGGTTTATGAAACCTTCATTGGCGGCACCGGATCCGACAACAGCATCGGCATTGGAGTGGACAACGCTGGCAGCGCTTACATAGTGGGCAACACCGCTTCGACTGACTTCCCGACCAGTGGCATTCCCTACCAGACTGCACCGCTGACCAAGACGCAATGCACCGGCTCCCCCACCTGCACGTCCGTTTTCGTTAGCGTGCTCAACGGACTCGACCCAACGGGAGCAACACTCAAGTACTCGTCCTATCTCTCCGGCAACGGCAACGACCAAGCCAGCGGGATGGCCACCGACACTCAAGGCGATGTCTTCATCACGGGCACCACAACCTCGAACAACCCGCCGAGCGTCAACCCACCTATCGACTTTCCTGCGACCAACTTGCCGGTGCCGTTTCAAACCACGCCAACACTGGGTTCGAGCATTCAGTTTTTCGTCACCGAGGTAAGTACGAATCGGCCGGGTGCCAGTAGCATCGCCTATTCCACATACTTCGGCGGAGGCGGCGTGCCGGCTGGTGCTGTCGCCATCGGCGGCGGTATTGCGATCGACTCCACCGGCAACGTTTACTTCAGCGGCACCACGAATTTTTACAACAGCGGCCAAGGTTCTTTCGGCGATAGCGGGTCGGAGGACTTTCCTATTCTCAACGCCTATCAGCCCTGCCTCGATACCCATCCTCCGACGACGATCCTGAACATTGTGAACCCGTGTACGGCCCCCCTGACCACTCCGTATCCGACGGACGCTTTCGTAGCCAAGCTGAATCCCAACAACGCTCAGACGGGTGGGGCTCAGTTACTCTTCTCGACTTACCTGGGCGGCGCAGGTACGGATTCGGGCACCGCGATTGCGATTGATGCCGGTGCCGCCAACATTTACCTTACCGGATCGACCAATTCGAGCGATTTCGTTCTTCCCACTGGCATTGCCGCCTTCCAAAGCTGCCTGGATACTCCTCCGCCCAATGTGCTTCCCTGTCCCGTCATTGCAGCCCCGGCACACTTCGATGCCTATGTGGCCCGGATGAGCAACCCCATAGTGAGCACCAACGGAACTCCAAACGACGTGGCTCTCACCTATTTCTCGTATCTAGGCGGAGGGGGGGACGATAGTGGCCTGGCCATCGCTGTGGATACCACCAGCGATGCGCTGGTCACCGGCACAACCAATTCAGGGTCCAATTCGGTGATTAACAATCCGCCAAACTTCCCGGTCACCACCGGACCAATCCAGAGCGTGCTCAACGGCACTCAGAACGCTTTTTTTGCCCGCATTGATACGACGACGATTACCGGCCAGAATGGGGTTGGTTCGTATGCCACTTATTTTGGCGGCAATGGCGTGGATCGCGGCACCAGCATCGCGGTTGATCCCTTCCTGAACATTTATTTTGCCGGCGACACCACCTCCTCTATCAACCTCGAGACCGCCAATCCACTGCCGGGACCGGGAGGGAGCACGCTGAGTGGGCCCAGCGACGCGTTTGTCGTAAAGCTGGGGCCGGAGAATGATTTATGCATCACCTGCGTTGCCCCAGTCCTGTCCCAGCTCGGAACCGTGAGCGCCGGGAACCAGCTCACGATAACCTTTACCGTTGCCAACGAGGGGCCAGATCCGGCCACGGGCATCTTCGTGAACGGTACCGTTCCTGCCGGAGTGACGTTCATCAGCGCCACCGCGGGTTCGGGTACGTGCAGTGCGCCCAGCAACAACTCGGTGGTGTGCCAGATACCCACGCTGCAATCCGGTTCCAACTCGGCAGTCCAATTTGTGGTGACGCCGAACAACAGCGGCAATTATGCGGCGACCGCCACGGTAGTCAACGTTAACAATACGATCACAAACATCACGACTTCTGCTCCGTTCACGGCGGGCGGTTATTCCGTCTCCATCCTCCCCTCCGCTCGGACCGTGTCCGCAGGTTCTACCGCACAATATTCCGTGCAAGTGTCTCCGACGCAGGGGGTGTTTGAAAACAATATCGCTCTCACCTGCAGTGCTGCCCCCGCTGGTGCCAATT
>Ga0210406_10003338_pt1 | contig 17681 bp, 22 predicted proteins | sample IncBWC30MmetaG_FD_155454 | JGI IMG/M metagenome (GOLD analysis project Ga0210406, IMG submission 155454) | Forest soil microbial communities from Barre Woods Harvard Forest LTER site, Petersham, Massachusetts, United States - Inc-BW-C-30-M | ecosystem: Environmental > Terrestrial > Soil >... | reverse complement strand
TTGTAGACGAGCAGGCGCGCGGCCTCGATGTCGGTTGCCATCTCGGCTAGTTGGAATTGCATCGCCTGAAATTCGACGAGAGCTTTGCCAAACTGCTTGCGCTCCTTGGCCCATTTGGCCGCGTGGCCCCATGCCCCTGCGGCGAGGCCGAGCATCTGGGCGCCGATGCCGATGCGGCCTTCGTTCAGGGTCTCGATGGCGATCTTGTAGCCTTTGCGGGGTTCGCCGAGGACCTGTGCCGCGGGGACGACGCAGTCGTTGAAGTTGAGCGCGCAGGTGCTGGAGGCGCGAATACCTAGTTTGTCTTCCTTTTTGCCCAGGGTAAAACCGGGGGCATCTTTTTCTACGAGAAAGGCTGTGATGCCCTTGTAGCCTGCGGCGGGATCGAGGGTGGCGAAGACGATGAAGAGTCCGGCCTCTTTGGCGTTGGTGATCCAGAGCTTCTGGCCGTTGAGGATGTAGTCGTCGCCGCGTTTCACGGCGCGGGTCTGGAGGGCGAAGGCGTCGGAGCCGGAGGAGGCTTCGCTGAGTGCGTAGGATCCGATAGTGTCGGCGGCGAGGCGGGGGAGGTATTTTTTTTTCTGCTCGTCGGTTGCCCAGCGGACGAGGGCATTGATGCAGAGCGTATTCTGCACGTCGACCATGACGCCAACGGAGGGGTCGACGGCGGAGATCTCTTCGACCGCGAGGATGGCGTTGAAGAAGGTCCCACCGGCCCCGCCGTACTGCTCTGGAATCTCGATGCCCATCAGGCCTAGCTGGAAGAGTTTTTTGATGAGGCCGGGGTCCATCTGCTGCGACTCGTCCATGCTGCGGACCAAAGGACCGATCTGCTCGACGGCGAATCGGCGGACGGTGTCGCGGAACAGCTGCTCGTCTTCGACTAGCCGGGTCAGGGCCATCGGGCCTGCGTGCTGCGCCATCCACTCACCTCAAACGATATTGGCGAAAAGGCGAGTCTAGCATTTTGCAGGGGTCACTGAATAGGCGTTCAGCCGGCTGCTAATCGGATGCAGAATCTCACACATTCAAAATTGTTCCGGCCATTCCTGAGCGCCATGGATAACGGCGAGAATCTCGACCTTACCTTCGCGAACTCGATAGGGAAGGAGGTAAGGGGTGCCGGGTATAACAAGTTCACGCGTTGAACCAACCCTGCCCGGTCTTCCCATCTCCGGGTGGGTGGCCAATCGCTTCGCCGCGACGCGCAATCGATTTGCGATCCGCGCGGCAGCGACCTTGTTGTCGTTTTCGATATGTTCTCGCACCAGAAGCAAATCCTGCAGGGCCTGCGCCGTCCAAATTATCTTCATCTGCGAGGACGTTTTCGCGGCTTTGGCAGCGGCAGCTCTTTAGCTGTGCCCCACGACGCCAGCCACCGATCCATTTCCTCTCCGGATATGACCTGCCCTTGCTCCGCCTGCTTCATACCTTTTTTAATATGAGCCACCTGCCAGGATTCAAGCTCGATATATCGCTCCAGGGCTTCGGTAGCCAGAAACGACTTCGACCGCTGGGTGGATTCAGCAAGGGACTCGAGCTTCTCTTTCAGTTCATTTTTTACGCGCAGGGTAAGGATTGTGGACATTGTCATACCTTGTATACATTGTATGACAACTGGGCGCTCGTTCGACGAGCACCTTTACCCAGCGGCTTTTACGAGCCGTCCGCGGCGGCTTACGATCGACAGCTTCTCGGTGTTGAGAATCTTGCGGGCCTGCTCTTTCGCGTGCTTCGCCCATGGACCGACGGGGTCGAGTCGCACATAGGCGAGCCAGTGCCGTAAGGCGCGCCGGCGCTGTCCCTGGCGCTCGTAGGCCAGGGCGAGGTTGTAGTGCGCATCGGCATACTGCGGCACGAGGTTTACGGCCTTCTGGTAGGCGGCGGTTGCTTCGGTCAGGCGCTGCATCTCGTCCAGCACGTTGCCGAGATCGAAGAAGGCGAGGGCATACTCGGGATCTGCGAGGGTGGCTTTGCGGTAGTGCTGCTCAGCCTGCTCGTATTTGCGCAGGTTGTAGTGGATGGTTCCGAGGTTGATCAAAGCAGGTGCGTGTTCGGGCCGGATCACGAGGATCGCCTGATAGATCTCCGTTGCCTGCAAGATTGTGGCGGGGTTTTCTTCCAGCTGCACGGCACGCAGAAACATGTCCTGCACCTCGGCAGCCTGACGCGTGGGAGAGTCTGTGCCGATGCCCACTACGCGCAACTGCCGGGCGGGTGATGTGTCGAAGTCGAAGGCGAGCTGTTGCGTCACCGGATCCATCAACGCGCCGCCATGCCGGAAGCTCAGGCGCGATCCTCTGCGTACGAAGCTCGCCTCCATCAGAGGGTTCCGCATGCCTGCGACACGCTGCATAGCGGCGACCGATGCGCGTATGCTCTTCGCGGAGATGCGGGTGGTGGCCTGGAGATCGCGCAGCTTCCGCAGCTGGCTCAACGCTTCAAAGGAGTAATGTTCGCTAGAGGTGATTAGCCCGGCTCGCTCCCACGCCGATAGCTGGCGCGCATGCAAGTGAAGAATCCGGATTACGTCTTGACGGCTATATCGGGTCACTGTGTGTCTCGTGTGGCACCGTCTTCGAGAATCGCTACGGCAGACTCTTTCTGGAGTATGCCTTCGCAGGCCGCGCCAATCAAGACCCTTTCATGTCGTGTCGGTTAAATAGCCGTGGATAACACGTACCAAACATGGTTCGGCGGCGCGGAACTGATCCTGGAGTATGTTCTGGCTACGAACGCATAAAGGGTGGTGAGCGAGGCAGGGCTCGAACCTGCAACCGTCAGCTTAGAAGGCTGATGCTCTATCCAATTGAGCTACTCGCCCGCGCGCGTCTCTCTCGATTGTAGCGGGGAAGGCCGCCGACAGGGAGTAGGCAGGAGGGAACCGTGTTCGAGCTCTTTTAGAGAAGTAGGGTCTCCTCGGGCGGAGTAAAGTCAATAGCTTTGGACCGACCACTTTGCTGTGGGAAAGACGAGTCTTCGGGGTTTGTGGTGAGTTGTGGTGAGTTCCAGGTCTGTTCCTGGGTTTGTTCGGCTTATCGGTGGAAATCTTTGGCAATTGGAAGACAACGAACGCGAAAACCGACTGGTGAAACTGTGGTGAGACGATGGTGGAAACGTGGTGAGAACGTGGTTGCTAATGCAATTCCTCTCGGGAGAACTGCGGCCGATAATCGGCCGACTTTGAGGGGAATTGCGAGTTCGCTTCCCGATCGTCGAAGGTGTCGATGGGGGGTGTGGCGCCTACGGGGTCGCGAGGGTGGCGTCGAGGATGATGGTGTTGGGGTCTTGGAGGCGGGCCGACAGCCATGTTGGAGTGACTAGAGGGTTCATGAGACTAGATTACTTTGTGGGCAGCTGAGGAAAGGCTGGAGATCAAATGCGGTCGTCCTTCGGACGATGCCCACATCTCAAAAATCGAGATATGGGGCACCCGGCGCTAAACCGACCAAGATGCTCTTAGATCTCTCCTGATTTCCTTGAACAGACTGAGTACGCGTTGAATAAGTGGGTCCACATTTCCGCGCGACCAGAGAGCATAGGTCTCCAGCGGTTGGATCGAAAAACTCGGAGGACGCAAAACGACAACTTCGGGAACAAGGGTTTTTGCCCAGTACGGAAGGAACGCAAATCCGGCACGGGCTTTGGTGAGAGCCACCGCAGTTTGGAAATGCTCCACCATTTGATATTTGTTTAACGGCACGTGGTTTTGTACGAAGGCCGAAGCGATCAGTTGATGCAGACTCGGGAATAGATCCTTCGAGGGAGTGATAAAAAGTTCGCCCTCAAAATCCTTTAATGCCACAGCCCTCTTGCGGGCAGCTTTATGCCCTTTCGGAAGGGCCACAACGATGGGCTCCCGAACCAGTAACATACTCTCGATTTGGTCATAGCTTTCACCTAAATGTCCAATACTGATATCAAAGATTCCCGAATGAATTCCTGGAACCTGTAGAGCTTCAGGCCCTTCTTTAAGCTCCACCTTCACAAGAGGAAGAGCGGTTCTGATCTTGTCGAGAAGCCGGGGAAGGATATGGAAGCTCGCAGTTGGAATAAAACCGAGCCGGATCGTTCCTGCCTCGCCGCTCTCCGCATGCAGTGCCGCGGCCGAGGCCTGCTTCACCTTCAATAAGATTTCTCGCGCCGCAGACAAGAAAACCTCGCCTGCGCGTGTGATCTCAACATGTCGCTTTGACCGCCGGAGAAGAAAGACGCCGAGTTCATCCTCAAGTTGCCTGATTTGGACGCTCAATGAAGGCTGGGAGATATGCAGATGATTGCTTGCCTTCCGAAAACTTAAGGTTTCGGCAACGGCAACGAAGTATCGCACTTGCCTGAGTTCCATGGCTAATAGTTCTCAGCTATCAGAGTAACAGGAACAAAGTATTTCACTGATATCAGGCAGCCGACGTATCTTGCAACTGGGGTGAGCGATCGGCGAGCTAGCGAAGATTGACGCGGAGATTGATCAGACGGAAGAAAAGACGTTGCAGCTTATAAATACGAATCTCGACTCCATGCACCAGATTCAAACGCTGGCACTGACACCCCAGGAGCAGCATGGCTATGAACTGGTTCCGAGAAGAGTACACGGGCTCGGACCAGAGACGGCGGTGGTGTAGCGTGGAGACAATTCTGGTCATTCATGACGATCCACGATCACAGTCGACAGTGCGAGTGCGCCGGATCTTAGAGCCAGCTGGCTACGATGTCATTGCCGCTGCCTCTGGTCATAAGGCGATGAACGTATTGCGCACAAAAAAGCCAGCGCTTGTCGTTCTCGATATTTGTATGCCGGGGAGTTCGGGTCAGGATCTCTGTCGTCAGATTAGGCGCGAATCCAAGAATGTTCCACTTCTTGTTTTGAGTGCTATCAGAGATGTCGCAGCTGTGGTTCTACTCCTGAAACTTGGGGCTGATGGCTACATAACGGAACCTTTCAGTCCATGCGAGTTCCTAGCTCGTGTGCGAGTTGCTATGCGTCATTAAAATCTAACTGGGTGCGGCAACGCCTATCGTCAACCCTGCGGTTGCTCGTTCGCTTACGTTACGGCGCGACTAAAGTCGCTCCCTTCAAAGCATCGACTTTTGAAGCAGGCTCTTTGAGCCTCCTAGGAAAGCCTCCGAGGAAATTTTCGGAACTTACAGACCTTCCCTAGGCAAGAACAAAATCCTTGCTGCGAAGCACCGCTACGACGGCATCCAGCGCGGAGGCCCAATTTTCTTCCGCGGCCTGCTGGTTGTGTCCGGCAGCTTTGACATACAGGCTCACAGCAAAGCCTTCCTGCGGACCCGTCAGGTCGACCATCGCCGGACGAATAATGCAGTCGAGCAATGCATAGGGATGTTCCAAAGGAGCAGCGTGGCGGGTGAGGCGGTGCAGCATCTGTTCCTGTAAGTGAAACGAGGCGAAGATCGAGCGCTCGCGCCACAGGATGTCGATGTAGCTGCCGAATCCAGCCGCAGCCTCCTCTGCGAGGACGTCCAGATTCGCGCGCAGTGCGTTGAGTTCCTCGGCGTCGAGCGGCCAGGCATCGCACTTCGCCGTAAACACCGGCGAACGCGCCGCGTTCAACGCGCGCAGGGCATGCATCAACGGAGGGTAATGTTCGGCTTCAGGCAGGTGGTCGAGGTCGTAGGGATTCTCGCGCAGGTCGATGAATCTTCGGTTGCCGGTGCTGTCCGACGGGTCAGACCACGGCACGACAAGCACAGGATCGTCTGCGGAACATTCAGCGGACCATTCAGAGAGCATCACTCACTATCTTAGCGTCACAGAAGACGCTGAGAGAAGGGAGAGATCAGGCGTGAGCCAGCAGAAAGCGAAGCAACGTATGTTCGGCCCAATAGCCGTCGTACCCCAGCGCCTCATCCGCCTGAGCAAGAAAAGCGCAGTGGCCCCCGTTCTTACTTTCCATCAAAGTAATGTTGGGATTCGCGTTGATCTTATCGCGGGTCTCAGCAGAGAGACGGACAAATGGGTCGTCCAACGCATGCAGGACCAGGCTCGGTACAGCAATGCGATCGAGCACGCGGGCCGCGGCGGCGCGGGTGTAGTAATCATCCGCACCGCTGAACCCCGAATAAAGTGCCGTGATGCGATCGTCGAACTCGCGCAGCGACCGGATTCCAGCAGTGCGGTTTCGATCGTAAGCGTGTGGGAAGAGCATAGCTTTGCGGCGGAAGCGGCGAAGAAGATTGCGGAGGAACTTCAATTCGTACAGGCGGTTCTGCGGCAGATGGAGCGCATCAGCCGAAGGCTGCAGATCGACCGCCGGCGAAACTCCGATCACCGAACGAAGCACTGCGGGCGCGGTTGTGCCGAGTTCACCAGCGAGCTTGAGAACAAGGTTCCCACCCATCGAATACCCGATCAGCGACATCGACTGCAAGCCATACCGCTCAACGAAGAAGTTCATCACGACGAACACATCCTGCGAAAGGCCGGAGTGGTAGAGCGTGGGCGAAAGCGCCTCCGTGCCGCCGCAATTGCGCATATTCATGCGCACCACGTTGCACCCAGCGCGCCAAAGCTTGTTCGAGTTGCCCACAACATACTGCGAGTCCGACGAGCCTTCAAGCCCGTGCACGATGATGGCAGTGGGCCGCGCTGCGCGAACCTCAGCAGGCTGCCAGTGACACTGACAGAGGACCTGGCTGGCGATCTGGTTCGCAGTCGCCGGCGAGACCTCGACCAGTTGTGCCTCGGGCAATGGCAGGTGGTTGACGCGGGACAGATAGTTGCCCGCAATGGTCTGCAGATGGCCATTATTCAAGAAACGCCGCGGACGAAAATCCGCGGCATGACTCGAAATGGCTTCAGTTTCCGCGGTCTGCATCAGCGCCCGCCCGCTTCAGCGCGTTGTAGGAACGCCGTCGCATTGAGAGCGCCGGTCGGTTCATCCTCGTGTTTGAAGTACACGTAGACGTCGCGATTCTGTGCAAGCGCAGTAAAACGCTTGGCGAACGCATCAAGCTCCACCGCGGAATAGCCACCACTTCGGCGCAATCGGTAACAGGCGCAGTCCGTCGCGGTATGAATCTCAGGCGTAAGTAGATCGTCGCTCTCGGCGATGCAGAGTGCGGCGTTATGCTCGCGGAGGATCGAGTAGATGTCGTCGCTGAACCACGATTCGTGGCGAAACTCGAACGCAATCCCAGGGGCATTCGGCGTTCGAAACGCTGGAGCCGCAAGAAAGTTGGTGAGGCGCTGAGCGTCGGCTTTGAAGTTGGGCGGAAGCTGGAACAGAAGGAGGCCAAGTTTACCCGCCTGTCGTACGGGCTCAAGCGCCGCAACGAACTGAGCCACATCATCCGCGCACTCTTGCAGCCGCTTGAAGTGCGTAATGCGTTGGGGCGCCTTGAAGCTGAACCGGAAGTTCGCCGGAGTCGCAGCCAACCAGCCTTCGAGCATCTTTGCCGTGGGCAACGCACGAAACGTGTAGTTGACCTCAACCGAGGTGAGCTTCGAGGCGTAAAACTCGAGGAAGCGCTTCGCCGGCGTGCCCGCAGGATAGAACTCCGGCTTCCATGTGGGATAAGCCCAGCCTGAAGTTCCAGCATAAAGACGCTGGGACGATGCGGAAGGCGAGACTTGGGAGGTGCGGGGCAAGGTTGGGCCGCAATGTGACAGGATCTGAGATGTTTGGGGCGGCTAGTGGGTTTCGAACCCACGACATCCGCTGCCACAGAGCGGCGTTCTGCCACTGAACTATAGCCGCCGTATACTGGAATTATAGCACTGGCGCCCTTTCGGACAATTTACCGGGCAGCAGTGGGGGTCCGATGGCGTTTACCGCAAAACCCGAGATCCTGTCGCCCCGGCTGAAACGCGGCAGCAAAGCCTTCGACGACGAAAACCTCGACCTCCTGTCGCATCTGCTCGACGATTTCATCAAGATTCCCGGTACCTCGATCCGCTTCGGCCTCGACGGCATCGTCGGCTTCATTCCCGGCATCGGCGACCTGATCGGCGGAATCGCCTCCTGCATCATCATCATTGCAGCCTGGGTTCGCGGCGTTTCTTATGTCACGGTCGCTCGCATGGTCGCCAACGTCGCCATCGAAGTTGTCGTCGGATCGGTTCCCATCCTCGGCGACATGTTCGACATCGCCTGGCGGGCCAACCGCCGCAACTACGCTCTGTTGGTCGGGAGCGTAGACGAGCCACGAAAGCACACACTGCAAAGCTGGCTCTTTCTCGGCGGCGTGTGTCTCGTACTGGCCGCGCTGGTACTGCTACCCATGCTTCTGTTGACCTGGGTCTTCGGAAGCATGATGCACGCGCTGTTCGGTATGAACACCCACGGTATGTTCCGCACGTTTTGAAGCCGACGCCGACTCAATGCGATAAACTAAACGGAGTCGGGGCGTAGCGCAGTCTGGTAGCGCATCTGCTTTGGGAGCAGAGGGTCGGGGGTTCGAATCCCTCCGCCCCGACCATTCTGAGATTCTAATTCGTCCAGTAAGGTCCATTAGGCTTCTCAAAAGAAGTTATTTAGACGGCGAAGGCGTCCAAGGTTGTGTGGTAACTTCCCATTGCGTCCAGTTCTCCATCGTGGTAAAAATCGTGGTACCCAAATTACCACGGTCAGGAGTTACCACGGTGGCCACGAATCTTCTATCTGCAGTCGAGTGTAAAAACGCCACCAGCAAAGGGGTGGGAATCCGCAAGCTCCACGATGGAGATGGCCTCTATCTTTGGGTCTATCTCGATGGCCGTAAATATTGGCGGATGCGGTACTGGCAGGCTGGCAAGGAAAAGTCCCTCTCCATAGGGGTCTATCCCAAAGTATCCCTGAGCGATGCGCGGAAGAAGCGTGATGAGTTACGCAAGCAACTGGAAGCGAACCTTGACCCATCTGCTGAGCGCAAGGCCACAAATCTGCGCAAAAAACTCTCCGCCGAAAACTCTTTCGAAGCCGTAGCGCTGGAGTGGTTCAACAAGCAACAGCATATCTGGGTGCCGCACCACGCTGACGACGTGAAGCGGCGTCTTGAGGCCAATGTCTTCCCCATCCTCGGCAGGCGTCCCCTTGACGAGATAGAAGCGCCTGAGTTGTTGCAGGCTATTCGTAAGATTGAAGACCGTGGTTCCTACGATCTGGCCCACCGGGTTCTGCAGGTATGCGGACAGGTATTTCGCTACGGTATCGCCACCGGGCGATGTGCTCGCAATCTGACTGCCGACCTTCGTGGTGCTCTGACCCCACATGTGAAGCAACATCAAGCAGCCGTTCGTCCAGAGGAACTGCCTGACTTGCTGAAGGCTATTGCCGCATATGACGAAATAGGCGGAAAGCAAACTCGCCTTGCGCTGCAGCTGTTGGCGCAAACCTTCGTCCGCACCAATGAGTTGATCGGCGCGGAATGGGCGGAGTTCGATCTGGATCAGCCGCTCTGGAGTATTCCTGCCGGTCGCATGAAAATGAAGACCGAACACCTCGTCCCGCTTTCCAAGCAGGCTCTCGCTATTCTGGCTGAACTCAAGGAAATTGCTGGCGGCAGCCGGTACGTCTTCCCTGGCAGACACAGTAATAAGCCGATCAGCAATAACACAATGTTGTTCGCTCTTTACCGGTTGGGATACAAAGGCAAAATGACGGGTCACGGTTTCCGCGCAGTGGCCTCCACCATCCTCAATGAGACCGGCCATTTCAAGCCGGACGTTATCGAGCGCCAACTCGCCCACTGTGAGCGTAATGAGGTCAGGGGTGCTTATAACCGCGCTGAATACCTTCCCGAGCGGAAACGCATGATGCAGTATTGGGGGGACTATCTGGATTCGATCAAGGTAGGGGCGAAGGTAATACCGATGCCTGGTACCGCGGCATAGCAAGTTACCGCGCTCAGACATCTCATGATGTACTCCAAGCTGTCGGCAACTAAAATTTCGACGGAACCGGCATTGGAAAGACTTCTGCAAAGAAAAATGGAGTGCTGTGCCAATTCACAAGAATGTTCAGGCGTACTACGGAGGCATAACTGGAGAGCATCACCGATATCGCTCGTGGGAGCATTGCTATCAGTATTTTCATGGATCAACGCCCGAAGCAATCGCGGTAGATCGAGATCATGCCGCGATTCAACTTGGCTTCTATTTAGCCAGTTGGGGTATGTACCGTGGGTCAGGTTTCCTGCTTAGCACGCCTACACAGTCCATCTGGGGGTCATTGACCAACTCCTTGCGCCTCGGTTCAGCGTTTCTGTGGAAGCAAGAATTTGGATCTAGCGATGATGATTCAAGGCTTGTGCCGATCATTTTTGAGGCGATTACCGCCGTCCGAGAGGCGTACAGACCCTTCGCGCCAAAAGCCGAGTACCGCCAGGCATCAGACACGCTTATTACCAAGATTATTCTTGGGACATTTGGCTGTCTACCCGCTTGCGATCGGTATTTCATCAACGGATTTAAGAGCAACGGCTTTAGATATTCGTACCTAAACAGCAATTTTTATTGAGCGGGTCTTGCACTTCTGCAAAGACAATCTCCGTGAGCTCCGGCAGGAGCAAACATGGATCGAAGGGGCTAGCGGAGTGCGGTACCCACTCATGAAGATCGTTGACATGCACTTCTGGCAGACTGGTTTTGAACTCGACGAAGGCGGGAAAGCTCCCATTGGCCTTATCTAGCGTGCAGGTCCAAGCCAGAATCGCGGAATCTTTTGAACACTGCCTCCGCAATTTCATTAACACCCGATTGAACGGCCTCTTGCGGCGTCGCCAAGCCTCGTATGATCTCCCCTTGGCGATCACAGGCCACCGCGCCATAACTGGTGAAGGTGGTCAGAACCTTCTCATGTCCCAGGTTCTGACTCCATGCCTTGAACGCTTCCGGTGATTGGCACAAGTCCTGGCCAAGTCGGACAAGTGTGTTTCGGAAGCTGTGCGGGTTGAAATAGGGCAGCCCGGCCCCCACAAAGGCGTCGCGAAATATCGAGCGAACGGGCGAGGCGCTGCTCCAGTGCGCCCGATCCAAACCGGAGACTTCAAACTGGCGAGTCGCCCCCAGGGCAATGCGCGTCGCTGGGAAGAGCGGGTCGTCATTGCCCCATATTTTCTCTTCCCGGAGATAGGACACCCATGCCTTGACAATCCGGAGGGCTTCGTCGCCCACGGGAAAGAAATACGTGTTGAAGGTCTTGCTGAATTTTGTCTTTACATCCCGCGCGTCTTGATGGACGCACCCCGCGATTAGGTCCACATGTTTCAGACTCATTGAGGCAATGGCGCTGTCTCTTGCGCCTGTAAGCAGCGTGAAGGCGATCAGAGCACGGTTGCGGCGCTCGATCTCGGTATTCGTCGGCATGGTTTGGATGACGTGTTTGATTTGTTCCAAGGTGGGCACCCGCTGCTCGCGCTGTGCGGTAGCTATCCGGGTGTCCTTGTCGGAAAGATTGAAATACTCAGCATCGGAATATTGAAAGCGCGACTTGTAGCCCGGCTGCCAGGCAAGCCATTGGAAGAAGCGCTTGAGTTGCGTTAGGGTGGCGTACAGGGTCGCCTTGCTCAGCGTCTCGCCAGACTGAACGCCCTTTTGTTCAGCCAGGTGCTTCTTGAAGGCAATCGCCTGCTCCGTGTGGAATGCCTTGAAGTCACGATACCTGGTATGGACCTCGAACCGATTGAGGGCCTTCGCAGCCGCGTCTACGGTAGGCTCGCTGTGACGTTTGGCTTCTTTCAAGTAGGCAAAATACTGCCGCTTGATTCGTTCATTATTGGGGTTGTTTTTGCTCATGGGTTCATCTCCCTTTCCAAGTCACTGTTTACGGTGGGCTGGATACTATTGCTTAGTGGTTGGCGAGCGCTGCAAGGCTTTCAACAAATTCTGCGAGCGCCTCTGGTTCTGCCCTCATCAGGTGCCACTCCGCCTCATCCAGGATTGCGCGAAAGCCCTTTTCGCAGCTCATCTCGAAGATGTCCTGAAACTCCGAATCCATCCCCTTGCGCTTATCGTCAGGCAAAGCCAGCCATGCCGTGAACAACTCGTCCGGCTGTGTGTCCTTCATGGTCGTAAAATTGAGGTGATCCAACACGCCCCGCCCTTGGAAATAACGGGCAAGCAGAGCATTCGGCATTTGCCGGAAGAAATCCCTGGTTGAGTAGTGCCGGGCCATAACTTCTCTCCTGCCCCAAGGTGGGGACCGCCATTGAGACCCTACTAGCTCTTACTGTACATTGCTGTAATATCCTCATTACAAGAGATTTGAGGCAGATGGATGTTTCTTTGGCGTCGAGCAGCTTGTCTCGCAAGAGCGCGACGCCCTGCTTCCCTGGCTCAATGCCGCAGAGATTAGGTGCCCGTGTTCGAACAAGCTTTTAGAAATATTGATGACGTTCTTCGGAAAGAAGCCGGTTGCACAACCGAGCTTGACTATACCGAGCAGACCTCCTGGCTGCTGTTCCTGAAGTACCTGGATGATCTTGAGCAGGGACAAGAGCACCGAGGCCTCGCTGGAGGGCAGGAAGTACACTCGCATCCTCGACGGTCCCTATCGCTGGGGTACGTGGGCGGCGCCCAAGGACAAGGACGGCAAGCTGGACCACAACAAAGCGATGACAGGGGATGACCTGCGCGACTTCGCGAATGGGAAGCTGTTTCCTTATCTGCACGGGTTCAAAGCGAAGGCCAACGGCTCGAACACGTCGAATACAAGATCGGTGAGTTCTTCGGCGAGATCAAGAACAAGATTCAGAGCGGCTACAACCTCCGCGAGATCATCGACCACCCCTGATCTTGGCTTCGTAGAGGTGCGACAGCTCATGCTTTTCGGCCTGGGAGCGGAATCGCAGCTCGAAAGCTCGACATGAAGACGCGCTCCTTCAGCTTCACAAAGTCTCATATGGCCACCCACGCATCTGGCTTGATCTGCTTCCCCAGGCTCGAGCGCCTGGTCGGCGGCGCATGGCTCTCGAGGAGATTCTAAGAAGAATCGATACCCTTCCGAGTTGCGCGTCCCCTGCGGTTAGAAGGGTTGCCTTTCAGGCCTCCTTCATCGCCTGCGGACGAATTCCCAATCCATCGAGAATGCGCCGGTTCTCTTTTCGCAGGAATTCCATATTCGCCTCGATGTCTGCCTCGGTCTTGCAATATGGGCGAGGCGCCTCGACGAAGTAAATATCGACCGTACCATCTGGTTGCCGCTCGGCCCATAGAAAGATTACTCGGACCCCGACGATTCCGGCGATCCTGAAGATGTTCGAAGAAATAGGCGCGCCCATCTCGGCATCTGCGAGACATGCGACTGATCCACCCTCGTGGAAGACGGTACGTATGCTCATCAGCACATTTGGGCCCACCGCAATCGCTTTGCATCGCTTCGCCAACCCAGGCACGAGCAATTCTTTGTCCCCTACAATCTGCCCGGGATCGGCGACCACGAGCGGCGCCACGTGTCCCATCTCGATGAGAGCGCGCAGCGGCAGATTGGACAATGGCAGATGCGTCCAGCAGTACAGAACGCCCTTCTCGGGATCACCCTGGTTGAGGACCTCGGTCTCGACCTCTCGCCACGGGATTGGATACGGCCCCAGAAACGTCAATTCCCGCAGCCAGTTATCCAGCATCACTGCTTCCGTCAGCGCCCGATTGTTGCCTAACAGCGCGGCCGTCATCCCCGCATGGAGTCTGCTCGCGTAAATCGCCGCCTTATACCAGTGCCGCTGTGGAACCAGCCACGCCGTGATTCTGACCTGCCGGCGTAGAGGCATCCACCGAACGAAACCCTTCAAAATTCGTTCTACCGATCGAAAACTTGGCAAGACTACCACTGCGGAGCCTTTCACTAATAGTAATAAGTAATGGCAACTAAGCAAAAGATCTTCTGCAAACGGCTATAGCAGCGCTCGTGGCTGGCGATCCGGTTGCCGTGGTGCCGGAACTCGACCGTGGTGGAGGTGACCCGCGCCTCGACGATCGAGCCGGGCTTCAGCGGCACGGAGTAAGAGTTCGTCCGCACCTTCGCGCATCCCGTCTGGTCGCTACGCAGGAACGGCGTTCCTCACTGCCTCACGCACCATGCGCCGATGCACCCCCAGCTTCCGCGCCACACCGATGATCGACCCAACTCCAAACTCGTACTCTCGGCGAATCTGCTCGTATAACTCCACCTTGGCTCTCCAGTCCAACTCGCCCTCCGTCCCTCAGCTCCGCTGAGAAACAGAGTCCGCTATGCCCTGGGGTGGGGCCAACTTAAACCGCCAGAGTGAGCCAAATAAGAATGCCAAAATCAAGACGCCCCGCACCAGTGCTTGTTCCCCTCCCGCAGACGGGCCAAAGCCCAATTTGAGTGACCTAATAGCACTTCTCACAAAATGCCTCATCGGCGACACGAACCGAAACTACCTCTCAAAGTCCGGCAATCGAAACAGCTTACCAGGCCGACCTCGACTCGTCTGTGCAAACCGGTGATAGACGATCAGGACGAGTGCCGGACAATAAAGCCTGGTGTCCACCGTCAACGGTAAAAATAACTTATCGCGACTCGGCTCTAGGTTCTGGAGCAACTTTGTAGGCCAGCACGAGGATCTCCTGCGTAAATATGTTCTTCAGCAAATTCGTGCCAAACCATACCCGGCGTTCAGCACCCAATAAACATCTATTTAAGATCCTTGGCGGATTCTTCGAAAAGATAACTTTCATCAAAGAGCGTGACCAGGCAAAAAAGACCGTATGTAGCATCTTCCCAATAACCAATTTAGCTTTAAATCGCCTCTCTCCAAATGGTACAGCGCGGGACAGATGTTGCCGTCGTTGATAGAGGAATGGCCGCTCAAAGCCCGTCTCCTGCATTGTCGCAACCAGATCGGTAGGATTGGTCTTCCATGGATGCCCGGCATCGAGATAAACCACATCTAGGGGATGGACAGTCCTGCTAATGGCTACCTTCTTCACCTTCTCCAGAAATGGGCTACCCTCCATTCCATCCATCGGCAGCGTTGAGATCAACGCCCCGTGATTGCGCAGCAGTCCTGCAAGCGTCGTCAGTATCTCGTTTGGCGTGTACAAGTGCTCAAGTGTATGGTTGGACGAGATCAGATCGAACTCCTGGTCGAAACCGGCTAGAATCGCGTTCATGTCTCCATGGAAAAATCGGACACCGATCGCCCGCTTGCTCGCCTCCGATATGATGTCCTCGTAGTCTACCGCTGTGATCGTTGCCTCTGGCACCACGGCACGAAGAAACATCAACTCCCTGCCATCCGCACACCCAAGGACCAAAACGTCCTTCGTATCGCGAGGAACAAGGTTCGCCTCCCACGCATAGTCGTCGATCATCTCAGCGCGCAAAGCCTCTGGCACTTCTGACTCGTCCATAATCCGTTGCAAGCGACCCATCTGTTCTGCCGTCAATTGTGTTTCCGAGGGCGTCAGGTAGTTCAAAACCGTTGTCGTCCTCTCGCGGTTCCGCGATGCAAGCCCGCTAAGGATGGCTTCACGGCACCGTTCATTCATCGCTTGATCCGGACCCATCAAAAAAGGATAACGCTGCAAGTAGGCGCGCATTGCAGGATCTCGCACTGTCAGTTGAAACGCGTCGTTGCTACAGTCAACTATCTCCATCGGCTCTCACTATCACGAGGTCAAATTAGGTGGAAAGGGCTCGGATTTCTTTGTAAGGATCGGTCTTGCTTGGACAACATAAACTTCACGGTGTCCTCACGAAGAGTCCAGCGCAAATCATGCTACAAGCCTTTTCTTTGCAATGCCACAACAATCTCTCCACGAGGTGTAATCCGGAATAACAACGACCTCGTAGCCGGAAACGCAACTCCGCCATTATCAGCTTCTACTCATTAGGACACGCAATGAAGCCAGCTTGTGTGCTCTCCTCTTCCTCTCCAGGCGAGTGGAAACTTGGTGCGAATTTCCACCTCTCGCGGGCCCATCGTGCAGACTACTCCGACTTCGCGAATGACGATGTGCCCCTGCTGGAATCAGTGTGCGTAGCGCCGACCTATCACTCTTAGTTCTTCACCCTCGGTAGAAAGACGATCTTTCCGATCCAGCGTTGTCCGAATTGCTGTGGCGTCCTGTGTGTCAGAAAACGACCAGACGTCAAACCCAAAGGGTGCCATATTTAATTCAAAGAATTTGCCGTCGAGGGCAAGCGTATGTTTTTCGTTGATCATCGACTGCCAACGAACACCGATCTCACGTGCCTTCTTACAGCCTGAGTTAGGGGCCATGATATAGACCACACCGCCCGGCTTTAGGATGCGGGCGAAGAACTCAAATATCTCCTTGAGCGAGAGTAGGTGCTCGAGTACATGGCAAGCGAAGACTCCATCGACAGACTGCGACGGAATCTGTTGCAGGTCCTCAAGCTTGTCGAGAATTTCCACGCCAAGCTCACGGCGGCCAAGTTCGGCGCGCGGGCGTGAGATATCGAAGCCAAAAGCATCGTAGCCGGCCCGCTTGAGCTGGTAGACTCCATAGCCCCAGGAACAACCAAAGTCGAGAACGCGTCCCTGTGGCAGAAACGTCTTGATTACACCGATCTGGTCGGCAATGTTCCTCGGAGACCCGGCGAAATTATTTGCGATAAACGTCTTCAGTGTGACAGGGTCGGGCAGCTCGGTAGTGCCGATCTCCTGATATGAATCCTGATAGAACCTTTCGCTAAAAGCCGGATCTTCCTTCGGCCAGCGAAACATGAGGCCGCACAATTTGCATCTGCGCAGTTGAAGAATCACATCTTTTCGTGCAATGAGATAGGTGTTCGTCGATTGGCAGAAGGGGCAGTTCTTGTCGCATCCGTAGTTCAGGAGTATTCGGGTTGCGAATTTGACCCGCCGCATTTCTACCTACTCTCTTCCTATCGTGATATCGAAAATCCTAATGATGAGGGGCCGACGCTGGGCAAAGTGTGACTCTGCCGGGACGATGACCGCCTCATGATGGTCAGACCCCTAATTTCATTGCAGCAGCCCCATCTTGACCAGGAGCCACTCGCACAACCCCCAGTACCACCGCTTTTTCGTGTTCATGCTCATCTCATCGCTCCTCTACCATTCCGAGATCAGACTTTTTTCTTTTTCCTGCTTTCACTTTGTCACGAGCGCCCAGTTCAGCCAACAGCCTGCCGTAGAGTTGACCGCCGAAGCAATGGTGTGGCTGAATCAACGCCTGGACTCTTGTTTGGAACAGCACGGCAAGATCAGCCCCGATAGCCTAGCAAAGCTAGACTGGCCCGACTCCATTGTGACGGGTAAGACGTTTCGAGAGGGATGAGTATCGAGCCGAAATTCGTGGTAAGAAACGTGGTAACTACGAAGGTCGTTATGCGCAGTACCCTTTATTTGTAGGCAAAATCTCGTCTATTGTTAATCCCTCCGCCCCGACCAATAAGAGACCCTAAGTCGTGGAGGACAGCGGAGGAACGCTCCTGGGAGGTCCTCATGTTTGGGTGGGGCTTTTGAGAGACCAAGTAGGCTCGCTGCATCGAGTTGGCGTAGTCCGCTTGTCCGACAGGGTCGTACACTCCAGCCCATATGAGTCTGTTCCAGCGGCCCACTTCGCTGAGAAGGTTCAACGCTCCATCAGTGACCGGTGAAGATCCTGAGCCCTACATAAAGAAGCATAAAGTTGTTGAGCGAATGCATAATGATGGTGTTGAAGGTTGAGCCCGTGCGTACCCGGACATACCCAGCGACGACCGCGAAGATGAACACGTAGGGCG
>Ga0210406_10003337_pt1 | contig 17688 bp, 18 predicted proteins | sample IncBWC30MmetaG_FD_155454 | JGI IMG/M metagenome (GOLD analysis project Ga0210406, IMG submission 155454) | Forest soil microbial communities from Barre Woods Harvard Forest LTER site, Petersham, Massachusetts, United States - Inc-BW-C-30-M | ecosystem: Environmental > Terrestrial > Soil >... | reverse complement strand
ACGGTGCATTGGGCGCGCGACGCCGCGGAACACAATCGCATCGTCCACGGCGTGCTGAAAGACCACGGCGCCAAATCCCTCATCAAGAGCAAGTCGATGCTCACCGAGGAGTGCGGATTCCGCGCTTACATGGCGTCGGTCGGCATCGAAGTGATCGAAACCGATCTCGGCGAGCGCATTCAGCAGCTTGACAACGAAGATCCCAGCCACGTCGTGGTGCCGGCGGTGCACAAGCTGCGGACCGATGTAGCCGAGGTTTTTTCCAAGACCCTCGGTACCGATCCCGGCAACAGTGACGTCCACTACCTGGCCGAGGCGCAGCGCGAAGCAACGCGCCCGCTGATACTCGCCGCCGACGCGGGCATGACCGGATGCAATTTCGCCGTCGCCGAGACCGGTACGTTCGTCGTGTGCACGAACGAGGGCAACGCCGACCTTTCCGCCAACGTACCCAAACTGCACATCGCCTCGATCGGCATCGAAAAGATCATCCCGCGCCTCGAGCACCTGGGCGTATTCGTTCGGCTTCTATCACGCAGTGCGCTCGGTTCACCCATGACGCAATATACGTCACACTTCCGCGGTCCGCGCGCCGGCGGGGAGATGCACATAGTCCTCGTCGATAACGGGCGCTCTGAACGCCTTGGCATGAGCGAATTCTGGACCTCGCTCAAATGTATTCGCTGCGGCGCCTGCATGAATACCTGTCCCGTTTACCGGCGCAGCGGCGGCTTGAGCTACGGGGCCACCTACTCCGGCCCGATCGGGCTGATTATCGATCCGACTTTCAACGCCAGAAAATACAGCAACCTGCCTTTCGCATCGTCGCTCAACGGCAGCTGTACCAATGTGTGCCCCGTGAAAATCAACATACACGAGCAAATCTACGCCTGGCGGCACGAGCTCGTGAAGCGGCATGAAGTCCCCCTGGCCAAGAAGGCCGCGATGAAGGCCGCGGGCGAGCTGCTGTCTCACCCAGCAGCCTATCGCGCGGCGATTGCCGCTGCCGACGCCGCCCTCGCGCATCTGCCTCGGTTTGTCATCTATAACGGTCTCAACGCGTGGGGGAAGCATCGCGAGGTACCGCATCCGCCCGCACAGACGTTCCACAGCTGGTACCAGGCCAATCGCGCAGGTGAACCATGAGCAGCCGGGCGGACATTCTGGAGGCCATCCGCCTAAACCGACCGCAGCTCGAACGGCCACTCCCTGCGGTTCCGCTGTTTGACGGCGCCCCGCCGCCATCGCTGCTCGCGGCGTTCAAGGACAGTCTGCAGCGGATGGGGGGACTGTTTCTCGATCCACCCGCTTCAGGCGATCCCCTCGCACCGATCCGTGAAAAAATTGCCGGCGCCAAAGTCGTGTGCTCGACCGTCCCGGAGGTCGACGGCAACCGGAACATCGCGAATGTGCAGACGCCGCAGGATTTGGCCGACGTCGATTTCGCGATTGTCCGCGCCTCATTCGCGGTGGCCGAAACGGGCTCCGTCCTGCTGAGCGATGTCGACCTGCGGGTGAACGCGGTGGCCTACCTCGCGCAGCATCTCATCGTACTGCTCGACCCCGCCGATATCGTCGCCAACCTTCACTATGGATATCAGCGCCCCGAGTTTCGCAACCGGCACTATACCGCCTTCCATACCGGCCCGTCCGCTACCGCGGACATTGAAGGCGTTCTCATTCACGGCGCCCAGGGTGTGCGCTCGCTCTCTGTCTTGCCGAGCCCATGCAGCCAGTCGTTCAATTCAATCTGGAGAAGACGATGAAGGCCAATGGCCAGGCGTGGCTGGCGGCTTGACGCGGTACCTTGACGATCCGCGACCGCCCAGTCAAGCTTGAAACGCATTGATAGCAACAATAGCGAAACAGGGATAACGTGCGAACAGGAAAACTGACTAGGGCATTACTCGCTGTCGCCGGCCTCGGACTCATCGCGTTGAGCAATACGGCGCTTGCTGGAAAGTTGGAGGCGCTGTTGGGAGATTGGGATCTCAACGTCGCGAAATCAAAATTTGAGCCCAGCCCGCCCTTGAAAAAATACACGATGAAAGTGATCGACGCCGGCGCGGGTCATCTGCTGATCAAGAGCGACTGGATCGAAGCGGACGGCACCGTAGGTCACGTGGAATATTCCACGGCATTTGACGGCAAACCAATAGCCATCATCGATTATCCCATCGCAGACACCGTGACGGACACGATGGTGAGCGCAACCACCTGGCAGTCCGTCTGGACCAAGAACGGCAAAGTGGTCGAGCGCGAACTCGAGACGATTTCCCCGGATGGCAAGACATTCAGCGAAATTGATCAGGGGAAGGATGAAAAGGGAAGGAAATACAAGAATCACTTGGTTTTCGAGCGGCCATAGTAACGGCGTTCGGACGCAAAACCAGATAGAGTTGCAAATACGAACGATTCGCATTACCGTTCGTATTTCGTCATCGGCCATCGAATGGAATACACCTGGTAATGCCCAACTCTCTCGCTTGTTCGCCAGCCGCAAAGGCCTCGGCGCCGAAGCGCCCTCTCCTGCGCTTCGCACTCGTCCGGCAGCTTCATCAGTGGATCGGCGCTTGGGGCGCCATTGCGGCGATCCTGTTCGGATTCACGGGCTTCGTCCAGAATCACCGCGCAGTATTGAAGTTGCCGCAAGGCGATTCGATCGAGGCCTCACAAATCGAGTTGCAGGTGCCGGCTGCCGATGCCGAATCGCCCGACATCCTGCGGCGCTGGCTGCACGATGCACAGCACCTCGATATCCAGAGCCAACGCATCCAACCGGGAAAGCCGGTCGAATTTAACGGCCGGCGAATTGGGCAGCCTGCGCACTGGATGTTCCTGGGCGGCAATGCACGCACTGCGCTGCAAGGGGACTATAGCGAAGGCACCCACTCGATCACCCTGCGGACCACCGTACAGAGTCCTCTGGCGGTCATGAGTCGCCTGCACAAAGGCGTGGGCGGAGGATTATCCTGGATTCTGCTCACCGACAGCTTTGCGCTGGCGATGGTTGTGCTGGGTATCAGCGGGCTTCTACTCTGGTCGCGCGGACGAACGAAACGGCAGATGCTGTTCAGCGCAGTGGGCACGGGCGTTGTTATCGTAGTGCTCATCGGCGGGCATGCCGTCGTCTAGCGAATCTACGCCCATGGCGTCAGCACCATTTTCATCCCATGGCGGGCACGAAGCGTTATCAGACCCTGAGGTTCGACGGGATGCCCTGGCACGAGTCGGAGCCGGTAGCGCTGCGCCACGGCGGCGAGCAGAAGCGTCGCTTCCGTCGTGGCGAAGGCCGCTCCAATGCAGATACGACGCCCGCCGCCGAAGGGAAGATACGAGAAGCGGGCACGTGCGGCAGACTGCTCCGGTGAGAAGCGTTCAGGATCGAATCGTCCCGGATTGTGCCAAAGTTGCCGGTGGCGGTGGAGCACCCACGGAGCGATCAGCACCGCCGAGCCCTTGGGCACGTGCCGCCCTGCGAGGGTGTCATCGGCGAGCGCCTCGCGCGCGATGGTGTGCACCGGTGGATAGAGTCGCATGGATTCTTCTATCACCATTTTTGTATAGGTGAGCTTGCTCAGATCCTCCGAGTTGGGCACGCGCCCACCAAGCACGGCCGTCAGTTCAGCGTGCAGTTTCGCCTCTTCGGCGGGATGCTGCGACAACAGATACCAAGTCCAGGTCATTGCCATCGCGGTCGTCTCATGACCTGCCATGAAGATCGTGATGACGTGATCGCGCACTTCCTGCGCCGTCATGCCGCCGCCCGTTTGCTCGTCGCGCGCGGCAATCAGGCGAGCCAGCAAATCCTTGGGCCCGCTCTCCGGATTGTGCGAACGCAACTTGATCAGGCGATCGATTTCCGTATCGAACTCGCCGAGTGTGCGGCCGGCGACTCTGATTCGTCCCAAACCCGCCAGCCATGCGGGCCAACCGAGAAAATCCATCATGTTCGGGCGCATCTGGGCCTGATAGCGTCCCGCGCCGCGCTCCATGATGGCGACGATGTGGTCTGAATCGGACGAAAACATCGTGCGGGAGATGATGTTGAGCGTCACCTCCATCATTGCAGTGGCGACATCGATGTCGGCACCCGCGCGGAGTTTGCCCCAATTCGCCAGCAACTCTTGCGCAGCCCCGGTCATGATCGGCGCGTAAGACACGATGCTGCGATGGTCAAAGGCGGGCGACATGGTACGGCGATGTGCCCGCCACGTCTCTCCTTCCGAGGTGATGAGCCCCCTACCGAGCCCCGGCTCGAGAATACGGCGGGTGATCTCGGTCTTCTGATAGTTTGCCGCATTGTCGAGCAGGACGTGCTTGATCGCAGCCGGCTCGTTGACGAGGAACCGGGAGCGCCCGAACATCTTCCTCTCGATGATGTCGCGCTCGTAAGCTTCTTCTCCATAGGTGGCGATCATGTTGTCGCGCAGAGTGCGAAAAAACCGAAACAGCGGCATGCGGCCGCGGCGCGGCACCGGCGCCGGCAATACCGGAGCGATTACGGAATCATCTCGGCTCGACATGTCTTCATTACTCCAAAGGGTTCCGCATTCGGCATTGTACTCTCCGCCTATAAGTCCAATAATCCATCCGAGCGTGTAATTCATGATCGTTGAACATGACATTGTGGTGATCGGTGGGGGAATGGCCGGTGCGGCCATCGCCGCCCATCTTTCCGAGCATGCGTCGGTGCGTTTGTTGGAAATGGAACATCAGCCTGGGTATCATTCAACCGGACGCTCGGCTGCCCTGTTCGCAGAGTCCTACGGAAACGCTCTTGTCCGCGCATTGACGCGTGCCAGCCGCTCCTTTTTCTTTTCGCCGCCTGCGTCCTTCTGCTCCGACCCTCTCGTGAAACCTCGATCCATGCTGGCCACCGCTCGAAAGGGTCAAGAGTCGGCTCTCGATGCCTTCTTCGCTTCAGCTGCGCCCAGCGACCTCGTCGAATTGAAATCCGCAGCTCAAGCTCTGGAACTTTTTCCGCTGCTGAAATCGGACGACTTAGTGGGTGCCGCTCTCTATCGTGGTTCCGCCGACATCGACGTACATGCACTTCACCATGGCTATCTACGATTGTTGAAGTCCCGCAAAGGCACCATCGCGACGGAGGCGAGAGTCATTGGACTCGATCACGAGCGAGATGTTTGGGCCGTGACAACGGCGCAGGATACGGTGCATGCCGGGATCGTCATCAACGCGGCCGGTGCCTGGGCCGGAGAAATCGGCAAGCTTGCAGAAGCGATGGACATAGGTCTTCAGCCGATGAAACGTACCGTTTGCCTCATCGAACCTCCGGCCGGACGGAATGCGGATCTATGGCCGATGGTGTTCGATGTCGACGAGCAGTTCTACCTGAAGCCCGACGCCGGGATGCTGCTGCTCTCTCCGTGCGATGAGACATTGACGGACCCCTGCGATGCCCAGGCAGACGAGCTGGACATCGCGATTGCCGTGGACCGCGTGGAACGTGCAACGACGCTGGAGGTGAAGCGAATTGCTCACAAATGGGCGGGGCTTCGCTCATTCGTCAAGGATCGATCCCCGGTCGTGGGCTACGATCCGTATCGGCCCGGCTTCTTCTGGTTGGCAGCTCTCGGCGGCTACGGAATCCAAACGGCGCCGGCGCTCAGCCGGCTTGCGGCATCCCTGGTTCTCGGTAAGCGGGTGGATTCGCATGCACCCCCGGACGGCGTTGAGGTGGCGGCGCTTTCGCCCACCAGACTTATGTCCAATTCTCTGGAGTCGTGAAGTCCCGTCTATATGGCTCGATGGCTTTGGACGATGACCTCGAGAGCCCCGCGAACGGTCTTTTCTTGGGTTACCGGGATCGTCGCCATTGCGCCCGCGGGCTGATCGGCAGTCGCCGCTACCGGCAGTGCAAACGCGACAAAAACGGCTGCAAATTGAGCAAATGCGGCAAAAATCGCCGCAAAAGAGCAAACAATGTTACTGCGCATGCGTAGTCCTCCGCAGAAAACCGATGAACTGTCGCCGGCCTACTGTACGTCGGGATGGGTAGCCATTAGGCGTGCGCCGCTCGTGTAAGCGAGATTGAAAGTGTGGATTCCGTCACGAAATCGTCAACGCTTCAGTTCGCCTGCACCATCAGGGCAACATAATTAACCACGATCTAAATCAGTGCAGGTCAAACACTCCTCGTCCATGCTCTTCCGTGAGCTCGAGGATTCGTCCCCCTCCGCGAGCTACGCAAGTCAGCGGATCATCGGCGATGAGCACCGGCAGCCCGGTCTCTTCCATGATCAATTTATCGATATTTCGCAGCAATGCGCCTCCGCCCGTGAGCACGATACCGCGCTCCGCCACATCGCTGCCGAGATCCGGCGGCGTTTGCTCGAGCGCCTGCCTCACCGCGCCCACGATCCCCTGCAGCGGCTCCTCGAGCGCCTGCAGTATTTCGTTCGAGTTCAACGTGAACGCACGCGGGACCCCTTCCGAGAGGTTTCTTCCCCTGACGGTGATTTCGCGCACCTGCGCGCCGGGATAGGCCGAGCCGATTTCAATCTTGATGCGCTCTGCGGTCGCCTCTCCGATCAAGATGCCGTAGTTGCGGCGGACGTACAGCATGATCGCTTCGTCGAACTTATCTCCGCCCATGCGCAAGCTCGCCGCGTACACGATCCCGTTCAATGAAACCACGGCGACTTCGGAAGTGCCGCCGCCGATGTCGAGAACCATCGAGCCGCGCGCCTCATGCACCGGCAGGCCTGCACCCACGGCGGCGGCCATGGGCTCAGGCACGATATCGACCGTGCGCGCTCCTGCCCCCTCTGCGGACTCCTTGATCGCTCGGCGTTCGACTTGGGTTGAGCCGAACGGCACGCACACGAGTACGCGCGGACTCGGACTAAAGAAGCGATTGCCGTGAACTTTGTTGATGAAGTACTGAAGCATCTTTTCGGTGTAAGTGAAATCGGCGATGACTCCGTCCTTCATGGGCCGCACGGTCGTGATGTGCCCCGGCGTCCGTCCGAGCATTTTCTTTGCCTCGACACCCACGGCGACCACGACCTTGCCGCTGCGTCCGGGATCGTTCTGTACCGCGACGACTGAAGGCTCGTTGAGTACGATCCCCCGCGATTTGATGTAGATCAAGGTATTAGCGGTGCCAAGGTCGATCGAAAGGTCATTGGAAAAATGACCGCGGAGGCGGTTCAGCATGGAAGAGTCTTTCTCGAACGGGTGGGGAATCCCGTTGCAGTGCGGGGACTGATCAACAGGCTTAAGGAGTCGCGCCACATGTAGCACGTTTTTGGCCTCACCGCCCGTGAGTTCGAGCGCAATTCCGCAAACTCTCTGTAAATCAGAACCGCATCGAGAGGCCTGCGAGCACTTCGCCCTGAAATAAGCCGGTGCCCTTGACTGCGACGGTGCAACCGACGGTACCGCCGCAGAAAACTGCGCTGTGATTGTTGAGCAGGATGCCGTAACCCCGTCCTTCGAAGCGAAATCCGACATGTGCACCGAGAGGGACCATCCAGCCTAGGCCGAGATTTCCCGAGAAGAAAGTCTCGGAATTCAGGCCGCCCCGGTCAGGTTTTGCGGTCGTGGCCCCAATGCCTCCCATGACGTACAGGCCGCGGCCCATTTCGTCGATGAAGTTGGTCCCCCCTATATGGTAATTGTGAAGGGTGAGGCCGATATTGTTCGACCGCGGCGAGAACACACCGGACGTGAGCGCCGTTTTCTGCTGACTGTAGAAAAGCTCGACCTGCCTGTTGCTGTCCAGCCCGACGTCCACCGCCAGAGCGAAGCTCGAACCGTTGTCCAGATTGCTGGTCGAGTTCGTAGTGGCATCCGTCACACTGCCGCCGAAGCGGTCGCCGCCATAGACGGTGATGGCGCTTTCGTACTTGCCGGCGGGGGCGCTCTGGGCATGCGCACACGGCCCCGGCGCCGCCGAGAGTGCGACGAGCGACGCCATCGCCCAGCCCGCGGCCCGAAAGGGGTACCCGCCTACTCGTGAATCTGCGTCGATGATCTCGAGACCCTCGTGAGCATGCACCGGCAAACGCTCACGGCGTCAGTATCAGTCAGTCGGTCGAAGTGTAGCAACCTGGCCGCCGGCCGGGGGCTACACTCGACTCATGTCCGCATGGCGGAAAGCGCACGTGCGCTTCACGAGCCGCTTGATTCTGCTATTTCGCCAGCTTTACCGCCAGTAGATCGACCTGCTCGATTTGCGGAGCTTTGGCGAGCAGCTCAGACGCGTTAGCCATCAGCGCCGCAGCGATGGGACCCGCCAGATGGGCCTTCCGGCCCGCATCGTCGGCGAAGGCATCGAAAATTCCAAACGTAGACGGCCCCAAGCGCAGCGCGAACCACACGGGCGTTGTAGTTTCTTGATTCGCCAGCGGCAATGCACTTTCCAGGAACTTTGCGACGGCGGATTCCTTCCCAGGCTTCGCTTCCAAGCGGACCAGCAATGCGACTTTGACCATGATTGGCTCTCCGTTGAGTTTGGACAAATCAATCTAAGCAAATTTACCGCCGAGCGGGGAGTGGCAAAATCGTCGAATATGGTATCGTTCTCGCCATGCAGGTTGTAGTGTTGGCGTTGCAAGGTGCGTTCGATCTGGGGCTGTCGGCGTTGCTCGATACGTTGGGCACCGCAAACGAACTCGCGAGCACGATGGACCCCCCCGCGGCCGCAATCAATGTCACGTTGGCCGGGGTGCAGCGTCGAGTGCGCACCGCCCAAGGGTTCTCAGTGCCGGTGGTCACGGCCGCCAAGGCGCGCGATCCTGATGCAGTGTTGTTGCCCGCGCTCGGCGATAAGATGCCTGCCTCACTGGCAGAGCGATTGACCCATCTGGATGTCGCAGACGCCGGAGGCATGCTGCGCGAATGGGCGCAGGCCGGCGCATGGATCGGCGCCGCATGCACGAGTACTTTCGTGCTCGCCGACAGCACGCTTCTCGATGGGCGTGGCGCCACTACTTCTTGGTGGCTTGCCCCGATGTTCCGCCAGCGGTATTCGCACATCGGGCTGGACGAGTCTCGCATGTTGGTGACATCGGGTGCCTTCGTCACCGCCGGCGCCGCGTTGGCCCACATTGACCTCGCGCTGGGGCTTATTCGGAGGCAAAGCTCGGCCCTCGCCGCGCTTACGGCGCGCTATCTGTTGATTGAGCCTCGTGCATCCCAGGCGTCCTTCATCATTCCGGATCATTTGGCCCACAATGATCCGCTGGTCGAGCGCTTCGAGGAATGGGCCCGCCGCAATCTGAGGCGGGGCTTTTCGTTGGCGGCCGCGGCGCGCAGCGCGGGCGCGAGCGAGCGGACTTTGGCGCGCCGCTTGCGGGCCGTGCTCGGCAAGTCGCCACTGGCGTACTTCCAGGATCTGCGCGTCGAACGCGCCGTGCATCTGCTGCAGACGGGTAACAGCAGTGTGGATCGGATCGCTGCCGAAATCGGCTATTCGGACGGAGTCACGCTCCGTACGCTGCTCAGGCGAAAACTCGGGCGCGGCGTGCGGGAACTGCGTTCTCGCCACGGGTGAGTCACCGCGACCTGGCAGCCGGGTCTTGTGCGTCCCGACAATTACCTCAAGCAAATCCATCCTTTACCGATCAGAGGCCAGTCAGGTTTCTCATCTTGAACGCGGGCACACCAGGCGCGGAGTGCGTCGCACAACACGAGACCGTGACGCAGCATCTCGTGATCGTCGCTGAAAATGGCGGATAGCCCCAGAAAAATCGCATACAGTCCGGCGCACTCCGGCTCCAGGTTAAGCCGGGAGGTACTGGCCCCGCGAACAATGACGGCAAGCCGCCTAAGTGCAGGATCAGTCAGGCGGTACTTCGCGAGAAATGCATCGAAGCTACATCGCCTACCCGAGCGACTGAGCTCGACGCCCGAAATGTCGTAGGGCACGGCGCCGGTGGCATTCGCAGTATGGAGAACACGTTCAGCAGAGACGTAGAGAAATTCGGCTTGCTGATCGATGAACCGCAAAATGAGCCACGAGCAGGCGATTCGGTCAATTGTCGGGCGCTCGGGCGTCACCCATCTCACGCCGCGCTCCCCCGCTTCGTTGGCAGCTTACCGTTTGCGCATCCTGACATAGCAACTATCCGCTTTCGTGAAATCGTTCTTCAAATAGAATCCAGCGGCGTCGTGAGTTTGGAGAATATATTTCACGCGGTCGTTGCTTGCAGTCGCCCGCGCGAGCAGTTCCGTACCAATACCTTTGCCCTGGAATGCAGGGCTCACAGCGAGATCCGCGATGAACGCGTTAAAGGCGAAATCCGTGAGCACTCTAATCAACCCGACAAGCTGTCCGTCCATCCGCGCCGTGATGACGAGTTGACTTGCAATTAGCATTTGCGCGACTCGATCAGGTTCATCCAGCGGTCCGTTTAGACCGGCAGCTCGAAATAACGCGATCACTTCCGATGCTGCCGGCTTGTCGGCGTCTGAATACGCCACCGACGGTTCCTGCGAGGTTGAGTGCGCCATCACACGCCCCGCTCCTCTTCAAGCGTTGTAACGGGCGAGACGCTAGTCTCTTGCAATAGGAGTATGTGTCTTGGTTGTGCGCAGACGTCATTCAACCATCGTCTGATGTGCGCGTGAGGAGAGAGATCGAAACCGCCGTCATTTGCGACATGGGTGTAGGCATAAAGCGCGATGTCGGCGATCCCGTACTGATCGCCGCTGAACCAAGAATGCTCGGCCAGATGCCCGTCCATGACGCGTAACGCATGTTCGCCACGCGCAGCATTCATCGCAATCAAGCCTTCAAGGCCGGTGCGATCGCTCATGTACCCCAACATATACCGGTTGCCCGCGATCGGCGGCTCGTGACTATACTGCTCGAAAAACATCCAGCGCAGTGTCTCTGTCTGTGCCTGAAGATCGGAAGGCCAAAACTGCGTGCCCTGGGCAAAATAATAGAGAATTGCGCCGCTCTCCGTGAGGACACTGCCATCATCAAGTCTCACGACCGGAACCTTTCCGATCGGATTGATCCTGCGGAAGGCGGGAAGGGAGGTGTGCCCGGCATACTGGGCCACTTCGATGCGCCGATGCTCTATGCCAAGATGCGCAAACAACAGACGCACCTTGTAGACGTTGCCCGAAGGAAGAAAGCCGTAAAGAACGATCATGGCGCGCTATCCTTGTAAGAGAGGGCAAGAACAGTCTTCAGGAGGACGTTGGCGCCCAAGATCAAGTGTTCGGGCTCAGTGTTTTCGGCCGGGTTGTGGCTCACGCCATCTACACTTGGGACAAAAATCATCGCCGCTGGGCAGATTCGCGCCATCATTTGAGCATCGTGGCCGGCTCCGGAAGTCATTCGACGAATGGGTTGACCCAACGTCCGCGCGCTCCTTTCAATCGTTCTCACGATTTCAAGGTCGAAGGCCACCGGCAAAGTACGCGCCAATCGCTTCTTCTCGATAGAAACCCCATCCTCGAGCGAGAGGGCTTCCAGGTAATCGATGAGATGCCCCTCCGCTTCTTTCAACCGGTGTTCCTCGGGATTCCTCAGATCAACGGTAAGGATGGCTTTGCGCGGCACCACATTGATGAGGCCAGGATCCAAATGGATGCTGCCTACTGTTGCCAGTTGTTGGCCGCCCATGCGCAAGGCCAGATCGCGCGCGAAGCTTACTATCTTCATCGCCGTATGCGCCGCGTCCCGCCGCGACGACATCGGCGCGGTCCCGGCATGATTGGCTTGGCCGTGGATCGTGATCTCCTGCCACGAAATACCCTGTAGGTTCTCCACGGCGCCCAGGGGAACACGTTCGCGATCAAGGATTGGGCCTTGTTCGATATGGAGTTCGACATAGGCCTGCGGCACCAGAGAGCCGCAACGAAGCTGCCCGGCATAGCCGATCCGCTTAAGTTCGTCGCCAAGCGCGACTCCCTCGCGGTCTTCGCTGCGAAGGGCGGTCAGCAGGTCGAGCCCGCCGGCATGAACCAGGGACCCCATCATGTCGGGCTGGAATCTGACGCCCTCTTCGTTCGTAAACGAGGCGACAACCAGAGGGCACGGCGGCACCATGCCGTGCCGCTTGAGCGCGCGAATAACCTCCAAACCTGCGATCACGCCATACGGGCCGTCGAACTTTCCGCCGGTAGAGACGGTATCAATATGCGAGCCCACCATAATCGGCTTTGCGTTGCTTTGCCTACCGTAGGTGCCGAATATATTTCCGATTTGATCTACGTCGATTTCAAGATCCAGCTCGCGCATCCATTCGACCAGAAGATCGCGGCCCAATCGATCGGCCTCGGTCAGCGCGATGCGGCAGCAGCTACCGTCCGGTTGACGATTGATCTGAGCAAGCTCCTCCAGTGCGCGCAATAATTCCTCTCCCTCTATGGTGAGATCTATGCACGTCATCTTGCTACCTGTGAATATCGAACATGCTTATCGCGCTCGCTCGAACGAGTGATATAGATCATCGAACAGATTGGCTGCGCGCTCGATCCGGGCATCATCAGAGGATTGACTCGCGACAATACCCGCAAGTAGCTGCTGGACTCCGGCGGTCTCCTTGCGACCATACTTCTGATCTTTCAGATCGAGGTCGTGAATGATTTCGGCTATGGCGCTCAGCGCTGCATCATTGACGTCGAGTTTGCCGACCAGCAGTTCAAATGTACATCGGTCACCCTCGTGAGTGAACTCCGCCTCGTACATATCAAAGCGAATTTCAGCCGCCATGGGTCGATAGTGGCGCTCGCCGACGAATTTAAAATGAGCCTCGGAGTCGATCCAACGACGGATGAGCCATGCACTCGCCATCCGATCGACATGAACGTTGGCGCGTGTAACCCAGGTCCGCCCTTTGAGTGAGGTCAATTTCCCGGATTCCATGGCGGCCTCGCCCCCTTTAGTGTCGATGCTGGTGTTGCCCGGTTCAAGTTCGCGTAACAGTGCGCGGACCTGCTCGCGACCATTGGCCTGGAAAAAGTCGATCGCCTCAACCGTGCTGATGCGGGCGTGAAACCGCGCGTATTGCGCGGCAGTCTCCTCCGTTGTCGGTCGCTCGCACTTGCGGTCGAACCGAGCGGTGTATGCGCGAATCTCTTCGGCAAGGGCTCGGTACTGTTCCTCCCGCGCTGAATCGAAAATGGCAATGATCTCGTCGTCAGTGAACCCCTGAACGGCTCGTGCGTCGAGAATCAGGCCCTCTCCTCCGGCATCTCGAACTTCGCGGAGGGTCCATTCGAAATCCTCCAAAGCATCTTCCGTCGCGGGCATCAGATAAAGCGCGTTCTTGAATGATGCGGCTCCCACGGCCTGCAGGCGCCTCCAAATCTTGACGCGCGCGTACGCAGGCTGGGCGGGCAATTGAAAGGCGAGCACCCACCATCGGCGTGCATCGCGCACATCGCGCACATCGCCGCTGCTGCCGCCATCTGCGTCCGAACCTGTCATAGCTGAAGTATATCAGTTGTTGACACGAAATGATACTTTTGTATCATTAACATAGAGGGGAACGCGCTATGACGCGACGCGAACTAGTAGGGCGACTGATGGCCGGCGCCTTGACCGTGATTGCGGTTGATCAGACCGCAATGAGGGGCCCCGCCGGGGCTCGCAACGCGGTAGAGCGTTGGCGGCACGACTTCCCGGGTCTGCAAGATTCGACGGAGGATAGCCGGTTCGTCTACCTCGACAGCGCAGCAACGACCCAGCGGCCGACTGCGGTCCTGAACGCGCTCCTCGGATTCTATGAACACGGCAACTCAAATCCGAGCAAGACGCAGCACGCAATGGCTCGGCGCGCCTATGACCAATACCAAGCGGCGCGCCAAAAGCTCGCACACTTCATCAACGCACCCAGTGCAGATGAAGTCGTTTGGGTTCGCGGCACCACCGAGGGTGTCAACCTGATTGCCAGCGCCTGGGCTGGCACCGTGCTTCGGGCCGGCGACGAGATTCTGCTGACCGTCGCCGAGCATGCGTCGAATCTGCTGCCCTGGCGATTGGCCGTGGAGCACACCGGCGCTCTGTTGCGTTTCATCGACGTCGACGACGAAGGCCGGATCTCGCTCGAAGATCTCGACCGTAAGCTGTCTGCGCGCACTCGGCTCGTGGCCTTCAGTCATGTGTCGAACGTCGCCGGGTATGTCAATCCCGCAGCTGAAATTTGCGCGCGGGCGCGGCGCGCCGGCGCACGGACCTTCATTGATGCCGCGCAATCCGTCCCGCATGCTTTTCTGGATGTACAAGCCATTGGGTGCGACTTTCTCGCCTTCTCGAGTCACAAGATGCTTGGCCCTATGGGCGTCGGGGTGCTTTGGGCGCGCGCGGAGCTTCTCGAGTCGATGCGGTTTTACCAGTCAGGCTCCAACATGGCCCATGCCATCGATCTCGACACACAGCAGTTCGAACATGGGGCGTACAAATTCGGAGCTGGCACACCGAATGCCGCTGGTGCCATTGCGATGGCAGCTGCCGTCGACTATTTAGAGTCGCTCGGTCGCGATGCCATTCGGGCTCACGAGGAACATTTGACCGGGTATGCGCTCGAGCGATTGGGAAATGTTCCGAAACTTCGCTTGCTAGGACCGCGCCAGGCCAAGAATCGAATACCGGTGTTCTCCTTTGATGTCGCGGGGATAGGGGCCGAAGAGCTCATGCGCGACTTGGACGCCCGCGGCGTTGCGATTCGTGCGGGTGATCTGTCGGCTCTGCCCCTCTTGAAGCATTTTGGGGTCAGAGAGGCAGCTCGCGCTTCGTGCTATCTCTACACCTCCGAGTCCGATATCGATAGCTTCATCGAAGCCTTGCATCAATCCATTGCAAAGCGATCCGGCGTTTCGTAGTCATGCGGTATTCTAGAATTTGAGCACCTTCACGTACCGTACATGGGGCAGCGCACGCAGCTTGTGCTGAATGTCCTCGGGCACGAACTGATCCACGCCTACGATGGCAATGGCATCCTGGCCCGCGTCCTGGCGGCCCAAATGGAAAGTCGCGATATTGATATTGGCTTCCGCCAATATCGTGCCTAGGCCGCCGATGAAACCGGGCTTGTCCAAATTGTTGATCAACAGCATCACCGGATGGAAGTCCGCTTCCAGTGCCATGCCTTTCACTTCGACGATCTTCGCGGTCCCCGCGTTGACTACCCCGGCAAGCGTCCGCCAGCGTCCCCCGGTAAGCACTTTGATGCGGATCAGCGAACCGTAGATAGGCGACGTTTCGCGTTTGGATTCGGTCAGCGGAGTCCCTTTCTGCTTCAGCACGGCGGGCGCGGACACCATGTTCACGTCCGGCATGAGCGGTCGCATCAGGGAAGCCAAGGCAATCGCGGTCAGGGGTTGAGTGTTGAGATGCGCGACGTCCCCTTCGTACTCGATCTCGACCGCCTCCAGGCCGTCGTCGGCAATCTGACCCGCAAACGCACCGAGCTTGTCGATGAGCCCGATGAAGGGCTTCAGACGCGACGCCTCCTCCGCGCTGATTGAAGCCATGTTGAGCGCGTTGGTCACAGCACCGGCAAGTAGGTAGTCCGACATCTGCTCAGCGATTTGCAGGGCGACATTTTCCTGCGCCTCATTGGTGCTCGCGCCGAGATGAGGCGTGGCGACGAAATTCGGCGCGCCGAACAGCACGCTGTCTTTGGCCGGCTCGGTAACAAATACATCGAAACCAGCGGCGGCAACGTGCCCGCGCTCGAGCGCCGCGCGCAAGGCCGCCTCATCGACGAGCCCGCCTCGGGCCGCGTTCACGATGATGACGCCTCCCTTGGTCTTGGCCAGTGCCTCCGCTGACAGGATATTTTTAGTCTTGTCCGTCAAAGGCGTGTGCAGCGAAATCACATCCGCGCGCAACAGCAAGTCGTCCAGCTCGACTTTCTCGACGCCGAGCTTGACCGCACGCTCCGGCGAGAGGAAGGGATCGTAGGCGATCACTTTCATCTTGAGGGCCAGCGCCCGTTCTGCCACCAGCGCGCCGATATTGCCGCAGCCTATCAGTCCCAAGGTCTTGGCATAGAGTTCGATGCCCATGAACCGGGTCTTTTCCCATTTCCCCGCCTGAGTGGAGACGTCCGCTGCGGCGATGTGGCGAGCCGCGGCGAAGAGCAGCGCAATGGCGTGCTCGGCCGTCGTGATCGAGTTGCCGAATGGAGTGTTCATCACCACGATGCCGCGAGCGGTGGCCGATGGGATGTCGATGTTGTCGACTCCGATGCCGGCGCGGCCGATCACCTTGAGATTCTTCGCAGCGGCAATGACGTCCTTGTCCGCCTTGGTCGCGGAACGCACCGCGAGGCCGTCGTAGCCGCCGATGATGCTCAGGAGGTCGGGCTTTTTGAGACCGACGCGCACGTCCACCTCCACGCCGCGGCTGCGAAAGATGTCGAGAGCCTTGGGGCTCAACTCGTCGGCAATGAGAACCTTGGTCACAGTACATCCTTATCGGGAAACTTAAGTAGCGAGAGGCAGCTGTCGAATGCCCAGTCGAGCCACGGGGTCAGCGACTGGAGGTCGCTTTGCTCGATGGTGGCGCCGCACCAGATGCGCAAACCGGGCGGCGCGGACCGGTACGATGCCGCATCGAGCGCCACGCCCTCCTTTTCCAGGATCGCGGCCAGACTCTTGGCGAACTCCGCCTGACCCGTTTCCGGCAGTGAAGTCACGCGCTCGTCGACTACCTTGAGGCAAACGCTGGTATTGCTGCGAATCGCGGCATCCGATACGAGGAAGTCCACCCAAGGTGTTCGCGCCACCCATTCGGTCAGCACGTGAGTATTGGCATTCGCGCGAGCGTGCAGGGCTGCCAGACCGCCGATGCGCTCCGCCCACTTCAGTGCGTCGATATAGTCCTCGGTAGCCAGCAACGAAGGCGTGTTGATGGTCGCGCCCTCGAACAACTCCTGATCCAGTCTCCCCTTTTTGGTCATTCGAAAGATCTTCGGCAGCGGTCGAGGGGGTACATAGCTTTCCAATCGAGCTACCGCACGGGGCGACAGGACCAACATGCCGTGCGCCGCCTCCCCGCCCAGCACTTTCTGCCAGGAAAAGGTCACCACATCGCATTGGGACCACTCGATGGGCTGTGCGAAGGCGGCGCTGGTCGCATCATTGAAGGTAAGGCCTTCGCGATCCGCCGGGATCCAGTCGAAGTTTGGGATCTTCGCGCCCGAGGTCGTTCCGTTCTGCGTGAAGACGATGTCCGCCGCGCCACGCGCAAGAGACAGATCCGGCAGGACGCCGTAGGGCCGGCCCACATGAATACGACAATCGGTGAGCTTTAATTGCTCGGCGGCATCGGTCACCCATTCTTCGCCGAAGCTTTCCCAGGCGAACACATCCACCGGACGCACGCCCAGCATCGACCACAGTGCCATTTCCACCGCGCCGGTGTCGGAAGCCGGCACGATCGCGATTTTGAAATCGGCGGGCACGCCCAATATCGCACGCGTGCGGTCGATCGCCTCTTTGAGCTTGGCTTTCCCGGGTTTGGAGCGGTGCGAGCGGCCGAGCAGCGCTCCTTCAAGGGCTTTGAGATTCCACCCGGGACGTTTCTTGGTCGGACCCGATGAAAATCGGGCATCAGCCGGACGGATGCCCGGCGGCGGTATGTGTGTCATCAAGTTCTACTCCCATCCTTACAGATGAGCGTCCGCCGTTGGGAGCGGATGGCCCGTCGCGAAGGATAGAGAGTCTTTCAGATCTGTCAATTACTTTTTGACG
>Ga0210406_10003336_pt1 | contig 17695 bp, 20 predicted proteins | sample IncBWC30MmetaG_FD_155454 | JGI IMG/M metagenome (GOLD analysis project Ga0210406, IMG submission 155454) | Forest soil microbial communities from Barre Woods Harvard Forest LTER site, Petersham, Massachusetts, United States - Inc-BW-C-30-M | ecosystem: Environmental > Terrestrial > Soil >... | reverse complement strand
GCAGCTTCGCCGAAAGCGGCCCTGCCGCCACGATCGGCACAATCTGATCGTCGTCGCCATGCATCACCAGCGTCGGGATCTCGATCTTCTTCAGGTCTTCCGTGAAGTCGGTTTCAGAGAACGCCTTGATGCAGTCGTAGTGGGCCTTGACGCCTCCGAGCATGCCCTGCAACCACCAGTGCTCCCGGATGCCCTCCGAAATTTTCGCGCCTGGCCGGTTGTACCCGTAAAACGGCAAAGTGATGTCCTTGTAAAACTGCGGCCGGTTCGCCGCAAGTGCCGTTCGAAGCTGGTCGAACGCTTCTATGGGCAGTCCCGTCGGATTCTTTTCCGTCTTCAACATCAGCGGCGGCACCGCGCTGATCAGCACCGCTTTGGAAACACGCTTGGAGCCGTGGCGGCCCAGGTAGCGGGCAACTTCGCCTCCACCCGTTGAGTGCCCAACCATGATCGCGTCCTTCAGATCCAGCTTTTCAAATAGCTGTGCGAGATCGTCCGCATAGGTGTCCATATCGTTGCCGTCCCACGTCTGGTCCGACCGTCCGTGTCCCCGCCGGTCATGCGCGATGACGCGATACCCCTGCCGCCCGAAATAGAGCATCTGCCCGTCCCAATCGTCCCCGCTTAGCGGCCAGCCGTGGCTGAAAACGATTGGTTGTCCCTTGCCCCAATCCTTGTAATAAATCTGTGTTCCGTCTTTTGTGGTGATGGTTGCCATAAACACGCTCCTCGCATTTAGTCTAGCTACGCGACAGGACGCCGCGACAATACCCTAGGCTGCATAGATGCCCACATATTGAGAATGGCCACAATTTGATTTAAGTCGGGCGGGAATTCGTGCTCGCTGGAACCTACTCTTCTGTGCATCCCCGGTCAACCGCAAAACACGCCGGAAACGCCTTGCCTGGAAACCGCCTGCCATGCACAGCACTCGCCAAAGAATAAAAAGTGCAAAGCACTCCGGGAGGATTATACTTGCCCAAACTGCGCCCTATACACGATTGACGCGTTGAGTCGCCTAGGGAGACCTCACGATGAAACTTGCGCTCGTCTGTGCCTTTGTGTGTTCCTCTCTGCTTGTGCCACTGCACTGCCAAGCTCAGGAACCAGCCAAGCCCGCCGACGAAAAGCCCGCTGCTGAAGCAAAACCCGCTGCCGATACCAAGACCAGTTCAGATGCCGCGAAAACCAATCCTGTGAAGGTTTCGCCAACTTCCCTCGCTTCGGGAAAAAAGAAATACGGTCAGGATTGCGCCATGTGCCACGGAAAAGAAGGCGCGGGCGATGGGGACTTGGCCGAGGACATGAAACTAAAGCTTCGCGATTTGCGCGACTCCGAAACGCTGAAAAATCTTTCAGACGGCGATATCTACTCCCTGATTAACAACGGCAAGGGCAAGATGATGGGCGAAGAGGGCCGCTTGAAGCCCGATGAAATCTGGGACATCGTGAACTTCGTCCGCTCTCTACCGAAAAAGTAGCACTCTGGAAATCGTGGCCTGCACTTTGAATCGTTCCCGATCTCCGGAAACTGAGAACTTCCCTTCCTCTTTTGGCGGCCTTCTTCTTGCTCCCCGCCGCCGTTTCCCATAGCATTAGTTTCAGGTGGGGTCGGCATATCAAGTTGCTTATATTCTGACCCCGGGAGCGCCTTTTCATGAGTGATGCGGCCAATCCGAAGAAAACAGGCAGTGCTGTAAAATCCCCCTCGAAGTTGCAGGCCTGGGAGGAGAATACCCTTCGCCCCACTCTCGAAAAAAGCCCCGAGCGCCAAAAAGAATTCACCACGGTTTCGAGTTACCCGATTCGCCGCTTGTACACGGAAGAGGATCTAGCCGGATGGGACGCCTCACGCGACCTCGGCAATCCCGGCGAGCCGCCTTACACGCGCGGCATTCATGCCACGATGCATCGGGGCCGCTTGTGGACCATGCGGCAGTTTGCCGGCTTTGGCACCGCAGAAGATACCAATCAGCGCTTCCGATATCTCCTCTCGCAAGGCCAGACGGGTCTCTCGACAGCATTCGATCTGCCCACGCTGATGGGTTACGACTCCGACCACGCGCTTTCCGAAGGCGAAGTCGGCAAATGCGGCGTTGCCATCAGTTCTCTTGCGGACATGGAAGTTCTCTTCGACCAGATTCCTCTCTCCGATGTCACCACCTCGATGACCATCAACTCGCCGGCGGCGGTCATCTGGGCGATGTATCTAGCGGTCGCGGAAAAACAAGGCGCCGACTGGAAGAAAATTTCGGGAACTCTTCAGAACGATATCCTGAAGGAATACATCGCGCAGAAGGAATATATCTATCCGCCCGAGCCTTCGATGCGACTGGTGATCGACACGTTCGAATTCGGCATGAAGCACACGCCGAAGTTCAACGTAATCTCCATCAGCGGCTACCACATCCGCGAAGCCGGCTCGACGGCGATTCAGGAACTCGCCTTCACCTTGCGCGATGGCATGGAGTATGTCGAATGGGCCATGCGCCGCGGCTTGCCGGTGGACGAGTTCACGCCGCAGCTTTCCTTCTTCTTCAATGCCCACAACGATTTCTTCGAGGAAATCGCCAAGTATCGCGCCGCGCGCCGCATCTGGCACAAGGCCATGAAGGAGCGCTATAAATCCGTCAGCCCGCGAAGCTGGGCGATGCGTTTCCACACGCAAACAGCGGGTTGCTCGCTGACCGCGCAGCAGCCGATGAACAACGTGGTGAGGACCGCGATTCAAGCACTGGCAGGCGTTCTAGGCGGCACACAATCGCTGCATACCAACTCTCTCGATGAAGCCTGGGCCTTGCCCACCGAACATGCGGCCACGATCGCCCTGCGCACGCAACAGATCATCGCGCATGAGACCGGCGTCACCAACACAGTGGATCCACTCGGCGGCTCCTATTTTGTCGAAACGCTGACGAACGAAGTCGAAAGCGGTGCGTGGGATTATATTCGCCGCATCGACGCGATGGGCGGCATGGTCGCCGCGATCGAGAAAAGCTACCCCCAGCGCGAAATTGCCGAAGCGTCGTACCGCTACCAGATGGCCGTAGACAAGAAAGAAAAAATCATCGTTGGCGTAAACGACTACGTCACACCCGAAAAACCGATGGACCTGCTGCAGATTGACGAAACCGTGGCCCACCGGCAGGCCGAGCGCCTCAGCAAGTTGCGCGCCGATCGCTCTTCCTCTGAAGTTGAACGCCGCCTCAATGCCCTGCGCAAAGCTTCCGAAGGCTCCGAGAACTTGATGCCGTTCATCTACGACGCCGTAAAATCCTACGCCACCCTCGGCGAAATCTGCGAAGCCATGCGCACCGTCTTCGGCGCCTACGAAGAAGTCGCCATCACATGATTGAGGTGTTGAATTTCTCAGCGTGCTCTGCGTCCTCAGCGAACTCGGCGTTAGTCTTCATTTCATATGCAACATGACCGCCTTACCCACGAAATAATCGGCGCCGCGATCGAAGTTCATAGACTTCTTGGACCGGGCTTGCTTGAATCAGCTTACGAAGAGTGTCTGGCTCCTGAATTGGGCATCCGAAAGCTTGAGTTCCGCCGGCAAGTACCTGTCCCGGTTGTTTATAAGGGGGTTAAACTTGAATGCGGGTATCGAGTCGACATTCTCGTGGCTGGAAGTGTTGTACTTGAATTGAAATCGATAGAGGCGATAGCACCGGTGCACGAGGCTACTCTCCTAACTTATTTGCGCCTTTCCGGGAACACTTTGGGGTTAATTATCAACTTCAATGTGCATATTCTGAAGGAAGGGATTCGAAGATTCGTGCTCAAGCACAAGGAGACCCCAAAAGAATTACGCTGAGGGCGCTGAGAGCGCTGAGTACGCGGAGAAGAAAATGCCAGAGAAGAAAATTAGAGTGTTGATTGCGAAGCCGGGGTTGGATGGCCACGACCGCGGGGCAAAGGTGATTGCCCGGGCGTTGCGCGACGCTGGAATGGAAGTGATCTACACCGGCCTGCGCCAGACGCCGGAGATGATCGCCTCCGCCGCCGTCCAGGAAGACGTCGACGTCATAGGCCTCTCCATCCTTTCCGGCGCCCACAACACGCTCTGCCCCCAACTGATGAAGCTCCTCCACGAAAAAGGCATGGATGACGTCACCGTCCTCGTCGGCGGCATCATTCCCCAACCTGACATCGCCGCCCTGAAAAAATCCGGCATCGCCGAAATTTTCCTGCCCGGCACTTCCACTCAGGACATCATCGAATTCATCCACAAGCGCCACGTGAACCCGTAACTCCACGGCCTGTAGCTCACCCCTTCAGGGGTGAGGTTTTTCATTACGCGGGCAAAATCGCCCCATCGCAACGAAAATCAGGCCTTGCCTGCCCTGCTTGCCTTGCTTGTCGCAAGCAGGCGCAGGCAAGCTAAAAGGCCTGAACTACAACCGAAAAACCTCAAGTCTGCAACGCCCTCTCGAATTTCACCCGCGTATACAACGTCCGAAACCCCTGCCGCGTAATATTCCTCTGCGAAGCGCTTCCCGGCAGCGCAATGCTCATCGCCAACTCGCAGCTGCGTTCCGCCGCTCTTTGCATCCGCGCAAGCAAAAGCGCCGTCTGCACGCCTCGATTCCGGAATTGCGGCAGCGTGCTCGCCCCAAACAAACCGGCGATGCGGCCCCGCAACGCCAGCGTCGCGCCCCCTGCGATCTTCCCGTCCACCCGCGCGAAATAGCACTCCGTATTTTTCCCATTCGCAAAAAGCCGCATGATGCTGAGAATCTCCTGCGTCACGGGAAAATGTTCCGCGAAACCCTGCGCCACCGTCAGTGTCCAGAGGTCGATCTCGCCATCCGCCATTTTTTGAATCTCAATTCCAGCGGGCAGCGCAGCGGCGGCCGCACCCGATTTCTCCACCGGCCGCACCATCACATTCGAAAACTCGCTCACGTGATACCCGCGCTCCCGGTAATGTTCAATGAGCGAGGCATCCGCCATGGGACAAGTCTCCACGCGCACCGGCTCTTGTCGGCTGAAATAAAATTCCTCCAACCGATCGAACTCCTCTTTACCGACCGCCCCGTTCAATCCAAGTCCCACGGCTTGCGTCACCGGCGAATTCGCTCCGCAATAAACAGCATAGCCGCCCGCCACCGAAGCAACGGCGCCCACGCCGCATCCATGCGCGGCCATCAAACTCTCCGCGCACGCCACCGCAGCCTCCGCCTCTGCCAGTTCAATTTCGCGCGCCAAATCCAAGCTCAACAATGGATATTCCATCCCGCGAGTCTACCTCAATCTGTAGCTCACCCCTTCAGGGGTGAGGCCTTTCATAACCCCGGCAAACTCGTCGAATCACAGCGAAACTCCTCAGGCCTAAAGGCCTGAGCTACATTCGATGGCGTTGTGGTCTTCGCCCCCTCGCACATTCCTTCAATCCTCCGTATACTGATTTCGCTGCTGCCACTCCCGTCTGCGAGGTCGTCGCGTGTCCTCATCGGTTCTCGAAACCGTCATCAACGCAAAATCCCCCGAATTCGAAAAGAATTCCCAGCGCATGGTGGAACTCCTCACCGCCATCAAGAACGAAGAAGAAAAGATTCGCCAGGGAGGCGGCGCGAAAGCCACCGAATCGCAGCACAAAAAGAATCGCCTCACCGCCCGCGAACGCGTAGCCGGACTCATCGATCCAGGCACGCACTTTTTTGAATTGGGCATTTACGCCGCGTACGAAATGTACGAAGAGTGGGGCGGCGCTCCTTCCGCCGGAACCGTCACTGGCCTCGGCCGCGTCTCCGGCCGCCTCTTCATGATCATCGTTAACGATGCCACGGTAAAAGCCGGCGCCTTTTTTCCGATGACCGCGAAAAAAGTGATTCGCGCCCAAAACATTGCCATCGAAAATCGCATTCCTACAATTTATCTCGTCGATTCCGCCGGCGTTTTTCTCCCGCTCCAGGAAGACGTCTTCCCCGACACCGACGACTTCGGCCGTGTCTTTCGCAACAACGCGGTCATGAGCGCCATGGGCATTCCGCAAATCACCGCCATCATGGGCATGTGCGTAGCCGGCGGCGCGTATCTCCCGGTGATGTGCGATCACATCCTGATGACCGAAGGCTCCGGCCTCTTCCTCGCCGGACCCGCGTTGGTGCAAGCCGCCATCGGCCAGAAAACTTCGGCCGAAGATCTCGGCGGAGCCAAAATGCACTCGCAGATCAGCGGCACCGTGGATTTCCGCGAACCAGACGATGAATCGTGCTTGAAACGCATTCGGGCGATCGTGGACAAAATGGGCGCTCCGAATCCGCCGATCTTCGGCCACTCTCGGCTCAAAGAGCCGCTGTACTCGATTAATGAACTGTACGGAATCTTCTCAAGCAACCCCGCCAAGCAATACGACATGCGCGAAATCATCGCCCGCCTCGTGGACGGCAGCGAGTTCGAGGAATACCGTGCCGAATATGGCGAAACGCTGCTGTGCGGCTACGCGCGCATCGGCGGCTGGGCCGTAGGCATCGTCGCCAACCAGAAGAAACACATCACCACCAACGCGCCGCACTCCGACCAGAAGCGCATCGAATTCGGCGGCGTGATTTACACGGAGTCGGCGGAAAAGGCAGCCCGCTTCATCATGGATTGCAACCAGAACCGCATCCCGCTGATCTTCCTGCACGACGTCAACGGCTTCATGGTCGGCAAAGACGCCGAGTGGAGCGGTATCATCCGCGCCGGCGCCAAGATGGTCAATGCGGTTGCCAATAGCGTGGTCCCCAAAATTACGGTCATCCTCGGCGGCAGCTTCGGCGCGGGAAATTACGCGATGTGCGGCAAGGCCTACGACCCCCGCTTCATGTTCGCCTGGCCGACAGCAAAGTTCGCGGTGATGAGCGGTGACGCCGCAGCCAACACCCTCGCCGAAATAAAACTGAAGCAACTCGAACGCGAAGGCAAAAAGGTCGACGAAAAAGCAAAAAAGGAATTGCTCGACTCCGTAAAATCCACTTACGAGCACCAGACCGACCCGCGCTACGCCGCCGCCCGTCTCTGGCTCGACGCCATCATCGATCCCGCCCACACCCGCGACGCCCTAATCTGGGCGCTAAACGCCGCCTCCCTCAACACGCATCTACCCGAATTCAAAACCGGCGTACTCCAAACATGATCAGCACTAGATCCAAATTCCTAATTGGGTGTGGCTCGCTCGCCCCTGTGTCCTTATTCACCATCTGGTTCTTTGAGATACGCGCGTCCTACCACGTAAGAAACAGTCAGCTTCCTCTGGATCAAGCAGCGCAATATGAATTGTCAGTTTTTCCGCATTGGGTGCCCAAGCTTTTGATCCTTGTAGTCTTCGGGCTGCTTTGCATAATTCCCCTCCTCATCTCTCTGTGGTTCGACAACCGACGCAAACCCCAATTGCCCAACATCAATTGATAACTACTTCACCCGCGATTTTTAGCGGGCGTCCTTCCTTTTCTCCCTTCTCCGTGCTCTGTGCGGTCTTCCCTACAGGTCCTCTGTGTTTAATCTGCCGTCCGACACTCACACTGGCTCTCCGCTCCCTCTGCAGCCGCTTTGCTCTCTGTGGTAAAGATGTCTTCGTTCGCTTCCGCTTTTGCTGGTTCACCACTAAACTAGAAAAGAGCAAGTTGAAACATAAATGATGAGCCGTCGTTCCCGATTCTTGCTGATCGCCATGTCCTCCGCATTCGGAATTGCCGCTCTCGGCCTAATCAGCGGCATGTTTTATGACTTGTATCTCGTATCCATCCGGCGTGTGCAGCTCGAAAATGTGCTCGGCAGCAGCATCGCGTACAATAAAACCCTCGGTGGATTTGGAATTCTCGGAATGCTTCTCTTCTTCGCCTTCTTGCTTTCCGCAATCGCCGACAAGAAACAGGACAAACCTCGCTAAATGACCGACACCGTAAAGCTAATCGAATGCCCCCGCGACGCCTGGCAAGGCCTTCCGGAAATAATCCCTGCAGAAACCAAAGTGAACTACCTGCGCGAGCTCGTAGCCTCCGGGTTCCGTCACATAGACGCCGTCAGCTTCGTCTCACCCAAGCACGTCAAGCAGATGTCCGACAGCGAAGAAGTAATGGCCAGGCTGCTCGATTCCCTCCCCGATGGCACCACGCTGCCCGAAATAATCGGCATCGTCGTCAACGAAAAAGGCCTCGAACGCGCATTGGCCACGCCCGGCGTTTCGACGATCGGTTACCCATATTCCATCTCCGCATACTTCCGTCGCGCCAACGCCAATATGACCCGCGCCGAGTCGCGCGCCCTGGTGGATACGCTCAAGCGAGAAACCGAGAAAGCAAACAAGGACCTGGTCATCTACATCTCGATGGCCTTCGGCAATCCCTACGAAGAGCCCTGGGGCCCAGAAATCGTGCAGGACACCCTGGACTGGCTGAAAGATATTCGCATCACAACGGTCTCGCTCGCGGACACGGTCGGCACCGCCACTCCCGAGCTCATCCACAGCGTCTATTCCCAAGTAAAAGACCACGTCGCGGGCATAGAACTCGGCGTCCATCTGCACTCGCGGCCCGAGACCGCGGAAGAAAAAATCAACGCCGCCTACGCCGCAGGCTGCCGCCGCTTCGATTCCGCCCTAACCGGCCTCGGCGGCTGTCCCTTCGCCGGCGACGAGCTAGTCGGCAACATCCCGACAGAATCCGTCCTGGCCGCTCTGACAAAACTCGGCGTCACCCACGATTTCAGCAGCTCCCGAATCACCAAAGCCCTAGCCCTAACCAACGACATCCGCGCCAAATACGTCCACCCCGAGTAGCGGCCACTTTCAAGTGGCCAATCTCCGCGACCCACTCCGACAACCAAAACGTAGCGCCGGCTTCCAGCCGCCAAGCGCACCGCTTATCCAAGTGGCACAGCGATTCCTCGCTGTGTTCTTCTCCGTGTCCTCTGTGCTCTGCCTCTGCGCCCTCTGTGTTAACTCTGTCTCTTCTCTGTTTGCAATTTTCCAAAAATTGGCGAACGATATAACCATCGTGAGGGGTCCGCTCAATGCCCTATGAAACGCTGTTGCTGGAGTCTTCCGAACACGTCGCCACGATCACTCTCAATCGCCCCGACAAGCGCAATTCGATCAACACCCAGATGATCGCGGATTTGCAGTCAGCGCTTGACGCGGTCGAGAAAACCCACGCACGCGTCGTCATTCTCACCGGCGCCGGCAAGGCGTTCTGCGCTGGAATGGATCTAGCCCTACTTCAAGCGATTGCCACCCAATCGCCCTCCGAAAATCAGGAAGATTCCCGGCGCATGGCCAAACTGTTTCGCCGCATCTGGAGCTTTTCAAAACCCACCATTGCCGCGGTAAACGGCCACGCCCTCGCCGGTGGCTGCGGCATCGCCACACTTTGCGATTTCACCATCGCCGTTCCGGAAGCCAAGTTCGGCTACACCGAGGTAAAAATCGGCTTTCTCCCCGCGATCGTGTCCGTTTTTCTGACCCGCCAGATCGGCGAAAAGCGCGCCCGTGACCTGCTCCTTACAGGCAGGCTCGTAGAAGCCGCCGAAGCCAAGGATCTCGGCCTAGTCAACGAAATCGTTCCCACGGATAAATTGATGGATCGTGTGAAGGGGCTCGCCGAAGTCCTGATTGCCGCGAGCCCCAGCAGCGTCACGCGCGCCAAGCGATTGCTGGTATCGGCAGCCGCCGCAAGCCTGGACGCCGACCTCGAGCGCGCCGTCCTCGAAAACGCCCGCATGCGCTGCACACCCGACTTCAAAGAAGGCCTCGCCAGCTTCCTAGAAAAGCGCAAACCAATCTGGCAAGACGGCACCGAAAAGCAGTAGTCGGATGCCGACAGCCGACAGTTAACAGCCAGATGACGGGGAGTTTGTTCAGTCGCCGGTCTGGATCTTTTCGCGCAATCCGTGAAGCATACGTAGCAATTCAGAAGTTTCGCCCAAATAGCGCCTTGCCAATTCCTTGGGGATATAACCCAGGTCCCGACCAACCAGGATCAGATACTGCGTTTCTGAGAGAGATCCTTCGGCAATATTCAGAAAGCGCGCATATTCCTTAGGGGCAACCCTTTTTGAACCTTCCGCAATATTTGTCGGAACGGAAAGCGCGGCGCGCCGAAGTTGAGAGGTAAGACCGTAACGCTGGGCGTCCGGAAACGACTGGGACGCGCGATACACATCCAAAACCAGTTTGTGACTGCGCTGCCAAACGTGGAGTTTGCTGTAGTGAAACATAGTATCGCGTTATGTATAGTACTGTACTATACACTTTCGCACCGTGCTCAGTGGATTTAACTGTCACCTGTAGGCTGTCGGCTGTAGGCTCACTCCCGAGCGCCATTTCTCCCTTTCCTGAACTTCCGGCATACTATTCCTTGCCCTCATGCTTACTCATCACGATGTCACCGTACGTGTGCGTTACGCCGAAACCGACCAGATGGGCGTGGTGTATCACTCGAATTACCTGATCTGGTTCGAGATTGGTCGCGTGGAACTGATGCGCGCCCTCGGGTTCAATTACAAACTGATGGAAATCGAGGACGACACCTTCATCGTCGTCGCCGACGTGCACTGCCGCTATCATCATCCCGCGCGTTACGACGAACTCCTCACCGTTCGCACAAGCATTCTGGAAGCGAAGAATCGCACACTGAAATTCGGCTACGAACTCTTTCGTCAAAGCGACAACAAGCTTCTGGCCACCGGCCACACCATTCACGTTGCCTGCAACCGTGCCGGGCACGTGAAGCACTTCCCCGATAAATACAAGCATGCATTCCTCAAACTTGTCGCGCCGAACGCATCGCGGAGCCATGCATGAGCTTCATCCTCACCGGCAACGATCTGACGTTTGACCAGCTTTATGCGGTGGCGCTACGCGATGAACAGGTCTCGCTCGCACCCGTCGCGGTAGCCCGCATGAAGGCATCCCGCGCCGTCGTCGATCGCCTCGTCGCCGCAAACGAAACGGCTTACGGCATCAACACCGGCTTCGGAAAACTCGCCTCGGTTCGCATTTCCACTGAGCAGGTTCGCCAATTACAGATCAATCTCGTGCGCTCGCACGTCTGCGGTGTTGGCACGCCGCTCTCCACACCTGAAGTCCGCGCGATGATGCTTCTCCGCGCGAACGCGCTCGCCAAAGGTTTAAGCGGCATACGACCAGTCATAGTAGAAACACTCTGCGCGATGCTGAATGCCGGGGTGCATCCCGTGATTCCCTCGCAGGGATCCGTCGGTGCATCGGGCGACCTGGCACCATTGGCGCATCTCGCGCAAGTGGTCATCGGCGAGGGCGAAGCACATTTGAAGCACGAAAAGCTCTCCGGCGGAGAAGCGCTCAAGCGCGCCGGCATCGTCCCCGTGGCATTGGAAGCGAAAGAAGGCTTGTCGCTCCTGAATGGCACGCAAGGCATGCTAGCCCTGCTGAGTCTCGCACTCCTCGAAGCCGACGCTCTTGCCGACACCGCGGACGTCGCCGCTTCTCTTTCGCTTGACGCATTGCGCGGCAGCCCGGGCGCGTTCGACGCGCGCATCATGCATGCCCGCGCCTACGCCGGAGCTGGGAAAACCGCCCGCAACCTTGCGCACCTCAACGAAGGCAGCCAGATCCGCGAATCCCATCGCGCACCCGACAAAGACACCCGCGTGCAAGACGCTTACAGCCTGCGCTGCACCCCGCAAGTCCACGGCGCCGTGCGCGATTCGCTGGTGCAAGCACGAGAAATGGCTCTGGTAGAATTGAACAGCGCCACAGACAATCCTTTGGTATTTGTGAATGCAAGCGGCGGAGGCGACATCGTCAGCGGCGGAAATTTTCATGGCCAGCCGCTTGCGATGGCTGCGGACCAGGTCGCAATCGCAATCGCCACACTCGGAGGCATTGCGGAGCGCCGCGTCGAGCAGATGACCAATCCGCTCACCAGCATGCTTCCCGCGTTTCTTACGCCCGACCCGGGCCTCAATTCCGGCTTCATGATCGCGCAGGTCACCGCCGCCGCGCTCACCAGCGAAAACCGCGCGCTCGCCACGCCACACTCCGTCGATTCGATTTCCACTTCCGGCAATCAGGAAGACTACGTCAGCATGGGCATGAGCGGCGCGCGCCGCCTGGAACGCATGCTCCACAATTTGCGCCACATTCTAGCCATCGAACTTCTCTGCGCCTGCCAGGGCATCGACCTGCTCGCCCCCCTGCAAACGGGCGCACTCGCCAAAAAAGCCTACGACGCCGTCCGCGCCGCCTCGCCAAAAGTCACCGCCGACCGTCCCCTCGCTGCCGACATCAACACCATCGCCGCCCTCGTCGCGCACGGCGCCATCGCCAAAATCCTGCACTGAGGAAATCTCACGGCTTCTGACAACTGTGACCCCGAAAGAATGTGTCAGTAATCATATCTGATCGGGCCGAGTATGAAATGGGCTGACAATTAAAAGGCCATCTATGTTCTGTCCGGGCTGGAAGTCTTCACTCAGCAGGAATCCGCATAAACTAGCTTTGGCGGCCGCGACAATCAGTGAGTCCCAGAAAGAGAAGCCGTATCGGTCCTGCAATTGCCACGCTGACAGCAAAAGAGCCCCGTTCATAGAGACCGGTTTCCACCTCAACAAATCTCCAATTTCCAGGCGCGCAGCTTCTTTGACTTTCGGCCACTTGCGGCACACATTGGAATAAAACTCCTGCAAAACTTGAACGCTTAGCCGGCCGCGTCGCGTCTCCCACAGCCATTCCCGCCACGCCCGCGCGCGCTCCTGTTTCTGCTGATCGCTTTCGTCCACTGCATATAAGAGAACATTCGTGTCAACGAACACGAGACCGCTCATGGGCCTCCTCGCGCGAGAGATATTTCCCGCCGGATTTCACGAAAGGCTTCCTCTTGAGCGCGCGCCTCTTCGCCAACTCGTACTCCCCCTCTTCCTTCATCTGCTGTTTCAGCATTTCTGCCAGGTAGCCGGAAACACTCGTATCTTTGCGCGCCGCTTCGACGCGCGCCCACCGGGCGACTTCCTCTTCAAGAGTAATGGTGATATTTCGGAGTTTCGTCTTCATGACACGATTCTAGTGTTACACGGAAGTCGTGTCAACCAGTGCCGTGGAGATCTGCTTGCCGGCAACTTCTCCACGTCCTCTGCGTTAATTCTTTCTCTTCGATTTATGCTAGCGCTTCCAGAAAATAGGTGAACATGCGCCAGCCGGCGATGTAGCTGAACGGCGCCAACTCCAGCGAATAATGCCCCACCGGAAGCTCCAGCGTGCGCGGCTCAGCACCGCTCTTGCGCAGAGCGCTGAGCATCTCTTCGGTCAACTCCGGGAGAAAGGTCGGATCATACTTGCCGTAAACCATGAACGTATTGCGCCGTGCCCCCATGCCCCGCTCCACATACGGCATCGGACTCACCGGCGCCCAGAACTCGCGCAACTCGTCCACGCTCACTTCGTGGCGCAAGGCCTCCCATACGTGATTCGTAGTCATGCCCTTGCTCACCACGTCGGCAAAATACGTGGACACGTGGAAGAACCCGCCGGCCCGCACACGCTTGTCATGCACCAACGTGATGTAGCCCACCGATGAACCAATGCTCGTCCCCAAAATTCCCAGCCGCGTGTACCCCTGATCCTCCAGCCAGCTCAGGCACGCTCGCGCATCTTTCACCGCCTGGCGGTTCGCGGCCAGTGTCAGCCCGATGTTTGGTCCCACCAACTGATCCGCGCGCTCGTGGCCCTTGGCCATCCGCCGGTCGTGGTACGGCAGGCTCATCTTCATCGCCGAAATCCCCATACGCTGCAGCCAGTGGCAAAGCGCCACCTGCCCGTGCCATTTGGCATTCCAGTTCGGAAGCACCAGCACAGCCGGCCCCTGCTTCCGTGCCGGAAAAAACTGGCCATGAACCACATTATTTTCCGGCCAGGGCGATTCCACTGGGCTCGTAAAGGTCAGCACATTCTCCTTATCCAGCCGGTAGTCCCGAACTTCCTCCGGCGCATACCACTCCTCACTCTTCTCAATCGCCTCGCGCGCGTACTCCCGCACGAAAGCTCGAGGGTCCTCGCACTCGGAATCTCCACCGATGTGCTCCAATCCCCATTCAAACGGCCGCACCATCCGGTTATCGTCGGTCGTCCAACGCCGGTGCTCATAGCGGCGTATCCAATGCTCATACCTGCTCATCGCCATAGACTTCCAGTTTAGCGGACGCGCCGCTGCTCCCCCAAACGGCGCTGCCCCTAGCAACCTTTGCAACGTCAAATATCATCGGGAATTCGGATCCAACCGTTAGCCATGCGACACGCTCCGCCTCACCCCGCGTTGAGCCTCTTCTCCGCCTGTGGCACAGTCGAAACTGTGATTCCGTTCTTCTTTTTTCTCTTCGGCATGGTCATTGGCAGCTTCCTGAATGTTTGCATCTCGCGCATTCCGGAGGGCCTCTCCATCGTTTCGCCAGGTTCCCGCTGCCCGCGCTGCCTTAAACCGATCAAGCCCTACGACAACATCCCGGTCTTCAGCTGGCTGATTCTGCGCGGCAAGTGCCGCAATTGTGCCCTGCCCATCTCGCCGATGTACCCGCTCGTCGAATTTGCCACAGGACTAATCTTCGTCCTCACCTACTACGAATACGGCATCAGCCTTCTAACCCTCAAATGGCTGATCTTCTCCTGCCTGATTATCGTTCTAGTGGTCACCGACTTTCGCGTGCGGCTTCTACCGGACCTCGTCAATTTTCCTGGGCTGACGATGGGCCTGGTGTTTGCCTTTCGCGTCCCCATGTCGGATTCAACGGCCGGAACTCTTTTTTTCCTGCTCGGCTTTCGCAATTTCCCGTTTCCATCGGATCTTTTCTTTAATGTGATGAACGCTGTTCTCGGCGCGCTGGTGGGCAGCATGTTCCTCTGGGGCGCGGCGGCCCTCTACAAACTCATCCGCAAGCACGAAGGGATGGGCATGGGCGACGTCAAAATGATGGCCATGGTCGGCGCGTTCCTGGGTCCGCGCGGATCGTTCCTCACAATCCTGCTCGGCACAATGCTCGGCAGCATCATCGGCGTTTCCTGGATCCTGATTCTGTACCTGTTCGGCTGGAAACGGACAGTCGCGGAGCGCGCCGCGAAGCGCGGGTTGGGCAGCATCTCCACCATTCGCTGGACAATCGCATCGCAGTACCAACTTCCGCTGGGAACGTTTCTCGGCATCGGCGCTTTGGCGGTGGTTTACGCACTGCCCTGGATGCTCTCGCTCGTGAACCAATAGGCCGGAATCCCAAGCCAGTTATACTTTGGCATACGCTAGGTCTACCGCACCCCGCAAAGCGCTACAATAAGCCTTGCAGTATAGCTTCACGATCTTGGGAGCTCCCTGGCTGCTCCAGTGGAGGAAGGTAACCATGCATTCATCGGCTCTTCTGCGAATATCCGCACTGTCTGCCCTTCTCGGCGTGGCGGCGTTCAGCGCGCCCGCACAACAGGCTCCTGCACAACCGTCCACCGGCGATCCTGTCGCCGACGCCGCGCGCAAGGCTCGCGCCGAGCAAAAGACCGCTCCCAAGCCGAAAAAGGTTTTTACCAACGACGACATCCCGTCCTCCGCGCCTCCTCCTGCTCCCGCGGCCACCGATGCGACAAACAAGAATAGTCCCCAGCAGCAAGCGGATGCCGTGTCGGCTCAAAAAGGAAACGACCCCGAGGACGATCCCAAAACCGAGGCCTATTGGCGCAAGCGCGCCAGGAAGCTGCGCGCCAAACTGGCCACAGCCGAGCAAGAACTGGATGTCTTGCAGCGCGAGTTAAACAAAGACCAGGTGCAGTATTACCCCGATCCTCAGAAAGCCCTGATGCAGCAATACAGCCGCTCCGACATCAACGAAAAGACCGCCAAGGTGGACGCAAAAAAGGCCGAAGTCGAATCGCTCAAGCAACAGGTGGCCGACCTGGAAGATGCGGCGCGTAAGGCCGGCGGCGATCCCGGCTGGGTTCGTTAAACCGGCGCCTACCACTTACAATTCCAAGTAGTGGGTCAGTTTCCGGTTAACCGACTTACCGGGACCTAGGCGTGTCCTTGAGCGACGAGCCTTACAGTTCTAGTTAACTCTCTCTAAGTGATTCCTATCCAGAAGCTCATCGGCACCGAATATCTTGATGAAATTCTTGACGTATCTTCCCTTGAGCTCGGTCACTCCCACAAACTTTGCCCTTGGGTGTTGGGATTTAATTTGCTTGGCGAAAATCTTGCCCGTCGAATCAAATTTGAAGTCGGCTATAACGATTTGAGGTTCCAGCGCCTTGATGAGCTTCATCGCCTCGGGCTCGTCAGCGGCTTCGCCCACGATTTCAATGTCGGGTTCCTTTTGGAGCAAGGTTCTCGCTATCTGGCGGACACCAGCGACTGTACAGGGGACGGGTCATTCCAACGCCAGTTCGTGCGTGACGACCTCGACGTTTCCGTCAAGGCCTCGACATAAGCGGCCGGCAAACCGAAGTCTTTAATCTACTGTCCGCCACCAGATCATCTCGTTTCTATTGAAAACAGGAGGGATGGCAGATTTTCCGGCCAAGCGTCTCAATGGACATAGAGATGCTTCATGCGAATGTGGCGCCCGCAAGTGGAGACAGGAAAGGAAGCGAAACATGTTTAGGAAATTGGCTTTTTGGGGATTGGTGGCCATTGGCAGCTTGATTGTTGTGACGCCGGTTAAGGCGCAGAGCACCGTGCGGCGCGTTGATTCGACGCACTCAACGGCGCGGTTGTTTGTGGCGTCGTCCAAGAGTCCTGACAAGAACATTAATGTCGGTGTCGCGCGCCTGAACGGCAAGGTGCGTTGGAACGCGGCTGACCCGGTAAAGTCTACTTTTGACTTCATTATGTACCCGGCGGACGAGAAGGAGCCCGGGCAAACGCGGTCCAAATCCGCCAACTACGCAATTCTCAGCTTCAAGTCGAAGCACGTTGATCCAGCTGGAAATGACACCGTGCGCGTTACCGGTGAATTGACGGTAAGCGACGTGGAGCGCATCGCCAGCTACGACCCCAGTGAATCCTATTCCGGCCCGACCTATAGCCCCGCCGTTGTGCATTCGGCAAAGCACGAAGCGACGTTCGTCTTTCAACGGGCCAAAGCCGGAGATGACACGGCGCGGGATCTTGGCGGCGATTGGGTTGCCACTACGGTGGTGGTCGGCGAGGACTTTCCCGAACTGTTGAGTGCCGTTTCCGCCACTAATTGGCCGGTCTACGTGGCCGAAGAGAATTGCACAATGCCTTCGACCATTGGTGAAGATTTCTCGGGTCCGGCTTGTACAGGCAAAGACGTGGATACCCTAGCGCGCACCGACCTGCAGTGCACAACCCCGTTGACGGTTGGTGAAGACTTTGCGGGTGAGGTTTGCACGGGAACCCCGTTGCAAGTCGCCTCCGAATACTCGGCGCAGAACCACAAGGCAGAGGCCAACCAGCTTGTCGCGGATGAAGTCAAAATTCAGCTCGCGGTGAGGATGGCAGACCACGAGACGGCGTGGGTTGGCGCCTCCGGCGAGTAAGAGCCCGCCGCAGAACGATGTATTCGCAACCCTAGGTCCTGATAAACGCGGTTGCCGGAAAAGTGGCTACTAGTACGAATCCATCGGTCTCGATTGTAGTATGCTTGCCGAAAATGAATGCTTACCTCTGGAGACGGGCGGCCCGTTCGTGACATTGGATCGATCCCAAAGGAGACGCGCATGAGCGGCTACCATCCT
>Ga0210406_10003334_pt1 | contig 17700 bp, 11 predicted proteins | sample IncBWC30MmetaG_FD_155454 | JGI IMG/M metagenome (GOLD analysis project Ga0210406, IMG submission 155454) | Forest soil microbial communities from Barre Woods Harvard Forest LTER site, Petersham, Massachusetts, United States - Inc-BW-C-30-M | ecosystem: Environmental > Terrestrial > Soil >... | reverse complement strand
TGGACGAACCAGGTGACTCAACTTCAATACGTTCAGCTTCATCACGCACCTCCTTTCAAGTGCACTTACTAAGTCGCCGGGGAATATTCGAATGCGGAAGGCAAAACAATCTGAGCTACACCAGCTTTTCAGTTGATGGCAGGCTTCGAACCCACGACCTCCGTCATCGCTGACGGCGCTCTACCGAAGTATCCGTACTCTGCGCCACCGGCGCTTGCTTGCTAGTCGTCATCCTCGTCGCAGCTACCGTCGTCCTCGTCGGCTTCCTCAACCACTCGAACCGTAGTCTGCACGAAGCCAGCGCCGACCTTGAAGCCAACCGGCTTCGGATTGCCTGCTGACACGTGGATCGCCAACTTCTGCATCTGTTGCCAGGTCGGTCTGTTCTTGTCGTAGTAGCCAGAGCACTCGTAGATGTTGAACGGCACAACGATGTTCGGTTGAACGTTGTTGCACATCGTGATCATCTCCGACTCCCGGTAGCCCGTCATGATGTGCGCGTAGCTGCACGTCCGGCATAACGACTCGGAACCGATCGGTGTTCCGCCTTTCACATATCCTTTGCTCATATCAGTCTTGCTTTCTAACCAGCTCGAGGCTGGACGGTTATTGGCCGGGGAAAAAGCGATAACAGAACGTTTAGGTGCTCTACCACTGAGCTACACGAACTTACATTCGTGGCAGGGCTCGAACCTGCGACCACCCGCTTACAAGGCGAAGTAACTGTTATCTACGCCACCGGCCAAACTAAACTGTGCGCACATCAGGGAACAATCGAAGCGAGTTTTCAGAGCGAGGGATCTACGGAACCTTGTAGGTCAGGGCAACGCCCCCGTCCCGAAAAGTCTCTACTCCGGCAGAGATTCCGCTCTGCCCTTTCATTGGCGGAGGAAGTAACTCGTCTCTATCACCACTGAATTCCTCCTGCACAGCCGCAGACCTGCGACCTAGCCGGAGAGCCCATCCCGTCAGGGAAAAATCCCGCATGGCAGATGGGATTCGAACCCTATCCTTGCGGATTTGCCAGAAGTAGCCATACAGTGCGCCACTGACGGAAAGTTAGCTGAGGGATCAAGCGAGAACAGGGCATTAGTCCTGTCACAGAGGAAGTACCTGTTCTCTTCGCCACTCAGCGATCAATTATTGTGCGGTTGGATATGCGTAGGATCGTCCGCTTACAGTAATGCCCAGGTGACCAGAAGCGCCCGGCGATCACCGCAGAGATAAATCATCTCCGGCGACCTACGCATCGAATTTTGAAATGTCGATTTCATCGGGCTTACTCCTACGCAGACGTTACTTTCCCATAGGTAGTTAAAAAATGCAAGTAGTTTCTACAAAATATATTGCATCATACTTCGAAGTATGAGAATGTACTTGAGCCGGATGCTGTTCGACTCTGCTCCAGCAACTATTTGAGGATCACAATGAAGTTTATATTCTCCGGTTCGCGCCCGTATCTCTCCTCACTCGATAGCCTGAGTGCGAGTCGGCGTGTTCTGGATCAACCGTAACCAAGGGATGATCCGTAGCACACCGACCCGCTCAAAATGAGCGGGTTTTGTTTTGTCCACTTACATTGCGTTGCAACGCGATGCGGGAGAGCTCTTTGAAAAATTAAGACGTGCGGGTGTGGCCAAAATGGCAAAGGCGGCTGGCTTAGAACCAGCAGATTGGGAGTTCGAATCTCCCCACCCGCACCATGCGACTGTACGCAAATAGGCAAAGCGGCGAAGCTCAAACCTTCGTGCTTACAGGTTCGATTCCTGTCAGTCGCACCAGGTTTGGAGAATTGGGTGAGCGGCTTAAACCACCTCACTGCTAACGAGGCGCACCGCAAGGTGCCGAGAGTTCAAATCTCTCACTCTCCTCCAGATTTGGAAGAGGTGTCCCACGGTGGGACGCTGGTCCTGAAAACCAGTCAGTGTCAGAGATCCTGGCACAAGCGGGTTCGACTCCTGTCTCTTCCGCCATTTTGCAAGCGTTGCCGTGAAGGTATGGCACCGGTCCGTAAAACCGAAGCTCTTCGGAGCCAGTGGGTTCGATCCCCACCGCTTGCACCAGTCGGTTCCCATGATCTAGTGGCCATGATGTCCGCTTGTCGCGCGGAATGCGAGAGTTCAATTCTCTCCGGGACCGCCATCTTAGTAATTGACAAGTAAGTCGTAATTAGTAGTTGACAAGTAACTCGTAATTTGCGAATATCCCGTCTCGACATGAAACATCTGACTACAATTCGCAATTTTGCCCAAGCCATAACCATCGCGGTCGAACCGCGTCAGGGTAGCCCCATGTAGCCGGACCTTCTTCAACACTTTTTGAAGTAGAGCCTCCGGCCTTAGGTCGGAGGCTTTTTTACGGTCGGTAGCATAAAGGCAATGCGCCTCGCTGTTAACGAGAAAGATGAAGGTTCGACTCCTTCCTGACCGGCCAATTTGAGTAGTTCCCCGTTCGTCCAATGGGAGGACGCAACGCTCTGAACGTTGTCATGGCGGTTCGAATCCGTCGCGGGGAGCCAGTCTTGATCCGTCGTCTTCCAATGGCAGGACGTTGGTCTTTGGAGCCATCTATCGGGGTTCGAATCCCTGCGACGGAACCACGTAGTAAGCGGGGATCGTACAGCGGCTAGTACGTCAGAGTGCCACTCTGATCACACGGGTTCGAGTCCCGTTCTCCGCTCCAAGCAGGGATGGCGTAGTCGGCAACGCATCGGTTTCGTACACCGAAGTCCCCGGCTCGATTCCGGGTTCCTGCTCCAGATTTTGTAGAAGGGAAAACACGATGCGCAACGTCATGCACAATCCGGTACTGGTTCTCAATGCCAGCTATGAGCCGCTTCATATCTGCGCGGCGCGTCGTGCTCTCGTTCTCATCGTCAAGGATGCTGCGCATATTCAAGAGCATGCTGGCAGGGAAGTCCATGCTGGAATCATGTTCCCTACGGTGATCCGGCTCAAGGCGTATCGCAGGGTGCCACACAGGATCCGCTTGCTCACGCGTAAGAACATCCTGGTTCGTGACGGCCACCAATGTCAGTATTGCGGAAAGACATTTTCTGCAATGGAGTTGACCCTCGACCACGTAGTCCCTCGGTCAAAGGGCGGACTCTCGACTTGGGAAAACCTTGTGGCGTGTTGCGCTCCCGATAACCGTCGCAAAGCAGACCAGACGCCGGAGGAAGCTGGAATGCCGTTGCTAAGACGTCCCCGGCCTGTCACCTTGCATACGGCTCGCGGAATATTGCGAGCCCAGGCCGACACGGACAAAGTCTGGCAGAAGTATCTCTACTTCGACAATGCTGGTTGCCGGGAGGGAGTTACTGTAGGGCCGTCGTAGCACGAGTGGAAGTGCATTCGCTTGGTATGCGAAAGGCAGCGGGTTCGACTCCCGCAGGCGGCTCCAGTAGCACTTCAAGCATTGACGGCGATGCACCGGGTTTGTACCCCGGACAACAGTGTTCGACTCACTGGAGGTGCTCCAATAATTTATGGCGGGATTGGCCGAGAGGCTTAGGCGCGTGTCTGTGGCACACGATACAGGAGTTCAATTCTCCTATCCCGCCCCAACCATTTCGGGCCTCTAGCTCATTTAGGAGAGCACTCGGTTTGCACCCGAGAGGCGGTGGGAGCAAAGCCCACGGGGTCCACTATGTACTGCTGCTTGTGTAGGTCTGGTGATTACGCTGGTCTGAAAAGCCAGAGAACGCAGTTCGATTCTGCGAGGCAGCACCAAAGATGTCGGAGGGTAGCCTAGAGGCTTCAGGCACTCGCCCTGGGAGCGAGATGACGTGAGTTCGAATCTCACCTCTCCGACCATTTTTGCAGGCGTCGTCCAACGGATCAGGGCACAGAGCTACGAACTCTGAGACGAAGGTTCAATTCCTTCCGCCTGCACCATTTTCAAAATGCAAGACCGCATCATCAAGGTGTGAACAGCATGAAACAGATAACAAAAAAAGTCGTCACCGGAATCCGCGAAAAGCGGATGGGGTGGGTCGTGTTCTAGGGGTCTGTGTCTCGTGTTGTACTCACAGAACCCCGCCCAGTGCGGGGATTTTTATTGGTCTTTGAAATTTGAAAATACGGGGGAGTAAGCGAAGTGGCTACACTGTCGGTCTCCAAAACCGAACCCGCAGGTTCGAGTCCTGCCTCCCTCGCCATGCCTCGCACCAGGGGAACCCCCGCTCTCATAAGGCGGTGGGGCTGAGTTCGATTCTCAGGCGAGGCACCATCCTTGGAGGAAAGCGCAGGGCGCGGCGGGGCCTTATAAGCCTTGTAGTCGGTAGATGACCGATGCCAGACGGGTTCGATTCCCTCTTCCTCTAGCAATGCGTTCGTGGCAGAAAGGCTATGCACCTGACTCTTAATCAGAGGGAGAGATCCCAACCTCGGTTCGAATCCGGGCGAACGCACCAGTTTCGGAAGCGTAACTCAATGGCAGAGACCTCGCCTTTTAAGCGAAGAGATGTCAGTTCGACCCTGACCGCTTCCACCACGCAGGTATCGTCCAATGGATCAAGGACGCGGAGCTTCTAACTCCGGAATGCAGGTTCGATTCCTGCTGGCTGCTCCATGACGTGTTCGACTAGTTGGCCAAGTCCTCTGTCATTCAAGCAGAAGATCACGGGTTCGAATCCCGTACACGTCACCATTTCTCGCGCGATCTCCAGGCCCACCCTCCCCGGAGTCGTCATTCTGCGCTACGCGCAGAATCTCTGTAGTTACATTTGTTGGGTACAACCTTCGGAGCCGCGAGTTGCGGTTCCCAGGGTGTCAAAGGTGGGTCGCAAGACCACCCAGCCCGTGGTCGAGCGCACACAGGCACCCGTTTCCTAAACGGGATTACGCGGGTTGGATTCCTGCCGGGCTGACCATCTCTCTAGTCTTGCGCGTGTCGTCTAACGGATTCAAGGCGCTACCCTCCGAAGGTTGAGATCGAGGTTCGATTCCTCGCACGCGCACCATGTCGCTCCGGTCGTCTAGCGGCTAAGGCTCTTGTCCTACAAACAAGAAATCGGGGGTTCGAGTCCCTCCCGGAGCACCAGTTTTGTACCTGTCGTCCAGTGGCCAGGACCGCCGCCCGATTAGCGGCAGACCTCAGTTCGAGTCTGAGCGGGTACACCACATTGCGGGGTTGGTCTAGGGGCTTGGGCCTCAGGCTTCCAACCTTATCACTAGTGTTCGAATCCCTTACCCCGCTCCAGCTTTCAGCCGGGCACCTCCATTTCTGAGTTGTCCGTCACCCTCGAACAACCGGAAATTTGGAACCCTTCACCACACTCAATGGGTGTATTTGCGATTTGGGAATCGTCGAAAACAACGTTTTGCGATTTTAGGATCGGTGCACATTCGGACCTCCGTACGTCGTGGGAAACAACGCTGTGTGGATGTCATCCCAAACAACCCTGTCCAGCGTTCGGAACAACTTGGGGGCTCATCCTGAGCTGGCTTCGCTTCGAGAATCCCGACGTTCCGAACCATAAGAGTGTCGCTGGCTGCCTGAGGTTTGCCTTCATGATTGAGTCTGAATTTCTCATCGCGTCACAGCGTCGGATCAATAGGTTCGCTCTACAGTAGGAAGACTGCAAAGACGCACTTATGTAGTTATCTTAGGCTGGGTTGAAGGTGACACAGGGAGGACAGAGCGGCAGGCGAGTGGCCGCGGCGGTGGCGCGGGCCAATGCTCCATCTGGATTAGCTTCTCAATCTGTTGTGTCCGTTGGCCGGATGGTGGGTGTGAGGCAAAGTAACCCTGAAGTGTACCCATGGACAGTTGGGCTGCTTCGTCGATGGGAGTCGCCGGAGCGTTGGAGTGGTTACCAGTCTTCTGTTCTAATTGTCCGAATTCCTTGAAGAGTTGGAGTATGCCAAGTGGTGAGTACCCGGCCTCTACGGCCAGGGTCGTCCCGTCGCGGTCGGCTTCCAGTTCCTGCTCTTTGGAATAGCCTGCGATGAATAGTTCAACCGGCAAACCCAGGAGGTCGCCAAGGGGTCCAAGATTGCGAAGACGCTGCTCGGTTTGGACACGTTCTGCGCAATGCCTCAAGTCGACATGCTCGACCTCATGCCCGAGCACGGCGGCGAGAGCGTCTTCACTCTGCATGAGAGTCAGCAGGCCTGCACCCACGAAGACGTGGCCACCTGGCAGTGCGAATGCATTTACAAATGAAAGCTGCGGCACATAGTGGAACTTGTAGTGCAACTTCCGTCTTGAATGAAGAGAAACTTTTTCACCGACCTGCTGTAGATATGCCTGGATCTCAACTGCTGCTTTACCCTCTGTTGCGGTAGGGCGCCATCGCGCCTCATAAGACCGGGCAAGTTCGTCTCCGATTCGCACCTCGTCTTCATCGGACATCCGATCGAGTTTGCTCGGGATGCGTGTCAGCTCATGCTGTCCGTCTGCTACAGCCGACAGGATCGCCTGAGGGCTGGGACGCAGGTCGATCTTATGTCTCTCCGCCGTGACGATGGCAAGAAGTCCCGCAAGAAAAATGACCGAGAGTGGAATCCAGCGCTTCATAGAAGTTTAAGGATCGCTTCCCGGTAGCGCGTGTACAGGAACGAAACGAGAAGGAGGGCCGCCCCCATGACGATGAGGGTAATGTAGCGATCCGTTGGTGCGAGATTCCACATATCGATAACAAAGATCTTGCCGACCCCGAGCATCAGCAAGCCGAGGCCCGCAAGCCGAAAGGTGCGCTCCTGGACCAGGAGTGCGAAGAGAAACGTAATGATTCCGAGAGCGCTCCACGCAACGGTGATCATCCCAGCACGCATGTGTACCGCCAGAAGGGTCGTCAGGAGGAGCAAAGGAACAAAGAAAAGAAGTTGCTCTGGTCTCGAGAGGACCATGCTGACCCAACCGGCAGCATCGCCGGGTAGCGCCGAGTCTGATGGCATTTTGCGAAGCCGGAATCCAATTGGAAGTGCCAGAAACACGACAGCGCAGGCCGACCCGACACAGATAAGCCGGGACGACCAGAAAGAACCGGCGGCGAGCGGGGCAGAGAAGAGGTTGAAGAGGACAGCGCGGACCGCCACTGCGACAAGAAGTGTGAGTGCCTGGGCAAGGAAGATCCTGCGATCCAGAAGCCATGCAGTCAGGACGAGCACAACGACCAGGACAGACCACACGACGACGACCCACTCGGGGCTGAATTCGAAGTACGCGAGTGCCACAGCCGCAGTCGTCCCCAACCATGCGGCCGCGTTTCCAATAACACGGTCGAACTGGGAACTTTCTGCTTCGGTGCGAAGTCGTTCGTAGACCCAGAGGTAGGCCGCGATAAGTGGAAGCACGGTATACATCCGGGGATTGAGGAAACGGGAGTCTCCACCGGCACTGAGGTTCGCAAAAAAGATCCGAATGAAGCTCGCAGCAAGCAGAACGTAGCTCTGGTGGCGAAGATAGGAGCGGCGACGAACTATGCCGATCTCAAACAGAATGAGGCCCAGCACGCCCCAACCGACGGCAACGCTGACAGGTCGCAACTCGTACCAGACAAGCAGGCCAAGCAGCGTTGAACCCGCCCAGGAGTAAGTCGCTGGGACGTATGCCGCGTGGAGGACATCCGATCCACTCTTCCGGCGAGTACAGCAGTAGAAGAGTGCGGCGGATATCGCGACCGATACCGCTCGCTGGGAAAGCAAACCCCAATGGCCTGGGATGAAAAGATTGATGACCAGTATGCGCACGAACGCAGAAGCTGCCAACATATCTGCCTGAAGCGTGAGATCAGCGGACGCTAACTTCTCTGCCACCGAGCCCAGCAAGACCGCGAGCAGCATCCATGCGACCACCGTCACGCTACCGGGGAAGAAGACCCAAAGGGCGCCCATGGCGGCAAGAAGCCCAAGATAGGACATGAATCTCGATACGGAACTGTCGCCTTGAGATTCACTGATCTCCGTCCAACGGCGTGGAGCAAACTGCGAATTGAACCAATAAACAATTGCTCCACAGATGAGAGCAATTGAGATTGCGAGATGTCGATGGATATCGGGCTGCGTCTGGCGCAACAGTATGATGGGATATACGTCGGCAACGGCTAGTTGAATCGCTGCTGCAAATCCGGCAATCAATCCGAGCCTGCGGAAGACACTCTCCTTCATGCGAAGACCGGTGAGAAATAGAACCTCTGCCTCGAGCAGCCAAAATATCGACCAATTCGACCCACTGAAACGAAATGGGACCGCAGCGAGCAGGAACCCCGAGGCGATGCTGGATAGGACGATAAAGGCCGTCCGAAACCTACGCCGAGCGTATACCGCGAAGAGCATCTCCGCTGTCCCCAACGCTAAGAGCCCCCAGAACGCCCACTCCGGATGAGAAGACTGGTACTTAAGCAGGCTGAGCAGACCGGCAGCATTGAGAATCGCAGTCACTGAGGAGATCAGTTCTTCGCGGCGGTTCCGTGGACAGCGCAGAACATATGCAACGCGGAAGATGAGCCAATAGAGAAGAAGGAGCCCGGCACTAGCAAAGAACTCAGGAAAGGGGTGCCCCGGTTGCCCGCCATCAGGAAGTACACGTTGCAGCCACAAAAAGTGGTTCAGATAGACACTTACGAGGCCCGCAAGCTCAAGCTCATACCAGTGCTCCCGGCTCGTGACGTACACCAGGCCAAAAGCTAAAAGCAAACCTGCGACCAGGCTGAAGACGGTCACATGACTAATGCCGACGGTACAAAACGCGAGCAGAAACGCGAGACTTGTGACCACCTGTGACTTGTAGATTAGAGAGTGCCAGATCATCCCCACCGCGACCAACATCATCAGGACGAGATCGACTGCCTGCGACGAAAGCACATGGGTCGCAGCCACGTGATACATGGCGTACGTGACGAAGAAGGTCAGAGCCCAGCCCCCTCCAATACCCGCACGTGCAAAGATCTGGTACTTCTTGCGGCGTTCCAGCAAAAGGCCGCCGACAAGGAGCGTTACGCTCATCGCAAATCCGACGATCGTTTTGCCTAATGGTCCGAGCGCGCGGAGTTGATAGGCGAGAAAGAAGGTGACGCCGATTACGAGGATGATGATGCCCAGCTTGTTGAGCCAGTTTGCGCCGACCCTCTCCTCCAGGGAGGGAGAGGGTCTTGCGGGCGATGACTCCTCGGGTGTTGTGCCAAAGCTTGGGGTAAATCGCGGTGGTGGAATTAGCGCGGGAGGCGTGAAGGCACTACTCACCGGCATGGGTGGTGCTTCTGTTTTTGCGCTTGCAGGTGGCGGCTCGGTTCTAAGAACCGGTTTCGGAGGCTGCGCGGGAATATGCGCCGGGATATCTGGATTGACCGGTGTGCCTTTTGCGGCCGTGTCCACTGGCTGACCTGCGTACTGAACCCGTGGTGCAGGCTCGGGACGAGGTGATGCAGCTTTCAACTCCTGCGCCCTCTCCAACCGAAGCAGACGACCTTCCAAATTGGACACGAGATCGTAAAGTTGCTGGACGTGCTGATGATCAGCGCTGCGTTTGCTCACCAGCCAGATAACGATGGCCCCAAGAACCAAGATCAGAAAGAATTCCATAAGCAGTGTGGCAACAAGTGTCCCACGAAGCTTCCGAGGGGGGAAGCTTAAAGTGAGACCTGCTGATTTGGTTTGCGTGAAGAGTTTTGAGGCACGTTCGGTCGAGGACATAGGTGCCGGTCGGGCGATCGGTATTTGCCGAGCCTTGATGCAAGGCACTTTCCGTCGCTACGGCACTCTAATCGTTTCGTGCCAGAGGTCAGATGACTCTAGGGTAGGAGGGGCGGCCGATGGCAATTCGAGTGGTTTTTGTAACGAGGTGGTTCCGAGGGGCGGGGCAACGACGGTGTCGTCTATGGCAGCAGATTTAGATGCTCGGCAGCCCATTTGGCGGCGAGGCCATTCAAAGGACTGCGAGTGTTCCATTGCTGAGATCGGTAGTTGCTTAGGCATTGGGCTTGGAATTCGCTACGCAGACAATTAGGCGTCGTGTCCGCAACAGCGTCTGTATGTTCATTTGCACCCTCTCTACGCAAAATGTGGAGCAGTCGGAGTTGGGACGGCGCGATCCGATGGGTCTGACAGATCAAGCCCATTCAGTGCTTCCAACGTAGAGTGTGTCTCCGCTCTTGTGCTCGTCACCGGTAGCACCTTGGACGATGGCAGCGGCGAACTCTTCAATATCGGGAAGAGAGCCTGCTTCCCGCCGTCGCTCTTCGATCAGGCCGGGACTTGCTCGTTGTAAGAGTTTTGGCGTGATTGTCCCTTCGATAAGATCACCGCTCACAACCACCAACCGGACTCCTCTCTGTTCGAGTTGAGGAATCATGGCGCGAAGCGCGACTTCTCCGGCTTTTTTGCTTCGTGCCACTGCTTCATATCCGTCGTAAACAGGCTTCGTGTCACAGAAATGGGCGAGATGACTTGTGACGAAGATGACCCGTCCTCCGGACCGCATCAACGGTAATGCTGCGTTAACAAGGTTCACTTGGGCGTCGAGGTTCAGACGCATTGCGTAATCTGCTGGCTTGTCCTTTTCGAGGCCGCCGCTCGCATTCAGGATCAGCAGGTCGAGGTGAGACCATGCCTCAGCGACTTGTGTGAAAGTTGATGCAATATCTTCTGGGCTGGTGATATCCGCCTGCAGAAGCAGGGAGCGCCGCCCCAATGCCTCAATCGCACTGGCTACGTCCTGCGCTCTCGGTCCTTTGCTGCGGTAATTGATTGCGACATCCGCTCCAACTTCAGCCAATTGCCGTGCGACGCTGGCTCCGATTCCTCGGGATGCTCCAGTTACAAGCGCCGTCTTTCCGATTAGTAGTGGAGATATCCGTCCCGTACCTGACAAAGGATCACGTTCGTCCATCAGCCCATTCCTCGTAGGTCATCTCCTCCGGCTTCAGTATGGGGACGTCGAGCATGTATTTGGCGATGAGCTTTTCCTTCATCGCGGGGTCGAGAGCAGCGTCATCCGGAAGCGACTGATATTCGTCCTGGAGTCTCGCCTTGTGGCGCTCCACCACATCGAAGACATCTACTTGGCCAAATAAGACCTGTGGTGCCATCACGGAATGCTCCTTTAGGATGTGCTCTTGGATGGGCCACGTCCAAATATCTAGTCTATGGATTAATTCAACTGAATTCCACGGTGCATCAGTCCTCATAAAACGCTCTTCTCGATAGCTACTCCCGACGGCCCTCACTTGAGCAACGCTACCGCGAGTGCAATGAGCGCCACCAGCAGCGCGGCGCCGGGAAGCCCGTACGCTAACACTTGCGACGCGCGGGACGCGGTCGCGCGAGGGATGACGTCAGCCTCCGGCGTGGCGACTGATTGGTCAGCAAAAAGCGACTGTTGCATGACGCGCTTACTGGCAATCACATCCTTGATGCCGGCCTCGAAATGATGCTGATGAATCTTTTTCGAAGCATCGGGAATCGGCTCAGCCGCGGCAGCTAGCGCCGCCTTCAGCACAGCATTTTGAATGTCTCCGCCGCTGACTTCATAGCGGAGTGACAAGGCGTTGAAATCGACGTCAGCAGCGAGCGGCGTCCGCAAAGGATGCAACTGCACCTGCCAAATCTTCGCGCGTTCCGTCTCCCCTGGCATTTCGAAGAGGACGTGCGTCCGGATGCGTCGCTCGAAAGCCAGATCGAAGTTCGCCGCGAGATTTGTGGCGAAGATCACTACGCCGCTGTACGTTTCGAGTTCCTGTAGCAGGACGCTCACAACACTGTTTGATTCGCGTTGAAAGCCGTGATCGACTGACGTCGATCGGCGTGCTGCGATCGCGTCGGCTTCGTCGAAAAACAGCACGGCCTCTTCCTCCCGAGCCGTGCGGAAGATGGCGGCAACGTTCTTCGGCGTCTCACCCATCCACATCGATTCGAGTTCGGCATAGCGGACCATCAGCAGATGGCGGCCGAGCGAGTGCGCGATGGCTTCGGCGCAGATGGTCTTGCCCGTGCCCGGAGGCCCCGCGAAATTGAACGCGAGAGCAAGCCCAGTGGAATGCCGTTCACCGAGGCCCCAGCGCCTGAAGATCAGATCGTGCTGTGTGACCTGCGCGAGTGCGTTATCCAGGGCGCGCCGGGTCGAGGGCGGAAGAATCACATCGTCGAAGGTTCGACGCGGCACGATAGAGTCGATCGCGCGGCGGCCGCTCGTGCCAAACAGACGGGAAAATGAGATCGGTACCACGCACTCCACCGTACCGCTTCTTCCGGCCAGAAATCAATTTGACCCGCCCCTGATCCCCGTCCGGGCTGCGCAGCGGTGGCGCATGATGGTCGGCCTTAGCATCTGCTAAATGATTTCGATTGCAGGGTAACGATCCCATGCTAGGATGCCTGCCGCTTAGCTGCAACTTTGAAGACCGGGGCCAGGTACCGGGAAACACGCTAGGAACCGGTGATCTCGCCCGGGCGTTCGTCGATTTACGTGAAATCGCTATTGCGCGAACCTCGCGGCTAGTGCCTGCCTACTGGCGGTTCGAACTGCCTGCAATGTCGGTGGTCTCAATGGGTCGACGCAACACTCAGCTCAGACCCACATTCATTGAAAACAAAAGCTAAATGCGCTGGCTAGGGTTAGATTATCCGGAACCTTACCCTGGCTAGGTTTGGCCACATCAGCCAAACAGATCGATTCTTCAGGGTAAGCATTTAAGGATCAGCAGATTAGATAGTGTTGCATCGACCGGTTGAGCTGGCACGCATTTGCGGAAACTTCGCGAGCCACATTCAACATGACCTCAGCACCTACGACGAGTTCTAAAGCGAAAAGAGTTTGCTTGTAAGTTGCTGAGAAGATTGCATCAGCGGTCCCGCGTTATGAGCCGTCGTGTATAATCCTATTCCGCTTTGGCTTTTACAAACACGAGAAGGTGTCCATTTTCCGAGAGTGACGGTTGTCCACACTGTGCACCATCACACTGGCTGACATCGACCGCATCCTGATTGCCCACTTTTATAAATACGTCGCTCCACTCGACGGTCCCTGAGAGAGCCTGTTTAATCTGACGCTTCACATAGACGTGTTGGTCGCCGTAAGTGCGCCACCATCCCTGTAAATTTTCCACCATCTGCAGGTCTTGGCTTGAATCGGGATCATAAGGGATAGCCGTTACCGCTCCCGTACTGACAGTCAGCAACGCTACGCGTGGATGGCCGGCGGTTGCTCCCCGCAGTAGTATAAGTACCTTTCCCGGGTCCTCCGATCCGGAGCCTACAAGCTTAATGATGGCGCCAACGGAGTAAAGTTTTTTGCCTTCTCCGCCTCCGGATGGGAACTGCATCACATCAGTTCCCCGCAGCGCGAGAACGTCCTTCGTTCCCGCCAGGAAAACTGGAGAGCGGAAGCCAGCGCTGGAGGTCAAGGCCCGAGTACTTTTGGAATCCAAGTCTCCTAGCCAGAGTTCCCCGCTCATGACTTCATCTCCGGGACCTTTGAGGGTGCTCGGACTGTCGGAGATCCCGAAGAACTTCAACAGCTTCTCAGTGAAACTGATCGACGTCCGCTGTTTACCAGAGGCGCCACCGGTTGTGTTTGTCTGGGCCTGTCCGTCGATGTCATTCACCGTGAACATCAGTAGGAACATGCAGGTGATCAGCTTATTCATGGCTTTCCTTCCCTGGAGCAAGGGCGGGGACCGGTGTGGTTCGCACCAAAGAGCATGCAAAATATATCGTCGTACGCCACGATCCGGACTTCGGCGTCCTTTCTCGGTATTGTCACCAGCATTCGCTGGTCTTTGGAATCGCGAACGAAGTAGGTGACCGCATCTTTACTGTCCCATACCAACCAGTCGCGTCGCTCCTCTGCAGCCTTCTCGTCTCCACTGAATCCAGCCACTCGAGGCAGTTGCTGCGTGGAGATCAAAACACCGTAGTTGACGGGCAGCAGCAGAAATTCCACCGCAACCAGAAAAACCAAAATGCCAACTAGGACCCTTGATGCAAGGGTCGTCGCTGTTTCGCGACGAACTATATAGAGAAGTACTGCGGCGGTAAGAAGTGTGCCTGCAACCAGGGCGCTGAAGTAGAGTGAGAGTTTTCCATCGCTGGCAAGTAGAACAGACGTGATCCATTCATCTGGCAGCTCTTTACTTAGAAGGACATTGCCAAAGGTGAAGCACTTTCGCATAACGAACTGGATCAACACCACGGAAAGGACCACTCCTAATAGAGGAAGACGCAGCGGCGTTTCACACCAACCTAAGGCCCAGCGTTTCAGACGATCTTTAGCGGAGACCGGCACCAGCCTATAAGGCACATAGCCAATAGCAGCCAACACAAGAACGATGATTAAGACGTTGGGCACGGACGAGACCAGGTACACCAGAAAGCGACACCCGGCGAACAGATATTTTTCGTCGAAGATGTCAAGGTTTGTTGCCACACCGTACGTGCTCAGTTGGAAACGCAGGGTCAAGTAACCGAGCAGGTAGAGCAGGAAGGAGCCGAAAGCGGCATACGCCGTCCATTTTCCTGCAAGGCTGCCCAACTGTTCCGTGAAATCGCTCCAAAGCTCGGTCATTCTATTTTCCGGTCATAACAAACGGAGCCCAAAAGAAGGGATGACTGTACTCTGGACGAGACTTTACCGCAACCATGGCCCGCCTTGCCGCTTCGGCCGGGGGGTTGGTTTGTCCCTCTCTGTAGAAAGTCTCCATCCACAACTTGGTGGACCCGGCATTCACCTCCCATGACGAAAGCACCAGATTGCCGGCCCCCGCATAAAGCAGCGATCGCACCATCCCCAGGACTTCATTGGCATGGGTGGCCTCAACACGTCCCGTTTCACAGGCACTTAAGACCACCAGGCTGTTTTTCTGTAGCGGCAATCCAAACATCTCGGCCGCGGTGAGGCGTCCGTTGTCCGGAGGACCCTCCTTGAACTGAAGATACGACAGCAGCGGATCACTCGCATTAAACTTTCCATGCACCGAGAGATGGACCACGCTGTAGTCACTCACCCATGCCTTCACATCTGCTTTGTTCACGGGTTCCTGCGCAACGACTTTGCTTCGGCCGGGAAATAGCTTTCCGATGGCGTCCGCCTCTTCCCTGGCATCGTGGATCTCCGGATCGGCCACGGCCAACAGCCGTCCGCTCTTCAGAGGTGATTTGTTGTCGAGGGTCCCAAGCACCGTCGCGCTCGGCACATAAGAAATCGCGAAGCTCTCGCCCAGATACTTTGCGGTCTCTGGATTTTGCAACGCCTGGAACGGTATCGAATTCAGCTCCTCGTCCGGAACGATGATGAGGTGATTTGTCTTGATAAAAGAGAGCACTGGCTGGATAAGATAGAGAAACAACTGGCGGGAGATCTGTTCGTCAAAGGCGGCATCCGGAACGTCCCTGCGCGCCACCAGGCTGTCTCGGAGCGCAGTCGTCTTTTTGCTAAGCTCACTCTGCGGCAGAAATACATTTTTTACCTGGACCTCAGTGCCGCTGATGTGCCACAGAACCAGCTTAGTATTCTCAACCACGTAGTAGAGAACGTCATAACCTCCCTCAGCGGCCGAGCGTTGCACGTTCGCCAGCGTGGCCGGCTCTGCAGCCGTCAGCTCCTTGAGCTTGGGGGCCTCCTTCGCGATGTGCGCCTCGATCTGGTCAAACTGCTGCTGCAGGTCGCCGATCTGACTCTCGAGCTGCGCGATCACTTTTATATGTTGGGCACGATCGGGACCTCCGGTCAGGTTGAAAAGCTTCTCCTGGAGCGCAGCAATATTGGTCTTCGCCGTCTCCAGTTGCGAGAAGAGCGTCCGCTCCTGGACTGTTCCCAGGGCCAGTGGCCGGCTGGCGAGCAGGTCAGCCATGGCCCGCGAACGCGAGCGCTCGAAAAGCGCAAAGGCTTCCGGGTACCGCTTTCGGTCCAGCAGGATCAGCGCCGGGTAGTAATAGTAGGTGATCTTATCTTCCATGAATGCGCCTCGCGCCTGTTCGTCGCGAAGCTTCCGGCGGTCTTTCTCGAGCAGATCAACCGCTTGCAGGTAACTCGCCAGGGCTCCCTCCGCATCGCCCCTATTCTCTGCCAATTGGCCACGGCTAAAAACGTCTAATGGATTCAGGTCTTGCGCAAGCAGGCCTCTTTGTTGCATTTGTGCCTTCAAATCCTGAGTATTCTTTTCTGCGCTTGTCACGAATGCAAGACTTTTGGCATCCAGCCCACCAAAGGTGAACCGCTCAGTCACCAGAACATCCTGGGCCTTTTGTGGGCTGAACATCTTGGCCTCCGTGCCCTGATCGTTGCTCTGCTCCTTCTGTATCACGTCCTTGCGCACATCCAACCCTTTCAGCAAATCCTGAAACAACCCCGCGAAGAATTCGTATCCAAGCTCGCGGGTCAGAACGATCGCCTTTTGATAATCAGCGCGGGACAACTCCAACAACTGGTAACAGACGTCAAAGGCTCGGTCGAGCTCGCACTTGAAAGAGCGTTGGAAGTAGATGTCGCCGCGATCGGCATAGCCAAGGTATAACTGCTGCTTGTCATCGATCTGTCCACTCATGGCCAAAGCCCGGTCCAGGTCCTCGCCAGCAGCCACTAGATTGCCGCGCTTGACCTCGATCTGGCCTGCAACGTCGAGGGCCTCGAAGTAGAAGACTTTGTTGCCGCAACTTGCTCCCAGTCGCACGGCTTCACGAATGTGGTCTGCTGCGACGTCTGTATTGCCGATCTTCAACTCGGAAAACGCTAGGCGCGCCAACGCTTTAGTTTGATAGTCCGTACGCTTGGCACGTTGCGCGAGCTCGATCGCAATCTGGTAGATCGGCACAGCCTGCTGCCATTGGTTCTCCAGCCGCTGGATATCACCCAGCTTGATGGCACTCATCGACGCTCCAGCCAGATCTTGCTGCTTCAAAAAGATGTCATAGCTGGATTTCAGTTCGGACTGAGCTGCTGCCAGCTCGCCAAGCGTACTTTTGGCGTCACCGGTGCGCCGGGCGTAGTCCATGAAGTGATCGATTTTGGCGGTGCCCCTCTTTTGCAGCTGCTGCGGATCGTTGCTGGGCTGACCGAATGTCGGCTGCAACGTTGCGGAGAGAACGAACAGGCACCCCAGCACCCGTAGAGCACGCTGTCTGATTTGACCCTGAGTGTTCATCTGCCCTCTGCTAACGGGCTGCTGCCATTCGCTGTCACAATAGGCTATTCAACTCCGACAACGACGCCCATGTCGATCTGAATAGATGCCTCCGGTGCCCTGGACAGCCTGGAGCGCCCTTGGTTCGCGCACCTTGATTAGCGCAAGTTTAAGCCCAATCTTATGATTCCTGACGGGATTTCTGAATGAGGAGGAGCAAATTGTGACACAGGCCCTACGAAAAATGCGAAAGTGAGGCTCTTAGGCGCCGACTGCGCAGGCAAGTTCGCTACTGGTATTCGACTATGAAACTTCCACGACGCCTTCCACCATCGTGCCGATGCAATCAGGTGGCTCCGACTTCGACCGATTTGAACATCATCGAAGGACTGCCGAAATATGGCGCATGCATCGCGGAAGACACCCTAGTCTTGGTGGCCAATTCTCTCGGTTCTGGGCGGATTACGCGCAAACCGGAAGTAATCCCGTAGTGCCCGCAAAGTCCAGGCGGTCTCAATCGGTCGGTGCAACACCATCTGATATGAATTCATTTTCTAAAGGTGGTGTTTATGGCACAAGGAAAACGGGACAGGCTCTCCACGGAGCAGAGGATCGACATGTGGCGCGGCTGGAAGGCGGGC
>Ga0210406_10003333_pt1 | contig 17708 bp, 13 predicted proteins | sample IncBWC30MmetaG_FD_155454 | JGI IMG/M metagenome (GOLD analysis project Ga0210406, IMG submission 155454) | Forest soil microbial communities from Barre Woods Harvard Forest LTER site, Petersham, Massachusetts, United States - Inc-BW-C-30-M | ecosystem: Environmental > Terrestrial > Soil >... | reverse complement strand
TCGGCCGGCAGGTCGAGGATCGAAGAGTACGGCGCGATCGGATCGTAGGCGTTGTTCACAAGAATGTCGAAGTGGCCGAAAGCTTCCACGGTCTTGTCGACCGCCGCCTTGATCTGATCCGCCTTGGCGACGTCGGCGACTACGCCGATCGCGGTGCCGCCAGCGGCCTTGATGTCCGCGACGACCGCATCGACGTTTGCGGGAGTCAGCGATACGACGGTAACCTTGGCGCCTTCGGCTGCGAACAGCTTCGCGGTCGCGCGACCGATGCCGCGACCGGCGCCCGTGACGATGGCGATTTTGCCGGTGAGTCTACCCATGTTCATCTCCTTTGAGGATGCCGAGGATCTTGTACAGGTTGAAAATATCGCCCAATATTGATATCTGCAAGTAGGATGAATTTATTGCAGTTAGTATGGGAAACCAGACTATGGCCGACGAAGAACTCAACATGCACGAGGAGATGCGGCGCGCATTCGCGCTCCTCTCGGGCAAGTGGAAGCTGGAAATCATGTGGCTGCTCAATGCCCGGGTTTATCGCTTCGGGGAGTTGCGCAAGGCGATCCCCGGCATCACCCAACACATGCTGACCGCACAACTGCGGGATCTCGAGGCGGACGGACTGATCTCGCGGACGGTGTTTGCGGAAGTGCCGCCGCGCGTCGAATATGAGATGACGCGGAAGGCCCGCGGGCTCGGCCCCACGATGGAGGCGCTGACAGCCTGGTGGAGCGAGTACGGGAAAAGCGTGCCGCCAAAGCCCACCATGCGCGGCCGTAAATCGCGCGGCCGTAAATCTACCTGAAGCAGGCTGGAGGCCGCCGTGGACATCACCCGCTCACACGATGGCTGGGGCGTTCAGCTTGCATCGGTTCCGCTTAGGAATTGAGTAATGCTAGTAGCAGAACATTCAACACGCACCTCGCTTCGCCGCCGACAGGACTGGACCGGCCTATCATGTCTCTTATACGACGTGAATTGGGACGAAGTCCCCGGTTGGATTGGCCTGTCGTTCGATCGACCAACGTTGTGCCTCTTAGTTGAAGAGGTCGGTGGTCGCGCCGAGCTTCGGGCACGACCGGACACTCCTGCTGAAGGAGAATATTTCGGCGCGGATCATCTCACCCTGCTCGCCTCCACGGCCCACGTCACGCTGTATTCGTCATCATTACGATACGCGCAGTTCGCCTGCATCGTCCTCAATCCGCGGGAATCCGCTTGTTTGACCGTTGACCAAGCTGAGTCGATTGTCCGCGCACCGAGTCGTCTCATGTTCCACGACGATAGGCTGCACACCTGCGCGAAAATGCTGTGTACGTACGACAGCGACGATGAGCACGATGCGTACGGGCGCGGGTTGAGGAATGCCCTATTTGCCGCCCTCGTGGGGGCGGTGAGCGATCCGGCGCGAGACATCGCTGACCGACTCACGGGCCGTCCGCTTGCCCGAGTGCTGACTCATATCGCGGAACACCTTGAGGAGCGGGTGACGAACGAGAGCCTTGCCCAACTTGCTGGGATCTCTCCTACACAGTTCGGTCACGCCTTTCGTGAAGCGACGGGATTTTCACCGCAACGGTGGCAGATGGACGCCCGCGTTCGTTTTGCGCAAGGCTTGATGGTGGACGATCCTGCACTTCCCCTCTCGTCGATCGCCTCCCGATCGGGATTCGCCGATCAAAGTCACTTTTCTCGCGCGTTCCTCGACATCTTGGGCACGTCACCGACGGCGTGGCTTCATCAGCGTCGCTGATCTCTTTCATCACAAGTCTGTCTTACCGGCCATTGAAGGTCATGGCTGGCGGCTCGACCCCTTGATCGAATGCATTTGCGGTACTCAAAAAACCCCGGGTGCAATCCTCCGAGAGATATAAATCCATGGAGACGTCGAGCATCATCGCATCCGCCAACGGCACGCCTCCCGCCGACCAGGCCTTGAGCAGCGTTCGGGTCGCCGCATAGGAGCGAGTTGGACCGGTTGCCAGCTGTTGTGCGAGTGCCTTCGCCGTCGATGTCACCTCTGCCTCAGGCACCAGATGACTAACAATCCCAAGCTGCCCAGCCAACTCACCCGAGATGGGATCACCCAACATCGCCCAGCGTGATGCCCAAGTACGCCCGGCACGCTCGGCAAGTCGCTGCAGCGCGCCCGCAATCGGCAGCATGCCCGTCGTAACCTCCACGCAACGAAAAATGGCGCTTTTCGCGGCAACAATGAAGTCGCAATTCAGGGCGAGTTCGAAACCACCACCGAAAGCAATCCCCTGCACGGCGGCAATGGTCGGCACCCGCAGTGCTTCAAGGGCGCGATAGGACTGATTCACTTCCGCGACAAACGTACGAAACCAATTGATATCCTTTCCAGGCCACTCCCGGACCTCGCCGCCAAAACTGAAATGAGGTCCCTCGGCGCGAACGAGAACCACGCGAACATCGCTCTCACTTGCCTCGTGGACCGCGTTGGCGAGGTTCTCGCAAAACCGTTTGTCGAGATAATTGTGGGGAGGATTGGCGAGCACGATGTGGCCAACGCCTTGTTCGCGATCGAATCGAATCGTTTTCATAACAGATCCTTCTTTGCGGGTTGCGGCCGCGAATTAGCGAATGACGGGTAGTAGCAGATGTGAGGGCCGCTCCGCGTCGTGATAGACACGATGGGTGACCGTCCGGCTGCTACAGACGTGATATGGAATGTATTCCACGTTGGTCATGGCACCGGTGCCCGTGGGCACGTCCATGGATGTGATCTCAAGACATACGCGGTGTCCGGCCTTGAATTGGTTCGCGGTCGCGATGATCTGGATGCGATATTCCAGTACTTCTCCAGGTGACACAGGCTGGATCGCTGCGCGCGTGAGCTTGTGGAACGGCTCCCAGGGTGTGGAGCGCTCCTCGTCGAGTGCACGATACGACGCCTTCAACCAACCGCGCGTGAGCTCCCGCTCCTGAAGATCGGCGGGAATGTCGCGTTCGCCTTCGCGTGCCGTGACCACGGAAACATCGGGACCCACGTCCTTGAGGATGACTATCCAATTGGTGTCGGGTTGGTCGATGGCCGCGAAAAGCGTCAAAGCAATCGGCCCGACAACTGTCAGATCCGAGGCGAGGGGCTCCGTCAGATACCGCAATCTTTCGATCTTGGTGGTCTTCTTCAGAGGCATTTGCGTAAAGACATCCGGCTCGCGAGCCGCCGCTCCCACCTCGCCGGTGGTTGGCGGGGACTGGGTTGTCAAACCCTCCCAATCTCGCAAGTAGAATTTCACCCACTGTGTTTCGGGTAGTGGCCAGTTCTCGCCGGTGCGCCACTCATTCGCGCCCATCAGCCAGTAGCGCACTCGTGGCTCGTCCATGATGCCGGTGTCAACGCCCTTCAACCAATGATCGTACCAGCGCAGGATTTCATCGTGATATTGATGAAACGGCCTCTCGAGATGAGCAGGTCCGGTGAATAGCAATCTCGATGGCGCCTTGACGTTCTGGAAATAATGCTGCGCGCCGAGCCAGTGAAGCTTATAGGTATAGGCGTACGCGCCAGAGCCCGTATAGAAAGGAATTTTGATTTTCTGGTAGTACTTCTCCGCCGCTTCAACCGTTCCGTCCGCTTCCCACGGCGCCACCATCGAACGGTACATTATGAATGTGCGCTGGCCCTTCTGCGTCAGGATGTTGTACAGGTTCATGTACATCTTGAAGTCAGGATTCGCCATCGCCGCCTTGAACAGCGCCTCCTCTTCGGGGGGCAATTCGCCCGGAATGCCGCGTGACTCGTGCACCGTGCTGAACACATCGAGCAGGTAGGGAAAGGTGTGCAAAACGCCGCCGGGATAGAAATCACGAAACCCGAACATCCCGCCGTAGGCGCTGCACGCATCGTACGGAAAGATAGCCTTGAGCGCCGGGTGTCCTTGGGCCGCCGCCCGCCATTGCTCACCTGCATAACCGGAGATGCCTACCATACCAACCTTACCGTTGGACCAGGGTTGCCGCGTAATCCACTCGATCGTGTCGTAGTGGTCGGTATCTTCGTGACCGTAGTGACCTTCGGACTTTGCTGATCCACGCGGCTGTGCAATCACGTGGACATAACCAGCGGCGATAAAGCGTCGTGTGTCACCCGCCTCGATGGGGCCGAACCACAGCGGGGCATTCGCCGGCTGTGGTGGCAACACATCGGCGATATCGGGTCCCTGCATATCCTTGTTGTGCAATGCCGCCGCATATAGGGCCGGGAATTGCCCTGCCGACTCCGGGCGATAGACATCCAAGGCAATACGTGTTCCATCTCGCATCGCGATCCGGACATCCCGCTCTTCGATCATGGTTGACACTCCCCCACATCAGGTCCAATACCGACCGGTGTGTGAGAGCGTGACGCGAGACAATAGGCGGAAGCTTGACGAATTTCGCTGCGAATGGAACTCGTTTGGGAAATCCTGGCGAGAACCGCCAGGTCCGCGTCAGTTCAATTGCAGGCGTCTCCACGCGTTGGGAGTCGCGCCAGTGGCGGTGCGAAACGCCCGATTGAAGTGACTTTGCTCTGAGAAGCCGGTTTCAAGAGCAATGTCGACAAGATTGCGGCGTGGGTCGGCGAGCATCGTTTTGGCACACTCGATTCGTGCATCGAGGAACCATTTGTGGGGTGTCGTTCCCGTCGAGACTCTAAATGCACGACCAAACTGCGAGGACGACAAGCCCGCCAGCTTTGCAAGATCGGCCAGTCGAATGGGTTGATCAACATTGTCACGCATGAAGTCAGAGACCCGTGACAACTGACGCTTCGTCAAGCCAAGCCGTCGATCGAACGCGCGCGTCACCGTATTGAGCTGCGACAGACGCCCGATCATCGCTGTGACCAAGCTATCACCGAAAAGTGCAAATGCCGCCATTTCTTCTTCGTTCGCTGCCAGCAGTCGCGCCAGCGACTGCAACGGCTCATCGAAGAACACCAGTCGCGGGTCGGCGAGCTGCGCCACCGGGAACTCACCCCCGGTAACCTCCGAAACGCGATCCGTGTCGAGTATGAGCCGGACCTCATCGAAACGGGCCATCCCATCCGAGTAACCCCAAACCGGCTGACCCGCCGGAATGAGACTCGTGTGCCCAGTCCGGGAACGGCGCCGCACGCCGCTGGAGACGCGCCGGCCCTCATCGATTGTCGAGCGGGCCTCGCAGTATCCGCCCGCCTCGTTCACGACAATGGACAATATCGGGCGATCGCAAAGCAGTTGATGCCATGCGCTGCCCGGCAGCACATGCTGCTCGATCGAGTGCACGTCGATGCCGCTCCAGCAATGACTGCGGATGCGAGCTGTGCCCAAGTTATGCGGATCGCGGCTGCCAAAATCCACCAAAATTCTCCCCCGTCATCTCGCGGGACCGTCGAAGGGCCCCGGCGATCTGGGAATCCCCACGTGTAATATTTGGCCCTCTTGCGCACTTGTAGCGCAGACACAGGGCCGCGTCAATTGGAGCAGCACGCCCCATCTGCAGTTCCAATGCTATGGGCAACGCTTTATTAATCAAGGGCTTCCGAACTCGATCCCAAACGCGCCGTTCCACATCAAGACCTGACCCAAAACGGGCCTTAGCGTCACGCTGCATTCTTACACGCGGGCGGTACCGTGCCGGATCTCAGCTATGTTCATGGCCACTCAGGAGCGCCCCTGGTTGGCCTGAGTGTCGGGGCCTTTCTCGATGAAATCGCAGACACTCAAGGTGAGCGCGACGCTCTGGTCTCGTTCGGCCAGAAGATCCGGTGGAGCTATGCCCAACTGAAGGCGCTCGCCGACCGGTTGGCCGCGGGACTTCTCGCGCTGGGCTTGGTCCCTGGGGACCGACTGGGTATTTGGTCCCCCAACCGCGCGGAGTGGGCCGTAGTCCAGTTCGCCGCCGCAAAGGCCGGTCTCATCCTGGTTAACATTAACCCTGCCTACCGGATGGTCGAACTCGAGCACGTGCTTCGAACCGCGGCCTGCAAGGCGCTCATCACCGCGGCGCAGTTCAAATCCAGCCACTACCTCGACATGATCGCCTCGCTCGTACCTGAATGGCCTCGTGGGGAGGTGCCCATCAGTTGCGAGCGTCTCCCCGACTTGCGCCATATCATCGTGTTGGACCATCTCGACGGCGATCGATACCTCACTTACCGCGACGTATTGGCGTGCGGCGACCTCGCAGGCCCCCACGCACTCACGGGGCTTGCGGTGCAATGCGACGATCCGTGCAATATTCAGTTCACCAGCGGCACCACCGGACTGCCCAAGGGCGTCACGCTCTCTCATCACAACCTGCTGAATAACGGGCTGCAAGTCGGGGAAGCCACCGGCATCCGCCTGGGAGACCGGGTCTGCCTTCCAGTCCCGCTGTATCACTGCTTTGGCATGGTAATGGGAAATCTCGCCTGTCTGACTCAGGCCGCCACCATGGTGTACCCCAGTGAGTCATTCGACGCACTTGAGGTATTGCGTGCCATCGAAGAAGAGCGCTGCACCCACCTCTACGGCGTACCGACCATGTTCATCTCGATCCTGGGTCATGAGCAGTTCCGAGCCTTTGATCTTGGCTCGTTGCGAGGGGGAATCATGGCCGGGGCACCCTGCCCCGTCGAGGTCATGAAGGCCGTGATCGCGGACATGAATATGCGGGAGGTCACCATTGCTTACGGGATGACGGAGACCAGCCCAGTCAGTTTTCAAACGCGGCTGAGCGACCCGCTCGCCGCACGCGTCGAGACGGTGGGCCGTATCATGCCGCATACCGAAGTCAAGATCGTCGATGAGCACGGGCGAATCGTGCCCCGTGGCGAGCGTGGCGAGCTGTGCACGCGTGGCTACTCCGTGATGATGGGTTACTGGAATGATGGTGCAAGAACACGCGAGGTATTGGACACATCCGGGTGGATGCATTCCGGAGATCTCGCCACCATCGATGCTGCCGGTTACTGCCGCATCATCGGACGACTGAAGGATTTGGTGATCCGAGGCGGAGAGAACATCTCTCCCCGGGAGGTCGAAGAGTATCTGTATCGTCATCCGGCGGTGCGCGACGTTCAGGTCACCGGCGTGCCCGACGACAGATTTGGCGAAGAGCTATGCGCTTGGATCATTTTGCGTCCCGACATTCAGGCAAGCGACGAGGACATCCGGGCGTTTTGTCGGGGGAAGATCGCGCACTTCAAAATTCCGCGCTATATCAAGTTTATCGATTGCTTTCCCACCACGGCGACCGGGAAGGTTCAAAAATATGTTCTCCGCGAGCGGATCGCCCGCGAACTGGCGAGCAGGACGGATCCGCCTCGATGAGTACTCTGGCATTTCAGTACGACGCGCTTCCCGCGCGCGTCGTCTTTGGTAACGGCGCCATCGCCAGACTCCCTGAGGAAGCCGCGAGGCTACAACTGCACCGAGTCTTGATCATCAGCACCGCGGGACAGCGCACGCATGCGGAACGCGCGCGCGAGTTGCTCGGTCCGCTCGCCGTCGGCGCAATTGCAAACGCAGTCATGCATACGCCGGGCCACATCACCGAGGCGGCCATGGCGCAGGTTGCCAATCTGCGAGTGGACGGATTCGTCGCCATCGGAGGCGGCTCTGCAATCGGGTTGAGCAAGGCGCTTGCCCTGCGGACCGATCTACCACAAATCGTGCTCCCGACAACCTATGCCGGATCCGAGGCCACCTCCATATTGGGCGAAACGATTGGCAACGTGAAGCACACGCAACGCTCGGAGAAGATTCTGCCGGAGACGATTCTCTACGACGTGGATCTCACGATCGGCTTACCCGTGCCGGTATCAATGGCCTCCGGCCTGAATGCGATCGCGCACGCTGCAGAGGCTCTTTACGCCCCCGATCGCAACCCCCTCACAAACTTGATGGCCGAGGCCGCCTTGAATGCGCTCATCGATGCCTTGCCTCAAATCCATCAACGAGCAGATGACATTGATGCTCGGGCAACGGCTCTAACGGGTGCGTGGTTTTCCGGCTGTTGTCTCGGGCTGACCAAGATGGGTCTACATCATAAACTGTGTCACACGCTCGGCGGCACATTCAATCTTCCCCACGCCGCGACCCACGCGGTCTTATTGCCGCACGCGCTCGCCTACAATCTGCCCTGCGCTCCGGATGCTGCGCGTACGCTAAGTCGCGCATTCCAAAATCCGGATCCGGCCGGGGCGCTCGCGGAGTTCGCCCATCGGCGAGACCTGCCCCGCTCACTGCGTGAACTTGAGATGCCGGAAACCGCGCTGGATAGTGCCGCGGATATCGCCGTCCGCAGTCCCTATCCTAATCCCCGTCCCCTCGAGCGTGACGCGATACGCGAACTATTGGCGCGTGCCTGGGCCGGTGCGACTCCTCTCACGCCATCGAGGAAGGTCAACAATGCGTGATTTTGATGAAACAACAATCACCGAGGCGGTCCTGGCAAGTGTGCACGGCGCACCGGAGGTGCGCGTTCAACAAGTCAGTGAGGCGCTCGTGCGTCACCTGCACGCCTTCATCCGCGAGGTTGGGCCCACGGAGGCCGAATGGGAACGGGGCATTCGCTTTCTCACAGAGACAGGTCACCTGTGCAGCGATACGCATCAGGAGTTCATTCTGCTCTCGGATACTTTAGGAGTATCGATGCTGGTCGATGCGATCAATCATCGGCTGCCCGGAGGCGCTACGGAGACCACGGTCTTTGGCCCCTTCTATGTCACGCCGCCGCATTACCCGAACGGCGCCAATATCCGCGGCCATCTGAACGGTTCCCCGATGTTTGTGAGCGGGACCGTGCTCAGCACCGACGGGCTGCCCCTGCAAGGCGCCGCGATTGATGTGTGGCACGCGGACAAGGAAGGATTTTACGATTTGCAAAAGCTCGCCGAACAGCCCGACTTCGCCGGTCGGGGTCGATTCTACGCCGACCCCAACGGGCGTTTTCATCTGTGGACCATTCGACCCTCCCCCTATCCGATCCCCCATGACGGTACGGTCGGCAAGATGTTGAAGGCGCAGGGGCGTCACCCCTTTCGACCCGAGCACATTCATTTTCTCATTGAAGCGCCGGGCCACCGCAGGCTTGTCACCCATTTGTTTGCGGCGGGTGATGAGTATCTGGATTCCGATGTGGTTTTTGGCGTCAAGGACTCTCTCGTGCGCGAGTATGTGCAGCACTCGGGGGGCACAGCGCCGGACGGTCAGGCCATGCAGGGGAAATGGTACAGCTTGCAGTATGACTTCGTGATTGCCGCCGATCCTCCTCTGAATCGCTGAGTTCTCGAACCATGGGCACTCAAGTCATTATTGTCGGGGCGGGACCGGTTGGTCTGACCTTGGCGCTTGATCTTGGGCGCCGCGGAATCCGTTGTGTATTGATCGAACAAAAACCAGAGCCGCAGTTTCTGCCGAAGATGGAGCGCTGCAACGCTCGCACGATGGAAATGTATCGGCGCATTGGCTTGGCGGACACGATACGAGATGCAGGTCTGCCGATCGACAGCCCCATGGACGTCTACGTCGTGCTCTCCATGACCCGGTCACCCCTGCTGCATCTGAAGTACCCCTCCGTCGCACAGGCTCGAGAGGCAATCAAAGCGTCGCATGACGGCACCGGTTCACTTGAGCCCTATCAGCTCATCTCGCAATACACACTGGAACCGCTGCTGAAAGCGCAGGTAGAACGAATCCCGTGCGTCGTCGTCCGATATGGCACGGAGTTTCTGGACTGGCAACAGGACGCCTCCGGCGTGACCGTCCACGTACGCGGGGATGCCGGCACCGCGGAAAGCCTTCGGGCCTCCTATCTCGTGGGGTGTGACGGCGGTGCCAGCCAGATCAGAAAGCAACTGGGGATCGCGCTACGGGGCGAAGGGAATCTGGTGAAACTCCGTCAAGCGCTCTACCGATGCGATGAACTCTACGACCGGCTGCCGCTCGGCTCCGGCCCCGGTCGGGGCCGTCATTTCTTGAGCGTCGACCCTCACGGCAGCTTTCTGATCATGCAGGACTCGCGGCGTCACTGGACGGTGCATGCGACGGCGGAGCGTGATGAGGAAATGCGGCAGCGATTCGAAAGCTTGGTCGGTGTGCCCGTGAAATATGAAATGCTCTACTGCGGCGAATGGCGCCAGAATCTGCTTCTCGCCGATCGATATGCTTCGGGCCGGGTGTTCCTGGCGGGCGATGCCGTGCACTTGATGATCCCTACCGGCGGCCTCGGCATGAACACCGGCGTAGGAGACGCATTTGATCTCTCCTGGAAACTCGCAGCGACTCTCGCCGGATGGGGCGGCCCGGATCTGCTGCGATCCTATGAGGTTGAGCGACGCCAGATCGGTGAGCGAAACATCGGTGCGTCGCGCTACGCGTCGCTCGGTTACCGTCAGTGGCGCTCGCGCTGCGCTCCGACGCTCTACGAGGACACGCCCGCGGGGCTTGCAGCGCGAGCAGAATTCGCGGCCGTCGCGGATGTCGAGCAACGCAAAGTGAATGAAATGGTCGGCGCTGAACTTGGGTACCGCTATGTCGACTCACCGATTATCGACAACATTCCGGGAGGCCCCGAACACCTGTTCCGAGAATACCGACCTACGACGTGGCCCGGGGCGCGCTTGCCGCATGCGTGGATCGGCGGTGCGGCCGTACAAGATATGATTCCAACGGATGGCTACACCCTGTTGCGTTTGAACCCGCAACACGAGCCCGCGTCATTGCGGGCGGCATTCGCGGCGCGAGGTGCGCCTCTGACGGTTCTCGATCTTCCCGGCCGGCCGATACGCGAGATTTACGAACGCGATCTGTTATTGCTGCGGCCCGATATGCATGTCGTTTGGCGGGACAACCGGATGCCACCGGACCCGAACGAGCTCGCAGCCGTCGCCACCGGCCACGGCCGGAGCGGCTGAAGCGCTCCTAAACGCGTTCTGATCCGCTCGAACCCGGTCTGCCGAGCCGGTCCCAAACACGCGCATCGGTATCAATATTCTCCGTTGACATGGGTCTACAACGTTGCCCATGAGGCGGCGGATAGCTGCGCGCTGGAGCTCAGTGGGCAGAGGACTCCGACCGCCGCCGGATGGCAGAACCGATCCACACGGGGAGGGGAACTGAGAGTGCACACAAAACATATAGCGCCGAGTGTCCTACTTGGCATCGCGATCATGGGGGTAACCCCGGTCTGGGCGCAAACGAGCACGACGTCACAAGGGGGCATCGCGGCTTCGACGGTGTCCGGAAGTTCGGGCGGCGCACTTGATGAGATCATCGTCACGGCTGAAAAGCGTGCGGAGCGAGCGCAAGATGTGCCCCTTTCCATCACGGCGGCAACCGGGCAAGAGTTGCTGGAGCTGGGCATTAGCAATCCTGCTGGGCTCGAGAAGATCGTGCCCGGATTCGTCTTCACACAAAGTGCCTACAGCGCCCCGATTTACACCGTCCGGGGCATCGGTTCTTACGACGAGGCGATTGCCATATCTCCGGCCGTCGGCGTGTACGTTGATCAGGTCCCGCTGCCTTTTTCGCGAATGACGTCCGGTGCATCATTCGATCTTTCGCGGGTGGAGGTGCTCAAAGGTCCCCAGGGTACGTTGTTCGGCGAAAACTCCACCGGCGGTGCGATCAACTACATCCCGAACAGGCCGACCGATCATCTCGAAGCGGGAGGTGAGGTCACGTATGGCCGGTTCGACGAAACGGATGTCGAATCCTTCGTGAGTGGACCGCTAACCAATGGATTCAACGCCCGGCTTGCCATCAGGACCGAGCAACGCGGCGACTGGCAAGAGAGTTACACCCGGGATGAGCAACTCGGACAACGCCACTTCACCACCGCTCGCATGCTACTTGATTGGTTGCCGCGAGACGGCGTCAAAGTCGAGGTTGGGTTGAACGGCTGGTTCGACAAATCCGACACTCAGGCCAAGCAAAAAATCGGCTATGCCCCCATCAGCCCGGGCGGCTACCAAGGCGCTCCGGGCTATCCCAACTTGCAAGCGCAGCTCCAGGCTTATCCGAACGCGCCGAATGACCCTCGCGCGGCCGATTGGAGTCCCGGCAATAACTATCAACGCAACGACAACTTCTATCAGTTCTCGATTCGTGCCGATTGGGATATCACCGATCGGATGACCTTGACCTCACTCGGCGCCTATTCACATTTGAAGGTGGACACGCCCAACGACAATGACGGAACCGACCTACCGAATTCCTACAGCATTATCTCGGGGCAGATCGACAGCTATACCCAGGAGATCCGTCTGTCCGGCTCGTCGTTGGAGGCCGATCGGTTAAAATGGATGATCGGAGGCAACTATGAATATGATGGGACTCAAGACGAGCAAAACCTATCGCTCAATGCCACGAACTCCGGCATTGGCCCGTTCCGTTGGAACGGGTTGGACAATCTCAACAATCAGCATGTCAACACCGAAGCGGCCTTCGGCAGCCTGGACTTCGCAATCACTCCATCGCTAACCGCGCAGGGTTCGGTCCGATACACTTCGCAAGATCGGGACTATCACGGGTGTCTGGCCGACAACGGCAACGGACAGCTCGCCGCAGCATTCAGCTTTCTCTCCACCAATCTGTCGGGTAGTCCCACCGTCATTCCCGCCGGAGGCTGCGTGACACTCGATCCCGTCACCAATAAGCCGCTCACCAATGGCATCCATTCGAGCCTCGATCAGAACAACGTGTCCTGGCGAACCGGGCTGTCCTGGAAACCTCTGACGGATGTCATGCTCTACGCCAATGTGACCAAGGGCTACAAAGCGGGAAGCTACGGCACGATTCCGGCGATTCGACCGGTGCAGGCGACCCCAGTTCCCCAGGAATCCGTGCTCGCTTATGAGACAGGATTTAAGACCGAGTTTCTGGATCATAAGGCGCAAATCAACGGGGCCGCGTTCTACTACGACTACAAGGACAAGCAACTCCTCGGCAGCGTCAACTTGGGCCCTCCCTTTGGCACGCTGCCGGGCATGGTCAGCATCCCGAAGTCGCGCGTGAGCGGGGCTGAGTTGGACGCGACTTTCCGTCCCATCGACGGCCTGACGCTGCGCATCGGCGGCACTTACGTCGATTCGAAAGTGTTGGGATCATTCTTCCTCGCCAATCCCCTCGGTGGCCCGTCGGTCAACATTGGCGGCGATCAGTTCCCCAATACACCGAAATGGCAGGCCACGGGCGATGCGGAATATAAATTCCCGCTCCGCAATGAGTGGTCTGCATTCGTGGGCACCAACGCCACCTACCGGACTAAGACGCTATCCTTCTTTGCCGGGAATGCGGACTTCGTGCTGCCGTCTTATGGACTCCTTGACTTGCGCGCGGGCTTCGAGCATGACACCTGGCGAGTGGAGTTCTGGGGACACAACGTCACCGATCGCTTCTATACCACCTTCGCGCAACGGGTAACCGATACCATCATACGCACCGTCGGGATGCCGTTGACCTACGGCGTTACAGTCAGCGCGAAGCTATGACCGTGCCCCTAGGGATTGCCAAAATCGAACCGTCGCGCAAGATTTGATGCCTTTCTTACGCCCACTGGAGGCTTAGCTTGTGAAGAACAAAATTGCATTGGAGGAGCATTTCGCCATCGATCTTACGATCGATCAATCGAAGATTTATGCGCCACCCGCTGTTTGGGAGCGCCTGAAGTCGGGCCTCCTGGACATTGAGCAACAGCGTCTCGAGCGCATGGAGGAAGGCGGCACCGCCTTCTCGATCCTCTCTCTCAATTCACCGGGCATCCAAGGCATTCACAGTCCGCAAGAGGCGATCACGGTTGCGCGTCGGGCGAACGATGTCTTGGCTGAGCACGTGCGGCGCCATCCGACCAAATTGGGTGCTTTCGCTGCGTTGCCGATGCAAGATCCGCGCGCAGCCGCACGCGAATTGGAACGCTGCGTCAAAGAACTGGGCTTTCATGGCTTCATGGTCAATGGCTTCTCGCAGGTCGGATCGACGGAAAATGCCACATACTACGATGCGCCTCAGTTTGCGGAGTTCTGGGATGCGGCTGCCGCGCTGGGAAAACCCTTCTACATGCATCCGCGCGATCCATTGCCGAGCCGCGAACCGATTTATGACGGCTTTCTCTGGCTAACGGCGGCGACATGGGCGTTCGCAGTCGAGACCAGCATCCACGCGTTGAGGCTGATGTCCTCCGGCTTGTTCGATCGGCATCCGGCGTTGCAAATGATCCTGGGGCATCTCGGCGAGGGAATCCCGTTCAACATTTGGCGGGTCGATCATATCGTGCGCAAGGCACCTCGCGGTATTCCGTGCAAACGCGAGATCGGCGACTACTTGCGTGACAATGTCTACGTCACGACCAGCGGAAACTTCCGCACGCCCACCTTACTGTGCACCATGCTCGAGATGGGCAGCGATCGCATCATGTACTCCGTGGACTATCCCTTCGAGACGCACGCGGAGGCATCGCAATGGTTTGATCATTGCGAAATCAGTGAAGCAGACCGCAAGAAGATCGGGCGTGAGAATGCGTGCCGGCTTTTCGGCTTTAAGTGACTCTCGTCCGGAAAATGCGGAGTCGCGGAATGACAGGAGAAGATGATGGCTAGCACGGGGCTCGCTCAGTCGAGCGTGTGGAACGGCAAAATTTACAGCAATGGCTGGCAAAGCGCCGAGGGCGGCACGCTCACGGTGGTGGACAAATCCACGGGCGATCTCCTTGGAGAGATTGGGCGCGCTTCCGCGAAGGATGTCGCCAGCGCCGCCTTGATCGCACGCGAAGCACAACGCGCCTGGGCTGCACTACCGGGCCCGCATCGCGGCGACATCGTGCGCAGGGCCTCGCAGCTCGTGGTGGATCACGCCGACGAGATTGCCGTTCAGATTGTGCGCGAGACAGGTTCGATCCGGCCGAAGGGACGCGCAGAAACCGCGCTGACGGCGCGCGAGATCCTGGAAGCGGCGGCGCTCGCCAGCCAGCCCACGGGTCTCATCACCGCCAGCGAATCGCCAGCTCGACGTAGCATCGCGCGCCGCCTACCGGTCGGGGTGGTAGGCGTCATCACCCCTTGGAACTCACCTTTCCTGCTGGCCTCTCGTGCCGTCGCGCCGGCGCTGGCTACCGGCAATGCGGTCTTGCTGAAGCCCGACCCACAGTCTCCGGTGTGCGGCGGGGCATTCTTCGCAGAGCTCTTCGAAGCCGCCGGCTTGCCAAAGGGTCTTTTACACATCCTCCCCGGAGGGGCAGACGTGGGCGACGCCCTTGTGAAAGACAAGCACGTGAACATGATTAGCTTCACCGGCTCCACCAAAGTCGGACGTTCGATCGGCGCCACTGCCGGGGCGCTATTGAAGCGCGTGTCGCTCGAGCTCGGGGGAAACAATGCGTTTGTCGTCCTAGACGATGCTGACACTGAGGCCGCGGCCAGTGCCGGCGCTTGGGGTTCATTCTTCCACCAGGGTCAAATCTGCTTCACCGCCGGCCGGCATTTGGTGCATGAACGAATCGCCGAGGACTACATCAAGGCGTTGGCTCGGCATTCCCAAGCGCTCAAAGTAGGAAATCCATCGACTTCCGAAGTGCATCTCGGGCCGCTTATCAATGAACGACAAGCCGCAAATGTCGATAGAGTGGTTGCTGAAACGATCGCTCGCGGTGCGCGGCTCGTCACCGGAGGCACCCGACAAGGTCTGTTCTTCACGCCCACCGTGTTGTCCGGCGTGGCGCCAGGAATGGCGGCGTTTGACGAGGAAATCTTTGGGCCCGTCGCTCCCGTCACCACCTTCCGCGACGATGCTGAAGCGGTGAGTCTGGCAAATCACACTGAATATGGTCTCGCTGCCTCCATCCTCTCGGCAAATCTGACACGCGCACAACACATCGCCGACCAACTCCATTGCGGCATCATCCACATCAACGATCAGACGATCCTGCACGAGGTCTATGGACCGATCGGCGGGCACGGCGTCTCCGGCAACGGCTACAGCTACAGTACACTCACGAACGCCGATCAGTTCACTGAGTGGCAGTGGATAACCTCGCGAGAGACGATCGCGCCGTATCCGTTCTAGCACGCGACATGGACAACACCGACATTGGATCCCTGATCGACGGCCGACCACTCTCCGCCTTCCAGATTCGGCTGCTCGTGCTGGTCGGCTGCCTGGTGCTGATGGATGGTTTCGACGTTCAAGTGATCGGGTTCGTGGCCCCCGCGCTGTTGCGGAGTTGGAACCTGCCGCCCGATGCCTTGGGCCCGATTTTCGGTGCCGGCCTCTTAGGGATGCTCGTCGGCTCGACGGGCTTGGGCACGTTGGCCGATCGCATCGGGCGGCGGCCGGTATTGATCAGCGCGACATTCTTCGTAGCCCTTTGTGTCCTTTTAACGGCGGCAACACGTTCGGTACCCCAGATGTTGGCGCTGCGATTCCTGACAGGAGTGGGACTGGGCGGCGTATTGGGCAACGCAGTGACACTCGCCAGCGAATATTGTCCCAGTGCTCGGCGGGCTTCGTTGCTGATGATCATTTCTTGTGGATTTACCGCGGGCGCAATTCTCGGTGGATTGCTTGCCGCCGTATTAATTCCGCGGACGGGTTGGCAATCGGTCTTCATCGCAGGCGGACTCCTCCCACTTGTCGTGGGAAGCCTGTTGGTCCGAGAACTACCCGAGTCACTACATCTGTTGCTCATTCGCGGCGCCGATCGTGCCCGGATCGACTATTGGCTGCAGCGAGTCGCGCCGGGATTCACGCTACCTGATGCGAGGACGCCTCTAGCCGCCAAAGCCGCCGCAAAGGCCTCGGTGATCGACCTATTTCGCGGCGGCTTATGGAAGCGTTCGTTGCTGCTCTGGGGCGTGAGTTTCGCCAATTTATTGAATCTTTTCTTTCTATCGAATTGGTTGCCATTGCTCGCCACGCGCATGGGCTACAGCGATTCACTGGGCGTGCTCTTGGGAACCACTTTGCAGGCGGGTGGGATTGTCGGCGCCCTGACTCTCGGGCGCTGCATTGACCGATTTGGATTTTATAAAGTCCTCGCGCCCTCATTTCTGCTGGGGGCCGTCATGATCGCGGCGGTCGGCCAGCCAGCGCTGCCAGTGGCCATCGAATGCGTCGTGGTTCTCCTCGCAGGTGTGGCTATCCTGGGAGGCCAGCCCGGCATCAACGCGCTGGCGACTTCCGTGTATCCCACGCAGCTTCGGGCGACGGGCGTCGGGTGGTGCCTGGGCATCGGTCGCGCGGGCTCCATCGTGGGACCCATGGCGGCCGCTCAGCTCATTGCGCATCACTCTACGAACGGCATCCTCTTTATATTCGCGGCCATTCCGGCGGCGATCTCTTCCCTGCTGATCGCGGGCATGGCCAAGACACACCCACGCCGCACGCCGACCCTACTCCCACTTTGAATGGCGAGCGGCCGCGCGGATTCGAATGGACCGGGGGTTTCGCATGTTTGAGCGTCCGCTGATCGTGTCCAGGGAAGGCCCGGTAGCCTCCATTCAAATGACGCAGCCGCAGACGCTCAATGCGATCACCTTGCGCAGCGCCTCGGCGTTACTTGAGGCCTTTCGTGGTTTGGCCTCCGACAAGTCACTCCGAGTGGTGCTACTTTCCGGCGCGGGCCGCGCCTTCATGGCGGGGGGTGATCTTAACCATCTGGAGTCGAGTAACCCGAAAGGTCGGGCCGAAAATGCCGCAGCTCTGATTGAGTGCTTGCATACCATCATCGAATTGATGGTGTCT
>Ga0210406_10003331_pt1 | contig 17724 bp, 18 predicted proteins | sample IncBWC30MmetaG_FD_155454 | JGI IMG/M metagenome (GOLD analysis project Ga0210406, IMG submission 155454) | Forest soil microbial communities from Barre Woods Harvard Forest LTER site, Petersham, Massachusetts, United States - Inc-BW-C-30-M | ecosystem: Environmental > Terrestrial > Soil >... | reverse complement strand
CGCGACACAATCAGTCCCAAAGAACCGCCTTTGTGCCCTTGCACCCGCGGGCCAAAGACGCCTATCTGGTTCCAAGAGCCCCGATGAACGCCTTGTTAAGGCCCCAAATCCCTTGGAATCCCCATCAGACCCAGAGCACGAGAACCCGGAACTGCCGCCGGCGATGGCTCGTGAGCCGATCCTGACGCTCCCGGGCGCGCTCACCGCCTATGTGCTTTTGATCGCAATCATCCATCTGCGCGTGCTGCTACCGCCGGATCTGGAGAACTGGACCGTCGACATCTTCGGCTTCATTCCGAAGCGTTACGATTCGACGCTGCTCAATCTCGACTTTCCCGGCGGCGCCGGCGCCAAGGTCTGGACCTTCGTCACCTATTCGCTGCTGCACGCCAATCTCACCCACATCGTCTTCAACGTGCTCTGGCTGTTGCCGTTCGGCAGCGCACTGGCGCGCAGGTTTGGCGCTATCAGGTTCTTCCTGTTCATGGCCGTCACGGCCGCGGCCGGGGCGCTTGCGCATCTTATCACCCATGAGCACGAGATGGTGCCGATGATCGGCGCATCCGCGTCGGTGTCCGGCACCATGGCCGCCGCGATCCGTTTTGCCTTCGTGCAAGGCAGCTTCCTGTCGTTCAACCGGGGCGATGCGGATGCGGCCGCTCGCGTGCCTGCGCTGTCGCTGTCGCGTGCCCTGCGCGATCCGCGCGTGCTGGGATTTCTTGCGGTCTGGTTCGGCGTCAACATCATCTTCGGCATCGGATCGCTCGCCGTCGGCATCGATGGCGCCAGTGTCGCCTGGCAAGCGCATATCGGCGGCTTCTTCGCCGGGCTCGTTTTGTTTTCGCTGTTCGATCCGGTGCCGCGTCTGCGTCGCGATGCTGCAGGTGCGTTGCACTGACTTGCGGTGAGAAGAGATTTCATTCATCATCGCTAAGACAACGAAGCGGCGTAATCCCGCGAGCATGCGTCAACTGTGCGCATGCCACATGCGCGTCGAAAGAAATCGGCGCTGAACTTTTGATGGGAAATTCTATGGGATAACCGGCCGCGTTCGTGCTTCGAGGGCGCGACTGTCTTGAAGGAGAAGGCCATGACGGTACGTGCGATTCTGGATACGAAGGGCCATCAGATCGTGAGCGTGGAGCCGGACGCGAAGCTTTCAGCCGCCATTAGCACTCTCGGCGAGCGCAGGATCGGCGCCATGTTGGTCATGTACAAAGGCCGCATCGAAGGCATCCTGTCGGAGCGTGATATCGTGCGCGTTCTGGGCGAGCGGGGCGCGGGCGTCCTCGATCAGCCGGTCAGCGAGGTGATGACACGCAAGGTCGTCAGTTGCCGGCAGAGCGACACGGTTGCGGCGATCATGGAAATGATGACCACCGGCAAATTCCGCCATCTGCCGGTCGTCGAAGGCGAGCGGGTCGTCGGCCTCATCTCCATCGGCGATGTCGTCAAGTGGCGCGTGCAGGAATACGAGAACGAGCAGGAAGCGCTGCGCACCTACATAAAGACCGCCTGAAGCGGAAAACCTAAGCCATTCCAGTATTTTAGTTCCATCGTGCACTAAAAGTGCATCAACTGTGTGCACGAGGCGTTCGCGCTAATCTGTTCTACTCTTGTTCTTGCGCTGCTCGACCCGGAGCTTTTGGACGTTGGCGATCTTCTCCTCGCCCTGGCGCGAATAGCGCTGGGTCATGGAGATGTCGGTGTGCGTCGCCGCATGCTTGACGTGCTCCAGCTCGGCGCCGGCCGCAGTCGCCTCACTGATCGCGCCCGCCCGGCTGTCCATGTTCTTCACCGACTTCGGAACGCCGGCCGCGTCCGCAATCTTACGCCATTTGCGGCGGAACTCAGCAGAACTCCAGGGCTCTCCAGTTCCCTCGCTGAGGATGCCGGGCCCGGTTTTCGGGATCTCGCCGTAGAACTCCTTGGTGAAAACGAGCTCGTCCATGACCATGGGAGCGTTGCGCAGATCGACCACCAGAACCTTGCCTTTCTTGCTGGTCTCATGGCGCAAGATCAGGTTTTCATCGATCTCCGACCAGCGGAGGCCGCGCAGCCACTTCCCATGCTTCTTGGCCTCCGAGACGTAGTCGGAGATGCCCGAAGCACTGACCGGCACATACTCGCCGATGACGTCCTTTTGGCGCAGCATCAGCTCGAACTGAAGGGCTTGGGCGAGGGCGATCGAGAAGTGCCCAACCTCGCGCGCCTTCTTACGGATGGCTTCTGCTTGCTCGGCCGCCAGGACGTCCGTGCGCGGCTTGGAGTTGGGGAAGCGCAGCTTGTGCAGCACATTCCCAAGGCGTTCGCATTCGCCATCCTCAAGCATCGTGAAGCCAAAGCTGCAAAGCGTCCTAAGCCGGGCGATGAAGGAATGGCCGGCAGCGATCCGTTGACCGTCGCGGCCCCATTCCTTGTGCCATGCCATGATGAGTCTGGCGTTGATGTCCTTTAGTTCAGTGTGACCGTATTTCTCCGTGATGCGGCGATAGGTTCCGTTGTGGTTGACGCGTGTGTGGTAGCGCAGTTTGTGGTATGTTGAGTCCGGGTCGGTCTGATAGCAGTTGATCAGGCTGGCGATGGTGCCCGTAAAGGCATTTTTCTCCAACTGAATCCCGCGGCCAAAGGTCAGCATCTCATCCTGCAGGCGCCGGCAAGCATCTCGGATTTGAGCGACCTCGGCCGCGGTCGGCTCCTCGCCAACCCATAGCTGTTGGTTCTTCGGCCGGAAGCCTCGCGCGATCAGATCCGCTCGCGCTCGCCAAAGGCATTTCCATCCCCTCTTGTGTGGTCTGATGACTAGGCCTGGTGCATCTTCGATTTTCACCGTCGATCTCCTTTCTGTGTTGGGGCCAACGATGCACTGTACATCCTATCGAAGTAGGCCTGAACAGCCGGCCAATACCTGCGGTTGCCCCACGAGGCCTGTTTTCTGGGGAAGCCCGATGGTTTCCGGTCCAGCTCCCGAAGCTGAGCGCGGGCGATTTTTTCCGGCACGCCCATGCGCCGGATCAGCTCGGCGTCAGTAAGCCAGAGCTTGTCTTTCTCGCGCTTGAGCGTATCGGGGCCGACGTCACTCATTTCTCAACCTGGGAGGAGAGGGCGACGCAGATGAAACGTGGCTCGTTTGGAGCCTTGGTCTCATACTCATCGTCGTTGTCATAAAAATCATCGTCGTCCGCGTGATCCCAGCACTCGGGGTCTGGACAATGGTCGCAGCCGCAGCCACCGAAGCAATCGCTTGCGCAGCAATAGAATACGCATGCGTTACACATTGGCAGGAGTGTCCGTCATATCGGATCCCTCATGCTGTCGATCGCGCGCTTCACTTGCTGCTGGAGCTTGACGAACTCGCCCTTAGGCCAGGTGATTATCTTGCGTTCGTCGGCCTCGGCGTTCCACTTCGCCGCAAGCTGATCGGCGTTCGTGGCGCCCTGGATGATGCTCTGCCAGCGCGCGATATAATCAGCCGCCCCGGCCGGCTGGGGCTGGCCTTCCAGAGGGACATCGGCCGGGGCGGCTGCTTCCGCCGTCGAGCTGCGCGGCGAAAGGGTGTCACCTCGCGCCCATCGAGCAAACGCGGCACCCATCCGCTCATCGAGCGGCTTGCCTTGATCGATATATGGCGCGAGGTAGTTCGGGAGCTTGATGATGAAATCTTCGCCGATCTTGTCGGATTTCCAGACCGGCACGCCATCGGCGCGCGGCGGTAGGATGCAGGTGAGATCCAGGGTGTGAACGATTTCGAGCGGCGCGACGGGTTGCCAGCCGATGTTGGCAATGACCTTCTTGCCCTTCTTGTCGACGTCCTGCATCGTCTTTTCGCGCGCGCGGAACGTGAAAATCAGCGGCGTCTTGATCTTGAGGATGCCCGATATGAGCTGCTTGCGCGCGGCTTTCGGCTTCGCCCACGCGGCCCACTCGTTATTGCCCATCTTCGGCACCATCTCGTCGTGCCATTCGAGATAGGCCTCGTGCTCGTCGGACATGGAATCGACCACGATCGCGGCTGGGTTCGCCGGCAACTGCGCGCGGATGGCGTCGAGAAAATCGTTTGAGCGGCCGCTCGGCATCTCGACGATCTTGAACGGGATAACGTCGTTGTACTTGCGCGACCGGCCGCCCTCGGTGTCGATCACGTGGATATCGCCACCGCGCACGGATTGAATGCCCTTGGCAACCTTGAGGCTGGATAGCGTCTTGCCGCCACCGGGCGGGCCGATCATGCCGAGCAGCAAGGGTTCTTCGGATCGAGTTGCGGGGACGGCTTGGAAACGCGCGTTCATATTATCCTGCCATGATCAGAGAGGGATTGGCTTCCTCCTCGAGCTCGCGGTTCAACCACGCGGTCTCCGACCACGTGGGTAGAACTACCTGATTGATGCGCGGCGGATACGAGGGCCATTGGTGTTTGGTCCGGCAGTGCCGCCATATGCGAATCGCGTAATCGATCTTCTTGCGGCCGATCGTCAGCGCGGCCTCGGTGATCTCGTTGACGGTCAGCGCATAGGGTGGCTCGTTCTCCTGGCAGACGAACAGGTGACGTCGCCGGCCGCGGCCGCGCGGATCGACCGCGTCGAGGATGCGCTCGTGCATCGCGGCTTGAATGTGCCAGCCTGCATCCGCCATCTGCTTGCCGGCGACATGAGGTGCCGCCGACTTGCCCGAGGTCTTGTAGTCCCACACCTCGCGCAGATCCGGCGTGATCCAATCGATCATGGAGCGCAGCCAGATGCCGTCCTCGCAATTGGCAATCACGACCTCGGCGTCACCGTTCGTGAACGCGTTCTCGCATTCCGGGATGACGCTGAGTTGGGCGAGGGCCTCGTTCACCATCTCGCCGGCAGTTTCGAAGTTCTTGCTTAGGATCGGCTCCTTGCCGTTGGCGAGGTTCATGGCTCTGAAATCCCTCGCTTCCTTCTTGCGCCAGTCCTTGAACTCGCCGATGACGACCTCTTTGCCCCGGTCGAGCATCAGCGCATGTGCGGCGTTGCCGATCGCTTTCACGGAATCGTACTTCTCCGCGCCCTCGTCCTCGTCCTCGTCGGCGACCCCTACATGCAGGCGCGGGTGTGCGTGAAACGCATGCAGCGGCGATTGCTCAAGCAGGATCTTCGCGAGCGACTGGGAGAGCGACGGCTCCGGCGTCGGATCGGCGAAGTAAGCGGCCGTCGGAAAGTTTCGGTAGATGCCCGGCTTGGTGATATTCATTGGCTCAATCCTTCTTCATCGGGCGCACATCCGCAGCACGGCGAACGACGCCCCGAACCAGATGGCAATCGAGAGCATGCCACCGGCGAGCAAGAGCAACGGCCACGCATTGATCCTGCGCTGAGCGCGACGCGCACGCCGATAGTCATCGAGGCTAACGACGTTGGGCACGGGTGCTTTGTTCGGGGCCGGCATCAGACCGTCTCCCCGTGCATTTGCTCGCCGAGGTGCACCAGGCGGTCTAGTAGGAACTCCTGCATGCCGCGGCTCTCGTCCTCATATTTGTAGCGAAGGTGGATGAACTCTTCGATCAGCGTGCCGGCGACACGCTTCGTGCCCTGCATGAATGCGAGCCGCGACACGTAGATGCGCTCATTCTCCGCCATGCCGAGAATGTGGGGGCCAAGCGCATCGGTGACGATGATGGGATACTGGTCGACCGGAAATCCGAGCCCGTGGCAGAACGTCACCGCCTTGGCCAGAATCTCGGCCTCGACGCCGACAAGCGTTGTCGTCGCGGGCGCGAGTTCGGAGCGCTTTGCTGCCTTGTAGACCATCTGGGCGCTGATACTGGTACGCGCGGCGGCGTGTTGCGCAAGCTTCTCGACCGTCTTGAGGAAAGGCGCGGCCGGCTTGGTGCCCCAGGCATTTTCGCGGAAGTCGAAATGGTGCTCATAATACTTGTTGTCGAGAGCCAGGACCTCGTTGAGGAACGTCTCGTCTTCCGCGCTGAGGATCGAGGACGCGATCAGGTACGGAAACATGAACGGGAGCTTTGCCGTCCGGTCCTCCGTCAAGTCGACGTGGCCGGTCACGTTGTAGGTGAAGCGCGAAACTTCCGCCTTCGGAAACCGATGAATCAGGACGCCGCGATAAAACACGCCGCGGCTCTCGCCTTCATGGACGTCGCAATTTTTCAGCTTGAGCCATGGATCGCCGATCAGCAGGAAGCTCGATCGACGCTCATGCTCGTTGCGAAAATCCTCCCCGCTGACGATGACGCGGGTCTTGCCGGGCGCCGGCTTGGGAAGCTCTTGGTTCCGATCGGCTACGAATACCGACCCGCCTTCGTCCCGGCAGTTGCAGTGCAGTTCGCGATAGGCCATCCACAATTCCCAGGTCTTGCCGACTTGGGTGGTGAAGCCCAGCTCCTGACGGTCCATCGTTACGATCTGAAAATCCTGCCCGCGGATCTTCGCGTCTTTCAGCGCAAAACGATGCTTCGATGTCCCGGACTGGATGGTGACCTTGTGGCCGGTGCGCAGCAGAATCGCGAGCGCATACTTCAAGCCGGTTCCGAAGAACCCGATCGGGTCGTCGCTTTCCTTGACGCTCACACCGAAGGTGCCGATGGCGGCAGGATCGATTTCGCCGTCGTTCTCGAAGATAACGTGCATGGACTGACCTTGATGGCGAGCGACGTTGCTCAAATCTGGCCTCCTGCCAGTCCGACGATTACGATTGCGGCGCCGACGATGAACACGACGACGATGAACTCTGCGATGAGCGCGGGTGCGAGGATTTCACGCATGGGCTGGTGCGCTCCGCTCGATCCGAACGCGGGCGCCGTCGATCATGCCGAGGACGATGATGAAGTCGCCGGGCGTCATCTCGCCGTAGTGCGGATGCGGCGAACCAAATGGCTGCTCGAAGACTACGAGTCCGCCGCGATTGCCAAGGCGCTCGAAGAAAAAAACATCCTGGATGCGCGCAATGAACTCTCCGAACTCCGGACCCGCCTCGACCGTCTCGAAGCGTCACTTGCTCGAAGGGACCAGGACTTACATCGCCAGAAGGTTGATAGCGCTCGGCCGCAGATGCACCTACCTCGCTGAATGGATCGCGCCTTGGTTGTGAATGAGCGTCGCGCTGCCGGATGAATCCGCACGAACTGGAGGCCGATCATGGCTCGTAAGAAGAATGGCAACGGCGAAGCGTCTGGGCTGGGTCACAACTCGACTCTGACCGACGAAGAAAAGCGGGCGCTCACGCTGCATCACAAGCGCAAGTACGAGGCGGCCGATGCTTTGGTCGAGAAGGCCAAGGCTGATCGAACGGCGATCGCCGACCAGGCCAAGCATGACCTCGGCAAGGGCGCGCTCGCCGACATCAAGGACATGATCATCGCCGACAGCGATAAGATGAAAGCGCTGCTAAGCGCACGATGCGCCTGGCGCGGTGGGCCGGCATTCCCGTCGGCAGTCAGGCGAACCTGTTCGAGCGCGTCTCCGATCCTTTCGAGGACGGCAAGACCGCGGGCATGTCAGGCGATACGTGCCAGCCGCCGTCGCGCCTGGCCCATGATCACGCCCAACTCTGGATCAACGGCTGGCACGAGGGCCAGACCATCCTCTCTACCGCGTTCAAAAAGAAGCGGCCCGTCGATCCGCCGGAGAAGGATCCGGCGCAAATCGATCTCAGCGAGCGCACCGATCTCGAGCGGCCGGGACTGCCTGATGGTCGACGAAGCCGCCAAGCCGAGCATGACAGATCCACCGTTTGCGGTGGCGCCCAATATCGTGCTCGATCTTCCGCCGCCGCTCTCGGTCAATCGCACACGCAAGGTCGACTGGATTGGCAGACGGAAATTCACGGCATGGCAGAACGTTGCGGACGGCTATGTTCTCGCGGCCAAGTCCCGATCAGTCAGCCCGCTGAAGATCGCCAAGATCGAAGGCTTTGAGCTGCTGATCACCATCTCCGAACAACACTCCCGTGTCGATCTCGACAACGGCCTCAAGTCGTTGATCGACTACCTGCGCCGCATTGAGCTTATCGAAGATGACGGGCCAAAGCACATGCGCCGGCTCACCGTCGAATGGGGGCGCGCGCCGTATGGCTGCCGGGTCACGATCAAGCCTTTGCCGGCAACGGACGCGCGGCAATGACGCCGATCGCCGACATGGTTCGCCAGATGCTCCAAAAAAGGAGTCGCTCACGACGTCATCGTAATGGCTGTCGAGGGCGCCGAGCTCGCCATGTTGTCCGTGCCGCGTCCGCAGAATTCCGCGGACATTTCCGCGGAACGGAGGCGCGAAAAGGACCGCCTCCGCAAACAAGCCGCGCGAGATAGTCCGCAGAATTCCGCAGATGTCCGCGGAAATCCGCAGAATTCCGAAAACGCCTCTCTCTCTAAGAAAGAAAAGAAAGAAGATGGGAAGAAAGAGAGAGAGGCAACGCGGCGGAATTCCGCAGATGTCCGCGGACACCGATTGCCCGACGGGTGGCAGCCACCGCCGCAGGACTGGGCGGTTGCCGACGAGCTGATCGGTAGGAATCGCGCACAGTCCGAACTCGAAAAATTTCGAGACCACTGGAAACAGCAGCTGGGCAGCAGGGGCGTGAAGCTCGATTGGAGTGCTGCTTGGCGAAATTGGATCAGGCGAGCAGCCGAATACACCGGAGCGAAGAATGGGCGACGAACCGTACACGACGCTGCGCATGACCTCCTCGCCAAGGTCCGGGCGCTCGACGAGCCCGCACCAGGCGGCCTACGCGACGGAGAGGGCGAGGGTGCTGTTCGGCTCCTACCGCCGCGGGGACGCGAATGATCCGGACGCCTACGTGGCTGCGATCGCGGCCGTGCTGACGATGTACGACACCGACCTCATCCGCGAGGTGACCGATCCGCGAAGTGGGATCGCAGCGACCGAAAAATTCATGACGTTCATGCCGCACGCTGGCGAGCTCAAGGTCTACTGCGATGGTGTAGCGGCGCGCAAAGAGCGCATGAGGCGATACGCCGAGCAGCCGCGGCGTGACCCGCTGCTGCTGGTGGCTCCGGAGCCTGCGCCCGGCGATCTGGCCAGCATGTTCGTGCCGAACAATCACGCGCGCTACGCAGGCTTGGTCGAGTGGTCGAGCAATCCGCGTCTGTGGAAATTCGGCTGCTCGTCCGACAACAGGGCCGGCATTTGGGTCTCGTATGACACCTGGGTGGGTGCCGCATGAAGCGTCACCGCTTGTTTGAATTCTAATCGAGAAGGAATGAAAATGCCTGCACTTGCAAACCAAGTCGCCGCTATCGAGGACGACCTCCATGCTGCTTTGGCGAGAGTCAATTCGCTGACAGCGGAAAATGAGGCCTTGATGAAGAGGCTTGCCGCTGCGACCGCGGATAAGCACGATCTGGAAGCCAAGAACGGCGAGATGCAATCGGTCGTCGACGAGACGCGCGATCTGGCGGACCGTCTTGCCGATATGGCTCTGACCATGCTGCGCGCATCCCGCCGGCAAATCGGTCAGCAGCTTGATGTGAGCAACAACGTCTCTGGAGGCGATGGCGCGACGCCTGACACTGCGGCTCTGGCAGGCGTGCTCAACGCCGTGTCGGCCGCGATCGCGCCGGAAGAGAAGGCAACCGACGAGTTGACAGAGCAAACGGACACCATGCCGCCGCCCGGGCCCGATTTGACCGGGGAGAGCATCGGCTTGAAGCGCGTCTCGCCGGGGAGAGGGGAGACGGTCACGGATCGCCTGCGCGCGCATCCTCTGCTGGACACCGCCGCCAGCATGCTGAGATTGCGATCGCAGACAACCAAGCTGCCCGATGGCATGCCGATGTTCCTCAAGGCGGACGCGCCGCGCGAGGATGTCGTGGAGCACGGGGCGCCGACATGAGAAGCGCCGTTGCGCGCCGCCGGGGCTGAAGCCCATCGCCTTCGACTGCAAGCAGCAGGAATTCAAACCGCGAGAGCCTCCCCATGAACGAACGCCTGATCGACAACGCCTGCGAAATCTACTGCCACCGGATCGCGCGCATCGACGCGCTGGGGCCGAACCGGCGGATTATCTTCACCGTGCCGAGCATTGACTGCGACGGTTATGAGAACGTGGTGGTGAAGCTGATCCTGCCGGCGGAGCTCCTGTGGACGCTGGCCTACATGGCCGCGGGCGCCGATCGGAAGACGATATCGCCGGAGCTCATCGCCCACGAAACGCAGACAGCGAACTAGAGCTGCAACATCGGCGCGGTGCCTGACGAGACTCTGACGTGAACCAGCCCATCACCAGCTACACCGAGCTCATGGCCGGGATCCAGGCGCAGGTCGGCGCGCTGGGGCTGAAGCTGACCGACTTCGACGACCTGGCCGGGTTTCCGGCGGGTCTCAGCGGCAAGGTGTTCGGCTTGCTGCAAGTGAAGCGGCTCGGGCCCGAGAAGATGTTCGACGCGATACGGGCCGCGGGGTTGCGCTTGCGGCTTGAGGTCGATCCCGAACAAGAGGCCAAGATGAAAACGCGGATCAGCGAGAACTACAATCCGCGCCAGGCGATGCAGGCGCGTCGACAGCATTCAGCCAGCCAGGCTGGCCCAGCAGTTTTAAGCCGTGTTTTAAAGCCTCTCGCGAAATTGGGCGGCAAAGCACGAATGGCAAAAATGACCAAAGAAGAACTCAAGCAACATCAGAAAATGGCGGCGATGGCGGGCGTGAAGAAACGGCCGAAAGAGATGAAGCGGCGCGCACGGCAGCGGAAGGCGGCGCACAAGGCGAGGAAGGAGGGATGAGTAATTTGCGTGGAACACCATGTGTGCCCCGATTTTGAACGAAAGAGGGAAGATGGTTGGACCGAGTCGTCCACGAATGAGGAGGGCGTCGTGATGAGGGTAGCCCAGCTTCTTGCAATATTCGGCATACCGGCATTGTTGATAGCAGCGTCCAGTCCACTACTCGCTAATGACGGTGGTGGCGGCGCAGGGGGCGGCGGAGTTGGAGGCGCGGTTGGGATCGGCCGTGACAGCTCGGTATCGCATGCGACACCAGGACACGCGGCTCTTCCGAATTCGCACACGCGTGGCACGCATCACGGCGCATCAAGCTTCAGCCCGGGGCATGCGGTGCGAGCAGCGTTTCAAGCGGTGATTTCGAGCCTACACTCACGTCGCGGGCATCACGGCGCGTCGAGCTTCAGCCCCGGACACGCGATGCAAGCGGCGTCTTCAAACCCGCCCACCGGGCATCAGGGCGCGGCAAGCTTCGGCACAGGGAACGAGAATGCGTCGACAACACAAAAACCACCGTCTGTACCGATGAGCCCATCCGCGGCCGCTCCACCGGTCCAGCCATTGGAATGAGCAGTTATTATTATGGAGCAGGCGCGGGTTATTGAGCGGGGCCGCGCTTAACATTCTCGCGTCTTCCCTGCCTACCAGCTGATGTCCGCTATGTCCCGTTAGCGACCAGGTTTGCGCGGCGGCGCAATATGTCGCGAAAGGCCAGTTACAGACAAACCGGCTTACAGACGACCACATAGTTGAGAGTTCGCGAACGACATCGGCAAATAGCGTGACTCTGATATGGGGCGCGCAAAAGAAGAGTTTGCACGCCACGCTACCGCCGCTCTCTGCAAGTTGTCGTTCGCTTTTTCTATAACCTGAAATCTTGTTTCTGAACCCACTCTTCTCAACCAGGGGCCGTTCTTACTCATTTCTCATTTGTTTCGATCTGATTGAAAATATCCTGGATTTTAATTATCTGAGCAGGAAAGTGATGATGAGGATCATAAACTGGAATGACGGGCGGTTTGTGGCGGTCCGCACCAATCCGGCGAACTAAATCTGTAGAGCTAGGCGGTGCGGGTCCTTTGGACGAACAGAGGGGTCTCTGCGTCTTCGACATTTGCTGTATTGCATATAAGACGCTTTGTGCCTCTAGAGAGCTCAGAAACCCCTCCGCAGGCAATCGCTCAGTCGTAGAACCATCTGGCAGGTTGGCCGCCCGGCAAAAGTAGTTCAACGTCTGCTGCGAAGTAGAGTTAGGTTGCGCCGCCACCAATATTGTTTGGCTGTACGGATCGAGAGCGTACGATGGCAATCTGAACACCCAAAGCGCGGTCAATCAGGAGGTGCTGGTCAATATTATCAGAGCGAGTCGATATCAGACTATAAGCTGGAATCCGGCCAGTCAGATCAATGGAAGCCAGACGGAGACCTTATCCACTGGCCTTCCGACGATAAACATCGGTCCTGCTCAGACCGCAGCGCAACATATATATTCAATCACGAATAGTGTGTCGAGCGGCGTGTCTGGAGGATTTACAACAGCACCCCTGGCAACAACGGCGTTCCAGGCTGGGATGTTGACCCCAGTAGATTTGAAAACCGTCGCATCGCTTACGACTTATTACCCGAGAGAAGTAGTTTTCTACGCATTGATCAATGCTATTAACGTAAAGTTTGCCTCTTCAGATCGTTTGTACGCTAGGCTTACTAACGACCCAAGTTCAGCATTCTATTCTTTAGACTATCCGTTGGATCTAGACCAAACGAAATGCTCCGAGCTGTTTCGGCATTTCGGCCGCCAGATTTTTTTTGGCCCTAACGACACATATCCTGCTGCCTGTTTTTATGCGAAGTTTAGAAATCTGCTTGGCTTGCTAATTAGGAACGGTCTTTATACTGAGTTGGTATCAGTACCTGCCCAACAGCCGGCCCAAGCTCAAGCGAGTCAAAACAACACCGTTACTGTCGGCAGTTTCTGCTTCAATAAAAACGTGGTGCCGCAAGAGATTCTGAATTCAACTTTCCCTTCATGCGGGCGGAATATCAAACTGAGCGCCGGAGGAACTGTCCAAACTACGACGACCGAAACTCAAAAATTTGATGATGCTCTTTTACCCGCTTCCAAGATGAGGACAACCACTACAACAACGAATTCGATCCTACCGGTTACTGGTCGTACTTTTAAAGTTGAGTTCGCAGGCGTAGGATGGGTCGAGATAACATTTGAAATGCGATCGCCCAACGGTTTTTTAAGTTACCTCGGGTCGTGGTTCAACGTTAGGGATAAGTTGCCGTTTGCCAGCGATCTACGGCCCTTCGCGGGCTATGGCACACCTCCAGCATTGCAAATATACAACGGCGGTCCCTACTTGTCGGTACTGAATGGACCATCTGCTTCGTGCTACACGTCGGTAATTTATAACGGTCAAATATACTGCGTGCCCATGGAGGCGACGCATTCATCGATGCTTATGGACATCGCTGTGATCCTTAGGAACCTCAATATCTCACCCACCGACTTGAACGCGCCGATTTCGGTGAGGGTAGCGCAATAGCAGAGGTCGAAGATGCGAGCCCCGTTTAGTATCTTGGTTGCTTGGGCGGCGTTGTTGCACGCGGGGCCGATTGTGTCCTACGCAGCTGCCGCCGATCCCGCGCCCTCCGGCACAGGGTGCTTGTATCGCGATGCGCCGCGATGATCTGCGTGGCCCCAGGGTACGCGCAGGTATGCGACAAGGACGCATGGAAAGCCCCCGCGAAAGACGATGTATGTGCGAAAGCCGAAGTTGCAGTTCCTGGTACTTTCCTCAATCAGTGCATATATCACGACGTAAGATACGCCGTCGGCGCGAAGATTTGCGTGGGCCCAAACTTCGGGTTGACCTGCAAGAACGATGGTTGGACGGACGGGGACCACAATCTCCATAAAACATGCGAGCATGCGCAGATTCCCGCTCCTACTTATCCGGCGTCTCCCGATAAGTCTACCACGGCTGGTAAGTAGCCATAGCGAAGCTTGGCGTGACCGACCTTCACCCATCCCGGTCGACCTTGCAGAACAAGGATCGGGAGCGGGCGGCGGCCTTGGACGCATGCGAATGAGAAACCAGCGCGGAGGTAGGATTTCATGCGGGCAAACATGGCACAGGTCCGGCTACGGCATGAGGTGATCTGGCCTTCTTTCGACGCTTGATTGGCTTGCCGCACTGACTACAAATCAGGTTAGCCGCGCGCAGCCGCTTGAGCGTGGTCTCCACCATGCCCTCGTGTCCGCATTCATGGCAGGTCAGCATCCACACGCGGACCTCGTTCAGTCGCCGGACCGCATCCCGAATCCGCCGACCTTTGCTTTTCCAATTCGGCCGCACGGGCGGTCCTCCTCGTTGCGTCGGCGATCTGTCGGCGCATCTGCACCTTAGTGGGCTTGCGGCGAGCTGGCCGACCGTTCGCCCAATCCTCACAATTCCTATGACGCCTCGCCAGCCATTGCTGCCGGGTCAGCACCCAGTCAATTCCAGCCCCTATAAGCCATCGCCGCACCGTGGCCTTGGTCGTGCTCGCGATGACCTGCTCCCTCCTCAAGCGAGGCCAGTTCGCCTCGTCGCGCCATTGCCAGAACATATCCGTGCCTCTGGCTCGTCTCAGGTCCGCGCTTTCCCATGAAACAAAACGTATCGCGTTATTTTCACGCCGCAACGCACGCACGCTCGCGGCGTCGATCGCCCCGAAATGCAGGAAACCGCTTCAAATAGCCACTAACTACTCCACGATCCGCGATTTCCTGGAGAACGACATTGAGCACATTGTCGCGGCCCATCTGCGGACCATGGTGCCCGACGTCCTGCTGACCGAGAAATTCGGCGATGTCCGGATGACGGAGAACTTCCGCAAGATCAACGACGAATATGCCGCCATGGTCGACGCGGCCAAGCCTGGAGAAGGAGCGGCAGGGCGTCATAGACGACCTCTCGGCCATCCGAGACCGGGTCCGCGGCATCTACGGCATTTCGGCCGATCTGTGCCGCTGCGCAACGCCGCGCGCGCTGAACGTGCTGAAAAACTACAACGTCCTGACGTCGATGGGTTCCGCGGCGCTGTCGTCGCTGCCGGACATGGCCGGAACGGTGCTGCGACATGGCCTGACCGCGACTTTCAGCGATGCCTTTTTGCCGTTCTTCAACATGCTGACGCGGCAATCCGACGTCTGGAAGGAAGCGGCCCGCCAGTATCGCGCCATGGGCATCGCGGTGGAGTCGGTGCTCGCCTCGCGCCACCATGCGCTGACCGACACGCTGGACACGTATCATCCGCAGTCGCGGGTCGAGCGCACCATGCAGTGGGCGACCGGCAAGTTCCAGTTTGTCAATCTGCTGGCGCCGTGGACCGACTTCGCCAAGATCAACGCCTCGCTGGTGGCTGGCTCGGAGATCCTGCGCGCCACAAGAGCGGCGGCGGAGGGCAAGGCCAGTGCTCGCCAGCTCAGGACGCTCGGCGAGTCCGGTATCGAGCCGCACATGGCCGACCGCATCAACCAGGCGTTCCAGCAGGGCGGCGAAATCCGCGACGGCGTGCATCTGCCGAACACCGCGGATTGGACCGATGCAGAGGCGCGGCGAGTGTTCGAGGGCGCGGTCGCGCGCGATGCCGATATCGCCGTGGTGACGCCTGGACAGGAGAAGCCGCTCTGGATGAGCCACCCGATCTTGTCGGTGATCGGCCAGTTCAAGAGCTTCACCGCGGCCGCGACCGAGCGCATCCTGATCTCGAACCTCCAGCGCCGTGACGCGCACGTGCTCCAGGGCCTGATCTTCTCCATGGGCCTCGGGATGCTGTCCTATAAGCTGAACAGCCTCACCGGCGGCTCGCCGACGAGCGACAAGCCGCAGGATTGGGTCAAGGAAGCGATCAGCCGAGGCAACCTGTTGGGCTGGTTCGAGGAGGCGAACGCGATGGCATCGAAGGTAACGCGCGGCGGCGTGGACATTTATCGCCTGATCGGCGCCGACAAGCCGCTGTCCCGTTACGCCTCACGCTCGGCCATCGATCAACTGCTCGGCCCGACCGCGGGCAAGGTCGGCGGCATCCTGTCGGTCGGCTCGGCCGCGTCGAAGCCGTCAGAGTGGAATGAGAGCGATAGCAAGGCGCTGCGACGGCTCGTCGCCGGGCAAAACCTGTTTTATCTTCGCAATCTGTTCGATCAGGTTGAGAAAGCCGGCAACAACTCCTTCGGCATCGAGATGAAGAACAGGCTCGAAAATCGGTAGGTGCGTTGCGGCTGACCCATGGCTCGCCATTCTCGCGGCCATGAACCAGATCGTCCGCCGCTTCATTCTCGCTTTCACCCTCATTGCCGGGCTTGCCCCGGCCTTCGCGCAGGCGCCGCCGCCTGTGCCTGCGCTGCCAGATACGGAGCGGCGCACAACCTATTCGATCTCAGGATCCTCGTGCGCCTGCGCTGTCGGCTTCCAGCTCTACGGCGATGGCAGCGACTTCTGGAACTGGCTCGAAGTCTACCTGAACGGCACGCGGGTCAACTTCGACGATCCGACGTTCGGCTGGACGGTCACCAGCCCATCCGGTCAGCTTGGCAGGCTGGCGCTGCCGATCACCGACGCGGCCATGACGTTCAACAACCCGCAGACCGGCACGGTGCAGATACTCGGCGCCCGCCGTCCGCGCCGCGTCTCACAGTTTTCCGAAGGCGCGGGCGTCTCGGCGCGCGATCTCAACGTCGCTTTGACGGATCTCGTCGCGCAGAACTGGGAGACGTGGGACCGCACCAACGACGTCACCGGCCGCGCGCTGATGGCGCAGCCCGGCAATACGTTGGGCCTGCTGCCGCCGCCCTCGCTTTGCCAGGGCGCATTCCTCGTCTTCGACGCCACGGGCAAAAATCCGCAGTGCGTGACGGCCGCAGCGGGCACGGGCACCGTCGTCGGACCTCCGACATCGACCATCGGTCATTTTGCGACCTATGCAAATACTAACGGGTCCGCTCTACAGGATGGTGGCGCGCCTGCACCGTCGGCGACGACCGATACGACCAATGCCTCGAACATCAGCTCTGGAACGCTCGGCGCCGGAAGGCTTCCCGTACCATTCACGAATGGCACGGCATCGGGCAACACGAACAAGTTCGGAACAGTCGGCACGCCGTTCGTCAACGGCAACTGCGTGCAGGTGGATGCTAGCGGAAATCTCACCACGACCGCGACGTCCTGCCTGTCCGCCGCCGGCGCCAATACGTCGACCTATTGGGATACGATGTATCGGCTGCTTGATCCAGCCGGCTATGTCTATCAGATCGGGACCTCAATGTCCCTCACCGTGCCGGCCGGACGTACCTGGTATGTGCTGAACGCCTGGAACGCGTTCATTAACGGGGCCGGTCCCTATTTTCTGCGCAAGCCGAACATCCATCAGGCGGTTATGCTGCCAGCAGGGACAACAATCACGACCACGGCGTCGCAGACAGGGTTTATCTACTACTGCGATCCAGCAAATTCCGCAGCGCCATCCGGTGATCCGCAGGAGGCGTATTTCAAACGGCTGAACAGGCTGAAATCTTTACCGGTCGCCGGGCTGTCGGCCCCGATTGCGGCAGGCTCGGCGAACGCTACTCAAGCTACCCCGAGTTTCCCGGCAACGTTCACCAACGCGATGCTTATCAGCGTGTCGAACATGGAGGTTGCGTGGACCGGGCTTTTGGCCGCCGGCGGGAACGGCGCGATGAACACCGCGGTGGAGGTCAGTGACAGGCATGAACAGAGGTTCACTGAACAAATGTTGATGCCTTTTGCGCGGGCCACATTCCCGGCGATCGAAGTGCAAGGCGCGAACGTCGCCGGAGATCAAAGCTCGGCGACATTAGGCGGCAACGGCATGGTTCTCTATCAACCATTGCCCTCTGACTGGTAAGCCTGTCCTGGTTAAAGGGCCTGTACTCATGGAGGGGCAGCCGGTGCTGTCCGTATTTAATCCCTAGTCTAGTTTCTGTCGCGAAACGGCTG
>Ga0210406_10003329_pt1 | contig 17727 bp, 18 predicted proteins | sample IncBWC30MmetaG_FD_155454 | JGI IMG/M metagenome (GOLD analysis project Ga0210406, IMG submission 155454) | Forest soil microbial communities from Barre Woods Harvard Forest LTER site, Petersham, Massachusetts, United States - Inc-BW-C-30-M | ecosystem: Environmental > Terrestrial > Soil >... | reverse complement strand
CGCTCGGCTGCTCGGCACGCGCCCGTAGCTCAATTGGATAGAGCACCAGACTACGGATCTGGGGGTTAGGGGTTCGACTCCTCTCGGGCGCGCCAATCTCTTCAATGGCTTATACATCAGTTTCGGAACGCCGAAGCCGGTCTTGTGTTTCTGCGGACCCTATGCGGGCCCACCGAAATACAATTCGTACACGATATCAGCATTCGTGACCTTCGGCACCGCTTCGCCTCGATCGCCGCGTCGGGCGGGGACCGCCTCTATTTCGTCGGAATGGTGGCACCGCCAAGCCCGCACCACTGAGCGGTACGCATCTGACTGACAACCCCGTTCGCGCTGTCGCGAACTGCGCGTTGGAAAGTCGCAGCGATCCTGCGAGGAGATGCCGGTCGGCTCTCTCGCCATTCCGAGGCGACATAGGCCGCCGACGCGGCCCGCTGGGCGCGACTGCTCGGCGCGGGCCGCTACCTTCGCGCCTCCGTAGCCTCCAGCTCTGGAAAGCCCGACAGAGTGGGATTCGCAATGCGAAGGTCAGGGGTTCGATCCCCCTCGGCTCCACCAATGATCGCAAGAGCTTACGAAAAAACGCGGTGTAGCTTCCCCTCGTCTAGCTACCAAATAGCAACCATCGGCGACGAACTCGGCTTTCCGGGGCAGCGTGCGATAGAAACTCCTGTCGCCGCCTAGGGTTGTCCGTTCCGCGGTCTACCTCGTCGCCCTATCGGGCGGCAACAGCCTCTACCTCGTTGGCAAGGTGCTCGGGCATCGTCAATCCCGAACTACCGAGCGCGCTACGCCCATTTGAACGACGACCCTCTGCGCGCCGTCGCGAACCGCACGTCGGAAAGGATCGCGGCCATCATGCAGGGCGGTAGGGAAACCAAAGTCGTTCCGCTGCCCGTCGCCAAAAGCGGCCGAATAAGACTGCGTGCTCAGGAACCTGCCGCCCACGCACTTGCGGCATGACCGCCTGGTGTCGGTCGTCCATGGCAAAGCCTGGCCGGCGCTTATCAGCAGGTCGAATGGAACAGGTCGAAGCGCGCAGCTAGCCGCTCCCGATCAGGCGCAGATCGCGGATCACTTGGTATTCGGATCAGTTTGCCCATGAGAGCTTTCAGGCCGTGCTCGAGCATCGGACCGTCCCTCATGGCGAGTAGACGTTCGGACACGTGAATCCTGAAATCAGCGTCAATACCGATGAGGCCGGCGTCGCAAGCAGCGTAGTGGATTTTGGACATGCAGATGCCGTTGCTGATGTCTGGCTGACCGAGGTGCTCATCCGTATCCGGCATGATGTGGGCCGCGTCGATCAGGCGGGCTTCCTGAAGCCCTGATAGAGCGCAGCGACGGGCGTAGGCATCCAGGACCCGCGCGCGGAACATTGCCTGGTGCAGCCGTTGCTGAACGGCTCTCAGCGCGTAGCGCCGCTCGGGTGCCGAAGCAGAAGCGTACCCCGGCATGTCGATCTCGCCGGAGAAGGAGAGACCGCAACTCAGCTTTTCCGAATCCCACTCGACAGCGAAAGCTGGGAAGAGCGGTTCATAGACGCCTGGCGCAACGCCATAGAAGTAAATCAGGGGAAGCTGGCGCGTCATCGCGTCTCTGAGCCAGCGATTACGCGTGTTATCTGGGTCTGCGCCTGTGAAGGCGTACCAAAATACGTCGCTTGTGGTGTCCAGCTCCGGGGCCGATTGGTCATGATACCAGATTCGGCCCTTCGGTTTCGGCACTACGGTTTTCAAGCTTAGAACGCCTGTCATTCCTGTTGGCGGGAAGATGCCCTCGGCCGCGGATGCGAAAAGAAACCGGCGGCCGCGGGCCACAAAACCGAGCTTGAGCACCGCCCAGGGATGGCGCTTCCGTGCCGATGCGTCAAGGCGCGGAGGCGGCTGAAGGCCGCGAGGCGAATGTCGGTATCTGGGTCGTCCACGGTGCTCCGCATTGACGAGGGGCGAAAAGTTGGGCGAGTGCCCGGTACCGGCCTAGAGGGTTCGGCGGATCAGCATGAATGTGGAGCGGAAATCGGGAGCTAGTCCGGCCGCAACAGCTGCCGCCTGGGCGGCGGCAAGGCCGGCGTGAACGCTCGCGGGCCGCACGTCCCACAACGGATGTGCGGCGATGATGGCACGGCGCCCTAGGCCAACGGCGGGGAGGCCTGCCAGGTTCAGCAGGCTGCTTCCTGGCAAGGCATCGTGCATGCGCTGGATCGCAAGGTCTGCGACACCGGTCCAGTAGTCAGGCGAAAAATCGATTGGCGCCGCCGCATCGAGAGCGAGTCTCGCCATATCGAGCCCGAGCCGCCAGTCGAGAATGCTATGGTAGGCGAGGTTGCTGTAGTCGCGCATGCAGTCATGGCACGACGTCTGGCACGCGGCTCCGTGGTCCGTTGGCTGCGCTCGAATGGACAGGCGTCCGAGAACGTCCGGTCCGGCGAGCCACTGGAGGAGCGCCTCGAACTCGATCGGCTGGCCCGGATAGGTGCTGTAGCCGGCGCCGTTCTCGAGAGTGTCAGATATGAAGATCTGTCCAATGACCGTACGGGCAGCATTGATAGTCGTGCGAAGGCCGATCTTGAGCTCGGAGTCACTGACATCGAGCCGGACGGCGGCAGCCCGGCGCAGCATAAAGCCGAGCGAATAGAGTGCGGCGCGTCCCTCAACCCGAAGCGGGTCGGCGAATATGCCTATCGGCCAGTCATGGACACCGGCAATCATCACGTCTGTCGGGCTGATCGCAGCAAGCGCGCGGGGATCTGGTCCCGCCGCGGCTTGTGGGTTCCACGTCGGTGAAACCTTATCGGCGGCGTCCCGGGTCATCCAGGTCTGCCCGACGAGCTGCTCGAAGTCGAAGAGGGCGCCATTGTTGTCGTTGATGACATAAACTGTTCGTCCGCCGCTCCAGGTCTCGAAGTTGGCGCGGATCTGAGGCGTGACGGGGCCCATGCCAAGTTTTGGACGCGTCGCGCGCGGCGTCCACTCGAAAGTACCGTCATAGTCGCGCTCGCTGCCATAGAGCGTCCGGAAACCGGCGGGCTGGGCGAGATTGATCACCCGGTAGAGATCCGGGGTAGCGCCGCACACTTGGCAGGCAGACGCGGGCGGGTCATCAGTGTCGATCGACTGGCAGCGGGCGCATACGCCCACAGCTGTTGCCGGGCCTAGAGGATTGGGCATCTCGACAGCCTGATTGCCCTGCCGCTGATAGCGCACAACGCCAACCGCGGTATGGATTAGCGCTTCCTTTACGGTTTCCGACCCCGGCGCGAACTGGCTGATGGCCAGGTCGAGGGGACGATCGACGACGTCTTCCGGTGGCCATTTCGCCCCGGCGTTTGGTCTCTTGTGGAAGAGAGAGCGGACGCGCGTGGGAAAGCCGAACATCGGCAGGACGCCGGCATTGGCCAGCCGCTCGCTGAAATGATCCTGCATGAGATGCTGGTTTTGCACTGCCCGGTCGATTTCGGGGATAAGGCCCGCCGTCCCGAAGGCGACGATCGCAGATCGCTGCGCCTGAAGCTGGCCGGTCGTTCCGACTAGAAGCAGATCGCATATTTGCTCGACGCGCGGGTGGTTGCCCGCGATCCAGGCCGCGACAAGATCGCGGACGGGGGCGCCGGGCCGCGATCCCGCGGGCGGCTGCGGAGGCGGCAATAGCCAATCAGCAGCGGAGCCGAACTCGCCGTGGACGCTCTCAGCGGGGGACGCGCCGACCAAGTCGAGGGCGTCGAAAGCTTCACGTAGTATCTCCTTCGCCAGGACTCGGCGCAGGATGGGGAGGACCGACATGTCGACATACGGCGGCGGCGGATCAGAAGTGGTGCCGTCGGGCCGCTGGAAGTAATAGTCGTCGTGGCTGCGCCCTTGGCACAGCGTCAGCGCAAGAGACAAGGCAGAACCTCGGCGGCCAGCCCGGCCGACGCGCTGCTGGTAATTGAATCGCATCGGGGGCATGTTCGCCATCATCACCGCGAGCAGCGATCCAATATCGACGCCGGCCTCCATGGTGGTGGTGACGCTCAGCAAATCGACCGTATCGGTTAGGGCTTGCTCTTCCGGCGCTGGCAGGGATATTCCTTGAAACAGACGCTGCCGGCGGCGTCCCTCAGTCTTGCTTGTCTGTCCTGTGAGCTCTTCGCAATTGAGCCGGAACAGCGACCCTGCCTCGCCAGCTAAATAGAGATAATAATCCTCCTCGGTTGCGCCACTCCCAGCCGGCTGCGTTGGGCCAAGCAGCGCGTGGCAGTCGGTGCAGATTCCGCCACTTGCATGCAGGTGAATGCGGCGGCAGCGGGTGCATTCATAGGCGCTGTCTCCGCGGGGACGGATGCGGAGGCGGCCGGGATGGATAAGGAAGTTCTCGACAAGATTTCCCGCTTCAATTCGGCGCACCACGTCCGCTTGCAGGGAGGTACGGTCGCGGCCCTGGTGGTCAGCGACGGCATCGAGATACTGTCTTAGGAATCCCGGTATCGTCGTGCTGTCGAGAGCGGTATGGGTCTCCTGAATTCTCCGGCGCTCGCCGAGCAGCCGGAGTGCGCTGTCGGCGGCCTGCCGGACCACGTCGTCAGCCGCCCCGGCGATCTCTTCGGAAACTGCGGCATGTCCGATCTGTAGCGACTCTAGGCCTCGTCGTCCCGAGGCGAAGACCACATTGACAACGGCCGCCAACGCGAGATTCCTGAGCCGGGATAGATGTTCTTGTTCGGCCGGCGTAAGGTCGCTATGGCGCTCCAGCGGCGGAATGGTGGTCCAGTCGTACAGATTTCGCCAGCTTCCCTCCTGTTCTCGTGGTCGGTCCAGAGAGCTTCCTTGCTGTAGCCGCCAGGATTAATGCCGGCCGAAAGCAACTGGCGCTCCGCGTCACGGAAGAGTTCGCCGAGCAGGTAGGGGCCCGTGGCGGCTCGTGCGAGGATCGCGACCGCCGCCTGGCCATATGTCTGGCCCGGCGTAAATGGGCACAGGGTGCCCGCCGCCGCGCCGGCTCCCATGCTGGGAATGGAGGCATCCTGAGGCAAGGCTTGCAGGAAAGTTGCGGCGGCGACTTGCTCAGACGGTTCAAGCACCTGACGCTGAGCCTGCTTAAAAAATGCAGCGGCGCCTTGGCCGGATCGCCTGAGTGCGTCGACGAGAACCTGGCGGACCGTGTCGAGATGGTGTGCCTGGCGCATACCAGCAGAGAGCTTAGCAGCGTCCTGCCGGCTGTCGGAGAACACGACGAGCTTGCGGACGTCTTCACTCCCCTCGGGCGCGATGTCGCGAAGAAGCGCGTCCGCGAGCACCTGCGCGATTTTCTGGAAGCCGGTCTGCTGGCCGCGGATCCGCGACCCGACAGTTCGGCCGCCCAGTCCGCGTCGCAGCGGGGGGCATCGCGACGGGACGAGGGCTGCCTCCGCCCGGGCCGGGGTGGCCGATGCATCGAAGGCACGTAGTATAGGTAGCCGTCGCCTGATGTGCCGACCGTGACGACCCCTTGGCGGCGGTCCAGCGCTGCAGGGCGCCATTCTCGGGGTACGCGGCCCTCGGTCCAGCGGGGTGAAGCGGGCGTCCGACTATTAGCGGGCCAGAAAACGGCGTAGTTGCCATAGTTCTGGTCGGCCCCAGCCTTGTCAGGAACCTGTTCGAGATCGGGGAAGTCGGGCGTGAGGTGCCACTGGTTCGGATTGCCGGTTTCGGAGCGATAACCGCCCAGGAATACCTCGCCGCAGGGCTCGCAGTATAAAAGCTCGAGCACCCGTGCGCCGCAGTCGCACACGGGAGATGGAAAGTAATGGAGTGAGCCAACGGGGCACGCCTGCGCCCGAGCCGCCATGGTAGCGCACGCCGGGTCGGAGCATGCCCAGAGCCCTTGCACGTTGCGGAACATGACGTGCGCCCGCACCGGTAGCAGTGGATCGCCATTGGCATGCTGGGCAGAGCCGATACCGGCGACTAGCCCTTCCGCGGCTGCCCGACTCTCGTCGGCGGGTAGGTCGATGAAAACAGCGGACGCGATTTGCGCGGGCTGGCGGGGGACGGTGTGGGGCGGCTCACCGCCCCAGCATGCGCCGCGCAGCGCGTCTACGGCGCCTGTATGCACTAAAGCGTCGCCAAGCCGGGTTGCGGCTGGAACACCATTTGAGAGAGGAGGCGCGTCAACAGCGGCACTAAACGCGCCCACAACGGTGCCGAGCGGGACCCCGTGTCTGAGATCCCGGCCAAGCTGGGCAAATGCGCGGGCATGATGCTGGGTTCCAGCTGCTGCTAGGGTGTCTATCGGCGTCTGATCGCCCGGAATAATGCGAAATCGGCTGCGATGGCGGCCAAAGAATGCCTGCAGGTAATCGAGGCCACGCGTGTCGCCAGTGAGCGAAGCGGACGACGCTATGATGCGCAGCTGATCGTGGTTCGGGTGGAGGCCAAGGCGGTCGAGCAGAACCCGCAGGAGATAGGCGACTTCAGCGCCTGGCGTGCCGCGGTACGTGTGAAGCTCATCAATGACAAGATGGAAGAGGTTGCGGCTGTCGCGCGACAGCCAAGCTCGCGTTATGTCGAAGATGGGCGCCTCGACGCGGCGCATAAGCATAATATTGAGCATGCTGTAATTCGTGATGAGGATGTCGGGCGGCTGGTCCTGCATGTCCCAGCGTGACCACATCTCGGCGCCGGTGAGCTCCTGAAAGAAGGGCGCAGCGTCCTGATGCTGCCGGACCGCATTGGCATCTGTCTGGATAGAACGGAGCTCCTGTCGCAGTTCGCTTTCCTTACTGGTCGTTCGCTCGCCGGCGACTGGGGTGCGGCCGGTATACCGGCCGAAGTAGAACCGATTGCGGCCTCGATGGGTATCGAGCCATGCTCGCGCATCAGCACCATCGAGCCCAACCCGGAGGCGGACCACCTGGTCCTCAGCGAGCGCGTTGAGCGGATACATGATGAGGGCGCGCACGGCGGCCGGCCGGTGCGCGGGATTCTCATGCGCGCGCTGCGCCACTCTCGGATGATAGCGCCGTCCGGAGCCGGGCAGGGCTGTTTGGTTCCACCAATCCCAGAAGGGTGGTGGCGGTGGCGCCACGCCCCAGCGGGCGGATTCCTGGACAAGCGCGGCGGTTATCGGCAGGAGGAAGCATTCAGTCTTGCCCGATCCAGTGCCGCTTGTGACAACGACGTCCGCGCGATCGGCGACGGCGGCCTGAAAGGCATCAAAATGGTGGGAATAAAGCTCGCGGCCGGCCGGGAATAGGCCTTGTCGCACGAATCTGTCAGCTCAGAGATGTGGGTGGACGGCCATAAGGCCCGAAGGATTTCGGCTACGGCAAGATCGAACGTGCGGCCGCTGCTGATATAGGGCGGGACCGGCTCGATAAGCGGTTCGCGATAGAGGCGCCCGTCGCGGTCGAGCATAGCACGCCGCTCGGCAACGAGAGGTTCGTAGCGCAGGTCGAAGGGGCTATCGAGATAGCGGAGGTAGGTTTGGCGAAGCTGGTCGAAAAGCGAAATGGGGGTTGTCATGTGTTCGCCGCTGAATAAAGACGCTGGCCGAGGACGGCAGCCGCTGTTTGCGCCGTCATCCGTCCCACGCCGGTATAGACGAGAGATTTATCCCGAAAGACCGGGAGGTGCCCGGAAGCTATGGTCAGCGCCCGCTCGATGAGTTCGGGCGGCCGGCAGGTGGCCGCGACAGTGAGCTCCCGCGTTGCCGCGTTGTAGCTCAGTGGCCGGTGCCGGCGCGTGAGGATTCGGAATTTGCCGACAGCCGGACTGCAGGACCAGGTCCTGGCTCCCTGCTTCAGGATATAGGTGGTGCCGTACTCGCCTCCAAAGCGGAACAGGCCCGCAGGGAGAGAGTGCGCCGCCGCTGCGCTGCTCGGCACCCAGGCTAAGCCCGATTTCGAGAAGCGTGAAACAGTCCAGCCCGCGCCGACGGGAATCGTGCGTTCCTCAAGTGCCATAGTGCTGACAAGAGGACATGCCGCCAGGATGGCAAGAGAAGCGTTCCACTGAACTGGAATGCCCGCCTGCCCTGCCATGCGCGCGAGCACGTTGGCAGACTCGGCTCGAAGCTCGATGAGGTCTGGAGCGCCGGGCTGGGGCGATGTGCTCAAGCGCAGATCTCCGGCGGAAGCAAGAAGCGCGGAGAGCAATTCTGTAGATCGCGCACCGCACAGAACAGCACGAGGCGGGCCATAAATATCGGCGGCGGCGAGTACGGGAGGGGCAATGCGCCAGCCCGCAACCACCGCTGATCCCTCAAACTCGGCGTGGCCAAGTTTCGAGAGTGTCCAAGCCGCGAGGCGCGCCGGCGCCGTGCCTTGCCTTACCTTACCTGGGGCGTTCTCCCCTCGACCTCTGCAACCCTGGCACGGAAGCTGCGGATAGAGCCCGACCCCCTGGCGGACATCCAGATGAGAAGCTCGTTCACCGTAATCGCCTCCACAGTCCGCGGGCGGCTTTCCGGTACTGTATCCAGAGCTCTGCTGCCGCTTCGTAGCCTGGGTCTGGCCAAGGATTCGGATTGCGCACCGACTCCCGGAGGACTTGGCACCAGAGGCGAATCGCTCGCTTGCGCATTCCAGCGTAAAGGGCGTGTGGTTGAGCCGCGCGGCCAATGAGCTGTGGAGGCTGGTGTCGGCGGCCTTTGCCGGAGTGCACGGGAACAGCCCAGACGGGTTCGAAATCCGGGGTTGCCACGGCGAGAGCAACGGCATGGGAATGACGGGCCTGCACGATTTCGCCGGGGACGCGGCCTACGAACCAAAGGGCGCCGGTTCCTGAAGTAAAGGCGGGGTGGCCTGTGTGGCCGGTTGCAAGCGCGCCGCAGAGAGTGAGACCATTGGCGACGTGCGCTTCCCAGCCGTTCCAAGACTTGGGCGCGCGCTTGATTTCGTAAGTGCGCGAAAGACCAGCAAATAGGACCGTATGCGAACCGTCCGCATCCCAGCCAGCCACGACCCAATTCCCAGTTTCGCCGGATGACGCAGGCTGGCCATCGATTATTACCTCACCTGGTTGGGCAGCGACGCCCAGGATGCGGATTGCCGGCGGATGCCCGGATAGCCATGTGGAACGGTTCACTGAGACGCCGCCGCTCAGGTCAATGACGGCCTGGGGAAGCGGGACAAGAGCTAGAAGCAGGCCGTCGCAGCCTTCAGGGGCCGCTGGTATCTTCGGCTGGACCCGGCGGAAACAGCGCCAGCCGGCCGGGACACCGGGACCGAAGACTTCTAAGGCGTCCGTGCTTCCGGTAGCCGCGCATAGGCGGACGACTGCAGCGCTCAACTCCTCTATACAAAGGACGGCATTCTCCTGGCCGATAACCACGCGCGGTGCGGACACGAAGCCGGCAACTCCCGCTCGTGCGGTGAAGACGTGCAGATCGCGGCCGCTGCGGACCCATCTAACCGGCGGGCTCGCCAGTGACTCGGCAGCGAGGCCTCGGCTCAACGCGACAGTTGACTGTGCGACGGCAACAGGTTCGAACAGGTCGTCGGCGATCGCGCAAAGGTTGTGCCGATCCGGTCCCAAACGGACCGTGATCTCCTCAGGCATTGCGGTTCTGCGGCGCAGCAGGAAGCTGAGAGTGATGCCCCATTCACCGGGGTTGAAGGTCATCACGAGCTCGGCATCGAGCGAAACGAGCCCGGACGGTTCTGGCGAGATTGCAGGCCTTAACGGCCGGACGGGACCGATGCTCGCGGGGGACCGGCCAAGGCGGGGCGTATACTTTGCCGCCGGCCGCGGCTCTAGGTCTAAAGGCGCCGCAGTAGGCCCATTTACGAGGGCAAGTGTAGCCAAATGGGGACTGACCGGCTCATTATCCTGGGCGGAACGCGGATGTGGAGGTGGCCTAGCCCCATGGTCATCTTCCGGTGGAGTCGGCTCAGATGGACATGCGTTTGGCGCAGCTATTGCCGGGGCTGTGGCAAGCTTACTCGATTCGGCGATTTCCGGTGAGCACGCCGCGACTAGCGTGGGTAGAGGAGGCAGAGCGTTGATCACGCCTGCCGGGAGCTTGGCTGCCTTCAGCTCTTCCATAGGCGGAAACGAGAGCGGCTGTTCGTCATCTGCGACGACACGCGCAATGACGACTGCCGGTGCGTCTGCCGCGGGTTGTTTCTCGGGGGTCATCGCCGGAAACAGGAAAAGGTTCTCGTCGGCAGGCGTATCCGTGTCCGCCGGGGCGATGATCGAGGGTCAAGCCTGGCGTCTCGCTCCACATCGCCCGGAGGGCTAGCTCCGGTTACGACGCGGGCCAGTTCGGAGGCAACAGAGTTTGCTAAAGCGGTGGCGTCGATCGGGGCAGTGCGCTCCTTCTGTTCGCCGGGGTATAGCGGAGGGTCCCGTTGTAGTCGTTCGATCTTGCGTTCAAATGGTATGGAGTGTGCGACTTGAGCAACGGTTGGCGGTTGTCTTGATCCGCCTTCGGGCGGGGCGGCTGAATGGGGTCGCAACGCTCGCTGAAGGCGCAGCATCCTTTGGAGCCATCGCCAGATCGCTTCGACGAGGCCGCCTGGCTCGCTGTACGAATCCATCGTCCTCAACGCGCTGCCAGCGCGGCTTTTGGGTTCTGGCGGGGCCTAACCGCATCCGCGATTTGACCGCTGCTGGTTGCTATCTCTTTCATTCTACCCTAACGGGTATTCACAAGATGCTCCAATTCAGTTAACTTCTCGACTCGTTAACATGGGGATTCCGATGACCCGGGAGATGGCTGCGGCGCGGACAGAAGAGCGCACAGAACTGCTCGGGATCAGGGTAACGGCCGCGCTGAAGACCGAGGTCAAGGTCGAAGCAGCGCGGCGGGGGCTCACGATCGCCCAGCTCTTTGAGGAAATTTGGCGGGGCTATCTTGAGCGGGAAGATGCGGGAGCGCGTTGACAGAAGCCTTAGCGGAGCAGGCGAGCTTGTCAGTCTGTTTTGTGGTGCCGGGGGGCTGGATCTCGGGTTCGAGAAGGCCGGCTTAAGGGTGATGGTCGCCGTCGACGTGCGCGAGCCGAGCATTGACTCCTACAATCATAACCGACAATCGCGGGTCGTCGGACATGTGGCCGACGTAAGTGTCCTGAGCCTGGCCAAGCTGGACCGCCTCGCCGGGCGGCGGCTCGATCCAGTGGGTGTAATCGGGGGCCCTCCATGTCAGAGCTTCAGCCGCGCAGCGCACAGCGGTGACGATGTTCACCGTCATGAGCTGCCGCTCGAGTTCGCGCGACTTTTGAACGGATTTAACAGACGATCACCCGTGAAGTTCTTTGTTTTCGAGAACGTGCCTGGCCTTGTTAAGAACAAGCACAAGACTCGATACAAAAGCATCGTCAATGCCTTCGGCAAGGCAGGTTTTTCGGTTCACGCCGAATTGCTCAACGCATCGTCTTTTGGGGTTGCTCAGGATCAACCCGGTTGATCCTAGGATTCAACGCGACGCTCTTCCCTGGCCTGGAGTGGACACCGCCCGAGCCGACGCAGTCAGTTCCGCTTACGGTAAGGAGCGTGATTGGGAAGCTTCGCGAGCCGAAGTATTGGGAGCGCGGGCTTAATGCCTCGTCGATACCAGTGCATCCGAACCATTGGTGCATGGTACCCAAATCCAAGAACTTCACGACCCCTGGAGCACTGGTGCAGGGGACAGCGCGCGGTCGAAGCTTTCGGACGCTGGACTGGCCCCACGGTCGCTTACGGGAACCGAGAGGTTCATGTACATCCCAGCGGTCGACGGCGGCTTTCGGTCTACGAGGCTCTTCTGCTTCAAGGATTCCCGCCAGAGTACGAGCTTGTTGGAAGCCTCTCCGCCCAGATCTCTCAGGTGAGCGAGGCGGTGCCGCCGCCGTTTGCGCAGGCTGTCGCTGCCAGCATCAGGCGGGATGATGGAACGCTACCTGCCGTGAGGGCCGGCGGGCCGCGTAGATGAGCTACCGATGAGTAGGTTTCTCTCAACGCAAAATTTTGGAAGCGCATTGGTGGTAGATCCGAAACGAAGTGCACTAATGTCGCGCATTCGATCGTCCAACACCCAGAGCTTGCTGCAAGGAGGTTCCTCCATGCCATGGGCTTCCGCTTCAGGCTGCATCGGCGCGACTCGCCTGGTCAGCCGGACTTGGACCTCCCCGGGCACAAGCTCGTTATCTTCGTTCATGGCTGCTTTTGGCATCAGCACCCTGGCTGTCGCTTAGCATCGAGCCCCAAGAGCCGGCAGAATTATTGGGGTCCGAAACTGTCCGCGACTGTCGAGCGCGATCGGCGAAACGCTCGACATCTGCGCGAAATCGGATGGCGGGTCGAGACCATTTGGGAATGCGACACGCGGAAGGCAGAGAGACTGGCGGCTCGGGTCGCAGAAATCTGCAACGATAACAGGATCCCGAAGCCGGACGGTGGCTTCGTAGCTCTCGAAGGCATCCGAAAATGCGCGGCATCCTAAAATCGGGCAAAGACCCGCAGCATGGCCGGTTCGATCTGTGGGAGATCGCAGTTTAAGTATCGTCCCGTGGGATCTTTTTCTCGTGGTATTCAGCAAACAGCATTTCCTCCAATCGCCGTGTCAGAACGTGTTCAGCAACATCATTCTCGGACGCGCCCAAGAGGGTATGTCGGGCAAGGTAGCCTAGGTAATCGAATAGCCTAGGCGAGACCCGCATGCGGATTAGCCTAGTTTTGCCGTCGTCCTGATCGTCTGTCATCTAAGGAGCATAAAAGTGCTCTATTAGACATTTTTGTGCTCGACCGGCGCGTCGAATCGTGGCATCAGGGGTGCGCTAAAAAACAACGGACACCGTGAGGTGCCCGTATGTAGGATCGGAATTGGCGGGTTTAGTTTGGTGGGCGGGCGAGGGGGATCGAACCCCTGACCGTCTCATCACGAGGGAGCGGCTCTACCACTGAGCTACACCCGCCACCAAAAGCCAAGCGCGGTAAGCAGCCTTGCTCGGGAAAAGGGCGGCTGGACGAGCCAGCCGCTAAGGTCAAAGGGCTTCACACCGCGTTAGCGCCGCGGTGGGTTACGGAAATGGGAGCGAACCTGCTCCCATTTGCCGTATCTGTGCCGGAGGTACTTGCGCACTGAGACGGTTTTCCCCCCGTCGTAGCGATACGTGCCCGTTGTACTCACCCCCCCTTCCCGGAGCCGCATGCCCCGCCGCAAGAGGACCGAGGAACCGGGACGGGAAAGAAGACGAACGAGAGCGCTCGCGCGTACGAGAAAAGCGGAAATCCTCGGCCGAGTCAAGCCTTGGCAGGCTAGATTTGCGACTGATTTGGAGACCTGCTACTAAATAGCGACTCATCTTGTGTCAGTAGCCAATTAGGACGCTATTAGTAGCCCTTGGTGAGACAGCTACATAATTCCGGACTTGTGAAGCGTCGGGCCAAGCTCGCTGGCGAGATTGAGGCGACACACGAGCGCATCACCGAAGGGCAGGGGAATGCGTACCGGCGCGCACGCGCGTGCGCGACCAGATCTTACGTTCTGGCTGTCGGATTGCTAGAAATTTGTGGGTGGGTGTTGTATTTAGGTTGTGGTCCACTCTTTCGCAACGATGCTAAATCGCGCTATGACCGGACGCAACGCTTTCGTAAAGCAATTCAAGCAGTTCAACGCCTCTCCACCTGCGTACACTCGCGGTCGCCCGGATGATCGCGAGCGATCGGTGAAGCTCTTTGCCGAAGTCCAGAAGATTTACCGCGAATGCTCGCCCGCTGCGGCAAAAGAGATGTGCCGGTTGGCGCTTGAGGCCGAAGACGAGCGCGTGCGCAGCGTCTCCGCCGGCATGGTTATGGATCGCGCTTGGGGGCACCCTAGAGAGTATGACCCTGACGCGGAGAGCGCAAAGAAGCCGCCGCCGTTTGATCCCTCTTTAATATAGCACCGAGGAATTGCGGCAGATGCAGGCGGTGATGCTTATGATTGCGCGGCGACAGGGCTTGCTGCCGCCGGAGGAGGACGAGGCGGTCTAGCGGCCTCGGCGAACGAGGGTGGCTTCGAATAGATTTGGGTGAGCTCGGCCGCCGTGGAGCTGCTGAACCTACCGGCCGCATTGACGATGCCAGCCCATATCGGGGTGGCAACGCTGGTGCCGTCGATCTGCCATGGTTGACGGTATTCACCACGAATCTATTTTGTTTCCAAGCAAACTGCGTGTAAGTTCGTGGCAGGACGAGTGATCGACAGACAAATCGTACTGGTTTTTCGGTCAATATTCCAAATTGCTCCCGGTGGTGATCACTCGTCCTTTGACTAGGCTACCTTTCTCGTGCGTATCGTCTTGACACTTCAGGAAGACGCCATGCCCTCGGACCCAGACATCTACCGCGCCGCGCACCTGATGCTGCAGCAGTACGGCGACGATGCCGAACTCGCCGCGCAATGCGCCGATCGGATGCACGAACGCGGGGACCGCGAGGAGACCCTCACTTGGTTCAGGATATGGCGGACGATCGCGGCGATGTGCGACAGGCACCCGCAGGCCTACCACACTGGCCGGAGCGCGGACGCGAATGCGATGCGCAGCGTGACCTAAGTGGCGCCTGCTCAGCCCGAGCGCCCAGCTGGCCGTCGATCCCGCGTCCGGCGCCCGCGGCATCGTCAGGGACACCTGCGCCGACGCGGCTTACCGATTTCACTGGAGCGTGATCCCGTCGGAGGAGTCTCTCCCGATCGCCGCGGGACGCACCGGCGGGCTTGCGAGGGCCCGGTCGATCGCTGACGCGGCCCTCAGTGCGTACGCCGCGGACTTTCAGATGCACACCGAGATGGCCAGGGCTGACGATCCGATCTCGGATGCTCACTCAGGACGCAAGTCGTAGCGCTCTGGGTTCCGCTGCCTACGCGACCGGGCTCGGGTTACGTTCTGAAGCGCCACTGGCACGTGATCGCTAACGGTCGAGCCAGGCGTCCTCATCCGCCACAGGTTGTAAGGGCTGTTGACCCCGACCGTGATGCCCTTGACCTGGGGGTATGAGCAGGCCGCCGAGCGCGGGTAGAAGATGATGGGTCTGCCGCCGTCCTCGGCCAGATACTTTTCGATCTGCCACCCGATCGGTCGCCGTCTCTCGACATCAGGTTCGGCCGATTGCCGATTGATCAGCTCGTCGACTTCGGCGTTGCAGTAGCCGGTTTAATTGCGCTCCGACCCGCACAGATAGTTCTCATAAAACATCTGATCGGGGTCGTCGAGCCCGGTCCCGGTGACGGTGAACTCGAGGGTGTAGTCCTTGCGAATGACAGTCGGATACCACTGGGTCGTATCGATGGGGTTGAGCGTGCCGTCGACGTAGATGTCCTTCAACTGGTCGATCAGGATCACCGCCTGTGGAAGAAGGCGTCGCCCGAACTGCGGCTCCGCCTGCATGCGCCGAATATTTTCGAGGAATTACTTCAGAGCGAGCTTATTACAGCAGATGCTTATGCGCGATTGGCACAACATGAGACGAGGCTGGCGTTTTTGCGCGAGGAAGATTCATCCCGAGGAGAGCCGCCATCCACAAGCGATTAGCGGCGCTTGTCGAGGAAGACAATGATCACCGCACTGGTGGAGGCCGCGGCCATTAGTGACTCCCGTGCAGCGCCGTAGGGATAAGGTGTGACAAGATATCGGGTCCCTTGGTCACCCCAAAGGCGAAGATGACGCCGGCGCGGATCTCGCCCGCGGTATGGTCATTGACCCGCGCTCCGCGCAGCCCGAAATCGACCGCGATGTTGTCTTGCACCTGCCAGATCGCCCCGATCAGAGCGGAGCGGGTGCGAAACTGCCCGACATTGCGATCGTAGAAGATTTCAGCGACGGGCCGTACGGGCCAGTCATGCGGACCCTCGAGGATGACCCCGAGAAAGTAATCCGCGTGCTGCTCCCGCGTCAGCGCAACGGCAGTATTGAAGTGCACCGTGCCCCAGTCCCATCGCTGAGAGAGGATGCCCGCTAGGCTCGCGCCCGTGGCATGCTCGGCATTAATGCCCGGCAGCAGAACGCCGAACTCGGTTGCAATGCTTGGCCCGGGCTTCTCTTGCAGGGCGCCCTCGCGCAGCACCCCCTTCAGAAAGGCGCCGTTTTCAAACAGGCTGGTCCCGGGAAGCCTGGCGGTAAGCCCATGCGCAAGTACACCCTCGAGCACCGCTTCCCAGTTTGGCGTAAAGCCGCAATTGAGCCTGACATTAGGCGCAAAAAGCGCCCGCTCGGCTCCTTCGCGAAACTATTCGACCGGCCCCAGCTCGATTTCCGTCTCGCCCGGCGCGGCTACGGCGGCATCCGTTCCGTCGAAAGGACGGGTAGGCCTGCGCAGCGCCCCACCAGCAGCAGAGAAGGGCCGCGGAACCGAGCGCCGCGACGACGTCAGTCGCCTTCATGGGGCCGGACCGAACACCCAGATCGCCGCCGGCTCGTTCCACCCAGCCCGCGCCGCCAAAAAGAGCCGGTCGAGTTCCATAGCCCGCGTAATATGTCAGCTGGGCGGAGAACGACCATTGGTATCGACAGCCTGGCCGGACGGCGTCGCTTCAGAGCGTACCGGCCCCCGGCACAAGCCACGGACGATGCGGCTGTTCTGCTGGAGTCATCAACCCCTGATCGAGATCCGGAGCCGAAATGACGACAGCCTCGACCGCGACGGCGCGAACAGCGATCTTCGGGTCATGCGCCTCAGACCATTTCCTAAATCCACTCGTACGAACAGTCATCGAGATACCCATGATTGGCTCCTTTTTTGAATTTCTTGGAAATAATATGTGGGACGATTATCAACTGATAGCGAACAAAATTTCAGGATTGGCAAAGAAACTTTTTTGAGACCTCTTTGTGGTAATGGCCTTGCCTCGAAGGAGTGTGATGAATTTGTCAATTTAATTAGGGAGATCCGTGAGCTTATGGCTGGATTCTTCGCCCCTCAAAGTCCAAGCAACAGTTCCTAATCGGCTCTTTGGTCCTGTCGATGCGCGGGATAGGGCCAAAGCTTGCAGGTTCGAGGACGATGACGCAGCCGCCCGGAACATTCGTGTCTACCCCAGCTACGTCGTGAACATTGGCCGGATAAGGCGTGACGTAAACCCTGGTCCTAATGCAGTGTTCCCAGAGTGCAGTGGTAAGTTCGGGCGCGCCATTCCTCATCAGGGGCGGGAGGCCGGCGGCGACGGCGAATTACGCCCGCCGCCGTCTCTTCATGGCTGCTCGCGTACGATCTCCTGCGTACCGCAGCAGAATCCGAGGAAGCTGATGACCGACCCGACCGCCGAGATCCCGCCCGAACTCTTTGCCCGCTTAGCTCGCCCGACAGTGCGCCTGTCCGGATCGATCGACGAAGCGGCCGCGGCGTCGTTCCTCAGCCAGGTCCTGCCAACGTTGGACGTCCCGGGCTCGATCGTCGTGGAGCTATTTAGCTCAGGCGGGGAGGCCGAAGTCGGACGGCGACTGGCCCAAGAAGTCCGCCTGCTTCGTCAGGCTCATGGCCGTGACATGTGGTTCCTCGGCAAGACGCTCGTGGCGTCGGCGGCGGTGACGTTCATGGCAGCCTTTCCGCGAGATCGGCGTTGGCTCACCCGCGACACCACGCTACTGATCCACGGGCGGCGCATGATGCGCAACGTGCACCTCGAAGGCCCGCTGGGGAGTTGCCGACGAGTGCTGGAAGAGATCATCGCCGACATCGACAATGGCCTGCGAGTGGAGGACGAGGGCTTCGCCGAACTGATCGTCGGCAGCGCGGTGACCCTGGACGACATCCGCCGCAGATCCTACGGCGGCTGGTATCTCTCGGCGTCTCAGGCGCTGGAACTGGG
>Ga0210406_10003328_pt1 | contig 17730 bp, 13 predicted proteins | sample IncBWC30MmetaG_FD_155454 | JGI IMG/M metagenome (GOLD analysis project Ga0210406, IMG submission 155454) | Forest soil microbial communities from Barre Woods Harvard Forest LTER site, Petersham, Massachusetts, United States - Inc-BW-C-30-M | ecosystem: Environmental > Terrestrial > Soil >... | reverse complement strand
CCGGTGACTGACACCCGGGGCGAACAGGCGATGGCGCTCACAACCCCTGAAATGAGTGAAATTGATTCCATGACAATGTCGGCTCCGACGCCCGAGTAGAGTTGGCAGGCTCGGAGAAAGGGAGCCGAAACGATGATCATGATAGGAGTAGATTTCCACCCCGAGTTTATACATCCCAAAATAAATTGGCAGAGAAGCACGGGCTGGGAGTTGGTGGCCGCACGGGGCAATCGGTATGCCCTACCTCAACGGCCTGGACACCACACGCCAGTTGCTGCAGCATGACCCCCAGTTCAAAGTGATAGTTCTGACCATCACCGATTCCGATCAGGTTATCCGTGAGGCCCTAGACGCCGGAGCGCGCGGCTTTGTGCTCAAATCCGACGCCGCTCGCGATCTCGTGGCCGCGGTTGAAGCGTTACAAGGCAAGCGAATGTTTTTCACGCCTCGAGTCAACGATCTGGTGTTGGCGGGTTTCCTGGAGAAGGGACATGCCATACCGCGGAATGAGCCGCCGGATCTGCCGACACTGACCGCCCGTGAACGGGAAGTCACGCAACTTGTCGCTGAAGGGAAGAGCTCCAAAGAAGTGGCCTCACTGCTGAACTTGAGCACCAAGACGGTGAAGACACATCGCACCAACATCATGCGAAAGCTCAATCTTCACTCCATCCGCGATCTGGTCGTGTACGCCATCAAGAACAACCTTATCCAGGTCCAAATGCCTCCACAGATCCGCCGCATGCACCCTCAGTAAGTCTCTTGAGAAGGGAGCAGGTGCCTGTCCCCAGAGAACTTGGGTGGGTGCCGCTGTTGTTGCTGTGGCCCTGGTTTTATGTTGGAGATGGATTGATATGGGCCGATTCGGGGTTGTTGTCGTAATATTTCGCGACTCGGCGTAGGAATTGTGGCGATGCCGTTTCCATCGGCTTTTGTGCGCCCAGTCGTGCGAGGGGCCGCAAAAAATCCCAGAAAAAATCTGAACCAAGAAATTATTTGGCGGTTCGCCGTTCCTAGGTTCGGGTTTTGCCCGCGCGCACCCTCCCCCCAGCCCCCTCGGGGCAGAACTCGCTCCGGTTAAGTGAGGGATCACGTTTGGGTCGGAAATAGTGCTCCGCGTGGCTTGGCCACTTATATGCAACTTATCGAATGACCCAGCCCAGATACTTGGCTTCTACTCCTCCTGCGAAACGTACCGCGCGGCGGCTGCAGGTTCCCCTATATCGGTTTCGCCACGGGCATCGTCTGAATTTAGAGCAATAGCCCACCGTTGTGGGCAAAACTGGCCTGAGCACAATTGCTCAGTGAGACAGGATCACAGATTTCCGGCACAATTGCTCAGTGAGACAGGATCACAGATTTCCGGCTTTTCGACTATCACTGGCAATTTCACTCCATCTCGTTAATGGATTTGCCACGGAATAGAGGCCCGTAATCTGCTGGGCCGAGCGAGACATCAACCAATGCCACCTTTCCGATGGGAAGACATCGACCACCGCCTAGTGGTCTTGAAATTAGTCGATTTGTCCGAAGAGATGCGTAGTCGAATAAAGGCAGACGAGAGCCGCATTCGGTTCGAGAATCGACTCAATCTGAACAGCAATACCGTGCCGTCTCTGGTTTTGCAGATGAACGAGGAGCACGCCGACGAATGGGCTCGGAGAGAGTATGAGATCTATTGCGAGGTCTGGCAAACCCAGGGATATGTGAAGTCTGCCGGGTTTGTGCGAAGTATCGGTGCGCGCATTGTTCGCATGCTTGGAGTCCGAGCTAAATCAATTGCGAACGAGTTCTCACGCTTCGCGGGGCGCACGAATTTTCCCGGCAGTCTCACGACTGTCCACTTGAGGAGCCTAGATCTTCGGATGCGCCAGCTTCAGGGTCGCTGGCAAAGACGCCTTGAAATTGAGGCGAAGGAATGTGAGTACTCTGAAAAGAGACTCAAGGCATCGCAGCCGGTCCGGCAAAGTGCGCGGGATACAACGGAGACACCTAGAGAGAAACTACCTGAACCCTTCTGGCAGCCTTCGGCAGGGGAAAGCCGCCAGCCAGCCGATGTATCGACGGGTATGCCGAAAAGAAGGAAGCCCGGTCGCAGTCCAAGACTCCCGGAAGCTTTCGTTGTTTTGGCCGGTACGCTATGGCGAGGAGCAATATCCTCCAGCCATACCAAGGTATCCAATGATCAATTACTGCAGATCGCCTCCGCGCTCGATGCCGCTGGCCATTCGCCACCCGGTTCGTATCTCGAAGGAAAGTATGCAAGAGATCTGAAAGATTTCAACAGTCGCAACTCGAATTCGAAGATCGGGCCTCTTAAGACCTGGTTGCAGTTGGTTTCCCAAGGAGACAAAGATCATCTGCAAGGGATGCGCCGCATGCTGTCCCGTTGTGCCGAGAAACTGAACGAACACCATCCGCCATCCGAAATTTAATTCCGGACAAGAATTGTCGTCTTAGCTTGCTTTCACTCACCTCACTAGATTCAGCGACCTCCTATGTCCGCCTCACTGTTAGCGGACATCGAAGCCATTCCCTGCCACCGAAACCAATAGATACCTTCAAATCGCTGCACCGATATGAGTTCATCGATAGCAAAGGGCTTGCTTCGAGATGGAGTCTCCCAGAGGCGTGGGTTCGTGAGCAACTGCGCGCACGGTTCGATTTGGGATACGTCCAACCAGTTCCAGGGACCTCCTGATGTTGGATAATGTCCAATCTGGCAAGCGTGCACCGAGCCTCAGGGACGGTTTGCTTTCTCCGGACGAACTGGCGCACAATCTGGGCCTCTCGCCGGCCACACTCGCAGGGTGGCGGTCGCAAGGGAAGGGGCCGGCATATCTGAAGGCCGGTCGCCGCGTTTGGTATCCGAAGGCACACGTTGAAAGATGGATTCAATTCCAAATCCGGGAGACAAGTAATGTCACTGAGGAATCGCAACGGGAAATGGAACTACCGCTTCAAGCTGGACGGCAAGGAGTACAGCGGTACAACCGACTTGGCCGCCACAAAACAAAACATGAGGGCGGCTCAAGACCGGGAGTCGGAACATCGTCAAGAACTGCGGGAGGGCCGAAGGCCATCACGACCCATCCAGATCCGGGAGTTCAGTGAGGCTGCTCGAAGTTTTCTTGAGTGGGCAAAGATGGAATATCGAGCACACCCAAACAGCTATCACCGGATCGCCACCAGTCTCACCAGTGCGAAACAGTTTCTTGGAAGAGAGCCGGTGAGTCTCGTCGATCCGGGGCGCCTAGAGGAATACAAGGCATGGCGAGTGAATGACCACGGAATTCGGGACATAACCCTGCGTCACGATCTCCACGCCCTCTCGAAATTCTTTGGGTATGCGATCAAGCAGCGGTGGGCTAGGGACAACCCGGTCCGCAATGTGACAATACCCTCAGATGCTGATGCCATTCGCATTCACGTGCTCACATTTGAAGAAGAACGGGAATATTTTCTGCGTGCGGCGAAGCACAGAGACCTCACCGATCTCGGGCGTCTCATTCTGAGTCAAGGCATGCGTCCGGACGAAGTTACATGCCTTCGTAAAGCAGATGTGGATCTCGATCGGGGGCAGTTGCGGATAACACAAGGGAAGTCGCCGGCGGCACGACGCACTCTTGACTTGACGAGTGAGAGCCGAGCAATTCTGGCCCAGCGGATGGCCGGTGATTCCAAGTGGATTTTTCCTTCGTCTCGTAATCCGGGCCAGCACATCACAAGAGTGAACGGGGCTCATGATCGAGTTTGCGCAGCAGGGGCAAGAGCCGGAATGGTATTCACGTTCGTTCTTTACGACTTCCGCCACACTTTCGCAACCCGTCTCGCGCAAGCAGGGATCGACCTTGCCACGCTGGCGGCGATCCTGGGTCACAGCTCGATTCGCCTGGTGCAGCGCTACGTCCATCCGACAGCTGAGCATAAGCGCAACGCGATGCTCCACTATGATGAGCTTTTGAGAGCGGCCGAAAAGCTCGCAAGTGAGCGGGAAGAGAGGCCAAATTGAGCGGCGAAAATCGTGTCCGCTTTTTGTCCGCCCCTGAGGCCAAATTTGGGCAATTTTACCCCATTGAGACCCAATCAGCACGAAAGCTCAAATCGAGCCTAACTGCAAGGCGGGCAAGCAACTGCAAGAAAAGGTTGGAGGCGCGGGTCGGAATCGAACCGACGCATAAAGGTTTTGCAGACCTCTCCCTTACCACTTGGGTACCGCGCCCCTGCTCAATACGTTAGCGTTCCGTGCGGAAAAAGTCTACTGACGCCACGCCAGCAGGACAACGCTGAAGGCGAGGACAAGATACCGAAGAAACGCAGGCCGAGGTCTTTTCATAGAACCCCTGGGTAGGCCTGAAAAACTGGAGCGGGAGACGGGGGTCGAACCCGCGACATCGACCTTGGCAAGGTCGCGCTCTACCACTGAGCTACTCCCGCTCTGGCCCTCATTTTACACGATTTGTCTTTCAAGGCCACTTCCGGTCGGGCGTATTTTCGCCAGAGTATCGCAGTGCTGGCAGCCGCGATGTCAGCGCTTCAATCCACTAGCCCGTGCCATCCTGGTTGCGTAGCGGTAACTTGCCCGGGGCATTGTCTTTGGGTTCTCGGTCAATGCTGGTCACAGCCGCAGTCTTCATTCTGGCCAGCATCTCATACAGAGTGCCGCGTCCGATGCCCAAGGCCTCAGCTGCCCGCAATTTGTTGCCGCCGACGCGCTGCAATACCTCCAAAACGTGCCGCTGCTCTACCTGCTCCAGAGTAAGAATGCCATCTTCATTCCCAACCAGCGGATCCGCCTGGCGCCTTAGTGGGTCGGGGAGATCGTCGATATCGATGACGTTTCCATCCACCATCATGCAAGCGTTGCCGATCACGTTCTCGAGTTCGCGCACGTTTCCGGGCCAGGAATGGCGGGCCAGGCGAGCCTGAGCCCGACGTGTGATGCCTTGAATTTCCCTGCCGTACTGAGCAGCAAACTTCGAAACCAGGTGGCGTTGCAGCAGGGCTAAGTCCTCTTTTCGATCGGCCAGAGGGGGAAGGGCGACCTCGACCATGGAAAGCCTGTAGTAAAGATCTTCGCGAAAAACGCCCTTTGCGATCTGGCTCCTGAGGTCACGATTTGTTGCCGCAATCACGCGTACATTTACCATTTGCGGTACCGGCGAACCGACGCGCTGCACCTCGTGGTTTTGCAGAACGCGAAGGAGCTTGGCCTGAGCGGGCATGGGCAATTCGCCAATTTCATCCAGGAATACCGCCCCACCATCGGCATATTCGAAGACGCCAACCTTGTCCCGGACCGCACCTGTAAAGGCCCCCTTGACGTAACCGAACAACTCGCTTTCGAGCAGAGTCTCCACCACAGCCGAGCAGTTGACGACCACGAAAGGTCCGGCGGATGCGGGGCTCAGGCGATGCAGCGCACGCGCGACCAACTCTTTCCCCGTCCCCGTTCCGCCGGTCACGAGTATGGTCTTGAAGTGGGGAGACACGCGACGGATTCTGGCGAAGACTTCGAGCATAAGCGGGCTTCGGCCAATCATGCCCTCAAACTCATAAACGTCCAGCAACTCGCGATCCAGTTCTGCAGTTCTCTCCCTCCGCTGCGCCTCGGCCTGGATGCTGCCAATCCGCGCCCGTAGCTTCTCCAAATCCAGAGGCTTAATCAGATAGTCGGTCGCACCTTTTTGGATGGCTTCGACTGCCGACTCAGTGGAGTAGTGCGCCGTGATCAGAATCACTTCCACCGCCGCATCTGCAGCCACGATGGTTTCCAGCACTTGCATTCCGCTGATCTTCGGCATCACCAGGTCGACAAGGACTATCAGCGGGTGAGTTTGATGGAAAAGCTCGAGACCGGTTTCTGGATCGCTCGCCGTCAGGATCTCAAGCTGGTCCGAGGCCAATGCATCCTGCACCAGTCGAAGCGTTTCCGGATTGTCGTCGATGACCAGTAACTTGAGGCGTGCATTCTGAAGCTGGGCCATTAGGCACTTCCAATATCTTCGACCAGAAATCTCTCCAGGCTATTTCACCGATTAGAACCAGTCTTTACAGAGAACCAGGATTGGAGGGACGCCGATCGACACCCAGGAGAAGCAGTGTAGCATCAGCGCTGATTCTAGCAGCCTGATGGGGGCCGTCAGCTTCAATTCCGCGGGTCACTCGGGCTTGCTCAAAACCCGCCAAACTGAAATAATGCGACGGCTTGGTCACGGAGAGTGTGACAAGCTCACAGCTTGGGGCGAGTGCCGAGTCAATTTGATAGGACAATCGGGCGCTGCTGATAGAAAAAAGCCCGAAAAACCAGAGTGAAGGCCGGGCCAGCTGGCGCGGGCGGCTCGCGCTGCGAGAATGTGGGGGCACCTGTCCTGAGCGGGTGGTATCTTGCGGTACGGATTTGTACCACGCGGTGAGGCTCATGGCTGGGACGGGTATGGTGTTGTCCGGATTAACAGCCGGTTGTGGTTCTAGCCTCGCGCTTCTCCTTGCCGCGTCGGCCAGCTTGATTCGCGGCATACGTAGGACCGTCGCCGGGGGCCGGGCGCTATTTTCTGTAGACGCCGTCCGAGAGAAGATCCGGTTCGCGCGATCCTCCGGAATCGGTGTTGCGCTGTTGCTCCTCTTAGTGTTGCCCGCTCATCCCTTGTTGGGACCGAACGTCAAACAGCCGAAGCGGGTTCTTATCCTTTATTCCTTCGACAAGGAACAGGCCATTTATGCCGGCCTCGACGAATCTCTGCGTTCTACTCTGAGGGTTCGGTTACCTGATCGAGTCGAGTTCTACACGGAGTATCTCGATCTGGTGCGGTTTCCTGATCCAGGGCATGCGGAGAGCCTGGTCAAGTTGCTGCGACTGCGACTCGCGGAAAAGAAACCAGATCTGATCATTCCAGTGTCCTACGCGGCCCTGAATTTTCTGCTAAACAGCGGGAAGAACCTTTTTCCCGAAACCCCGGTTGTCGCGCTCTTCAATGAGCGCAGGGCTGAGGATGTGAAGCGTCGGATTGAAAACCTTCCGCTCATCACCGGAGTGAAAGGCAAAGACGAGCCGCGACCCACGGTGGATTTGGCTTTACGGCTTCAGCCCGACACGCAAAGGGTCGCCGTCGTCGTGGGGAACTCTGCGCTTGAGAAATTCTGGCTGCAACAACTGCGAACCGATTTCGCGGCCTATGACGGAAGGGTTATGTTTACTTACCTGACCGACTTGCCGATGGACGGACTCCTGAAGCAAGTGGCGGACCTGCCGCCGCACACCATCATCCTTTACACCTTCTTTTTTCAAGACGCCAGCGGGCAATTTTTCCTTCCTGAGGAAGCACTCGATTTGATCGGGAAGGCCAGTCATGTCCCCGTCTACGGCATTTATCTTCCCTACGTAGGACATGGGGTCGTCGGCGGGCGGATGGAGGACCCCCAAAAAACAGGCACGGCGATTGCAGATTTGGCGGTGCGTGTGCTCGGCGGCGAGAAACCAGCGGACATCCCAATGTCGGTCGATTCGTCGAACCGGGATACGGTGGATTGGCGTCAATTGAAGCGCTGGGGAATCAGCGAGAGGCGAGTGCCGCCGGGCAGCGTGGTGCTGTTCAAGGAACCCTCGATCTGGGACCGCTACCGACCCTATATAAGCGGATTGCTCCTGCTCCTCGCCGTCGAGGCATTTCTCATTCTTGGGTTGTTGATGCAACGACAGCAACGCAGACGGTCGGAGAAACGACTGCTCAGCGAGAAGGCATTCTCGGATGCGGTCATCGAAAGCCTGCCAGGGATCTTCTTTATGCAGGACGAAACGTTCAAGAATGTGCGCTGGAACAGGAATGCGGAGAAGATCGCCCGGCATCATCCTTCCCAGGCACAACCACTGGGCAATGTCGCGGAGGAATACAAGGATATAGCTCGGCTAGCGAGTAGGGAAGCCTTCGAAAAGGGGACTGCCCAGCGCGACCTTGAGTTGTTAGGGCAGGGAGACGCAACGCACTATTACCACCTCAATGCACACCGGGTGCAGCTAGAAGGCAAGCCGTACATTATCGCCGTTGGCATCGACGTGTCCGAGCGCAAGCACGCGGAAGAAGAACTTCGGCTCAGCGAAGAGCGCTTTTCGAGCGCGTTTGCGTACGCCCCGATCGGCATGGGATTGGTTGCAGTTGACGGCCGCTTCATCAAGGTAAACCGAGCGCTTGGCGATATGTTGGGTTATACCGTCGAAGAACTGCGGTCAAAATCAGTTCACGATATTACTCATCCCGATGACTGGGAATCCGATCTGAGCCAGGTACGGCGGATGCTGGCAGGCGAAATCCGTTCCTATCAGATGGAGAAGCGCAACCTCCACAAGTCGGGGCGGGTAGTGTGGATCTGGTTGAGCGTTTCTGTGGTTCGGAACAGCGAAGGCCGCCCGCTGTACTTCGTCTCACAAATTCAAGATATCACCGACCGCAAACGGGCAGAGGAGGAGCTCCGGCATGCCGAGGAGCGGTTCGCCAAAGCGTTCCAGAGCAGTCCGGAGGCGTGCGCCATTACTACATTGCGCGATCCGCGCTTCATCGAGGCCAACGAAGCGTTCCTTCGCATTATGGGGTACGAGCGCTCCGAGGTCATCGGTGTAAGCGTTGCGGAACTAAGGATCTGGCCGGACCCCGAAGAGCGTGCAGCGCTGGTCAAGAAGGTTCTCGAAGGCAGGAAAGCCAGGGAAGAGGGAGTGAGATTCCGGACGAAGTCGGGAAAGATTCTCCAGGTCCGCATGTCGGCTGACATCGTCCACCTCCAAAACGAGCCCTGCCTCTTAGGTCTGGCACGAGATGTCACGGAGCAGAATCTTCTGGAAGAGCAGTTTCGCCAGGCTCAGAAGATGGAAGCAGTGGGCAGGCTGGCAGGTGGTATCGCGCACGATTTTAATAATCTTCTGGGGGTCATCATCGGCTATAGCGAGCTTGTAAGTTCGGGTCTAGTTCCAGATTCCATTTTGTACAAGAGGGTCGAAGCGATCAAACAGGCCGGACAACGTGCAGCCTCGTTGACGACTCAATTGCTCGCGCTCGGGCGCAAGCAGACGCTGCAGCCCCGGGTAGTGAACTTGAATTCCGTCGTGACAGAGACCGAAAAACTCCTGCGTCCGCTGCTGGGTGAAGACATCGAGCGCACGGTGGTTCTCGACCCCAAACTGGGGCGGGTGAAAGCCGACGCCGGGCAGATTGTCCAGGTGATCCTGAACCTGGCGGTCAACGCCCGCGATGCCATGCCCAACGGCGGCAAGATGACCGTCGAAACCGCGAATACCGTGGTTGAGGAGGGGACGATTTGTGAGGGCATTCCGGTTCAGCCGGGCCTTTATGTGACGCTGGCAGTCGGGGACACGGGCACGGGAATGGATGAGGAAACAAAGGCCCGCATCTTCGAACCGTTTTACACCACCAAGCCTGCGGGCAAGGGGACCGGCCTGGGACTGGCAACGGTCTATAGCATTGTGGAACAAAGCGGCGGGTGCATTTTTGTGGATACCGGCGTCGGAAGCGGAACGACCTTCAAGATTTACTTGCCACGAGTGGATGCGGTGGCGGAAACACCAGCCGTGGTGCCGGTTGCTCCGGCAAAGTCAGAGCGAGCGTCGGAGACGCTCCTTCTGGTGGAAGATGAGGTGGGATTGCGCACCGTTGTCGATGAGAGCCTGCGGCAGGAAGGTTACAGAGTGTTGCTTGCCGCGAATGGCATGGATGCCCTCGAGGTAGCCGCGCAACACGAAGGCCCGATCCAACTGTTGATCACCGACGTGATCATGCCCTTTGTGAGCGGTCCGGAGTTGGCCCAGTCTCTACGAACGCTGCGGCCAGAGACCCGCGTACTATACATATCCGGATACACTGCCGATAAATTCGCCGATCATCCCAGGGTGGATCCCGATTTGGCGCTACTGCAGAAACCGTTCAAGCTGGTTGACCTTGCGCAGAAAGTACGCGATCTGCTGAACGAGAGAGCTGAGAGGCCATCTCCGCGAACCTTTCAGTAGATGAGGGTCAGGTCGGCGTTTCACGGTGCCGTCGAAAGGCAAGGCCTCGTGTTCATAGCCCATAGCCCGCACCCCTGGCAGCAGACATTGGTGGGTGGGGGCTTTTCGTTTGTCCGGCTTTATGACAGAGTGTCCGATTCGAGAACAGCTCCCGCCGTTCGCCGGTTTTCACAGCGACATCATAACTTACTCTAATTCATAGAGATACATTAGATCGACATTAAGGCATCCTAATTGCTTTGTAACTTCCCGGACCGGCCTTCCCCCTCCGCAACACCTGCACCAGTCCGTTGTAGTGGTTCCCTCGTTTCCTGGGAAGAGATGAGAAGGATCTCGTCACAATTTAGCGGTTTTTGTGGACCAATTTTCGCAGCTTCGACAAGAAAAGGCTGCCTGACGATAGGGGAGCAATGGGATACGAGACGTATAAGGCCAAACCAGCTCGGTTAGAGAATCAAGCGCAGGTTTTGATTGCGGAAGACGACATTCCGCTCGCAAACTTCCTGAAACGCGGGCTCCAGAATGACAAATACGCCGTGGACCTTGTCCATGACGGCCAGACCGCCCTCGAAGCGGTTGGCAAAACCCAATACGGCCTCCTGATTCTGGACCTGAACCTCCCCAAGCTGGATGGCATGGCACTTCTAAGGCAAGTTCGCCCCGCAATGCCCAGTTTGCCGGTATTGGTGCTCACGGGTCGAAACCGGCTTGAGGACCGCATCACAGCACTGGATGGTGGGGCCGACGACTGCCTGGTCAAACCCTTCTCATTCCATGAACTAACCGCGAGAATTCGAGCGCTACTCCGGCGCAACGGAAAAGCTTCGGGGGATATTGTTCAGGTTGGCGATCTGGTTCTGAATCGACCGGAGTTTCGGGTCGAACGGGCTGGGAGAAAGATTGAGCTGACTGCAAAAGAGTTCGCGCTCCTCGAATACCTGATGATGAACGCCCCGCGGCCAGTCAACCGGACGATGATTATGGAAAACGTGTGGAAGGCTCCTTACGATGCCAAGACCAATCTCGTGGATGTCTACATCAAGTATGTTCGCGACAAAGTCGATACAGGGGATTGTGCCAGGTTAATTCGCACAGTGCGCGGTGTGGGATACGCTCTGGCCGACAACTAGAAAGGAATATCACTTGTCAGTTGAGCAAGAGATCGTAGACACCATAGCGCGCGGATTACACAAAACGGCACAGCCACTTACTGTACTCCAGGGAATGCTCGAACTTGCGCTCCTGAACGCGGGCACGGTGGATGAATACAAACAAACCATCGAGCAAGCGCTGGAGGAATTGCAAAGGGTCGTCGATTGTTTTGAGCATCTTCGCACGCTGACACAGTTGCACCAGCCGGCCTCGCAGATTAAATGGTGAAAGCTGTCGGACGGGCGTGAAGAGTCAACCTGCCGCTGAGTGGAACTTTTCCCTCGGGTCGAAACTTCGGTGAGACGAAAGAGTCTGGCGAAGACCGAGTCGGACATCGCGTAGGCCGAGCCTCGACGACGCTCAATCCGTTGTCATCTATCCGTTGTCATCAATCCGCTGTCAAAGACACGCACCGGCCACCTGCACAGGAATATAGATTCTTCCTGCCTATCCCAGGGAAACAAGAGAATGAGTGATGGCGTGCATCGAGAGCGCGATTCGGTTCTGCACTCCCACCTTGCGCATCAACTTCGCTACATGCGCTTTGACCGTGCGTTCTTCAATGCCCAGGGGACTTCCAATTTCCCTGTTGGAGCGGCCGGCCACCAGCAACTCCAAAACCTCTTTTTCGCGGTTGGTAAAACCTCGGCGGGAGGACGGAAGGCTGCGTCGTTCGACGGCGCGCTCGATGAACAGGGAGAGCACTCTGCGAGGAACCCAGACTGAGCCTTCGTGAACTGCCCGAAACGCGCGGGCAAACTCCGCGGCGGATGCTCCTTCTTCGACGCAGCCCTTGGCCCCGAAAGTGATGGCCCGGTACATGGCCTCGTCATCCATTTGGTTTCCCGTCACGACAATCGGCAGTTCCAGATTCCGGGCGCGCAATCCAGCCATTACATCGAAAACCTTCTTGCCAGCCTGGTTCCATAGCAGCACAACGTCAATATCGCGCCGGCTCGTGATTTCGGAGGGATCGACGGAACTCAGCTCAAAGCATGACAGCGGGGCCAGGAGTGCGCGCAAACCAACAAGCCTTAGGGGGTCGCAATCAGCCGCGGCGACACGAATGTGAGGCTCTAGGGTTGGTGTGGCTTTCATTCATCTCCTTAACTTGCGCTTCGCGCTCACCTCGGACCCGCTTGTCTTGGGCTTCAGGATCGAGGGGATCTGCTTCGCTGGAAATTCGAGGCCTCCGCGCGGCGTGTCCTGCTAAACAGTGGAGGTGCGAGACCAGCTGGCAGTCGCACTGTATGTCGACCAAGCAATCCGTGTGCCAATCTGCCCAATTCGCAATAGCCCTTGAAATACGGACAGGGAACGGACCACGTCGCTGCTCCACGCTCGAATTGTCCGGATACCGGAAAGACTGTCTTGAAACAGGACTTCGGAAGAAAGAGGGGAAGCCTGTTCGCAGCAATTCTGTTTGAAGCAATTGCGAGCGCGTAAGGCAAAAGGCCGCAGTGACCGGGCCACGTGGCATTGCGGCGGCGGGGGCACGCCCTGTCAGTGCATCGACCACTGTGGATCCTCTTCCGGCTTTACGACGTGGCCGTCGCGCATGTGGATAATGCGGTCTCCGTACTTGGCGGCCTCAGGATTGTGCGTGATCATGAGCACCGTCTGTCCCAATTCCTGGTTAGACTGCCGCAACATACGCAAAACGATGGTCGAGTTCTCCGTGTCCAGGTTCCCCGTGGGTTCGTCGGCAAGAACCACGGCCGGTTGGTTGACGAGGGCGCGAGCCAGGGCCACCCGCTGTTGCTCGCCACCAGAAAGTTCGGACGGGCGATGGTTGAGCCGCTTGCTCAGTCCCAACAGGTCGCAAATGCGAAGGAAGAATGCGGGATCGCGGTTCCCGTTACCGGATATTTCCTGCGCGATGGCGATGTTGGAGCGCGCATCAAGTGTAGGCAGCAGGTTGAACTTCTGGAATACGAAGCCGATCTTGCGCTTGCGCATGCGCGTGCGCTCGGCGTCGGGGAGGGTGGCGAAGTCGTCGCCATCCAGAATTACTTTGCCGGAATCGGCGCGGGTTAGTCCGCCGAGCAAGTAGAACAGTGTGGACTTTCCGCTGCCGGAAGGGCCGACCACAGTGACAAATTCTCCTTTCTGCACGCTAAAGGAGACGCCACGGAGCGCAGGAACATCGATCTTTCCCACGCGATAAGTTTTGTGTAAGTCGATGGCTTCGATGAATGCGCCCATGCCAGCCTCGATCTTACACGACGGAAAGGGCAATCAACCGCCGAGCACGCCGAGGCCGCCGGGAAATGCAAGCAGGAAAAGTCCAAGGAAGTTTCTCGGCGTTCTTTGCACACTCGGCGGTGAAATGGTTCAGGCGGCTCCCCGGCGCTGTGAGAATTGTGGGGGCCGTTCGTGCATTCGCTTGGGGCCGCGCTTGCGGACCAGCAGTAGGCGGATTCGCTCCAGCAGGTCAGCGGGCGCGTACATTCCCCTGGCCAGGAACACGTCGGCTTGCGATTCGTGATCGTAAATGCGGACCTTGCTCGAAATCAGGATGGCCGGAGTATGGGGCGAAAGATTTTTGATGGCGGCGATCAACTGCGGGCCGTCGAGGCCGGGCATGGCCATGTCGGTGACCACCAGGTCGATGCCGCCGAGTTTGAAACGCTCCAGGGCCTCTTCGCCACGGGAGTAACTCGCCACGCGGTAGCCGCGGGTCTCAAGCATGATTTTGCGATAGGAAAGGGACTGTTCGTTGTCGTCTACACAAAGGATCGTGCGCTTAGGTTTCATCCACCGCCTGTATCCGCCGGTTGCCGGTTGTGACCGGAAGTCAGCGAAAATTTTCTCTGTTCGTGAAGATTGAAGAGCGAAGCGATGCTAACGGTAAGCGCCGCGCGCTGTAAAGTAGCGTCGAAGCAAATGGCAGGTTTTGGCCATTGACTTTTCTCAACGTCGAAAAAGGCGCGATTTTGCGCCGCTTGGGGATGGCACGTTAGAGGAATACTTCGCCGCGCATGATTTCAACCGAGTGTCCGCCGACGCGCACGTTAACTACGCGGTTATCGCGAAGCGAGGCGCGGACAAAAATTCGGCTGGGCCGCTTCATCTCCACACCCTGTTCAATAAGGACGCGCTCATCAGGTTTCGCCACGCCGTGCGCTACCATCCAGGCCGCGGTACAACCCGCGGCCGAGCCCGTCGCCGGGTCCTCGCCGTTGTAGAACAGCATGCGGGCGTGCAGCCGGGCGTCGCGATCCACGGCTTCCCGGGTGACGAAATAAAAAGCCTTGCCGGCGGTCCTGGCCAGATACGCTGCGGCACAGTTCAGATCGACCTGCAAATTCTGCGAGACGGCCAGGGACTTGAGTGGAGTCACGGTAAACGGGAGTCCGGTGGAAACAGTTTGAATGGGAAGAGAATCGTCGAAGTCCTGGACACGCAATCCGGTTGCTTGCGCGACCGCTTCGCGCTCGTGCTGCAGGCCGAAAGTCGGGTCGATCTGCGTCATCTCGCCGAACGAAGGTTGTCCATCGGAATCTTCGAAGTGCACCGGTACTTTCCCGACATTCAACTCAAGTACGATTTGCTTCGCGCCGCTTTGGCCACGCACGGCAAATGCCGTCCCCAGCGTGGGATGACCGGCGAACGGCAGCTCCTCCTGCACAGTGAAGATGCGCACGCGCACGCCGTTCTCGCGTTCGGTGGCGGCATCGCGGGGCAGGATGAACGTTGTCTCCGAGAGGTTCATTTCCTTGGCAAGCGATTGCATCTCGGCGTCAGTCAATCCACGGCCATCGAGAAACACAGCCAGGGCATTGCCCGCGAGCGCGCGCGAAGAGAAAACGTCCCACTGCGTCATCGCGAGACGCCGTGATGGCTGGCTCATGAACCTGTCTCCCGGGCAAAGTTAATTGCACGCCTGCAAGAACGCCACTGCAACAACACTGATGCAGGCGGCTGCTATACGATGCAGGAAAACTCGCTGAGCTGCGGCGCTTGCTCGCCGTGCGGCGGTTGACAGGGCAGGGGCCGGCTTCTATGCTAACTCCGTGCTTTGCCCTTCCAACTGCGGCGTAACATGTTGTTGCATGTGTGCGCCGCTGTGTGGGTGAGGTGCAGGCTAAGATCCCTCAAAACCCACCCCGGCGAAACGGGTGGGTTTCGTTTTTTGGCGATCACCCGAATTCAGGCCGTGGCGGCCAACTTCGGGAGTTCAAGGGAATTGAATCAGGAGGACAGAAACATGAGTACTGCCATCGCAAGCGAAGTCACGACCCGAATCCCCCGCATCAATGACACCGCGCCTGATTTCACTGCCGAAACCACACAGGGCAAGATCAATTTTCACGAATGGATCGGTGACGGCTGGGCGATTTTGTTTTCCCATCCCAAAGACTTCACGCCCGTATGTACCACCGAACTTGGCTACATGGCGGGCCTGCAGCCCGAATTCGCCAAGCGCAATACGAAAATCATCGGCCTGAGCGTGGACCCCGTGAGCAGCCACGGCAAGTGGGCCGCCGATATCGAAGAGACTCAGGGTCACAAGGTGAATTACCCGATGATTGGCGATCCCGAGCTCAGAATTGCCAAGCTCTACGGGATGTTGCCAGCCGAGAGTGGGAACACTTCCGAGGGTCGAACGGCGGCGGACAATGCTACAGTGCGCACGGTGTTCGTGGTCGGTCCGGACAAGAAGATCAAGCTTCAGCTCGCCTATCCCATGAGCACTGGCCGCAACTTTGACGAAGTACTGCGCGTCCTGGACTCGATGCAGCTCACGGCCAGGCACAAGGTTGCCACGCCGGTGAACTGGAAGCAGGGCGACGAAGTGATCATCCTGCCCTCAGTGTCGAACGAGGAAGCGCAACAGAAGTATCCCGGAGGCTGGAAGTCACCCAAGCCGTATCTGAGGATTGTGCCGCAGCCGAAGTAGGCAGGAGCGGCGGCCCTCAAGAGAACTAAGGGCCCACCGGCAAGTCTTGTGGTACGGGCTCTTTCGGAAGCGCATGTGGTCCGGTGATCATCCCGGTCTTCAAAACCGGCGGGCGGCAGGTTTTCCTGTCGCCGGTGGGTTCGACCCCCACTCGCTTCCGCCATAAATACATATTCGCCAAACGCGAGCCCGCATCTGAAGGCCACCGGGAAAGGACAAACCTGAATATGAAAATCGCGAAGGACGTTACCGAACTGATCGGGCACACGCCGCTGGTGCGGCTCAACAAAGTGACCGGAGGCTGCGTGGCCGAGGTGGTCGCCAAGTTGGAGAGCCAGAACCCCGTGGGCAGCGTAAAAGACCGCATCGGGGTAAGCATGATCACCGAGGCGGAACACGCGGGCAAGATTCAGCCGGGAAAGACGGTGCTGATCGAGCCCACCAGCGGCAACACGGGAATCGGCCTGGCTTTTGTGGCTGCCGTCAAAGGGTACAGGCTGATCCTGACCATGCCGGAAACCATGAGCATGGAACGGCGCGTGCTGCTGCTGGCCTTCGGTGCGGAGATAGTTCTTACCCCGGGCCCAAACGGAATGAAAGGCGCCATCGCCAAGGCGCAGGAACTGCTGGCAAATACTCCTAACAGTTACATGCTGCAACAGTTCGACAATGCCGCCAACCCCAAGATTCATTTCGAGACCACGGGGCCCGAGATTTGGAATGATACCGACGGGCGTGTGGACATTCTGATCTCTGGTGTTGGCACTGGCGGGACCATCACGGGGGTTTGCGAGTACATCAAGCCCAGGAAGCCATCTTTCAAGGCCGTGGCCGTGGAGCCGGCGGACAGTCCGGTGCTCTCTGGGGGCAAGCCTTCGCCTCACAAGATACAGGGAATCGGCGCTGGCTTTGTTCCCAGTATCCTGCGCAGGGATTACATTGACGAAGTGATTACGGTCACAAATGATGAGGCGATTCGCATGGCCCGACGGCTTCCTCTCGAAGAAGGTCTCTTTGTCGGGATTTCTTCCGGGGCTGCCGTGGTCGCTGCTCTCCAGGTGGCGCGCCGTCCGGAGAATGCAGGAAAGCTGATCGTAGTGGTTCTGCCGTCGTTCGGAGAACGATACTTGAGCACCATCCTGTTCGAGGAGCTTCGCAACCGGGCCCAACAGATTCCGACGTCTCCGCTTCCGGCCTGATCTCCCGGATCTGCTTGGCGGGCTTGCGACACGCTGGTCCTGCCGCGCCACGAGCGGCTTGTCGAGGAAATGGCCTGTGGAAATCTCCGACGATGCGGCCAAATTTTTGGGATTTTCTCAAAACATGCGGGTGTATGATGATTTTCCAATAAGTTAGCCAAGGGTCCTAAGTGCGGACTGGTGGAGGGGTTCGGGTGTCCGCTGTCAGGATTCCGGTTGTCGATTCTGCTCTGAAGCATTCAGGGAGAAAAATGAGAAGAGACCAGCAACGTTTAGTTTTGATGTGGTTGGGTATCTCAATTCTCGGAGTGCTAGCCTTGTCTCCAGCTTCGCTGGGTCAGGCTGCCCGGGACTCCGAAGCAGCCGTTCCTTTAGTCACTGACTGGAGTCACCACCACGTGATCTTCTCCAGACCTGCCACAGCGGAACAGACCGAGCGCGTGCAGCGGGATCCTCGCTATTGG
>Ga0210406_10003327_pt1 | contig 17733 bp, 14 predicted proteins | sample IncBWC30MmetaG_FD_155454 | JGI IMG/M metagenome (GOLD analysis project Ga0210406, IMG submission 155454) | Forest soil microbial communities from Barre Woods Harvard Forest LTER site, Petersham, Massachusetts, United States - Inc-BW-C-30-M | ecosystem: Environmental > Terrestrial > Soil >... | reverse complement strand
TTCATGAAGCGCGCAATCCTGCTTCCCCAGTACTCCGACGTCAAGCCCTTCACCCCACCCGAGGGCGTAACCACCGTCCGCATCGACAAGACTTCGAACCTCCTGGTTGATTCCACGTGCCCCAGCAACAGCTTTTATGCCGCGTTCCTCGATGGCACCGCGCCTGTCAACACCTGCAGCCAGATGGGGGAGAACCCGCAGAACTTCATCCAGAAGATCTTCGGCGTAGGCGGCAACAAACCCTCGACCCCCGAAACTACACAGCCACAACCCGCAGCTGGCGCCCCAATCGTTCGTCAGGCTCCCAACACCCCGCCGGACGGAAACGCTCCCGACACGACGCAACAGCCCGAGCAAAAAAAGAAGAAGAACATCTTCCAGAAGATCTTCGGCGGTGGAAAAGATAAAGACAAACAGGACAAGCAACAGCAGGACAAACAACAACCTGCGCAGCCAGTCCAACCCCCGCCGCAATAACCGTTCGCAGCACCGTTCAACGCCCAATCGCTCCCCGTCTGACAACCTGCGCTCTTCCAACTGGAGCCGCGCCGTCTCCGGCCCACGGCTGACACGAAGGACACCAATACGTAGACCGAGCCTGCACGCCCTGCTTCCGCATCATCACCGCCGTGCCACAACGACGACACTCCTGCCCCTGCCGCCGATACACCCACAGCCTTTCCTCACGATCCATCGCATGCGTTGTCCTGCGATTGCCAGAGTAGGTCACAATTCCGTCGGCTTTGCCATCCACGACGTTCGACTTCATGTACCGCTGCGCCACATCCACCATGGCCTCCATCTCCCGCGGCGTAATAGTCTTCAATGCGCGAAACGGATTCACACCCGCTGCAAACAGAACCTCACTCTTATAAACATTCCCCAACCCCGCCAGCACCCGCTGATTCAGCAGTACGACCGCAATCTCCGCATCAGGATTTTCTCGTCCATACGCAGCCATGCGGGCCACGCCGCCTTCGACCGTAAAGTTTTCCGACAAGATATCCGGCCCGAGCTTCGGCACCTGGCTGTTCCTCTCCAAAGACCGTGCGGTGTGAAACTCAGCCACCGGAATATTGAAGCCCACAGCCTCCCAATCGGCCGTTCGAATCTCTACTCGCATTCGTGCACGCCCCATCTGCCAGCGTTCGCCGGTGCGATAGAGATGCCAGCTTCCGCTCATCAACATATGGGTCACGAGAATCAAATCGCCGGAGAAATAGATCAGGCACCACTTCCCTCTCGACTCGACCTTCTCCACTATCCGCCCCACCAGCGGCGTGTCGTCATTCACGCGAGCAAGCTTCGCCAGCCCCGTCCCAAACCCGGTCACAACCTTGCCACCGATCGCCCTCTGCAGGGCCCAGGCAGCGCGATAGATTGTGTCGCCCTCAGGCATTCGCGTTTACTCCGCGCGTTTGTCCCGGTAGGGGTGGCAGGTTCCTTCGCACATTAAATCCCATCGCTCCGGCGGCAAATCCTGCGTCGAGCAACGGTCGAGCCATCGCACTCTCCGCTACCGCAACTCCGTTTACCGTTGAAATCAACATCCCCGCCCGATCTGCATCATCTTCTCCGCGCTCTCCCTGGACCCGCCTGACAAGGAACTCCGCGAGACTCCGCGTGACCTGCGACCGCTGTGGCTGCTCCTCCGGCAGAAACACCTGCAGATTCGGATTGCCTCGCCGCAGATAAGCCACCAGCGCGCCGTCGCACAAAATTACCCTGGCGCCTACACTCCGCGTCAGCGACGAACCAGCATCCGGCGCCGCAGGCCAGCGCATCAGCGCCCCGTAAGGATTCGCCGGATCAGTCGCTGCCAACTGCAGCATCTCCACGCGATCAGGATCCTGCTGCACACGCAGCGAACGCAGCAGATCGACCGCCGCGGGCATCGCAAACTGCGTCGCGCCAAGATCAGCGGCAAAGTACCCTCTTCGAATCTTCCCGCTCTCCTCCAGCGCCTTCATGACGTCATAGATCGCGGAGAAACCTCCGGGCAGATTCTCCGCATGCGCCGTCTCGCGGAATACCACGCCATAGCGCGTCAATAACTGCTGTGCGATCGCATGACTCCACTCGGTTGGGGAGCGGTCCGTAGCAAACGCCGCAGCATTCAGCGCCCAGCGTCCCTGTGCTGTCGGCGGAGTGGTGCGCCGCGAACGAAAGACCGCCTGCTGATTCACTCTCCGTGCCGGTTTGCGCGAACTGCTGGGAGGCCGCTCACAATAAGCCCGCAACGCCGCCATGCCATCGTTGGTTAACAAGCCTTTCCACACCAGACTCCAAAGCGCGTTCAGCGTCTCTCCCGGATACCCGCCGCCAACCCCATCATGCAAATCCTGAAAGAACGACGCCCCATGCAGCTTCAGGTACTCAAGAATCTCCGTCTCCTTGCTCACATCCGCCACGGAAACAGGGATGAAGTTCCCCTCGTCCTCCCGAAGAATTCTCTCTGCCGGCTGCGATGGAGCAATCGGCCAAAGAGCAGATACCTTCTCCGCGAGGTAGAGCCCGATCCTCCCATCCCGCTCGCCAATCGGATCGCGCCCCACCCACACTACCTCCCCCGCCGCAATCAAGGTGTCCAGATCGGTCCGCTTATAGCCCATGAGGCGAGCCGGCAGAATCTCCGTCTCCAGAATCGATGCCGGCAGTGGAGCCCCTTGCAGATTCTCAATCACATCCAGCAATGCATCCAGTCCCCGCCGCGGCTGCACTACGCCCTGCCAACGCGTAAACAGCCTCGCCAGCGTTCGCTGTTCAACCGGCTCGACCTCCTTCCGGAGCCGCGCCAGCGACCTCCTCCGAATCGCCCGCAGTACCTCGTTGTCGCACCACTCGCGGTGAATCCCGCCCGGTCGAAAACCACCCTCCACCACCCTGCCACTCTGCACGAGGCTTTGTAGCACAGATTCCACGCTCTCCCCAGGCAGATCGAATCGCATCGCCGCTTCCTGCGTCGTGAACGGTCCATGGGTTCGTGCGAATCTCCGGATCAGATCCGTAAGCGCATGCGGAGCCTCCTGCAAGAAAGCCGATGGCAGTCCCGGCGGCAGCGGGACGCCGAGCGCATCCCGGTAGCGAGCCGCATCCTCCACCGCAATCAACCGCTTCTCCCCGGCAACCTGAATCTCCAGCACCCTTCGCGCGCGCATCAGGTTCCCAACTTTATCCGCAACCTCTTCGCTGACACATCGCGCCCGCAGCTCCGTCCGCGTCAGATCGCCCAACCGCAGCAAAAGATCATGCACCCCATCCATATTCCGCGCACGATACGTCTCAGCCACGCATTGCAGCTGCTCCTCTGTCTCTTCAATCGCGTTGATGTCCAACAGCTCGCGAAGGTCCGCATCCCCCATCAGCTCCCGCAGCTGATCCTGATCGATCGACAACGCCTGTGCGCGGCGCTCCGCCAGCGGAGCATCGCCATCGTAGATGTAATTTGCCACATAGCTGAACAACAGCGCCGAAGCAAAGGGCGAAGGCGTCCTTGAGTCGACCGTATGCACCCGCAGGGAACGATTCCCGATACTCCGCAGCGTCTCCATCAGGGCCGGCATATCGAACACATCACGCAGGCACTCCCGGTAAGCCTCCAACACGATGGGAAACGAAGCATACCGGCTTGCCACACTCAGCAGATCGTACGCCCGCTTTCTCTGCTGCCACAGCGGGGTTCGACCATCCGCTCTTCTTCGCGGCAGCAGCAACGCCCGCGCGGCGCTCTCGCGAAACTTCGCCGCAAATAACGCAGTCGATCCCAACTGCCGCAGTACCAACTCGGCTGCCTCCTCCGGCTCCAGAACTATCGGATCGATCGCAGGGGCCTCTTCGGTCTCCGGAAAACGCAGGACAAAGCCATCCTCCGACCACATCGTCTCCACTTCCTGTCCATTCACCGCGCGCAGCTTCGCCGTAGCCGCCATGGCCCACGGGGCATGAACCCTGCTTCCAAACGGTGTCAAAACACAAACACGCCAGTCCCCTAACTCATCTCTCACTCGTTCGATCACCAAATTCCGGTCGTCCGGAACGACAACGGTAGCCAGCTCCTGATCGGCCAGATAGCGCAGCACATTCTCCGCCGCTCCCGGGTCGAGATCATGCTCGGTTGTCAGCCGCGTTACGGCTACTGTGCGCGGCGCCTCGCGCAACTCCCGCACCAGAGCGCCAATCCTCCGCCCAAACTCGAGCGGCCGCCCAGCCTGATCCCCATGCCAGAACGGCATCTTCCCCGCCTCACCCGGAGCAGGCGTGACCAGCACACGATCATGTGTAATCTCATCGATTCGCCAGGCAGAAGCACCCAGAATAAAAGTGTCTCCCGTTCTGCTCTCGAACACCATCTCTTCATCCAACTCGCCCACCCGCACCGGCTTGCTTCTCTCCCCCGCAAGAAAAACCCCATACGTCCCGCGGTCAGGAATCGTCCCGCCATTCAAAATCGCAATCCGCTTGACTCCCGCGCGCGGCGTAATCCAGTTGCGCGTCCGGTCCCATGTGATTCGAGGACGAAGCTCGGCAAACTCATCCGACGGATAGCGGCCCGCCAGCATGTCCAGCACGCCATCGAACACGCTTTGACTCAACCCCGCAAACGGCGCCGCCCCCCGCACCAGTGCGAACAATGCGGCGTAGCTGATGCCTGGGCTCTCTTCTTCGTCCGTCCTGCGTTTTGCCCGACGCTCCGCATCGGCGACGCTTAGCGGTGGATGCGCAATCACCGCCACCATCTGCTGCGCCAGCACGTCGAGCGGGTTGCGGAGAAACCGCGTCGACTCCACATGCCCCTCATGCATCGCCCGCGTCACCGCCGCGCAGGCAATCAAATCCGCGCGATACTTCGGAAAAATAATCCCATGCGAAGGCGCGCCCACCTGATGCCCGGCCCGCCCGATCCGCTGCATCCCGCTCGCCACCGACGGCGGAGCTTCAATCTGAATCACCAGATCGATCGCCCCCATATCGATTCCCAGCTCAAGCGACGACGTCGCGACCAGCGCCTTGATCCTCCCCGCCTTCAGCAGCTCCTCAATCTCCGTACGCTGCGCCGCCGCCAGCGAACCGTGATGCGCTCGCGCAATCTGCTCTCCAGCCAACTCGTTCAGCGCGCCTGCCAGCCGCTCTGCCACACGCCGCGCATTCACAAAGATCAGGGTCGACGTTCGCCCTTGAATGATCTCCAACAACCGCGGATAAATCGATTGCCAGATCGAAGTTCTCTTCGGCCCTTGCGAAGCCGACCCGCTTGGCTGCTCCTCGATCTCACCAAGCCGCGCCATGTCCTCTACCGGAACCTCTACCTTCAGCTCCAGCAGCTTCCTCGCCCCCGCATTCACAACCGTAACTGGCCGGTACAACGGAGCATTCGCTCCCACATCCGGCTTCACCCCGTCATCGCTGGCGGTGCTCATCAATACGCTGGCAATCTCGCCCCCTCGCTCGTGCGCCTGGGGCGATTCCATAAACAACGAAGTTACAGTTCCATTGGCCGGGATCTCAGCGCCGCCCAAAAACCGCGCCACCTCCTCGAGCGGCCTCTGTGTCGCCGACAACCCGATCCGCTGCAGCCGTGTGCCGGTCAACGCCTCCAGCCGCTCCAGCGACAGCGCCATGTGCGCCCCGCGTTTACTGGGCACCAGCGCATGAATCTCATCGACGATCACTGTCTCGACCGACCGCAACCCCTCCCCGGCTTCCGACGTGAGCAGGAGATACAAACTCTCCGGCGTCGTAATCAGAATGTCCCCGGGGTGCTTGCGAAACCGCGCCCGCTCCTTCGGCGACGTATCTCCTGTCCGCACGCTGATCTCCGGCATCCGTACATCCACGCCCTCGCGCTTCGCCATGTTGGCAATGCCCACCAGGGGCGATCGCAGATTGCGCTCAACGTCCGCGGCCAGCGCCTTTAGCGGCGAAAGATAAACCACCCTGCATCCACGCTCGGCCTCCGGCACCGTTCTCATCATCAGCTTGTCTAGACACCACAAAAACGCGGTCAGTGTTTTACCCGTGCCCGTCGGCGCCAGGATCAGCGTCGACTCCCCACGCGCGATCGCCGGCCAGCCCTCCACCTGCGGAGCCGTCGGCGCGTCGAACACAGCACGAAACCACTTCGCCGTAATCGGATGAAACAGCGCCAGGGCCGCTTCGGTAGCAGCCGCAGAATCTTCGAGCGTCGCCCCTCTGGCCTTCGTCGCGACTACTTTTTTCTTCGAACTGGATGAATCTCGCGGCATCGCCCTTTTTATGTGTTCCAGGCAGCATATCTGCCATACACACTATAGGATGCACGATGATCTCCGGATGTCCAGTCAGTCGCGAAGATCAGTAAAGCCTTAAGCCCCGTTCACGGGTCGATAAAAATAGCATTTTGCCGCGAACTCCACGTCGAAAAGATTTGTAGAATCCTCGGCCTGCTCCGCGTTGCCCAGCACCAGATACCCACCTGGCGTGATCTTGTGATGGACCTCCTTGAAAAGGGCCCTGCGATCGTGTTGGGAAAAATACAACAGGACATTTCTCAACATCACTAGGTCGAACACCGGCAGCTGCGGCATGGGCGCGCAAAGGTTCGCATAGCGAAACTCACACATGGAGCGAACCCGCGGAATGACCTCCCACTCTTCTCCCTCACGCACCATATACTTCAGCAGCATCCGCGCCGGCAGTCCGCGATTCACTTCAAGCCGGCGATATCGCCCTCTTTGCGCATAGTCCACCACATGCCGCGAGATGTCCGTCCCAATAATTTTTACGTCCCACTGCGCAAGATCAGGGAAATATTCGGCGATCGACATCGCCAGGCTGTAGGCCTCCTGTCCCGTCGAGCTCGCTGCACTCCATATCCGCAACTGCTGTCTATGCATTCGCTGCTCAATCAACTGGGGAAGCACAACCTCCCGCAGCATTTCGAACGTAGTGATATCGCGAAAGAAGCTGGTCTCGTTCACGGTCATGGCTTCGGCAACCGCACGATGCAGATGAGCCGGCCTGCCAGCTTTCAATATGCTGACGAAGTCTTCAAGGTTGGCCGCTCCGGATAGACGCGCGATCGGCGTCAGCCTTGTATCGAACAAAGCATTGCGGGACGGATCGATACGGTTCGCGGACTGCTCCAGCACGAGGCCCCGAAGATAGGCGTAGTCAGAGTCAGAGCAGGCCATGGGTCATCTCCCGCCGCGGAGCCATCGCGGACGCAGCACTAGCCACAGCTTCGGATCGTGCAGGCCGCCCTTCGCTCACTCTTTGTTTCAACGCACTCGCGATTCCCCACAACGGCAACGTCGCACTGGCAATGCCAGCCTCGCTTACCCTGCCGGGCATTCCCCACACCGCGGAACTCGCTTCATCCTGAGCCAGCACAACGCCGCCGCTCCTATGCACCGCATGCGCGCCGTTCAGGCCGTCTGCCCCCATTCCCGTCATCACCAGCGCCAACGTTCCCGCGCCATACATCCGCGCTGCCGAGAAGAAAAGATAATCAACTGAAGGCCTACAGTGATTCAGCGGCTCTTGCTGATGGAGGCGGACTCTACTGCTGCACGCTGTGGAGCCCCCGGCCTCTTCACCCGTCATCACTCGGCGCGGAGCGATCTCCATATGCGCGTCTCCAGGCGCCAGCCACACCGTCCCCGGGCGAATTGTCGCATTGTCATACGCCTGTTCCACGCGCAACGCACAGCACTTGTCCAGCCGCTCAGCCAGCGCGCCGGTAAATAACTTCGGCATGTGTTGGACGATCAGCACCGGCACAGGAAAATCCTTCGGCAGCATTGGCAACAGTTGTTCCAATGCAGACGGCCCACCAGTGGACAACCCGATCACGACAACCTCAATCGGAGAAAATGCCCTCAACGGAGTCTCCCCCGTTCTTGCATTTTGAGAATTGTCGGACGAAACACCTCTGCCCGTCTTCTTTTCTTCTCCTCTCGCGTTCTTCGCCAACGCGGCGATCCGAGGCAGCAGTTGCTGCGATAGCGACTGCAGAGCCGCGTCAAAATCACGCTGTCCCGCCGGCTTCGTCACATAGTCCGAAGCGCCGCACGCCAACGCCTCCAGGGTCGACCTCGCGCCATGCTCGGTATACGCGCTGCACATGATCACCGGTAGTTCAGAGTTCTCAAGGCGCAGCCGATCCAGCACCTCGAGCCCATTCAACCTGGGCATCTCAAGGTCCAGCACCAGGACATCGGGGCGCAGCTGTTTCACCTGATCCAGGCACTCCACACCGTCGCGCGCGATCCCGCACAACTCCATTGGCGGCAACTCGCTCGACCGGCTCTCCTTCTGCAGCAGAAACAGCTTCCACAAAATGCTCCGCATCACCGCGGAGTCATCCGCTGCAAGAATGCGAAGCGGCCGTTTCTCTGAAGCACTCATGTCCGATTTCCTTTGCATTCCCGTCAGGCCGCAATCACGCCGAGCAGAAGCATCTTTTCCCGCAGGCTCTCCGGGGTAAATGGCTTCATCAGAAACTCATCCGCCCCATTGTCCAGTGCCGTAGAGATGAACGAGTGATCGGCTTCGGTCGTCACCATCATCACCTTCATCTGCGGGCCAAGCCTGGCCTTGCGCAGCGCCTTGACGCACTCGAGTCCATTCATCACCGGCATATTCACATCCAGCAGCATCAGGTCAAAGGTCTCTTCGGACGCCAGCACCGTCAGCGCATCGCTTCCGTCCACGGCCTCTTCGCACACAATATCCATCGTGCTCAACAGGTGCCGCAGATACTCGCGGATAAAACTTGAATCATCGACGATCAGCGCTCGCATCCGTACCTCCATTCGAACTCTTCCGAAACAAACCGGCCTCGGATAGTCTCGACGGGCACAGCTTCTGCGGGTCGAGCCGCACCATCAGGCCGCCTTCCATCTTGTAAGCTCCGTCAAACAACCACTTCCCGCGGGCCTCCAGCGTGCACGGATTGTCTTCCAGCGTTCGCCGGCTTACTGTGACTACGCCTCCCACCGCGTCCACGACAAGGCCGAAGCGCTCTGCAGCCTCATCGTCTTCCATCACCAGAACACAGCTGCGTCCCGAGTGCGGCTCCATTCCGAGCAACGCACGCAGATTCACCGTCGTCAGCACCTCACCGCGATAGGGCACCACCCCCGCGATAAACGTCGGCGACATCGGCACACGCTGCAGGTCGCGCTCTCCCAGCACCTCGCGAATCTTTCTGGTGTCGATACCAAAGGTCTCGCTTGCCGCAAAGAGCGAGCAGAGAGACACCGCATCATTCTCTTCCTGGATCTCATCGACCTCATCCCGACCGGCAATTCTCACGCGACCTCCTGCCACGCTGTGGCAACCCTCGTCCCAAACCTGCGTTGAACCACCGTCAGCTTCTCCTTTACCAGAGCAAGTTCCATCCCCGTTCCGTCACTTACCGCGTCCTGCTCAAGCGGCGTTCCCGTAGAAACATCCAGCACCTGCCGCACAACCATCCCCAACCTCTGTTCGCCACCCCGGCTCGCATCGCCGCAGATCAACACCGTCGCCAGCACCTCTTCTCCTCGCTGGCGTATCGCCTCCAGATCGGGCAGCACGTTGCCCTGATCCTTCAGCGGAAGCAATTCGCCGCGATACTGCAAAAGCGGCCGCCCACCCGCATACTCAATCCGATCCAGCGAGACGGTTTCAATCCGTTCCACCATATCCAGCGGCAATGCCGTCCGCTCCCGTGCGCGATCCTCAAAGATCAGGAAGGACTCGCCGACAGTCTCGTGAACAGCCGCCTCGCCTGCGCCCATCCCTACCATTTCCTCTTCGATCGGCTTCACCCCGGCGCGTGCCGCCGTAGCTCCAACATCGAGGATCAAGGCCAGCGTTCCGTTGCCCAGCACCGTCGCTCCGGAAAACATTCCGATCTCGCGCAACACAGGTGACAGCGGCTTCACCACAATCTCCTCCGGCGACATCAGGTCGTCCACCACCAGGCCATAGCGGCACCCATCCGCCTCGAGCACCGCCAGATAATGCCCCTGCGATGTCTCGGGCCGATCGGCGTCCAGGCCGAGCAGCCGGTCCAGCCAGACCATAGGCAACAAACGTTCCCGCAGCCGGTAGAGCTCCGCCGACCCGATTCGTTGCACTACGCGCGCAAACTCCCGCTGCGGTATGTCCACCAACTCCACCAGTGCGCTCTGCGGCAGCGCGAAGCTTTGCCCACCGCTGCGCACGACCAGCGAAGGAACGATGGCCAACGTAAGCGGAACCCGCAGCCGCAACGTCGTGCCTTCGCCCCTGCGCGACTCGACCTCGACGCTGCCGCCGACCTTCTCCACGTTGGCCCGCACCACATCCATGCCGACGCCGCGGCCTGAGACTGTGGTCACTGCCGCCGCCGTAGAAAATCCCGGCAGAAAAATCAGTTGCAGCGCCTCCCGCTCCGACATTCCCTCTGCCTGCTCCGGCGTCACCAGATTGCGTTCAACCGCCTTAGCCAGAACCCGCTCCATCGGAATTCCGGCGCCGTCGTCGGCAACCTCGATGACGACCGATCCGCTCTGATGAAACGCCTTCAGCCGTACGCAACCCTCGGCCGGCTTGCCCGCCAGCACGCGATCCGCAGCCGCTTCAATCCCATGGTCCACGGCGTTCCTCACCGCGTGGGTCAGCGGATCTTTGATCGCCTCGAGCAGACTTTTGTCCAGCCCGGTCTCCTGCCCGGTAAATTCCACCCGCACCTCGCGGCCACAGGTTCTCGCGAGGTCGCGCACCATCCTGGGAAACTTGCCAAACAAGTTCCCCACCGGCTGCATCCTCGCCTGCATCACGGTCTCGCGCAGATCGGCCGTCACGCTGTCCAGGCGCCGCGCCAACTCGGGAAAATTCGCCGCCGCCATATCGCTCTGCAGCATCTGGTTGCGTGTCAGCACCAACTCGCCCACCAGATTCATCATGCGGTTCAGTACATCCACATCGATCCGCAACGTCTTATCGTTCCCTGCTGCATTTCTGTCGCTGTTCGCTGCTGCAGCGCTCGGCCCCGGCGCTGTATCAGAGATCTTCGAGCCCTCAGCCGGCGACGGACGCGCAGCAGCTGCTTCGCCGGCATCGACGACAGCATGCAATAGCTCTGCGTCAATCACCGCCGGAGGCATCTCTCCATTTAACAGAGCAAGCTCGGCAATCAACTCGCCGTCTTCATCACCCGACCGCGTCCCCTCGCCGCCGGTCTCCTCGATCAGCACCAGAATGGCACGCAGGCCATCTAACAGACGCAACAAGCCGCTGATCAACTCCGACGTCACGGCAAGTCTGCCGTCGCGCAACGAACCCAGCAGATGCTCTCCCGCATGCGCCAGCTTCTCCAGGCGATCAAAGCCCAGAAATCCCGTCGTTCCTTTGATCGTGTGCACGGAGCGGAAGATCTCCCCGAGCAATCCAGTATCATCAGGCCTCGTCTCGAGCTCAGTGAGGCACCGCTCCATGCGGTCCAGCCCTTCCTGGCTCTCTGCGATAAATTCTTTAGTCAGGTCGTCCACATCTCCTATATCGGGCGCAGACCCTTAACCATTAGCGCAACACGACTTGCTATCATCCATCGCACCCGGTAGCCTCACTCACATCATGTCTTTGAACCGCGACGCGAACCAACACCCGAACCCTGATTCGCCCAGCAATCCCAACTCCCTCTCTCCCGCGCAGGCCGCAGATCTGCAGCAGCGCGCCATCGCCGTCGCCCACCACGCCTATGCGCCCTACAGTCACTTCCGCGTCGGTGCCGCTGTCCTGCTTTCGGACGATACTATCGTCACCGGCTGCAACGTCGAAAACGCCTCCTACCGACTCACCGTCTGCGCCGAACAGGCCGCTATCGCCACTGCCGTCAGCCTCCGCGGCCCCCAGATCCGCATCCGCGCCATCGCCGTCGCCAACCTCAACGACACCGCCAGCCAACCCTGCGGAGCCTGCCGCCAGACCATCCATGAGTTCAGCACGGCCGACACCATCGTCTTCTTCCCAGGCGAAAAAGGCGCCATCGCCCAGACCACCATCGACAAGCTCCTCCCCGCGGCCTTCCAACTGACAACTGAGAACTGACCACTGACAACTCGCATGTCCATCCATCCCATCGACGTCATCCTCCACAAACGCGACGGCCTCGCTCTCACCGACGCCGAGATCCGCGCCTTCATCCTCGCCATCGTCAAGCGCACCCCCACAAGGCAGCTCGTCACCGACGCCCAGATCGCCGCCTTCCTGATGGCCGTCTTTCTACGCGGCCTCGACGCGAGAGAACTCGCCACTCTCACCGAGGCCATGCGCTTCTCCGGAGAGGTCGCCTACACCGAAGCGCTCAACACCTTCGCCATCGACAAGCACTCCACCGGTGGAGTCGGCGACAAAACATCCCTGCTCATCGCCCCGATCCTCGCGGCCGCCGGTCTCGCTCATCCCACCTCCGACGGAGTCCCGGGAATCGTAGTCCCCATGATCAGCGGGCGGAGCCTAGGCCACACCGGTGGAACTTTAGACAAGCTCGAGACCATCCCGGGCTTCAATACCCAGCTCTCCTTCCCGGAGATGCGCGACGTTCTCAAACAATGCGGCGCCGCGCTAATCGGCCAGACCCCCACCATCGTCCCCGCCGATCGCATCCTCTATGCGCTAAGAGACCACACCGGCACTGTCGAGTCCCCCTTCCTCATCACCGCCAGCATCATGAGCAAGAAACTCGCCGAAGGCCTCAACGCCCTCGTCCTCGACGTCAAGGTCGGCTCCGGCGCCTTCATGCCCACGTACGAAAAATCCAAACTCCTCGCTGAACTGATGGTCGAAACCGGCGAAGCTTCCGGTACACGCACCGCCGCGTTACTCACCACCATGGACGAGCCTCTCGGCCGTTTCTCCGGCAATTGGGTCGAGGTATGGGAGTGCATCGACATCATGCGCGGCACACGTCACCCCATGTCCGCCGACCTCATCGGCCTCTCCAACATTCTCTCCGGCTGGATGCTCCACCTCGCCGGCCGAGCCGCCACACCCGAAGAAGGAGCAAAGCTCTCCGACGAGATCCTCCGCAGCGGAGCCGCCTACGATGCGTGGCTAAAAATCGTCGAGGCCCAAAACGGTGACACTACGGTCTTCGAAGACCCCGCCGCTCACCACAAACCCACCGCCACACGCACCCTCACCTCCCCAACCTCCGGCTATCTCTCTGCCATGGACTGCAAACAAGTAGGCTGGGCCGTCCAACGCCTCGGAGCAGGCCGCGCCAAACCCGGCGACCCTGTCTCCGCCCACGCCGGCATCGAGATGCACGCCAAGCTCGGCGACAAACTCGAAGCCAACCAGCCGCTGGTGACCCTCTTCAGCGAAGACCCGGAGCTCCTCAACGAACCCGAGGCCATGCTCCGCGAGACCCTCCAAATCGCGCCGGCCCCACCCAAGCTCCAACCCCTCATCCGCGAAGTCATTACAAAGGTCCATCTCCCACGCTAGCCCGTCGGCCCGCCAAAACAGAAAGACCCGGAGACAATAGTCCCCGGGTCCTGGTCATCTTTACGCGGAACAACTAGTTGAGCGCAATCATGACCTCGTCATTGACGCGAACGCCTGCTTGCTGGGTCTCTCCTCTGGCCCTCTTCTCCTGTTTCGAAGTGGCGAGTTGGACATTGATGGCTGATTCCTGTGAACGAATCTCACTCAGGAAGTACTGGTTGCCATACTTGTGGAATACCAGCTGGTTGGCTTTTCGTTTTTGGTCTCCGCTGGGTTCCGCCATGACCAGGATATGGACGTGCTGGGACCGGTCGCTGATCTTAAGGATTCGAGGGCTCGTGACATCGGAACCCAAGGTGTAATTTCCAGCAGGCAGCTCGCTGCCGTTGACGGTGAAGTTGAAAGGAATGGTTGCCTGGACTGCATAGTCCTGCGCTATGGCTTTTCCGGCGGTGATGAAACTTGCTGCGATAAAGAGCGCGATGGCTGTGAGGTGTTTCATGACGATCTCCTTTTTGAGGTACTTGTTCGGGCCCTTTGCGGCTCCGGGATATTTACTCTCAGGAGCTTGTTGTTACGCCCGGATATATTGCATGCCCATGGCCAAACACCTCTGAACGCCGGCCCCGCGATCGCATAGGCGCATTTGCAATGAGATACAGCCTCCACATCGATTCGCGACGCTAAAACCCACTGCCACGTTCGTCACTGGCGGTATCCGAACAGATACCGCGAGTATCCGTTCGGTTCCCCCGACGCCCCAATCTCCGCTTATCCTCCACTTCAGCTACACTTTGACGCATCGGAGGCATGATGAAGCCCCGGCTCCTCGCCATCGCAGGATCGCTGACCAATACCGTGCGGCAGCTGGTTGACGGTCAGATATCCATTGGCCGTGACGAAACGAATCAACTGTGCCTGCTCGATGCCGCGGTCTCCCGCAGACATTGCGCGATCGAACAAGTGGACGGGCGATATGAAATCGTCGATCTGGACAGTCACAACGGTACCTTTGTGAATGGAGTTCCCATCGGACGCAAAGTCGTTGACCATGGCGATAGGATCAGCATCGGCACCTCCGAGTTCGTCTTTCTAACCCACGAAGGCGAAGCATCTTCCAATGCCAGGATTCGCCTGAGCGACGCTTCTTCCAAGTCCACGCTGACGACCCTCCGCATGGAGCCGCAAGCCGTGCATCCGACATTTGGGGCCGAGGTCGGACGCATGGCCCGCGACCTCGCCGCCCTGTTCAGAATCAGTAGCGTCATCACCTCCATCCGCGACGCTGAACTCCTGCAACGCGAACTTCTGCGGCTGATCTTTGAAGTGGTTCCTGCGGAGGACGGCGCTGTCGTTCTCCAGAGTGATCTCGATGAAGAAACAAATTCGATCTGTACCTGGAGCCGCCAGCCCGACGCGACGGGAAATATCGAGGTTCAACGGGACCTCGTTCACCGCGCAATATGGGAGCGGTCCGCCGTCTTTTCCAACGCCGCTTCCAACTCGAACGAAACAGAAAATGTCCTCTGTCTGCCGCTCGTGGCCGTCGAAAGAACCATCGGCGTGATCTATCTCACGTCACACCACCCTGCTGCGTCATTTCGCGAAGACCACATTCACTTCCTCGACTCTGTCTCCAGAATCGCAGCGGTCGCTCTCGAAAACATACTCGCTCTCGATGCTCTGCGCTCCGAAAACCAACGCTTGAAACGCGAACTCAACCCTGTCAGCAGCCTCGTCGGCGAAAGCCGGCAGGTCCGACAGCTGGAGGAATTCATCTCCCGCGTCGCGCAGAGCGATTCCACCGTGCTGATCCGCGGAGAGAGCGGCACCGGCAAAGAAGTTGTCGCCCGCTCGATCCATCAAGGCAGTCCTCGCAACGAACGACCCTTCGTCGCCATCAACTGCGCCGCAATCCCGGAGACGCTGCTCGAAAGCGAACTCTTCGGACACGAGAAGGGCGCATACACCGGCGCCATCGGGATGAGAAAGGGAAAGCTCGAGGCAGCCGATGACGGAACGCTGTTTCTCGATGAGATCGGCGAACTAGCTCCGCCCATGCAAGCCAAACTGTTGCGAGTTCTGCAGCAGAAAGAGTTCGAACGGGTTGGAGGCACTCACCCCGTCACCTTCAAGGCTCGCGTCTTGGCTGCTACGAATAAGAATCTCGAACAGGCCATCAAATCCGGCGAGTTTCGCCAGGACCTGTACTACAGGCTCAACGTCGTCTCCGTCACCGTGCCTCCTCTGCGCGACCACCGCGAAGATATCTCTCTGCTCGCGCTGTATTTCGCTGCGAAATATGCCCAAAAGGCCAAACGTCCGTTCAAAGGCATCTCGCAGGAAGCCCGCACCTTGCTGATGAACTATAGCTGGCCCGGAAATGTCCGCGAACTCGAAAACGCTATCGAGCACGCCATCGTGCTCGGCCTCACCGAGGAGATTCTTCCCGAAGATCTCCCCGAAGGAATACTGGAGGAGCAATCCGCAGGGCTTGCCGGAGCACGCTACCACGAGACGCTCAATCAATCCAAGAAAGAGCTCATCCTGAATGCACTGCGAGAGTCAAAGGGAAGCTATCCCGACGCCGCGCGGATACTCGGCGTTCATCCCAAGTATCTCCACCGTTTAGCAAAAAATCTCAATCTGAAATCCGAACCAGTTTGATCGGACCCGCGGCGCAATCTTCCCGTCGGTTTAGCGTCGCAGCGGAATGAGCTTACGCAACGCTGCATCTCGCACATAGATTCCAACCCACACCAGCGCGCCAAGGATCACCGGAAAGATTGTCTCGAACAGCGTAGAGCCAGCGCGCACATGGGTCGAAACCGCCCCGCCCATATACCCGGTCAGCAGAATCGCGCCGAGGACCGACGTCCTAGGCGTCACGTAGATTGCGGTGCAGATCAGAGCCAGCAAGCCGATCCCGACACTTGCACTCAACGGATATCCGAGCCGGGCGAACGCCTCAACAACCGGAGCGGGCTTCATCAGATGCCCAACTCCATCGAGTATGAAAAACAAAGCCATCAACCCGGTGAGGATTCTGCCTGTCCAAAGCATTGCCTTCGACTCTGGTGCGGATTGCGTATTAAGTGGCACTAATTCAGCCTCCAAGATCAGATATCTTTCTCAAGCACAACAAAGTTCAAATCGTCTCGCAGCGGCCTTCCATAACGTTCGTCACCGTAGGGAAAAGGTTGCGTCTCACCGGTCAACGTATACCCTCGCCGTTCATACCACGCAATCAGGCTGTCTCGCACATTCACTACCGTCATACGAATGCGACGACCACCATGCTCTTTCGCAAAGCCTTCTGCTGCGACCAACAGAGCGCGGCCAAGTTGCCGGTTCTGCAGTTCGGGCCGGATGGTCAGAAGCCCGAGATTCCAAACGTCATCCTTCCTCTTATCCAGCCAGACAGTTCCCAATAGCGGCCCATCAGGTTCGTCGCGATACACCAGCAGCTGCGCTTCGGGCTTTGCGGCCAGATCTTCTCTCAAAAGAGATTCATTCAGGCGTTGTCCCTCAATGATTCCAGTCTCAATATTCCAGCTCGCCGTAGAACCGGAGCCTCGATAGGCCAGATTCGCAAGGTCTACGATCCCAGCATAATCAGCTTCAACTGCAGGATGGAGAAACATTCGTAGCAGTGTACGACGCCGTCGAACGCGCCGACAACCTCCCATACTCTGTGCGTGAAAGCGCCGTAGTCCGCCAGCTTCCCCTACCCACCCGCCACCGCACCCACGATCAGCAACGGCTCCTTCCCATTCGCAACCACCTCCGGCAGCAACGCATCCGGCGATTCATGCGACAGATCCTCCTCGCACGCAAAGAACCGCAGAAACGCCCTACGCTTGAGCGTTCCATGCTCCCGAATCGTCCCCTCCAGCGTCGGATACTTTGCCTCCAGCGCATCCAGCACCGACTTGAGCGTCACTGGCCCCGCCACATCGAGCGCCACCTCACCCTTGACGCCTGCCAGTGTTCGCAGATGCGCCGGCAGCTCAACCCGGATCATGCTAACGTCTGGACCTCAACCGACAGAACCGCCGGCAGATCCCGCACAATCGGCGTCCAGCTGTCGCCCGCGTCCGAAGACCCATACACCTGCCCTCCCGTCGTACCGAAGTAAACCCCGCACGCATCCAGCGAATCGACCGACATCGCATCCCGCAGCACATTCACATAGCAATCCTTCTGCGGCAGCCCCTTCGTCAGCGCCTGCCACTCGTTGCCTCCGCTCTTGCTGCGATACACCCGCAACTGTCC
>Ga0210406_10003326_pt1 | contig 17733 bp, 11 predicted proteins | sample IncBWC30MmetaG_FD_155454 | JGI IMG/M metagenome (GOLD analysis project Ga0210406, IMG submission 155454) | Forest soil microbial communities from Barre Woods Harvard Forest LTER site, Petersham, Massachusetts, United States - Inc-BW-C-30-M | ecosystem: Environmental > Terrestrial > Soil >... | reverse complement strand
GGTGCGAAACTCACGGTAAACGCCGCCGAATTGCCAGGAAGCACAGTAAGCGGAAGGTTGAGACCTTTCAAAGCAAAGCCACTTCCGGAGACCGTGGCCTGCGAAACACTCAGGCTGGCGCTTCCAGGATTGCTTACCGTCATGGCCTGAGTATTGGTGGTGCCCGTGGGCACATTGCCAAAATTCACATTGCCAGGCACCACCGAAATTTGCGCCGAAGAAGCTGTCACTCCATCGGCACTTAGCGCGATCGTATTCGGTGAATTAGGCGAATTGCTCACCAAGGAAAGCGCACCATTCACGCCGCCGGCCTTTGTGGGCGCGAAACTTACAGTAAACGCCGCCGAACTGCCAGGAAGCACAGTCAGCGGGAGGTTGAGACCTTTCAAAGCAAAGCCACTTCCGGAGAGCAAGGCCTGCGAAATACTCAGGCTGGCGCTTCCGGGATTGCTTACCGTCATGGCCTGAGTATTGGTGGTGCCCATGGGCACATTGCCAAAACTCACATTGCCAGGTACCACCGAAATTTGCGCCGAAGAAGCTGTCACTCCATCGGCACTTAGCGCGATCGTATTCGGTGAATTAGGCGAATTGCTCACCAAGGAAAGCGCACCATTCACGCTGCCGGCCTTTGTTGGTGCGAAACTCACGGTAAACGCCGCCGAATTGCCAGGAAGCACAGTAAGCGGAAGGTTGAGACCTTTCAAAGCAAAGCCACTTCCGGAGACCGTGGCCTGCGAAACACTCAGGCTGGCGCTTCCAGGATTGCTTACCGTCATGGCCTGAGTATTGGTGGTGCCCGTGGGCACATTGCCAAAATTCACATTGCCAGGTACCACCGAAATTTGCGCCGAAGAAGCTGTCACTCCATCGGCACTTAGCGCGATCGTATTCGGTGAATTAGGTGAATTGCTCACCAAGGAAAGGGCACCATTCACGCTGCCGGCCTTTGTGGGCGCGAAACTTACAGTAAACGCTGCCGAATTGCCAGGAAGCACAGTCAGCGGGAGGTTGAGACCGCCCAGGCCGAATCCGCTTCCGGTGACCGTGGCTTGCGAAACGGTCAAATTGGAATTGCCGGCGTTACTCACCGAAATATCTTTAGAGCTTTTGCTTCCCACACTTACGTTTCCAAAGGCGACTTGGGCGGGAATCGAGGACATCTGTGCGGGCGATTGTGGGGAGAGTTGTGGCTTCGGACTCGAGGAAGCACACGCACTGATCCAGGCCGTCGCAGCACAGATAGCGAGAGAGAGCACGTTGCTTAAGAGAGTATTCCCTGTGCTGCCGGTGAGTCCACGGGGTTTTGCGTAGTTACTATTCTCGGTCTTTCGCACAAAACCTGCTAACAATGTTAGGACTGCACAGAGTGTAAGGCCCTTGGGAGAGATGTAAAGCTGGACCTTGGTACGGTTAAGGGCCATGTACCGATGCCGGCCTCGAGTACAGTACAGTACGGCCAGTCCTTAGATTCCCGGGGTTGGCCCGTTTTCTCTAGCGACAAAGCAGACTCGACGATAGTGAGGACGACAACGCTTCTGTCGAGATCTTCGCTCCTGTGAAAGTAAGGAATGCACAGTCAACCCGATAAGGCCACAAATCCCCGGCCCCGAGTTGTTCATGTTGTGACTTCGGATCTTGCGGTCGCCCTGATGCGAGGACAGTTGCAATTTCTTCAGCAACAAGGTTTTGATGTCACTCTAATTTCTTCTCCGGGAAAGTGGCTTGACACCGTGGGCCAAACAGAGCATGTGCGAATCATCGGCGTGCCTATGGAACGAGAGATTGCGCCCCTGAAAGATTTTGTATCACTCTGCCGTTTGTGGTGGATCATGCGAACCCTTCACCCGGACATCTCCAATGTTGGCACGCCTAAAGCCGGATTACTGGCGGGCTGCGCCGCTTGGTTCGCTGGGGTGCCGTACCGGTTCTACACGCTACGCGGTCTGCGGTTCGAAACCGCAAGCGGACCGAGTCGGCGACTTTTAGTATTTGCCGAGCGCATGGCTTGTCGTCTTGCTCACCGAGTTATATGTGTCAGCGAGAGTCTCCGTGACAGGGCCATCGCTTCCGGACTCACAACTCGGCAACGAACGGTGGTATTCGGATCTGGAAGCAGTAACGGGGTGGATGCTTCGCGCTACGTGCCTACGCCAGACGTGCTGCGACGAGCCGCCGAATTGCGATGCAAATTGAGCATTCCCGCTTCGGCACCGATTGTCGGGTTTGTTGGGCGTTTGACTAACGACAAAGGCGTTCCTGAGCTGGTGGAGGGTTTTTCTCGCCTGGACCGGAAATTTCCTGATCTACGGCTTCTGCTGCTCGGCCCATTCGAGGGGAAAGATACTCTTAGTTTGAAGATGAGAAAACGCTTAGAAACGCATCCGCGCATAATTCTCACTGGAAGGGTCGCTGATACCGCTGCTTATTATGCGCTGATGGATGTCTTGGTTCTGCCAAGTCACCGTGAGGGCTTTCCGAATGTTGTTTTGGAGGCTTATGCCGCAGGGAAACCAGTGGTGGCCGCCCGAGCGACCGGCATTGTAGATGCCGTTATGGACGGAGAAACCGGCCTGCTTTTTGCCGTCGGTGATGTAGCAGCTCTCGTTGGTTGCCTGCAACGGCTCCTCGGCAACAAAGTCATGGCCAGTAAGCTTGCAGCCGCTGGGCAGGAGTTGGTCAAACGTGAGTTCCGCCAAGACATGGTCTGGAACGCTTTGAATGAAGAGTATAGGCGGCTCCTAAAAACGCGAGCTCCATTGCAGCCCGTGCTTTCTGTGAGCGAACAACGTTCGGATTTTGCAAAAACCAATGACTAACGATCTACAAAGGATGCTGAAGAGAATCCTGGATGTCATCGCTGCGAGCACCGGTTTGGTTTTTCTTTGCCCCGTACTCGCACTGGTTGCCGCCTGCATCTGGCTGAGCATGGGCCGCCCCACGCTCTTTCGGCAGACGCGGGCCGGTTACAGAGGAAAAGCGTTCAGGGTATTTAAGTTCAGAACGATGAGGGACGCTTACGATTTAGAGGGACGGCCCTTATCGGACAAAGCGCGGATCACGTGGCTCGGCCGCCTCCTGCGCAAGACCAGTACTGACGAGTTGCCGCAGCTGATCAACGTTTTGAGAGGGGAGATGAGCTTGGTCGGCCCGCGCCCGCTGCTGCTTGAATACCTGAAGCTCTACACTCCGCAGCAGGCTCGTCGTCATGAAGTTCAGCCCGGGATTACTGGCTTGGCTCAAATTAGAGGTCGCAACACGTTGAGCTGGGACCAGAGATTCGCTCTCGACGTTTGGTACGTCGATCACCAAGGCCTGCTTCTGGATCTGCGAATCTTGCTGCTGACGGCTGTCAGCTTGTTGCGACGTAACACGGTCAGCAAAGACGGCGATCTCGACGTGCCCGCGTTCACAGGAAGTGTGTCCGCGGACTCGACGCAACGTGGCGTAATTTCCGAGCCACAGTGCTTTTCGACAGACATCGGGTCATGCCAATCATGAATGTGCTACTCACCTGTGCTGGCCGGCGCAACTGCTTGGTGAAATTCTTCCAGGAGCTCCGGCACTGAGCGGATAAAGCCGATGTCTCGGCTCAAGAGATTCCCGCCAAGGCGAAGGAGTTTCGCCTAACGCTGATGGATACGGGAGCACCCAAGCGAAGTGAACGCGCGAGGAAATAAGACACGAAGAGCAACCCGCGTCTCGTTGAGGCCGACCTCGTTGAGGACAGGCTAGAACCAGACAAAATAGCCTACGCGAAGATCAAGGCGCTATCGCCAGAAAGGTATCCGGTTAGCACAATGAATCTTGTCACATCAAGACTCCAGGTTCTAGATGCCACTGACCCAGACGATTCGTCGCTCTGGGAGGAGCTTGTGGACCGGGCACCAATCCCGGACATTTACTACCGTCCTGGGTACGCCCTTGCCAACGAAATCGTGGACCACGGTAGAGCGATCGCACTGCTTCTAACCGACCGGCATATAGAAGTGCTTGTTCCCTTGCTGCTCCGCGCCCTTTCGGACCTGCCTTTCGCCGCTGGTCAGCCCGGCTTCGATGCTGTGACTCCCTATGGCTACGGGGGCTTACTACTCCTCTCTGAAAGAGGACAGCCATCTGATTCGGATGTAGCTGCCTTGCTCAGTGCCCTCCAACATTGGTGCAACGAGTCTTCCGTAGTTAGCTGCCACATTCGACTGCATCCTTTGCTCGAACAGACTCAGTGGTTGGACGCGACTCGGTTTCCGGATCACACGGCCTCGATTTGCTTCCGCGCTCTGACAACTGGAATTGACTTATCAAAATGGGACAGCGCTAACCAACGCATCGGCGAAATGAACCAAAACCGGCGATCAAGACTTAATCTTGCACGACGTCACCTGCGTGTACTGTGGGGCGGCTCTGGAATCTCGATGGCCGAGGCTCTCGGACTCTTCCGTCAGGTTTATGAACATCGAATGGGACAGCTGCACGCTAGCCCTTATTACTATTTCCCGGAAGAGTACTACACGGCGCTGAGCGAGCGAACCAACCTCGGCGTGGCATTAGCGTGGCTTGGCGAGGAGTTGGTCGGGGGACAGCTGTTCCTGGCTGATCGACAGTTTGCACACTACCACCTCGGTGGCGCCAATGAAAATGGCCTGAAATTCAACTGTTCCACATTGCTCATTAACGCGGGCGCAGAGTGGGCCCGGGAACATGGATGCAGACTGCTGCACCTTGGGGGCGGTGGCGACGGCGTCTTCGGATACAAGAGGAGTTACGGTGGGCCAATTTTCCGGTATCACACTCTAGATATGATCTCGGAGAAATCAGCTTACGCGAACCTGGTTGAGACACGCCTCCGTTGCAAAGACCTACCCCCACCTCGCCAAGACTTTTTTCCTGAGTATCGGGCATGAGGCAGGCCACCGCCTTCACGTGGCGATTGGCGCTCTGAGAAATACGGCTGTAAAGATCATGTGCAGAATGCGACCCCTTGTGGAGCGCGACCTTGCCGGCGTGCGGTGAGATGCACAGAAGAGTCCAATCACACTTCTTCACGGAAGCCCATTGGCTCTTCGACCTCGCATGATGTCTATCGGAATCGAATAACGCACGACTAGAGATTCGCTGTGACCTACAGATTAATCCCCGAACCGGCCGTGATGAGCGCACACCAGAGGCGTGTCGATAAGTATTTCAAGAGCGCAGCAAACGAGTGGGACGAAATCTATGAACTGGATACCGTGTACGCTCGCATTCATCAAGAGCGCGGACGGGTCGTTCTGTCGATGTCTGAAAACGTCGCGGTGCCGGTCGAGGCGCGAGTCCTGGAAATCGGATGTGGTGCGGGACTGGCCACGGTGGCACTGGCCGAGCGCGGATACGCAGTCGAAGCCGTCGATACGGTCCGCGACATGCTCCTGACAACCAAGGCCCGCGCCACGCGTGCGGCCGTCGCTCACCGCATCAAGGTGATCCAGGCAAGCGCGGATCATCTGCCCTACGCTGATAATCAGTTCGACCTAGTCCTGGCAATCGGCGTCCTGCCATGGCTGGCTTGCATTCGGAAAGCAATGATGGAGTTCATTAGGGTAATCAGGCCGGGTGGCTGTCTCATCGTCAACGTCGATAATATGTGGCGGCTGCACGAGTTGCTGGACCCCCGTCTGCATCCCGTGCACTCCTCTGTTCGGCACTACTTGCGCAAAGTCTTGGGGCTGCCGGCTAAGGTGCCTCCGACACAAAGATGCTCTCCACGGAAGTTCGATCGTTTAATTGACGAACTCCGATGCACCAAGATAGACGCGAAGATGCTGGGCTTTGGGCCGTTCTCGTTTTTCGGGCACCCTCTCTTATCCGAGTCTCTGAACGTCAAGATAAACGGGTTTCTTCAGAACTGCGCTGATCGGCGGCTCCCAATCATTCGATTCACTGCCGCGCAATACATCACCCTTCTGAGGAAAGGCAGCGGGGCGGGACAGTGAATCAAGTGACTTTGCGGACCGGCGCGTGGTACGGCGATCGGGCGGAAAAACTAGTGTTTCCCGACGACTGGGAGGTAAATGTTCTATGGCCGCGGACTCCGCAGCCACTTTCCGTTAGCGACATGGTCGCAGCGCTTGAGCACCCCACCAACCAGGCCCCCATCAGCAAGCTCGCTGTCGGGAAAAGCCGGCCCGTGCTGGTGGTGGACGATCTTAACCGGCCAACACCTGTCGCCGCCGTAATGCCAATCGTGCTCGAGCAGTTCAGGCAAGCTGGTGTCCCGCCGAGCAAGATCACCGTGGTGCTTGCGTCAGGGATGCACGCTCCTCCGGGCCGTGACGCAATCGTCAAGAAGCTAGGCTCTGAAGCGGCGGAGACCTGCCGGGTAGTCATTCACGATTACGACCGTGGGCTTGTAACCCTCGGCCAAACCAGGTTCGGTACGCCTGTCACGGTCAATGCAGAAGTAGCGCAAAGCGATTTTGTGATGGGCATAGGCGGGCTGTACCCGAACCACACCGCCGGATTCGGAGGTGGATCCAAGCTGGTGCTGGGCACACTCGGCTCGAGGTCGATCACTCATTTGCATGCCCATCATGAAGTTGGTTGGGGTGGCGCGCCAGACAGCGATCTGCGCAGAGACTTAGACGAGATTGCCAGGTTGGTGCAGATGAGAGCGATGATCACCTTGCAGGTGGATGCGGACCGCAAAATCGTCCGTATGCATTGTGGAGACCACTTTGTCTATTACAAAGAGGCGGTTGCCTTCTGCCGGACTGCGTACAGCGTCGAGGCCCCGGAAGGTGCTGAAGTGGTTGTAAGCAACACCTATCCAAATGACCTGTCCCTCACTTTTGCACGGATGAAGGGAATGGCTCCGTTATACGACTGGGCGCCCCCGGGAGCAACACGCATCGCTGTTGCCGCTTGCACCGAGGGCATGGGCCGGCACAATCTCTTTCCCCTTGCTAGCTTCCCCGACACGGTGTGGTTCCGAGCCGTTGCTCGACGTGCTTCAGTAATGAGTTTCGGTGACGTTGCGAAGAGGCTTGTCCGCAGGATTGCGAGGCCTGTGCGGCCTCGAACCGCGGCAGCCAGTCCAAGGCCGCCGATTTTGCTGTACTGCACCGGCGACAAATCGCTGCGCTGTTCACTGCCCAACATCAGGATCGCTTGCTCTTGGGAGTGCATCCTTCAGTCGATAGTACGCGAGCAAGGGAATAAGAAGCGTCTCAAGGTCTTCGTATACCCCTGCGCGCCGTTGCAGTTTTTGACTTAATCCGACCCGGAACAATCCGATTCTTATCAGATAGATAGCTCGTAGCAAATTGGCGCCACCTTTGTGGTGCGCTTGACACTCGCTGAGAGGAGAACACATGGCTAGCACAATAAGGACGTTCAAAGGTAAGTTGCACACGCAAGATTTTCTGCGATTGATCGGCGTCGCGGACCTGCCGCCGCGTACCAGCCCTTTTGACCCGGGCTACGACCCCGCTACACTGGAAAGCCATCTCGACCAGAGTGCCTCCCTGGTGTCGATCCTGAAGATTTCGATGGCATGTTGGCTCATCGCCGACGAGCAAGCGACGCGGAGGAAAATCACAGCTGCACGGAAGAGGGGTGTGCCCACGGTTACCGGTGGAGGCCCCTTCGAGATTGCAGTGGCACAAGATCAACTCGACGCGTACCTGGATCTCTGCGCTGACGTCGGCGTCACGCGCGTCGAATGCGGAGAAGGATTTACAACTCTCAATTGCAGTCCCGCACATGTCGTTCGCCTGGCCCATCAACGCGGCCTTGAAGTTCAATTTGAGCTCGGCAAAAAACACACTGGGGAATTCAGCGATAGCGTGGTGGACTCGCTGATTATGCAGGGCCGCGACTGGCTCGATGCGGGCGCCATACAACTGGTTGTGGAAGCCCGAGAGAGTGCACGCGGTGTTGGTTTGTTTGATGACAACGGGAATTTTAACGGAGCTTTCGCAGACAGGTTTGCCAAGAGCTTCGGCCTCGACACGGTGATGTTCGAAGCTCCCAACAAGGCAAGCCAATTTGCCTTGCTCGACCACTTTGGCCGCGAGGTGCACCTTTGCAATGTCCGATTGGAGGAACTCCTGCGGGTCGAGATCTACCGACGCGGGCTCCATTCGGATGCATTCGCGAAGCCTCATTTGCGGCCTAAGAGAACTCAGGGGACCACGATTGTGGAGGAAAACCATGCCTGCAAAAGTCCTAATTGACTATTTTCCTGCTCACGCGAGCTGCGAATCCACGCAAGCGGTGGTGGCCATCGATGTGATCCGTGCTACGACCACGGCCATCACCGCCGTCTCCCAGGGACGACGGTGTTTCCCGGTCACGTCAGTCCAAGCCGCACATGAACTCGCGGCCAAGCTCGAAAAGCCCCTGCTGATAGGAGAGCTTGGCGGGGAAAAACCTCCCTCCTTCGATATGAATAACAGCCCCGCAGCCTTGGCCGAGCGAACCGATACGCATCGGCCTGTCATTCTCCTTTCCTCTTCGGGTACGCAGCTTCTGGGCTCTCTTCGCATGCACCATCCTGTTTACATCGCCTGCTTTCGCAACTTTGCAGCCGTCGCCGGCGAACTGAAGAATACCTACCTCGATGTCACTCTGTTAGGAGCCGGCACGCAGGGAGAATTCCGGGAAGAAGATCAAATGTGCTGTGCCTGGATCGCGGATGAGCTTACGCGAAGCGGTTACCAGCTCGCGAACCGGAGTACTGCGGATATCGTTCTCAAGTGGCGCAATACTAAGCCCGATGCTTGTCTTGTTGGCAAGAGCGCACAGTTTCTGACGCGGACTCACCAGCTGCGAGATCTCCGGTTTATTCTGTCGAATGTCAACGACCTTAACCTCGTATGCACGTGCTCGGACGGTGAAATCTCAGCAGTGCGGCCGCACAGTCTGCCAGTACCTGTCTTATCCGCCTAAAGTGAACCAACCGCGATTTCGCGGGGTGGGCGGTTCCATGCAAACGGCGAAGGAGCCAGTGGGCGCCTCGGAGCTGCGAGCCCGTTCGATTTCGATTGATGAAGCGCGTTTGCTCTGCTGCATTTAAGGTCTGGAGCCGGCCCGAACCGAGCAGGCGGTGGTATGCAGCAACCCCAGAATCATGGTTGTCGTTCCTATGCTCCTGACTCGCTATCGTCTGGAAGGAGAGAGGTCGTAAGGTTCTGCACGCCCGACCGCCCAAGATGGACACCGACGCCGGACTCACGACTGAAAATCAGCGTTCTACGTTTCTGGGTCTCCGACCAATCAGGAGCAAGGAGTTGTCGCATGCACACGCCGTCGCTGGCAGCTGCGGCACGCCGCTACTCACGTTTCCTTCCCGGGCCCACGGGCCCCTGGGAATAACGCGCAGTCTTGGCCGCCTCGGCGTGCCCGTTTACAACGCCGATTTCGACGCATTTGCCCCTTCATTTTTCTCCGCGTACAGTCAAGGCAAGTTTCGCCTCCGCTGCAGCTACGATACCCCTCTAAAACTGGCCCAAGCCTTGCTAGCGTGTGCTCAGACCATCGGTCAACGCTGCATTCTGGCGCCAACCAACGACGATGCCACCCTGTTTGTCGCTGAGCATGCCGCTTCGCTGCGAGAATCCTTCATTTTTCCGGAGCGCTCCCCTGAACTCGTGCGCGCGCTTTGCAGCAAGAAATTGATGTACTTCCTTGCCCGAAAGCACCAAATCCCGACTCCGGAAACCTCTTTCCCACAGTGTCGGAGAGAGGTTATCGAGTTCATGGAACGGGCAACTTTTCCGATTATGCTTAAGGCTATCGACGGCTCGCGACTCTCCCAACGAACCGGAAGGAAGATGTTCATTGTCAGAACCAAGGGCGAACTGCTTGAAACTTACGATCGAGCTGAGGATCCCACTGCTCCCAATCTCATGCTTCAGGAATACATTCCGGGAGGCGACGACGTCGTCTGGATGTTCAACGGGTACTTCGATCGCGATTCTCAGTGTTTACTAGGCTTCACCGGCAAGAAGATCCGCCAGTGCCCTGTCCACACCGGCGCCACCAGCCTTGGGATTTGTCTAGAAAACCAAGCCGTTGACCAGCTCACCAGACGTTTCATGCGCGAAATCGGCTACAGAGGAATCCTCGACATTGGCTACCGTTTCGACGCGAGAGACGGTTTGTTCAAGGTCCTGGACATTAATCCGCGCATCGGAGCGACTTTCCGATTGTTCGTCGGCGAACACGAAATGGATGTTGCGCGAGCCCTGTATTACGATCTCACAGGTCGCTCGGTTCATCCTGACTCTGCTCGCGACGGTCGCAAGTGGGTCGCCGAAGACCTCGACTTAGTCTCGACGGTTTGTTATCTGCGCGAACGAAGCCTCACCTTAAAGCAATGGTGGTCGTCTTGGTCTGGAATTGAAGAATGCGCGTATCTTGCAGCCGATGACCTTCTTCCAATCCTCGCTCTGTGCCTAGGCCGCGCGGCGGAACTCTGCAGACGTATTTACAGGCGCTTCCGCGGAGCTCTGGTTGCAGCGCTCCGCAGGGATCGTCCTCGAGCTGGGTTGCTGCGGACCAATTCCTCCAAACGTCCCCGCGAGGCCAAGTAGCTACACGCTGAACAGACCATGGGCCAGAGGGATTCCAAGCGAGCGGCGACAGCAAAGAGATGAGTCCGTTAAAGGCAATGTCACTCGCTGCCTCGGGCGGAACAACGCCTTACACGTGGTCCATCACCGTGGGGAGCTTGCCCCTTGGATTGACATTGGCGTCGAGCACCAGTGCGATCTCCGGAACGCCAACCGGCACCGGAACAAGCACCTTCACCGTGCAGGTTACGGACGCTGATTCGCGGGTGGCCACGAAAACACTCAGCATCACCACCAAAAAGAAGCATCGGTTGACAGATTAGATTACGTGAAAATTAATATGTCGCCCTCGGAATCGAAGACGGACATGATTGCAGGCCTTCTTCTATGGTGCAAAGCTTTCACTAAGTTACGGTGGAAACTCGGCTTTTTGCCTGCTTTGTCTACTCCGAGGTTGGTAACCGTGTTGCTTTTCAGTTGGGCTCTGGCAGGCTGTGGAATTGGTTCCAACCAGTCCAAGGGGTCAGGATCTTCACCTCCGCCTGGTGGCGGCGGAGGAATCAATCATTACGAATATGTGTTCACGGACGGTACGCTCTATGTGTACGACCTCGACGCTGGATTTTCGCTGGTTAAGTCCAAGAACATACCGACCAGCGGTGGCACTCGAGGTGTCGTCGCATGTGTTGGCAATGCCACGTTATATGTCAGCTTCGGCGGAGATGGCGGGCCCAATAATGGAAATGGGAGCTTGCTCGCTTATGATTTGGTCAGTGATGCAGTGGTTTGGACACGGAATTATTCGCACGGCATCGACAGCCACGCGATCACGTCAGATTGTGCGCTAATTTATATGCCCGACGGCGAGTTGGCCAACGCCACGATTTGGCACGCGGTGGATGCCAAAACAGGGAACGAGATCGGTACGATCACAGGGTCGCAGGCCAGCAATCCTCACAATACAATCGTGTTTAATGGCCACGTGTATCTGGGTGGCCGACAATCGACCCGATTTCAAGCGGCCAATGTGTCCGACAACGCTGTGTATTTCACATCGGCCAATACGGCGCACACGATTCGGCCCTTCACCCTCAATGCAGAAGAAACGGCCGCGTATATAACGGAGACAAATTTCCTTGGCTTCGAGCAGATTGACTTGAAGACGGGAGCGGTCCGTTTCACAGTTCCAGTGGGCGGTTTCTCGACCAACTGTTGGTTAAATTGTCCTTCCACACCTTCGCATGGGATCTCGATGTCGCCGGATGAGAAGTGGCTCTACGTGCTGGATTCGATAAACAACTATGTGCACGTCTTCGACATCAGCGGCGGAGTGAACGTGCAACCAATGCAGAAATTTGACGTCAAGCTTAATCATACGTTGCTTAAAACGGAGAGCCCCTGCGCCTACGACTGCCTGGGGGATGGTTGGTTGCACCACAGCCTCGACGGGCGATATGTGTTTGTTGGCGATTCGGGAGACGTGATCAATACGGGTATCCAGAGCGGATATGTCAATCCACCCACGGTAGTGGGATTCCTTTCACAAATGGCGAACTCGCGGAAGGAGATTGAAATCGACTTCCAGAGCGGCAAGCTGGTCGCTGCGATGACTAACCGTAGTTCCATTGGAACTGGAGCCAAGTAAATCGGTCAGTCAAGCACGCAATCGGTAGGCTAGTTAGTTAGTCTAACAACCGCACGCACTAGATTTTAGGCGTGCGCGATCACGCTCTGCTTCCGCCATTCGATTTGCCAAGCTGTTTGACGCACCGTAGTTCGGCCGGCCCACTGATAGACGGACTTGTCTTCTGCTGCGTCTTTATCATGTATTGCCTTCCGGATTTCTGCCGCTTGCTCCAATCGGCGAATCACGGTGTGAATACGGATGTGCACGAAGTCGATTATTGGTGACTGGGCTTGTCTTCCTTCGATCCCACCGCCAGCACTTCGCGAAATCCCTCGTCATTCACGCCAATCGCCACCAGCGGCGACACGTTGCGCACTTCGCCGCCCCAGCTCCGCTTCAGCCACAAGCCAAACGAAGTGCGCGGAATCGTCGAATGCGGTGCAACTGCTCCCGACGTGCCCGAGGTCTACAGAGGGCGGTTAAAGGCGCGAATTTCTCAACAATGAGGTTGCTGCCGGATGCACGAATGCGAATGGCAGGCATTAAGGAGCTGCATGAGTGTTGATCGAATCCCGAACTCATTGTCATGTCTCTTCCTAGTTTCGCGCATCGACAATCTGGTCCTGCACCCACTCACCTCATTGTACAATCAGACCGTTTAGGTCAGGAAGCAGGCGATATGCGTTACCTCGTAACGGGGGGCGCCGGATTCATAGGCTCGAATACGGTAGAGGAGTTGGTGCGACGCGGGCACAGCGTGGTTGTTTTTGATGATTTGTCGACCGGTAAAGAGGAGAATCTCGTTGAGGTGGGCAAAGAAATCATCCTCATAAAGGCCTCTATCACCGACCTTGATACACTTCAGAAAGCCATGCAGCACGCCGACTTTGTGCTGCACCTTGCGGCGCGTACCTCGGTACCGAAGTCGGTCAAACATCCACTCGAGACGAACAACATTAACGTAAATGGAACGCTGAATGTCCTGATCGCGGCACGCGACAACAAGGTGAAGCGTGTGGTGTTTGCCGCATCTTCTTCCGCTTACGGCGAAACGCCAACATTACCAAAGACCGAAACCATGCAGCCTGCGCCCATCTCACCGTATGGGGTCAGCAAGTACGTTGGGGAGCTGTATGCGGGAGCGTTTGGCCGCTGTTATGATCTGGAGAACGTTTCGCTGCGCTATTTCAATGTTTTCGGCCCTCGCCAGGACCCAAACTCGCCGTATTCGGGAGTGCTTGCGCGCTTTGCCACGGCCTTTCTAGAAGAAACTGAACCTGTCGTGTATGGAGATGGTGAACAGACGCGTGATTTTACCTATATTGAAAATGCAGTTAGGGCGAATCTCTTGGCATGTGAAGCACCTAATGTTTCCGGAAGAGTGTTCAACATCGGCACGGGCCAGCGCACTTCGCTCAATCGGACACTGGAGTTATTGCGGCAGATTTCGGGCAAAAATGTCACAGCGAAATACGAACCAGCACGCGAAGGCGATATCCGCGATTCGCAGGCAGATATACGCGGTGCTCGCGAATGGTTGTGTTATGAACCGACGGTGATGTTCCAGGAGGGATTGGAGCGCACCTTCGCATGGTACCGTGATCATCGCGTCAAAGCAGTGCAGAAATGAGCCGGAGGCCAAGTGGCTCTGATTCTCCCAAAGGGACGTGATTTGTCTTTCTTCCGCGCCATTGGCGAAAACAGGTCGCGCTAGAGCTGCTGAGGCCGCGGCTCGGACCGCTGGCTGCAGCTGGGTGGCTGCAGCGGACCCATTCCTCCAAGCGTACCCGCGCTGCAAAGTAGATACACGCCGAACAAAGGGCACGGCGGCGAAATACCACACGGAGATACGTTAACGCCGATGTTCAGAAAGCATAGAGTTCACCGCGTGTCGGCCCTAGCTCGAGTCGGCGTTGCAGCAGTTGCGGTCGCTATCTTGAGCTTGCTGGCCGGGGCATGTCTCGCGCAGCATCGGAATGAGGATGTTGCGACTTTTCGAGACGGCGTGGTGTTGGTGAAATTCAATCACAATATTCCCACGTCCAGGCAGAATGCAATTCTCACCGACATCGGTGCCCGGGAGATAAGGACACTCGGTGTCGGCGTTCATCTGGTGAGAGTGAAACCAGGTCGGGTTTTAGGCGCGATTCAGCTGCTCAAGGCGCGTCACGAAATCCAATACGCCGAACCGGATTACCTGCAGGAGCTCGATGCCGCTACCCTGCCGAATGATACCGACATCGGGATCCAATGGGCTGCACAAAACACGGGCCAAACCGTGAATGGGTTCAGTGGTACTGCAGGCGCAGACGAGCGGACGACGGCGGCCTGGGGCATCAGCACCGGCACAAATTCGGTGGTGGTGGCTACCCTCGATACCGGAATCCAGTATTCCCACCCAGACCTGCTTACAAATATCTGGAACAATCCTGGCGGGATCAACGGCTGTCCCGCAGGCACCCACGGCTATAACGTTCTGACGAACGCCTGCGATCCCATGGACGATGATACTGCTTACAACGGGCACGGCTCACACGTCGGCGGAATATTGGGCGCCGTCACCAATAATGCGGCTGGCGTCTCCGGGGTCAATTGGACTACCAGCATCATGGCTGTGAAGTGGGTTGACTCAAACGGCGGCACGCAGGGAGCTACAAGCGACTTGATCACAGGGATGGATTGGATTATCCGCGCGAAGCAGGCCGGCGTGAACGTCAGAGTGGTCAACGACTCGACGACCTGGCCCGGCACAGCATTTTCCCAGGCGCTGTCGGACGAAATTGACTTAATGGGTGCCAATAACATTCTCTTTGTCACGGCAGCCGGAAACACCTCCCAGAACAATGATACGACGCCTCGCTATCCCTGTTCGTACAACAGGCCGAACATGATCTGTGTTGCGGCGACAGATCAGAACGACAACTTGGCTAACTTTTCTAACTATGGTGTAACCACGGTGCAATTGGGCGCTCCGGGAGTCAACATCATCTCAACGCTGCGGTCGAGCAACTACGGTTTCATCAACGGCACTTCTATGGCGTCGCCCCAGGTAGCCGGAACGGCCGCTTTGATTTTGTCGCTCGGCGATCAAACCGTCAGCACCTTGCGCTCAATGATTCTGAACAATGTCGATTCTTTGCCGTCGTTGTCGGGCTTAGTGGCTACCGGCGGGCGGCTGAACGTCTGCAAGGCTCTGCCGGGATGCCAGAGTGCAGTCACTGCGACACCCGCAGGCCTGGCGGCTCCGGTCTCTACCGGGCTTACGCAATATGGCGCGATAGTCGGCGCGTCCACAGGACTTTGGTCCGGCCTGCCCACCAGCTTCAATTATCAGTGGTACCGTTGCGACAACACCGGTTCGAATTGCTCACCGGTCACCGGCGCCACGTCCCAAAGCTACGCCGTACTCGCTGCGGCTGACACCGGGGCAAAGCTGGCTGTTACTGTTACCGCATCCAACTCGCAAGGTTCCGCCTCCGGCCAATCCGTCCCCGGCAATGTGGTTGCCAGCGCATCATCTCCCTTTGCCATTACTTCCACCATCTCGGATGGTGAGACCCTCACCGGGTCGGTGCAATGGCAGGCTATGCCCGCTCTGGCCGTCAATTTCGTCCAGTTCTATGTGGATGGCGTGCTGAGTCAGACTCAGGCTGCGTCACCGTATACTTACAACGCCGGCACGACCGGTTTGCTCGATTCCACCACTCTTTCTGACGGCACGCACGTTCTTGGCATCGAGGCGCTCTCGACTGACAACCGTACCTACGGCTTCTCAGGCGTGTCGGTCACAGTGGCAAACGGAAGCCAGGTTCCGCATAACACTGCTCTGCCTGTTATCTCGGGAAGCGCCGTGCAGGGCCAGACCCTGTCCGCCTCCAATGGCTCCTGGACAAACAACCCGACGAGTTACGCCTATCAATGGAGCATCTGTGACGTCAGTGGCGCAAATTGTTCGCCTGTATCCGGAGCAACCACCAACTCATTTGTTCTGATGCCTGTCGATGTCGGCTCCACGATTCGGGTCTCAGTGACTGCAAGCAATTCTTCGGGTTCGAGCACAGCAGCCACCTCTTTACAAACCGCGGTCGTTGCAGGCCTGCTTTCGATCACAACGGGTTCTCTGCCAAATGGTTCTCTGAATGTCGCTTACAGCGCAACGCTTGCAGCGTCGGGTGGCACGCCCTCCTATGTATGGTCTATTACGTCCGGAAGTTTGCCGACAGGTGTGAACCTCGCAGCGAACACCGGGGTCATTTCCGGTACACCGACGGTGGCGGGAACAAGCAATTTCAGCATAAAGGTGAATGACGCGAGTTCACAGACCGCGACCAAGGCATTCAGCATCACTATCGCCGGTAGCGGGAGCGGCAGTATTGCTTTGCTGCAATCAAATGCCGTGGAAGGGAGCGGTCTAACATCGCTTTCCGTGCCCTTCGGAGCCAACAATACGGCAGGAAACCTGATCATCGCCTTCGTGCGTATGTCCAGCGCCTCGCAAACGGTCACCGTTAGCGACACTGCCGGCAACACTTATGCCGATGCGGTCGCCCAACCACAAACTACCGATGGGCACCAAATCCATATCTTTTACGCCAAAAACATTCGCAGCGGCGCCAACACCGTGACCGCTTCGTATTCGGGCACCAACAACCATCCGTGGTTGGCGATCTATGAGTACAGCGGATTGAGCACGACAAATCCGCTGGACCAAACCGCCAAAGGGCAAGGGAGTGGGACGGCGGTGAGTACCGGCGCGACTCCCACTACCTCCAGCGCCAACGAGTTGGTGTTCGCGGCAGCCGGCTTCGTCAACAACTTTTCAGGAGCAGTAACTGCAGGGCCAACGTATGCGTTACAGCTGCAGGATGTAGGTATATCCCGTAGTGCCACCGAAACAGCCTTCACAAGCTCGCAAGGCTCGGTTACTGGCTCCTTCACGCTCAGTTCCAGCACCAATTGGAGCGCTGTCGTGGCCACGTTTTCGGCTACGGCAATGACGGGCCCTCCTCCTTCGATCACTACCACTTCGTTGCCCAGCGGCACGCAAAACATTGCCTACAACGCGACCGTCGCTGCCTCGGGCGGAACGACACCTTACATGTGGTCTATCGCAGTGGGCAGCTTGCCCGTTGGATTGACCTTGGCTTCGAGCACCGGCGTAATTTCTGGAACGCCAACCGGCACCGGAACCAGCAACTTCACCGTTCAGGTTACAGACGCTAAGTCGCAAACCGCGACGCAGGCTCTTAGCATCACGATTGCCGCCGCTCCTCCTTCAATCACTACCACTTCGTTGCCCAATGGCACGCAAAACATTGCCTACAACGCGACCGTCGCCGCCTCGGGTGGAACAACACCTTATACGTGGTCTATCACCGTGGGCAGCTTGCCCGCTGGATTGACCTTGGCTTCGAGCACCGGCGTAATTTCCGGAACGCCAACCGGCACCGGAACCAGCAACTTCACCGTTCAGGTTACAGACGCTAAGTCGCAAACCGCGACGCAGGCTCTTAGCATCACGATTGCCGCCGCTCCTCCTTCAATCACTACCACTTC
>Ga0210406_10003325_pt1 | contig 17735 bp, 18 predicted proteins | sample IncBWC30MmetaG_FD_155454 | JGI IMG/M metagenome (GOLD analysis project Ga0210406, IMG submission 155454) | Forest soil microbial communities from Barre Woods Harvard Forest LTER site, Petersham, Massachusetts, United States - Inc-BW-C-30-M | ecosystem: Environmental > Terrestrial > Soil >... | reverse complement strand
GCGTCCATGTAGCTTGAATGCGGATCGAGCGAGGACAGCATGCCGTTAATCGCGGCCTCGATCATTTTCGATTCGTCTGGCTTCTCGACATAGTCGTTTCGGACCTTGTCGAACACGTCGCCGAATAGATTGAGCTGCCGATACGTGTCGGCGGCCGCAGCGTAAGCGGCGGGGCTGACGAACAGCAGCGCTTGCGGCGCCGTGGCCGCGGCTGCAGCTCCCAAAACGACTCCAACTCCCAAGTAACCAGCTTTACGAATCATCCGCGCGCCTTCTCGATGTCTGACTTTGCCCACCACGGCCCCGGATCGATTGCAGTTCCGTCCTTGCGAAGCTCTATATAGAGAACCGGCCGCCCCGCGCCAACTGCGGCCGCCGTCGCCATGCGAGTGGACCCGTCGCCCATTACGCCGACTGGTTCTCCCGCCAGTACGGACTCGCCGGATTGAACATTGATTCGATCCAACCCGGCAAGCAGGACATAATAACCCCCGCCCGCGTCGATGATCAAGAGTTGCCCGTAACTTCGGTATACTCCGGCGAAAAGCACCGCTCCGTCCGCCGGCGCGGAGACGGTCGCTGCGGCAGGCGTCGCCAGGGAGACTCCCCGTTCGATCCCTCCAAAGTCGTCCGAGGAACCGAATGTCTTCAGAATCGCGCCCGCGGCGGGCAGCGGCACACGTCCTTTCGCGTCGGCGAAGGCGATTTCGGGCTTGAGGCGCGCTGTTTCGGCGCCGTGAGCGGCTTGCGCTCGCGCCTCGATGTCATTCGCCATAGCAACCTCGGCCGCATGCGCCGCCGCTGCCGAGGCGTTGCGAGCGGCCGTTTCGCTGTCCAGCCGCGAGATAAGGTCCTTGAGCGACGTCGCCTTTTTGGCAAGTTCGGCCGCGCGCTGCTGCTGCGAGCCGAGCGCGTCCTGCGCCGAGGCCAGAGACTGCTGACGCGCGTCGATGAGCGCCCCAAGGCGCATTTTGTCGGCCGCGAGCGCCTTGCCCTTCTCGGTCAGTTCGTCGCGCTCCCGCGCGATGGATTCACGGGTTTTGGCGAGGTCGTCGAGCTCCCGCCGAGCAGCCTCGATCTCCGATTTCAGCTCCGGGATGAGGGCGCCCATAACGGTTGCCGCGCGCACCGCTTGCGACATGTCGTCTGGTTTGACGAGAATGGCGGGGGGAGGATTGCTCCCCATCCGCTGGAGGGCTGCAAGCACGTCAGCGATAACGCCGCGCCGACGCTCGAGCGAACGCGAGAGTTCATCGGCCGTGGCGTTGAGGCCCGACAATCGATCGGCAGCCGCAGCGGCGCCCCGCTCGGCGTCCTGGACTTTGGCGGTCGTCTCGATGAGCGCCGCGGAAAGGCGCGCCCGATCGGCGCGAACGGAGTCGATTTCGGTCTCGATCGCCCGCCGCTGCTCCTCCGACTGGCGCAGCGTGTCCTCGACGCCGTGCAGCTCCATCTCCTTGTCCGCGCGCTGCTGATCAGTCGCCGCCGGCGGATTTGGCGGGGCCGCCGGGTCGGCGAGCGCGCCCCAGGCCGCGCTTAACGAAGCGGCCAAGACGGCCACCCCCGCGCGACTTGTCCATGTTCGCCTTCGCTGCACAGCGGGCATGGATCATCAAATCTAGGTAATATCTAGGCGGCTGAGGCAGTAATGTCCTTCTTGCTTACCGGCAGCCGTCAAGAGACCGTCAGCCGCGGTGATAGGGATGCCCGGTGAGAATTGTCATGGCGCGATACAGCTGTTCGCCAGCCATCACCCGGACCAGCTGGTGGGGCCAGGTCATTCGGCCGAAGCTCAGCACGCGATGCGCCACGGCGCGAAGCGATGGGTCGAGCCCGTCCGGCCCGCCGATCGCGACCGCATAGGCCGGTCGCGACGCGTCACGCTCCCGGCCGATGTCGGCGGCCCATTCCTCGCTGGTCGCCGACGGCCCTTGCTCGTCAAGCAAAACCAAAGCGCCGCCCTTCGGCGTGGCGGCGAGGATTGCGGCGGCTTCTTCGGCTCGCCTTTCGTCCGGCCGACGCGAGCGTGATTCGCCAATCTCGCGCAAGTCAACGCCGACAAGACCCGCGCCCCGCGCGCTCTGCGCCAATCGCTCGAAGTAGCGATCAAACAGCAGGCGCTCTGGCCCCGCCTTCAGCTTCCCCACGCAAACCAGCGTGAGGCGCATGTTCAGATATCGGCCGCTTCAGCTCTTGGCGGCTTCGCCAGGTCGATCGGCGCTCCACATCTTCTCAAGGTTATAGAACCGGCGAACGTCTGGACGGAAAACGTGTACGATCGCATTTTGAGCATCGAGCAGCACCCAATCGCAAAGCGGCATGCCTTCAACTTTCGGTGAGGGATAGCCGGCGTCACGACAGGCTTTTACCACCCGGTCGGCGATCGCGCCGACATGCACGCTCGAGCGGCCGGAGGCGATGATCATCCGATCGGCCAGCGTCGTCCGGCCGGAGAGATCAATCGACACGATGTCCTCGGCCTTGGCGTCTTCAAGTCCTTCAACGATAATTTGCGATAGGACGTCGGCTGTTCGCGCGCTCCCGGAGGCGGCCGGGCTGCCGGCGGCGGGCGCCGCGGAGTGAGGCGTCAAGTTCAGCGTCGCATTCCTCTTGCGCAGGGGCGATTCGCGCCCGCGCTGACGAAACATGCGACCTCCCGCTGCTCATTTCAAGCTCGCCATTAGGCAGAGTGTTTACGTTGTCAACACAACCTATCCGACACGCTTGGCATTCGCAGCGTCCGGGGCCGGACTCATCTCGTCGGCCGGCCACTCTTCGTCAGTCGGCGATCGTCGGGGCGATCGCCCCATCCACCGCAGGAGCGGCGCGAAACGCGGGAAGCGCTTCGGCACGGGCGCTGAAGGCGCCGAGATTGGGATATCGGCCCGTATCGACGACGTCCGCCAGAAGAGAGTGCGTGAAGCCGAAGGCGCAGACAGCGGTTATGTCGGCGACGCCCAATTCGCTGGCGATCCACCCCGAGCCGGGCAGTTCGACGTCCAATGCGCTCAAACCGGCGGTCAATTGGCCCGTAACCCGATCGACCCATGGCCCGTCCTGCTTTTCCGCCGGTCGCAGCATGCGCTCATAGTGGCGTTGCACCGCTTTTTCCATGACGGTCAGGGCAAGAGCGGTTGCCCGAAGCGCCGCCAAGCGTTGAGGCGCCGTCGACGGCGCCAGCGCAGCGATGCGCGGATCGACGCCTGCGAGATATTCGAGAATCACGCTTGAATCCATCAGCGTCACGCCGTCATCCGTAAGGAGGGTGGGCGCTTTCAGGAGTGGGTTGAACTTTAAGAACTGGTCAATGTGCCGAAAGAGCGAAATTGGCCGATGTATAAAGGGAGTTTTGGTCATGATCAGCACAATGGCGACCCGGCGCACGTAGGGCGAATCAAGCATTCCGATCAGTTGCATGAGATTTCCTCGCTCAAGCGCCGGCTACCAGGGCAGAAAACAGCCAAAACGCAGGGGACGTCGGGAGGATGGAAGAAAGCGGCCGGGCGCGAGAGCTTGCGCTCCCAGGCCGTGCGGGGTAACTAATCTCACGGCCCGTTCGACTCAACACGGGCGTCAAAAGCGAGCGAAACCCCTGTTTTGACGACCTTGGCGGCTTCTTTTCCGCGGCTGGGCTCCCGCGGTGACCGCGCGACGGTCGGCCCCGACCTCGGAGTCGAGCCGCCGATACGATTGGGCGACGATCGGCTCGACCGCAACCAGCGGCGTCTCGCATCGCTCAGATGGCTGGCTGGCGCGACGCTGGCCGGGCTCTGCGGCGTGACCCTCATCGGCGCGGCTCTGTATCTCGACCTCGACAGCCAATACGATTTCGCCGAAGCGCCTGAATTCGCCGCATCGCAGCCGGCAGCGGACTCGCAGGAAGCGGGCGTCAACCCCAGCAAGGGCGATCGGCTTCTCCGGCCAGTCGACATTGTCTCGGACAAACAGACATTTAAAGCCCCGACGATCATCAAGGTCGGCGACAAGGAAGTGGTGAAGGCGCGACCGTTCACCCGTCTCGAAACGACTTTGACCATGACTCCGACCGGGTTCGCCGACGCGGTGCCCCCGTTCAACCCGCTCAAGATCGTAAACGGCGGAACGGACGTCGCTGAGGCGCCGCCCGACCCCGGTCCGGTGCAGGACAGCGCGGAGGTGACGTTTCGCGTCGAGGATCTGAGTCCGAGCGACGCAGAGCAGATCTCGGGAGACTTGACGCAGGCCGAGGCCGAAGCCCAGGTCGTGGAAACGCTGAAAGCGCCGACCGAAAAGGCGGCTTCCCAATCTCTGCCGCCGCAGCTCCTGTTGATGCGAACGAGCCGGGCCAGCGAAGCCCTGCGCGAGCTCTCCGCCTATGCGACCGTGGGCAGCGTAAGTCCCAGCACGCCGTTCGCCTCGATCGAAGTGCGTATGATTCCCGAGAACGTGAGCAACGTCGTCAAGGCGAGCCCCGACGACGCGTCTCCGAACGAGAAGCTTGTTCAAATTCATCACGGTGAGAGCTTCGAGGACGTGCTCAAGGCCAACGGCGCAAGCCCTGACGCTATTCTGGGCATTCTGGCAGCCTTCGGCGTCAAGCGCGGCGAATCGCCGGTGAGCGAGGGGCAAAAGATCCTTCTCCTTTCCGAGGAGCCTGCCGTTCGCGGCGAGAAGGCGGGAATAGCTCGGATCTCGGTGTACGCGGAAGACCAGCTCAGGGCGACGGTCGCGCTAACCGACAGTGGCGGATACAAGCCGGTAGCGCTGCGCGCCGCACAGCCGCCGCGAAAGCCGAAAGCGTCGGACGAAGAAGGCGTGAGCGGCGGCATGAGCCTCTATCAGAGCCTCTACGAGACGGCGCTCAAACAGGGGCTGCCGCGATCGATCATTGACGTGTTGACGAGGGTCTTCGCCAACGATGTCGATTTCCAGCGCGCAACGGCGCCGGGCGACTCGGTTGAGGCGTTCTTCTCCGATCCCGACGACATCAATCCGCGGCCGGAGCTGCTACGCGCTTCGATGACGGTCCGAGATCAGACGTTCAAATACTACCGCTTCCAAACGACCGACGACAACATGGTCGACTTCTACGATGACAACGGTCGGTCGATGCGCAAGTTCCTGGTGCGCAAGCCGATCGCGGAGGGCGACATGACCTCGCCGTTCGGGATGCGCTTTCATCCCATTCTGCATTATGCGCGTATGCACACAGGGGTCGATTGGGCGGCGCCCATCGGCACCCCTATCTATGCCGCGGGTAATGGCTCCGTCATCAAGGCAGGGTGGGATGGCGGTTATGGGCGGCGGGTCGAGATCCAACACGCCAACGGCTATGTGACGGCCTACAATCACATGTCCGGCTTTGGTCGTGGGATCGTCGAGGGCGCGCATGTCGTTCAGGGTCAGACTGTAGGCTATCTCGGTGATACCGGACTAGCGACTGGCCCGCACCTCCACTATGAGGTGATCATCAACGGCAACTTCGTCGATCCGATGGCGATCAAACTGCCGCGCACGCGCGAGTTTGACGGCAGGATGCTTGCGGCGTTCAAGCGCGAACGCGACCGCATCGACCAGCTCATGGGCGAGGCTCCCTCCGCCGTGGCGATGTCGGCTGAGAGGCCCGTATCCGCATCATTGCCCGCGACCGCGGAGCCTCAACCGAACTCAACCGCAAGTCCGACGCTGGCGCCCGAAGAGAACCCCAACGCGGCGCGAACGCCTTCCGGCGCCAAGCCTGTCGCGCGCAATTCGGCAAGCGACCAGGATTGACGGCTTTTCGATAGTTTCTCTCCGGTCTGATCGAGAACGAGCCGGTGATGCCGATAGCGCGGCTCGGCAAGGCCAAGCAACGCCTGCAGCAGGCGGTGGACCGCGGTCGCAGCAAGCAGGTCCCTTCCACGCACGACGTCGGTCACGCCCTGAAGTGCGTCATCGACCACCACCGCCAGATGGTAGCTCGCGGCCAGATCGCGCCCGCGGAGGACGACGTCGCCCCAAACCTCCGGGGACGCCGGATGCTGCGCGGGAATAGCGCCCTCGCCAAATTCGGTCCAGCAGAGACGCGCCGGTCCGGCGTCGGCCGCTCGCCGCATGTCGAGGCGAAAGGCCGCACGTTCGCCTCGCGCGAGGCGAGCGCGTGCTTCTGCCGGAGAGAGCGCGCGGCAGGTTCCGGGATAGAGCGGCGCGCCGTCCGGGTCGCGCAGCCCATTCGAGGCGTGGGCGATCTCCGCACGGCTGCAAAAACAGGGGTAGACCAAGCCGCGTTGATCGAGGCCGGCGAGCGCCGCGGCGTAGTCGTTGGCGTGCTCGCTCTGCCGGCGCGGCGACGCTGGAAAGCGAAGCCCGAGCCAGGCGAGGTCGTCGATAATCGCGGCCTCAAATTGCGGCTTGCAGCGCGTTCGGTCCAAATCTTCAATGCGCAGCAGCACGCGTCCGTTGATTTCGGCAGCGATGCGCTCATTGATGAGCGCGGAGTAGGCGTGGCCGAGATGAAGCGCTCCGTTCGGCGAAGGCGCGAAGCGCAGAATTGGCGTGGGGGTGTTATCAGCCATGGCCGGGAGGCGGACACGCAAGGCGGGCGCAGCGGGGCGCGCGCGCGCAACGAAGAAAAGGATCTACCATCCCGGTCCCCCAATCGCCGACGAGGCCGGGCTGCTTGAAGCCGCCGAGCGTCTGCGCGCCAAAGATCCGGAACTCATTGGGCGGCTGATTGCGATTGGCGGCCCGCCGCCGCTTCGCCGCAGAGAGGCGGGGTTTGCCGGAATGGCCGCGATCATCGTGGCGCAGCAGGTGTCGACGGCCAGCGCCACCGCGATTTTCGGTCGATTGCAAGCGCGCATCGTCCCGCTCGAGGCGGCTGAGATCGCGAAGGCGACGGAGGAGGACTTGCGCGCCTGCGGGTTGTCGAACGCCAAAATTCGCGCATTGCGGGCGGTCGCCCAAGCGATCGCGGAGCATGGTCTTGATCTTGCCGGCCTCGGAGCCCTCGACGCGGAGGACGCTCATAACGCGCTCGTCGCGGTCAAAGGGGTCGGTCCGTGGACGGCGGACGTTTTCCTCCTGTTCTGTCTCGGCCATCTAGACGCCTTTCCCGCCGGCGATGTCGCGCTGCAGGAAGCGGCCAAGCTCGCCTTGAACCTGAAACGGCGTCCTGACGCGGAGAGGCTTGAGCGCATCGCAGAACGCTGGCGCCCGCTGAGAGGCGTCGCCGCGCGCATGCTGTGGGCCTATTATCGTAGCGTCAAGGCGCGCGCGGGGATGGCTCTCGCCGACGCTTCACGCTAAGCCAAGCGCTCGGCTAAGCCCCGGAGCGAATGTCCAATGACCGCCGCCTTAGACGGACCCCGCATTCCAGCGGCTGCCGGTCGAACCAGCCAGCTGGTCGTGTTTCTGCACGGGTACGGAGCGGACGGCAACGACCTGATCGAGCTCGGGCGCCAATGGCGCGCGCTTATGCCCGAGGCCGCGTTCGTCTCGCCGCACGCGCCCGAGCGAAGCCCGGCCCCGCCGATGGGCCGTCAATGGTTCGCGCTCTCCAACCGGTCGCCGGACGATCCTGGCGGCGGTGAAGATCGCTGGAACGGTGCAGTCAAGGCGCGCGGCGCGATCGACGCTTTTCTCGACGCCGAGCTCAAGCGGCTCGGCCTCGACGATTCGAAGCTGGCGCTGGTCGGGTTCAGCCAAGGCTGCATGATGGCGCTGCATGTCGGCCTCCGCCGCCCGCGTGCGCCGGCCGCGATTCTCGGTTTTTCCGGCCTGTTGGTCGGCCCGGAGCGGCTCAGCGAAGCGACGGCGAGCGACGCCCGCGGCGCGCCTCCGCCCATCATGCTCGTCCATGGCGATCAGGATCCGTTGATCCCCTTTGAGGCGATGTTCATGGCGGCGGAAGCGCTCGCCGGCGCATCGATCCCGACCCAGTGGCATCTCTCGCTTGGCGTCGCCCATGGGATCGACGCCGAGGGCCTGCGTCAGGGCGGGCTTTTCCTCGCTAAGGGGTTCGCGGACCGAAGGCGCTAGGCCGCCTCAATCCAAAAGCAGCTCGCCCTAGTCGGTCCGGGCGGCGGTAGACCGCGACGAGCAGGGCGCACTTGCGCGCGCGAGCACGCCTTTTCAGAGGCTTAAGACCGATGTTTCCGGCCCGACCCTGGGTCGGGGCCCATGCGGCTCCCTCCTCCTCGCTTTCGTTCCGGAGTGTGACGTGGATCACAGCGGACGCTGCGGCATGGTGTTAAATATTAGTTAACGAGTTGAAAGGAATTGCACCATGAAGAGGATTCTGGTCGCTGTGGCCTGCCTCCTCCCGTTCGGGCTGGCCGCGGAAGCAGGCATCAACCGACATTCTCCCGAGGCGGCTGTCAATGCCGCATACGTTGCTGATGACGCAGCCCTTCACGGGCGCGGCGATGGCGTCATGGGCGACAATACGCTACGGGCGCGGTTTTTCTCGCGTTCGCTGTTGCGCTCGATCGCAGCTGAGGAGATCATCGCCGGCGTGCGCAACGGGCCGCCGGCCACCCTCCGCGATCCCTTCAGCGACTTGGCGCCCCACCTTGTCGCCCTTAACGTGGCCCCGATTTCGGAAACTCGCGACGGCGCCAAGGTGCTCGCCGAGTTCGCCCGCGGCGACGGCGCACGCGAGCGATTGACCTACGCTATGCTGTTCGAACGGGGCGAATGGCGCATTGACGATATCGTTTACGCCACGCTGGATGGCAAAAGCCATACCCTGCGCGGCATGCTCGCGGCGAACTAGCGCAAACGATTGCCAGCGGTCCGTCGTGAAACTGAGGTGCGAGAGGAGGCCTAAATCAAGGATGCGTCATAAGGCGTAAGATCCCGTATTTAATGGGCAGCAGACGCACCGCTCGCGGCGATCTTTTTCGGATCGTCCTTGATTTGGTTCTCCTCTCGCGTTTTCTTCCAGCAAACCCAGGAAACCACGCGTCGCCACTTTCGTTCTGGCCAGGAACGAAGGGAGCACGCGGTCCCGACGCCACTCTTCAAATCCAAGTGACTGCGCGCGAGCCCCTTCCAGCTCGCCCTCCGCCGCCCTATGCTTCCTCTGGGGCGGGGCGTAGGAGGCTTTGATGCGCAGCGGCTTGCGGATCAACCTGGCGCTTTGCGTTGTCATGCTTTCGCTCATTGTTATCCGAGCGCCTCGGGCGGGCGCCGTGAACACGCCGGTCGCGGTCGACGCCGCGATCGTGCTCGCCGCGGACGTTTCCCGTAGCATCGACGACGAGGAGTTCGCGCTTGAGCGGCGCGGCTATGGGGACGCGATCCAGGGCCAGCAACTCCTCGATGCAATCTCGACCGGGCCGCGCGGCGCGATCGCCCTCGCCTACGTCGAGTGGGCGGGCGATGGCGAGGAGCGGGTGGTGGTCGACTGGGCGGTGATCCGTAACCAGAACGACGCCCGCGCCTTCGTCGCCGCGATGACCGCCGCGCCGCGCTCGTTTATCGGCAGGACCGCGATCGGCGCTGCGATCGATTTCTCCTTTGCGCTGTTTGCCGAGAACGCCATTGAGACCAACCGGCGGGTGATCGACGTCTCCGGCGACGGCACGAGCAACCAGGGACGCCTCGTGACGGAAGCGCGTGATGCGGCGGTCGGAGCGGGCGCGGTGATCAACGGGCTCGCCATCTTCAACCGCAAGGCGGCGGCGACGGGCGGTTATCTCGCCATGCACACCAACCCACCAGGCGGCCTCGCCCAATATTACCGCGAGAATGTGATCGGCGGCCCTGGCGCGTTCGTGGTCCAGATCGACGATTTCAGAAGTTTTGGCGACGCGATGATGCGCAAGCTGGTCGACGAGATTTCTGACGCGCGTCAGCCCGGCTGAGCGGGCGTATAGGTTTCACTGCAGGCGGGGGCGCTTCATGAAGGTCGAGCGGTCGGCCGAACGCACCCGCAAGCCTATAGCCCGGCCGTCGCGAACGATTTCGAGTGGAATCTCGACCCCCGCCGGACCACGGCTCCAGACCTTGTGATAGAAATCACCCAGGCTTTCGATCTCCGATCCGCCGACGCCGGCGAGAACATCGCCGCGCCGGATTCCCGCTTCGGCGGCCGGGCCCCGTTCAGCGACGCTCGCGACGATGATTTCATCGCCATTTTCGGCCGAAAAAACGCCAAGCCAAGGCCGTGCTGGCTTATTGACCCGACCGTAGGTGAGCAGATCGTCGAGGATCGGCGGCAGAAGGTCGATCGGCACAATCATGTTGATGTCGCGCGGGCCGCCCTTCTCGCTGAGTTGCTCGACATGCAATGAGCCGATGCCAACCAGCCTGCCCTCAGCGTCGATCGCGCCGGCGCCGCCCCAGAACGGATGGGCGGGCGAGGTGAAGATCGCCTCGTCGAGAAAATACTCCCAATAGCCGGCGAATTCCTGCTTGCCGACAATCATCGCGCGCACCGGTTTTGTCCCTGCGCCGGCGGCGACCGTCACCGGATCGCCGAGCTTGGCCTCGCTCGAGCGGCCGAGCTCGAGCGCCGGGCAATTCAGGTCGCCGAGCGCCTGGACGAGGCCGAAGCCGGTCTCCGCATCGATGGCGAGCGCGTGCGCCGGGGTGACCCGGCCCTCGGCGTCGGCGAGCCAGACATGCTCGGCCTCGGTGATCAGATACCCAATTGTCAGCACAAGGCCGCTCTCACGGATGACGACGCCGCTGCCGGAGCGTTGCTCGCCCAACGTTTGAGCGGTGAAGGCGTCTTCCGGAATTGAAGCTTGAACAGTGACGATCGATTTGAGCGCGCGCTTCACGTTGGAGGCGGGGCCACCGTTCGGCAAACCGGATTGCGGTTCGTCGCGTCGCCGCTTCTCGGTCATGGGTCTATCCTTTTTCCCTTCCGCTCCAAGGAGCGGTTTAAAACACGGGCTCGACATCAAGTTGCGGCCGATCGCCCCATGCGCGACCTGAGGCTGTCGTTTGACGTCGATCGAACTTTAGCGCGCTGGTCGGCATAACTGACCCACAATTGTGGCGCAGATCGTTCCGTTCGCGCAACGCGGGTTACCGAAGGATTGATCCTAAATCAGCGCCGCGCCAGAACCCTGGCTGCGCTCCTCAAGCACGGACTGGAGATATTGCCCATAGGAGCTCTTGCCGAAGCGCACGATAAGGCGCTTGAACTGGGTGGCGTCGATGAGGCCGAGATCGAAAGCGATTTCCTCCGGGCAGCTGATCTTGGTGCCCTGTCGCTGCTCCAGCGTCCTGACGAAGCTTGCGGCGTCGATCAGCGAGTCCGGCGTTCCGGTGTCGAGCCAGGCGAAGCCGCGTCCCATCCGCTCGACGCTCAATTCTCCGGCTTCGAGATAGATGCGATTGACGTCGGTGATCTCGTACTCGCCGCGCGCTGAAGGCATGAGCCGCTTGGCGATTTCGACGACGCGAGAATCGTAGAAGTACAGGCCAGTCACCGCCCAGTGCGACTTGGGAGCGGCGGGTTTCTCTTCGATCGATATGGCTCGGCCGGCGGAATCGAATTCAACCACCCCGTAGCGCTCGGGATCGGGCACGTGATAGGCGAACACAGTCGCGCCCTGTTCGCGTCGCGACGCCCGGCGAAGCTGCTCGCTCAAGCCTGCGCCGTAGAAAATGTTGTCGCCAAGGACGAGCATCGCCGGCTCGCCACCGACGAACTCCTCGCCGATAACGAAAGCTTGCGCTAGCCCATTGGGCTCGGGCTGCTCCGCATAGTCTATGCGGATGCCCCACTCCGAGCCATCGCCAAGGAGGCGGCGAAACATCGGCAGATCGTGCGGCGTCGAAATGATCAGCGTCTCGCGGATCCCGGCGAGCATGACGACCGACAGCGGATAATAGATCATCGGCTTGTCGTAGACGGGGACGAGCTGCTTCGAGACCGCAAGCGTGATCGGATGCAGCCGGGTGCCTGCGCCACCCGCCAGAATGATGCCCTTCATCTGCGGAAAACCCTGTTTGTCGCTAAGCCATTGTCCCGGCCTCGGCGATCACGCCGAGACGCTCGCCCGTGTAGACTTTGTCCCTGAGCGGGCGCCACCACCACTCGTTGTCGAGATACCAGCGCACCGTCTTCTCGATCCCGCTCTCGAAAGTCTCGTGCGCACGCCAGCCAAGCTCGCGCTCGAGCTTCGCGGCGTCGATCGCATAGCGGAGATCGTGCCCCGGCCGGTCGGTGACATAGGAAATGAGGGAGTCGTGCCGGCGCGCCGCCGGCCGAAGCTCATCGAGTATCGTGCAAATGCGACGCACCACATCGATGTTGCGCCGTTCGTTGCGGCCCCCGACATTGTATTTTTCGCCGATACGCCCGCGAGTCACGATCACATCGAGCGCCCGCGCATGGTCGTCGACATAGAGCCAGTCGCGCACGTTGGCGCCCGCGCCATAGACCGGCAGCGGCTTGCCATGGATGGCGTTGAGAATGATGAGCGGAATGAGTTTCTCAGGGAAATGATAGGGGCCGTAATTGTTCGAGCAGTTCGAGATCACAGCCGGGAAGCCGTAAGTTCGAGCCCAAGCCGAGACCAAGTGGTCCGCCGCCGCCTTGGAGGCGGAATAGGGCGAACTCGGATCGTAACGTGTCTCTTCGACGAACGCGCCCTGGTCTTCCAGAGATCCGTAAACCTCGTCGGTCGACACGTGCAGAAAGCGAAACGCGTCCCGCCGCTGGGGCGGCAACGCCTGCCAATAGGCTCGCGCCGCCTCGAGCATCGAGAAGGTGCCGACGATGTTGGTTTGGATGAACGCGTCGCCGGCGGTGATTGAGCGATCGACGTGACTCTCGGCGGCCAGATGGATGACCTGATCGGGAGCGAACGTCTCGAACGCCTCGGCGACCGATCGTCGGTCGCAAATGTCGACCTTAGCGAAGCGGTAGTTCGGCGCATTGTCGATCATGGCCAGGGATTGCAGATTGCCGGCGTATGTGAGCGCGTCGAGGTTGAGCACGGAGGCGCCGTCGGCCACCAGGCGTCGGCATACGGCCGAGCCGATGAATCCCGCGCCGCCGGTCACAAGCACTTTTCGCTGCATGAGGACCTCTGAATGAATTTCGAGCTACAATCGTCCGCCTGGGCAGCGGCCCGTCCCGGCGATCATGACAGAAGGCGGTCGCAACAACCCGCCACCGACTGGCGCCATTCCGGCAGCCTGACGCCGTATACGCGAGCAAGCTTTTCGTTGTCGAGGCGGGAATTCGCCGGCCTTCGGGCAGGCGTCGGGTAGTCGGCGGTCGCAATGCGCCTGACGTGGGTTAAGCGTCGCCCCCGCGCCGCGGCCTGGTGGAAGATGGTTTCAGCCAAATCGGCCCAGGTCGCCTCGCCTGAGCCGGTCATATGAAAGACGCCCCGTAACGCCGGTGACGCGTCGCCCTTCATCCTTGCGGCAATCGCGATCAGGGCGTCGGCGATGTCGAGCGCCGATGTCGGATTGCCGCGCTGATCGGCGACGACGCCAATCTCGTCGCGCGTCTCGTTGAGCCTCAGCATCGTGCGGACGAAATTCGCCCCGAACGGGCTGTAGACCCAGGCGGTGCGCAAAATGACGCTGTCTTCGCAACGTTCGGCGACCGCCTTTTCGCCTGCAAGCTTGGAGCGCCCGTAAGCGCCTGTGGGCGCAGTCGGATCGTCTTCCCGATAGGGGCGGTCGAGCGCGCCGTCGAAGACGTAGTCGGTCGAGAGATGCACGAGTGGAACGCCGAGCCGCGCTGCGGCTTCCGCGACGTGCCCCGCCCCCTCGCCGTTTACCCGACCAGCGTCGGCCTCTTCCGCCTCGGCTTTGTCTACCGCCGTATAAGCGGCGGCGTTGACCACGACGTGCGGGCGCACCGCCTCGAGTCCAGCGACGACGGCGGCGCGGTCGGTAAGGTCGAAGACCGGTCGGCCGAGCGCGACGACCTTGGCGTTTGCCCCAGCGCGCTCGATGAGCGATGTCGCCACTTGGCCCTTCGATCCGGTGACCGCGATCCTCATCATTCGAACAGTTCCGGAGCGTCCTTGAGCCACGGCCACCGGCGATCCTTGTCGGAAAGAACCGGGCTGCCAGACGGGGACGGCCAATCAATGCCAATCGCCGGATCGTCCCAGGCGACGCCCCGGTCGTTGGCGGCGGAATAGGGCGCGGTCGTCTTGTACAAAACTTCAACGTCGGGCTCCAACGTGATGAAAGCGTGGGCAAATCCGATAGGAACCAACAATTGCCGCCAATTTTCAGCCGACAACTCGACCGCGACATGGCGGCCGAAGGTCGGCGACGAGCGGCGAATATCAACGGCCACGTCGAGTATCCGGCCGCGCGCGCAGCGCACCAGCTTGTCTTGCGCAAATGGCGGCGTCTGAAAGTGTAGTCCCCGTAAGGTGCCAACCGCAGCGGAAAAGGAATGGTTGTCCTGTACAAAGGTGAAGTGAAGCCCCGCCTTGTCCCAGTCTGCGCGATTGTAAACCTCGGAGAAAAACCCCCTGGCGTCGCCGTGCTTCTTCGGCGTTACGATCTTGACCGCTGGAATGGCGGTCTCTTCCATCTGCATCGCCGACCCCCGTCCTTCCGCCCGACAGGGTCGGGCACGCCCTTTTGCCAGAAGCCGAGGCAAGCGGCCATCCCGGAATAACCCTTACAGCCGCGCGCGCGCAAACTTCTGGAACGCCCGGGCGCGATGCGACAGGGCCAGCGAGCCGTCGGCCGGAACGCCATGCTTTTCCTCCGCGCTCATCTCGCCGAAGGTGCGGTTATAGCCGTCCGGCCGAAAGATCGGATCGTAGCCAAATCCGGTCGTCCCTCGCGGCGGGAAGACAAGGATCCCATCCACTCGGCCCTCGAAAGCTTCGTTTGCGCCATCCGGCCAAGCCAGCGCCAGGCCGCTGACGAAAGCCGCCCGCCACAGCGGGGGAGCCGCGCGCGCCCTGAGTTCGCGCTCGACGCGGGCCATAGCGGCGCCAAAGTCTTTCTCCGGCCCAGCCCATCTGGCCGAGTAAATGCCTGGCGCTCCGTCAAGCGCCTCGACGCAGAGCCCCGAATCGTCGGAGAGCGCAACGAGCCCCGAAGCCTGCGCGGCGGCTCGCGCCTTCAAGAGGGCGTTGTCGCGAAAGGTCGATCCTGTCTCCTCGGGCTCCTCGAGACCCATCGCGGCTGCGCCGAGCGTCACGACGTCGAAGGGCTGAAGCAGTTCGTCAAACTCCCGCAGCTTGCCGGCGTTGTGAGTGGCGATGACGAGGCGACCTGTAAGGCGCCCACGCTCCCCTGCGCTTCCAACCGCGCCGCTCAACGGGCGACGACCTTGTAGCGCTGGCCGGGAACGAGGGCGGCGTTGCGCTCCTGGCCATTGAGAATCAAGAACTGATCGAGCCATTGCGGCAGGAAGCCCATCCGCGCGGCGAGCGTTTCGGCCGTGTCGCCGTTCGCCGCCTCGACGATCTTGATCTTTTCGGGCGTGGCCAACGCTGAATCCTGCGCATTGATGAGACGAAACGAGTCGAGCGAAGCCATGAACCGCGAATCGACCGCGGGCGAAAGATCGTGGGCGGCGAAAATGAGCCGATAGAGCCGGCCGTTCAGGCGCACGGCCCCGAGGCGGAAGCTCCATTGGTCGCCCTGAGCGATCGCCGTGGCCGCTTCCAGGCCGTCGATCTTCTTGGATTGGATCGATGTCGTCTTGACGCCGTCGATCCAGTCCGAACCGATGGCGCTGGTGACAGGGGTCGACTCCGGGATCGCAATGCTGTCGAGGCGCAGCGCCTCGCCGCCCGTTTCGCCCACGCCGATCAGCGCAGCCGACTGATTGTCGAGCGTGAAGCCGTCCGGGGCCTTGAAGGCGAAACCGAGCTTTGGATGAACGAAGGCGTTGTCGCGCACCACGCCCTGGGATGGGTCGTCGCCGAAGGTAAGGCCGTCTATGGCGGCGAGATAGGCGTTGCGTCCGGTTTCACCGGTCCCCCGCGGCCCGAATTGCCGCGCCGCTTCGGTCGCCTGGGCGACGCGCTCCGGCGTCGAGGGATGGGTCGCCATCATGTCCGGGCGATTGGCGGAGCCAGCGCCCGAGACCGAAGCGCGAAGCGCGCTCCACTCGCCGAGCGCGGTGAGGAAACGAGCGGCGCCGTCGGGGGCATATCCCGCCCTGGCGATGGTCTTGATGCCGATCTGGTCGGCCGCGAATTCCTGCTCGCGAGAAAAACGGGCGATCGCAAGCTTCGAGCGCGCCTCGACTTCGTCTTGAGCTTCGCGCTGGGCGAGCAATTGCGAATTGACGTGCGAGAACAGCGCCGTTGTCTTTTCGAACTCGGCTCGCTGAGCGGCGTGGCGTGCGGTGATATGGCCGATTTCATGCGCCATGACCGCGGCGATTTCCGATGTGTCCTCGGCGAGGGCCAAAAGGCCGCGGGTGACGAAGATATCCCCGGACGGCAAAGAGAAGGCGTTGACGATTGGCGAATTCAGCACGGTGACGTGGTATGATGGTCCCGTGGCGTCGGACGGAGGCGCGATCTTCGTGAGAACCCCGTCGAGATACGCCTGGGTCGCCGGAGACGAGTAGACGCCGCCGAACGCCTCGATGAGCCGCTTCCGCTCCGGGTTGGGCTTTTCGGCCAAAACAGGGCGCGGAATTGGCGTTGGGGCGATGTTGGCGGGCGCCAGCGGCGGATCGATCGAAGCGCAAGCCGTCAAGCCCAGCGCCAGACCGGCCATAAGCGCGATCAGAACGCGCTGGCCGCGCCAGGACGCAAGCCTGCGTCCCAGATTATCCGGCGGACCATTCATGGATGGGGCTTCGCCTCTCCTGACGCGTCGGCGCTGCGTGCGATTTCGATCATTGCCGGATCAAAGACCTCGATTCTCGGACCGAACCGGTCATCGAGAGCGCCGCGCGCCCTGATCGTCTGTCCGACCATGGCGCCGACCGGCCGTCCCTCTCGAGCCAAAGCGGTTTCCAACTTGCGCGCGACCACGATCGTCGGACCGTCGCGGGGGACGAGCTCAAGATAAATGCGCGACCGCGCGAAACCAACCCTTCGCACCATGCCTTCAACCACCACAAATCTGCGGGCCCAGCGGCGGAGCTCGTCCGAGTTGGACGATTGTATCACGGCGAATTGCGGATCGCGCCATATTCCCGTTTCCTCTTGGCGCGCTTGCTCTTCGATCGCCAGCCGCTCGACGGCGCAGCCGCGGGTCTCGAATTCGGGCCGCACCCGGGCATAGCCGGCCGTGAGCAGCGCCGCCGCGGTCGAGCCGGCGGACCCGTCCCGCGGATCGGCGACGACGAGATCGGCGACCGTCCTGCCCCAGCGATCGGAACCGCCGGCCAATTGGACAAGGTCGGCTCCTCGACCAGTCAGGCGGTCGCTCAGGAACGCGCGGGCGCCATTCGCGATCTCCGGCGCGCCGCGTTCAGCGTTGGGCATGTCCAGCCCGCCAAGCCTCACGATTCGGCCATCGCTGAGTTCAATATCGAGACGCTCATCAACGTTGACCACTTGCACGTGTCCGGCCGGCCGCCCGCAAGCCGCAAGGCAAGGGTAGGCGAGAATGACGGCCGACAGCGCCACGCAAGCGCCGCGGAGCCCGCGCCTGGGATCGGCGAACAATGCGCGGCTGCGGTGCGCAACGCGAAAATTCATGCTAAGGGCATGCCGCGCTTGGCCTTGCCCTGTCCATAGGGTTTTGGCTGCCGCGCGGTGATCGGAGTCCCGGTAGCTCAGCTGGATAGAGCACAGGTTTCCTAAACCTGGGGTCAGAGGTTCAAGTCCTCTCCGGGACGCCAACAATTTCAA
>Ga0210406_10003323_pt1 | contig 17738 bp, 14 predicted proteins | sample IncBWC30MmetaG_FD_155454 | JGI IMG/M metagenome (GOLD analysis project Ga0210406, IMG submission 155454) | Forest soil microbial communities from Barre Woods Harvard Forest LTER site, Petersham, Massachusetts, United States - Inc-BW-C-30-M | ecosystem: Environmental > Terrestrial > Soil >... | reverse complement strand
TTGAATGGCGTGCAGCGTGAGTGTTTTCCAAGCGAATTTGAGACGGTTGAACCCACGCATGACCGTCGGGTAGCGTTACGCAAGAATTTTGGAGGTCAATCATGAACAAGAAAGAACTTTCTGCAAGTTTGGCTGGTGATATTTCGCTCGGCGGTCAAATTTCCGTGCATCGTCTCGGTTTCGGCGCCATGCGCCTTACCGGCGAAGGCATCTGGGGGCCGCCAAAAGATCACAAAGGGGCGCTGGCGGTTCTTCGCCGGGCAGTGGAGCTCAATATCAATTTCATTGATACCGCGGACTCCTACGGCCCAAACGTAAGCGAGGAACTGATTGCCGAAGCGTTGTTTCCTTACCCGGCTGGCCTGGTAATTGCCACTAAGGGGGGCTGGAACCGGCCTGGCCCGAATCAGTGGACTCACGATGCCACTCCCGAGCACCTTCGCAAGGCGGTCGAGGGAAGCCTCAAAAGATTGCGCCTGGACCGCATTGACGTATATCAACTGCATATTCCGGACCCGGTCGTCTCGTTTGAAGCCTCGGTGGAAACTCTGGCTCAACTACGAAACGAAGGCAAGATTCGCCTGGTCGCGTTGTCCAATGTTACGCAAGAACACATCGAGCGGGCGCGCAAAATCGTCCCCATCGTCTCCGTGCAGAACCGCTATAGTTTTGCGGACCGGGAATGGGACTACGTGGTGGATTATTGTGAACGCAATGGAATTGCCTTTATTCCGTGGTTCCCACTGGGAGCAGGCAAAGTTGCCGGCGAAGTGCTTAACCGAATCGCCCGGGCACACAGTGCGAGCCCAACTCAGATAGCGCTGGCCTGGCTCCTGCGACGATCCCCCATCATGTTGCCCATCCCAGGAACTTCCTCGATCGAACATCTTCAACAGAACGTCGCGGCAGCTTCCCTGCGCCTGGCTGACGAAGACTACCAAACGCTTTCTAGGGTTCCCGCGCTGGCCGCATCGCGGTGATGGGTTTGTCTCCTCTTCAGGGGTTCGCCGAATTTCCCCTCGAAGGAGCCAAGGCCCCGTACAGCCTTCCAGCGCGATCAGCATACCCATCTAGGGCCAGTGGAAACGAACGGCAACAATCAGCGAAGGTACTACCTCATGCGAAGGAGAATTCGAAAATCGTTCAAGATCTTCGCTCCCGGAAATTCATTGCGAAAAAGGGTCGCCTATAGTCTGGCTATCGCGAGGTTGATTCTAGCCCCTGTTTTTTTCCTGGCTGTTTATTACCTGTTCGCGATGGGCCGGATCGTGGACCGCATCGTGAATACCGATGCGCCGGCGGCAAAGCTGGCTGAGCAAGCTTCCATCGAGACCTTAGAGGCTCGGAGAGTCGCACGAAACTACGTTCTGTTCCAGGACCCGGAATATCTTCAGGCGAACCAGAAATCCCTCACGAGCGTGAAGCAAATTCTGGTTCACATTGGGGAACTTCAGCCTGGCGATGAATCCATCGTTCAGCAGGGGTTGGAGGCAGTCACCGTATATCAACAGCAATTCGCTACGGCAGTTTCGACGCTGGCGCGGTCAAGACAGGAACCCCTCGAACGTATACGGGAAATAGTGCTGGCCTATGAAAAAGACTTGGACGATCTTGTCAGACATGCCAAACATGAAAAACAAGCCCAGCTGATCCAAGAGCTCCACGCCCGAGTCGGATCGTTCGATAGCCGGATTATAGACGCGGTGCAGATAGGAATCCCCGCCTTGCGCCAAGTCACTCCGGACCTTCAGGCATCGAGTGGACAGATCCTCCATGTGGCCTCCGAACTGGAAAAGCGGAATTGGGAACGCGTCCAAGCGGATCATCAGGAGGCTCGCCAATTGATCCATCGCGCCGAGTGGAGCCTAAGCATCGTGTCGGCCATTACTCTCATATTTAGCGTGTGGGTCAGCTTCATTCTGCCTCGCCAAGTGATACGACCGCTTGTCAGCCTCAGGGAGGCCGTTGATCACGCGGCGACGGGAAATTATGAAGTTGAATTCGAGCTCTTGGGTGGTGGCGAAGTCGTAGAACTTGCAAGAAGCGTCCAAAATCTCATCTCAGCGTTGCGAAAAAAGCCATGAATTACGTTTTCTCTCCGTGCGGACGTAGACCTCGCTCAGGTGTTCGTTACTTCACCGCTACAATCCTTTACGTTATGTAACGGATTCTCCTTTTCACCTTAGCCGTTATGGCGATTCAACGAGTCAATGCCATGAAGACGCCCATCGTCAACACCGACAAAAGCAAGAGAAAATCACTTTGAGTTACTAGTCAGCTTGCCGCAGCATTCGGGGCGCGGCGGTAGTTGGGAGCTATTCCAGCCGCCACCAAGGGCTTGGACCAGGGTCACTGCGTCCACCATGCGACGGCCGAGAATGTTTACCGCGGTGAGTTCATCGGAGAGAGCGGCACTTTGAGCGGTCGTCACTTCCAGGTAACTCGTGACGCCGCCTACGTAGCGTGTGTTGGCGAGTTCCAGATATTTCTGGGCTGCGACGACTGCTTTATTCTGAACCTGCGCTTCATGCTCGAGAATCCGCAACGCTGCTACGTTGTCCTCGACCTGCTGAAACCCCGTCAAGACGGTCTCGCGATAGTTGGCGACCGTTTGATCGTAGGCAGCGATGGCTTGATCCACGCCGGCCCTGCGACGACCCGCATCAAAGAGGGGCATAACGGCCGAGCCGCCGGCCGACCAAAGGATGCTCGGGCCAGAGATGAGCGTGGTAATGACACCACTCTCGAAACCACCTGTAGCGCCTAGGCTGATGGTCGGATAATAGGCCGCCTTAGCCACGCCAATTTGAGCGTTGGCTGAGGCCATGCGCCTTTCCGCCGCTGCAATATCGGGACGGCGCTCAAGCAACTGTGAAGGCAGACCGGCCGGAATTGGAGGAGGTGAGGCCGTGAGGGGAAGGGCGGCGAGACTGAACTCAGCGGGAGGCTTTCCGATGAGTATCGCAACTGCGTGTTCGTACTGCGCGCGGGCAACTCCAACGTCGATTGCCTGCGCGCGAGTGGTTTCCAGTTGAGTTTCGGCCTGCTGCACTTCCAAATCGGAGGCAATACCTCCAGTAAACCGACTCTGGATTAATGCCAAGGCTTGCTCGTACTGCGTTACGGTGGAATTGAGAAGCTGCTCCTCAGCATCCAGCGTACGGGCCTGGAAATAGTCCAGAGCCAGCTGGGCATGCATAGACAGATTCACGGTTGCCAGGTCGGCTGCGCTGGCCTGTGCTTGCTCGCGATAGGACTCAACGGTGCGGCGCACGCGTCCCCAGACGTCGACTTCGTAAGACAATTCCAAAGGAATTTGAAAGTCGTTATACGTAATTCCATTGGCGACGATACTCGCAGGCCGGTGGTTCGAGATTCTGTTTCGTGTCGCGCTCACGCCCCCGGTGATCGTGGGAAAGTAAGCGGCTCGATTGTAGCGGAGCACGGCGCGTGCCTGTGTGTATTGGGCCTCGGCCGCCTTCAAGTTCTGGTTGGAGACGTTGACCTGCGCTTCGAGGGCATTCAGTTGAGGATCCTGAAAAATCTCCCACCAGTTGCCGCCGAGATTCTGGTCGTTCGGTTGAGCGGGTTTCCAATCGCCCACTTCCTTATATGCCGGAGGAACTGGCGCGGCGGGCCGTTTGTAATTTGGCCCAACCGTACAACCCGCAAGCAAAAGGACGCTCAGCCCACACATGCTGCCCGCCATGCGCTTGCGAACTCGGGCTCCTATTCGCGAGACGCGGATAAAATTCATTGCTTCGCTCCTCCGGAAGCCGAGGCTGGCGCTGCCGCGGGCTGTGCTATCTGCACTTTTTCCCCGGTCACGATGGAATCGGGGGGGCTCATAATGACGGATTCGTTGCCCTGCAGACCCGAAACGATTTCAATCGAATCGCCGAAGTCGTGACCTGGCATTACCGGAATCAGCTTCGCTTTCCCGTTCTCGACAATGGCGACGTTCAGGCCTTCCTTCCGAAAGAGAAGAGTGTCGACCGGCAAAATGTAGGTGGAGACCTGCCCCGGTACTTTGAAATGGACTTCCGCATAGGCGCCGGAAAGCAACTGCCCTGAGGGGTTATTCACGTCCACTTCAACCAACAGCGTGCGCGTGGCGTAGTTAATCGACTCGGCGGTGCGCACCAGTTTCCCCGGGAACTTACGTCCGGGAAACTCCGCCAATGTCAGTTCTGCCGTCAGCCCCGGGGTGGTTTGCTGCGAAAATTCTTCAGGTACATTGACATACACGCGTAGCACGCTGGGCTGCGCGATGTGGAAGAGATCGGTTTTCACATTGGAATTGCTACCTGAGTTGATCAGGTCACCGATGTCGGTGTTTCGCGCAGTGATAACGCCGTCAAACGGAGCGTAAACCTTTTCGAAAGACACCAGCGCGGAGTACTGCTGAACGGCCGCTTGGTCTGCTTCCACAATTGCCTTATTCGCATTGTAAGTACCCACGGCATTGTCGACGTCCTGCTGCGACACAGCATTGGTTTTCTTAAGCCCTTGATAGCGATCTTTGGTGATCGAAGCTAGCTCGAGATTGGCTTGTGCGGTTAAGAGATTGCTCTTCGCTTGCTGCAGTTGCTGGTCCACTTCAGGAGACGCGATTACCGCCAGAAGCTGGCCTTTTTTTACATGCGCCCCTATATCGAAGTACCAATGCTCCAAATAACCGTTCGTGCGCGCGAAAACCGGCGACGTGATAAACGGTTGGACGTTTCCCGGCAGCAGAATTTCCTGCGACGGTGCGGCCCGCTTGGGCGCAATAACCGAAACGGTGGGTACCGCCATATCCGCGGTTTCCGTGCGTAGACTGGCGTTTGTGCGGATGCGCTCAAGAATACCGGAAACCAAAAGTCCAACGAACAATAGGAGAACCACAATACCGGCAAGCCATCCGCGTAGCGATCGCCGTTTTGTGCCGGCGGTGGTCGGCGAGTGCGGTCCTTGCGCCGGAATCTGTCCTTCTGTTTGCGATTGCATCATTGCTATCACCTTCAAATTCCTCTCAACAGGAAGCTCCTCAGGATTTCGGACTGGCCTCGGCGGGCCGGTGGCGCAGGCCATGGAGAATGCTGAACACGGTGGGAACGAACAACAAAGTGGACACCGTGGCGAAGAGCAATCCACCAATCACAGCGCGGCCCAACGGAGCGTTTTGCTCACCACCGTCTCCAAGCCCCAGCGACATCGGCAGCATGCCGATAATCATCGCCAGCGCAGTCATGATCACGGGGCGGAAGCGGGTGAATCCGGCCTGAAGAGCCGCGGCCACGGGGTCTTTGCCCTCGTTCATCTGTTCCCTCGCGAATTGCACTACCAGGATGCTGTTGGAGGTGGCTACACCCATGCACATGATCGTGCCTGTGAGTGCCGGCACGCTTAGCGTGGTGTGAGTCACGAACAGGAACCAGGCAATACCGGCGAGGGCCGCGGGAAGTGCAGTAATAATGATGAAAGGATCCAGCCAGGACTGAAAGTTCACCACGATGAGAAGATAGACAAGGACAATAGCGAGGACCAGCCCGGTTAAGAGGCCGATATAGGAGGAGCGCATTGTCTGAACTTGCCCGCGCAGCACAACTTGCGAGCCGCGTGGCAGCTTCGGCCGCATTTGATCGATGATGCGTGTAATGTCCCCGGCTATGCCGCCCAGATCGCGGCCCTGCACCGCGCCGAAGATGTCAATGACAGGCATGATGTTGTAGTGGGAGACCACCGCCGCTCCCGTTCCGCGCTGGATGGAAGCGACGGTCGCGAGAAGCGTCGGTGCGACGCCAGGAGTGGGTCCGGTAATGGGCATGTTCGCGAGATCCTGGAGCGTGTCGACGCGATACTGCGGGGTCTGAGTAGAGATGTCGTAGCTGTTTCGATTCTTAGGGTCGAGCCAGTAGGTTGGCGCGGTCTGGAAGCTGCCGCCAAGCGAGATTAAAACGTTTTGCGCGACAGCCGTGCCGTTGTAGCCGATCTCTTGCGCCTTGGTGCGGTCCATCCAAAGGTGGATGTAGGGTTCATCGAATGGCTGCTGGATGCGCGCGTCGGCTATCCCCGATACGTATTTCACTTGGTTAAGCAACGCATTCGCGAAGACTTGATTTCCCTCTAGATCTTTCCCCACCACTTGAATGTCGATGGGAGCCGGCAAACCAAAATTAAGGATTTGAGTGACCATATCGGAAGGCAGGAAAGAAAAGGTCACGCCGGGAAATTCCTTCGCCAGGCTGATTCGGAGGTCGTGAACGTATTTGGCTGTCTGGTGGTGGTTAACGCCGAAAGTCACCAAAATATCCGCATCCGAGGTGCCCACGGTTCCGGTGTTGTTGTAGGACGTGTTGATGCCGCTGTAGGGAAGTCCAATGTTGTCGATAATGTTGGAGATCTCGCCCGGCGGAAGCTGTCGCCGGATCGATCGCTCGACCAGATCGCAGAGGCGGGCGGTTTCTTCGATTCGCATACCCGTTGGAGCCCGCATGTGGAGATTGAACGAGCCGCTATCGATAGTGGGGAAGAAGTCTCGCCCCAGCCAGGGAATGATCAAAACCAGGGAACCCACGCAAGCGGAGAAGAATGCGACAAGGAAGGCGCGGCGATGATGAAGGCAACGTTCCAGCAATCCGTGATAACGCTCGCGGAGACGCTCAAACGCTTCCTCAAAGCGAACCTGCATCCGAACGAATGGATTGCGGGATTCCGCGGTGTTCGGAGTGTCATAGCGCAAGAGATACTTGGCCATCATCGGAACAACGGTGCGTGAGAGCAGATAGGAGGCCAGCATGGCAAAGATCACGGCCTCGCCGAGCGGAACGAACAGAAATTTCGCGACGCCGGAGAGCAGGAACATCGGGGTAAACACGATGCAGATCGAAATCGTGGCTACAAAGGCCGGCGTAGCGATTTGCGCCGCGCTGTCCAGGACAACCTCATCCATGTCCCTGTCTGGTTCCGCCTGACGGTTGCGATTGATGTTCTCGATCTCGACCGTTGCGTCATCCACCAGAATTCCGACGGCCAGGGCCAGTCCACCTAACGTCATGATGTTGATGGTTTCTCCGAGCGCACTGAAAGTGATGATGGACGTCAGAATGGCGAGAGGAATCGAAACCACAATGATGGTCGTACTCCGCCAACTGCCGAGAAAGATGAGAATCATCAGGCCAGTCAGGCAGGCCGCGATGGACGCTTCGGTCACCACCCCCTTAATGGCGCCCTTTACAAAGATGGATTGGTCCGCCAAAGGCTTGATATCCAGCTCCGGCGGCACTTGCGTTTTGATAAACGGCAACAGAGATTTGATTCCGGCAATGATGTTTAGGGTCGAGGTATTGCCGTTCTTTTGCACCGTCAAGAGGGAGGCGCGCTGCCCGTTCACGCGCACAATGTTCGTTTGCGGCGGAAAGCCGTCGCGCACCCAAGCGACGTCACTGAGATAGATGGTCGTGCTGCCGATTGTCTTTACAGGGATCCGGTTGAGTTGAGCGATGGTCTGGGGAGCCGCATTGGTGATGTCGACGTCATATTCCTTCAAACCGATTTTGGATGTTCCCGTTGGGAGAATCAGATTCTGAGCGGAAATGGCGTTGACCACGTCCAAGGGGGAAAGACCCTTCGCCTGCAAGGCCTGAGTGTTTAGGTCCACTTGTACCTGGCGTTGTTTTCCCCCATACGGATACGGGACGGCGGAGCCCTGCACCGTGACCAGTTGGGGACGGATGGTCATGAGACCATAATCGTTGAGTGACTGCTCCGATATTCCCTGGCCGGACAGCCCGAGTTCGAGAATCGGGACCGTTGAGGCGCTGTAGCTAATGATCAAGGGGGGCGTGGTCCCAGCTGGCAGCTGCCTGAGCTGCGTTTGGGAGTTTGCGGTGATCTGAGCAATGGCCTTGTCGATACTCACCGTGGGTTGAAAAAACACTTTCACCACGGCGATTCCGTAAAGCGATTGCGACTCTATGTGCTCGATGTTATCAACGGTGGTGGTCAGGTTGCGCTCGGTAATGCTGACGATCCTGTCGGCCAAGTCCTGCGGTTCCATGCTGTTGTAGTTCCAGATGATGCTGACGACCGGGATGTTGATGTCTGGAAAAATGTCCGTGGGTGTGTGAACGATTGCCAGCCCCCCAAAAAGGAAGATTAGGATAGCGAGCACGATAATCGTGTACGGTTCCTTCAGCGCCAGCCTGACAATCCACATCATGATTCATATCCCCAATTCCGTCCGGCTGGGCCGGACTGCATTAACCCAACAGGTCCTATTGCCTGTGCTTCGGCGTCTTAGCATCCAGGGTAGAGACCAATTGCTCGGCAGCTGGGGGCACAGCAACTTTCCCGGAGAGAACAATGCGCCTCGCGGGAATTTCCTTGCCGTACACGCGCTTGTTGTCGCCATTGTCCGGACGGACCGTAGAGCCTTCGAGAGAGACTCCCGCAAACAGTCCACGCGCTCTTGAGTAGGTCAGGATTTCCGCCCGCAGAGTGGCATCCGTTTCGGCCGAAGTATCGCGGCCAACTGGCCCCGCTGCTACGGAAGCATCGCCTCCGAGCTTGACCTTGCTGGCGAGGATACCGCTTGCGCCGCGCTCATTCATGACCAACAACACAAAATCCGTTGCTTCACCACCTAACTGAAGGCCGAAGCTTCCACCTTCGAGGGCCATCATCGTGGGGGCGCCCCAGGGTCCACGGAAGTCTTCACCTCTACGGCACGACATGGCGCCTCGCCCGTAGCTTGCGCCAACGATGAATGCGGCCTTTAGGACAGAAGGAAAGACAACGACGCAATCCGCCTTGTCGAGCAAGTCCTGCGGAATGTTGTCGGGAACGTCCAGAATTTCCTTCAAGACCGTCCCACAATTTTTCAATCGGTCGTCATCTTTAGTTTGGTCCGATGCGTTCGCCACCTCAGCAAAGAGTGGTGCAAACAAAAATAGACCGCAGCTTAAACTGGCCAGCAACTTTCGCATGTGGATCCCTCCAGTGGTTTTTGTAGCCTCACACGGGGAGAATGCAGCCTGGGTGCCACTATGGAGACTGAACGAGAAGTTCACGAAGTGGTTGAAAACAGTGCCGTTTAGAAGGGGAGCCAAAGATTTCGTCGGGGGATGACAAGGAGTGAAGAGTCCAGTGTATTGGACGGCTGACAGCACGCCGACAGCACAGCTTTTGAGAGGAAATCGATAGGGGACCTCACTGCCGGGTGTGCGGGCTGCCAGACACGCAACAATGACGTAACAAATCTTTAGGTGTCGCGCGGTGACAGGCGCAAAGTCGGAGCGTTTCGTTGGCCTTCAAAGTAGAAGGAGTCCTTTCCGTCCTTTGTGGTCGCAGCGTGCGGCGTGAAGGAAAGTCTATGGAGTTTCGCGCGAAGTTCAGGAGCGTTCCAAACCGGCTTTACGGGTTTTCCGCAAATTCGAGCGAGCAGAAAATCATGCTCCCCACGGTAGCAGCTACGAGGAGGACAATGGGTACGCCAGGTCCCGTGCGCGCCAATTCCAGAGACCCCGTTTCAATCCGCCTGGTGCCAAGTGGGATCGGGGTCGTAGGCCGTCATCGTCTGTGCAAGCTTTGTTGTGTTGGGACCAAGATCCTTTTCGTAAATGGCGCCCGATTCGTCGACGATGAACGTCATCACACCCGAAGAGCGGTATTCCGCCGGGTACGCAACGAAGGCAACTCCTCCGGTCATCTTTCCGTCGATGATGTAGCTCTTGGCCCCGCCCAGTGCGCGAGATCCCTGGCTGGTGAGAATCCGGAAAAAATAACCGTCAAACGGAAGTGGATTGCCAGCTTGACCCTTTGCGTCTTCTTGGTTCGCATACGCGATGAGCGGGTCAATGGGGCTATCGAACTCGTTGTAAGCACCGTACCAGTACAGGCCATTGTGCCGGCCTTTATCGCTGACCAGTTTCTGGGCAAATTGCCCGGAAAGCTTACCCAACGGGCGGGCGAAATACTCCCTCTGAGCTTCGACCAACTGGCGGCACGCTTCCATGGCGGCAAGTTCATTTCTCCCTATGCGCCGGAACAGGATCTCGTCTTTTCCCGCCTCTGTGTCGAAAATCCACGAACCGTGATTGTTCATTAAGGGGATCGGAAACGGCCAGTTTTCAGCTCCGATAACCAGCGTTACGGTTCCGTCCGGCTCTTTGACGAATCGGTGCATTTCTTCGTATTTGACAACGAAGCTCTCGCGAGCTTCCGCGTCTTCGTTGGGGTCGCCGGACGAGAGGACTTCCTTTGCAGCCGGTCCAAGGATGCTCAAGGGAGTCTGATTGTCCTGCGCCTGCATTGCGGCGAAGAGAGCGCTGCCGGCATCTTCGGGTGACGTAAAGGTCCGCTGCGCGGGCTGCTGCGCGAACAGCGACGCAAACGGGCATCCCAACGAAAGTGCCAGTAAAACCACCGCTGCTGTGAGTCGAGCGAAGGTCTTACATTCGATGCGGGGAAAATTTGGAATTCTCTGCAGCATGATGTTCTTCTCCATTCTGAAATTTATCGGTCAACACGCGAATAAGCTGATTATCTAGCGCCGTCCGCCGCCGTGGCCTCCGTGGCCGCCACCCCCGAAACTCGAGTGACCACGAGAGGAGAAGCCTCGGACACTTCCGCCGTGACCAAAGCCACTGAACGCCCCGGAGTGCATTCCTGACTGCCCGTGGAAGCCCGAACCCCCGTGAAACGCGTTGCTATGGCCGAAGTTACCGTGGCCGGAGTTACCGTGGCCGGAGTTACCGTGGCCAGAGCTACCGTGGCCGAAGTTGCCATGGGAGGAACCACCGTGATTGAACCCCTCGTGACCGAACTCGTGGCTGTGCGAGACGTAGGCGTGATGGTCGTAGAACGCTCGCCGGCCATGCCAGTCATATCCCCAGTGTCCCCAGCCCCACCCAAATCCTCCGAAGAAGCCGATACCAAATCCAATGCCAAAGGAAAGGCCGACACCACCCCAAAAAATGCCGGGTACGGGATACCATCCCGGGTAGGCGACGATAGGTGCACCGTACACTAGCCAAGGATCATAGGCGGGGACGTACACCACCTCAGGGTTGGCCGGTTCAATGACGATCGTGCTGTCTTGCGTCGTTACCTTCTCCTGTTCATTGCTGTTCAGATGGCCAGTTTTCTCGGCCTGGCTGCGCAATGTCTGGACCGCATTGGTTACATCGTCCGGCTGGTTGGCATACGCCTCGCCGAGGGACGAAGTCCAAGAGAGGTTCTTGTCCATGTTTTCGAGAACCGATGGGAATTGCACCATGGCCTTGACGCTGGGATCCCAGTCCTGTTTGTCGACCTCTTTTGCCAGTTCGTCGCCCTTGAGTTTGGAATGCCTTTGCATCCAGCGGTCCGCCTCGACGATCTGAGTTGGATACGTGGCAGCAGCCAAAATCTGCGCGACCAAAGCGTCCGGATATAAAGCGATCGGCGCAACGAGCTGCTGCAGCTCTTGGGGGGAATGTTTGACGAACGGCGCAGGTTGCTGTTCGTTGGATTGGCCTGTGGAGCCGTAGGCGTCCGCCTGCGCGGTAAACCCCACAAGCAAACAACAGAGAAGGACAACAAAAACCTGCCTGGAAAGCTTCATAATGTTCATGACAAATTCTCCACTACTAAAATTGAGACCATCTGCCGCTGTTTTAGGGCGCGGCGGAAGAAATTCATGCGCCTTCCTCAACCGCGCTGACCAACTCACTGGCCGCGCAGTGCGCCGGGCTCGATGTCGTTACGGCGGGCCAGGTCTTCCAGGTTGTCGAGCCTTGCTTGCTCTTCCATTACGCCCTGCTGCAGGATTTCAATGCCGGCATCGGGAGTGGTGGCGAAATCCTCTCCACCTAGATCTATGCCGCCGGTCGTTTCCCTGAGACTTCGCGCGTCGTCCAGCGCCTGCTGGTATTCACGAAGCTGAGCCATTCTGCTTTCGAGTTCATCGCGCAGTCTCGCCGCCTGCTCGGCATACCACTCTGGGTCCCGGGTTTTCACGTACGTCTGAGGCAGAGTTGCCGAGTCTGGCGTTTCTTCATCCGTTCGGCCCACGATGGAAATGGGGCCGAAATCATGGAGCCTTGCGAGATCGTCGTTGGTCCAAACCATCGGTTTCTGGCGGCCCGTCCCAACGTGCGGCCCATTGGCCGCACGTAAAGGACTGGCTAGAGAAAGCAGCACCAGACTAGCGATGGCGCACAGTTGGCGGGTCATATGGGACTCCATTACTTTGAAGAGCCTGGAGGGAACTTCTTGAACATCTTCTCCACGCCCTTATCCAGGTTCTTTATGTTCTTGTTGGAGTTGTTGGAGAGCGTGTCACTCGAGGTGCCTCTCCATAGGAGCTGCTTCGTTTTCGTATCGAACAGATCAACGACCAGGGTGCCCACCTTATAGGTTTCCGTTGTGGTGGTTGCCTCTCCCAGGCCGCCAAAACCCCCGCCTCCAAATCGTCTGTAACCCCAGCCTCCTCCGAACCCGTCGTAAAACGTATTCAAGGATTGCTGATTCTGTGTCGTCTCGACGGCAATGATGGAAACATCGCCGCCCGAATCCACCTTAGACCAGCCTTTTGCCGCCAGGGCAGCATTAACGGCACTTTTAACTCGATCGACATCCAGGGCGTCTTTCGTCTTAACTTGCTCCCAGGAGTAGGTCTTGTACTGCGCGAAGTTGGCGCTGCGATCATAGTCGGTCTTCACCTGCTGTGCCGACGACTTGGCCGCGAACACGAACATCATTCCGATCAAAACGAATACGACTCTTTGTAATTTCATATGTCCTCCTTTATTTTGTGAATCCGAGACAAAACTCTTCGCGCGAGAAAGAACCGCCCGCTCGCGCTCGGGTAGTTGCTGTTTCAAAGCGCCGCTACTTTCCCTGTTGTCCGCGATGGTGTGCCGACACGTGCGCCTGCGCTTCCGCGGTCGATTGACTGACTTTCTTTTCGTAGCGCGACTCGATTACCTTGCTGCCGCTTGGGTTGCCCTCATCAAACAACTTCGCAAGGAAATAGCGATTCCCGTATTTGTTGAAGATTAATTCGCTCTTGGCCGGTGTGGCGTTGGTTTCTGCTTCTTGGACTTCGAAAAGGGCGGAAGTAGACCCGTCCGCGCTGCTGATTTCCATAACGGTCAGATCGCTGTTGTCGAGCATGTGGATGTGGTAGTTGCCTGCCGGAAGCTTGGTGTTTCCTGCATGGAACGCGAATGGGATGTTGACTTCAAGGTCTCCAATGATCTGCGCCTTTGCTTTGGCCGGATAAATCGTTAGTGCGAAAACCAGGGCGATCAGTAACGACACCAAGTAGCGCATTCTTGTTCCCTTGTGGCCTGCGTGGGCCTTGTCTATGGTTTCAATGGACATGGTGCTTTTTCCTCATTTCTGTCGCCACGAAAAAACCGGTGCGTTGAGCGACGCAATGAGAAGGGCAACACGGTTGCCAAACATCTCAGGTCGTAAATGGTGGAAAATACAGGCCGATTACAAGAGATGGTGTAGCCGGTATGCCAGCCCACTAAACAAGGCGTCCAAGTGCTGGCAGTCCAGCCAGGTGATTTGCTGATTGTATTTTGACAGCTTAGGATTTAGGCCCACCAGGAGATGTGAGCGTCAATGCGAGCGACCGCAAGTGTCAATCCATCGGAGAGTCGGTCACTGAATCGCTTGCAACTCTGTTATGCGGGAAGTGGTTCCCGGTTAGAACGTGAGATGCCAAGCTTTTGCATGCGGAAGTAGAGCGTAGACCTCTTCATTCCCAGTCGTACAGCGGCCCCGTTGGGGCCGGCGACAACCCACCGCGTCTGCTCAAGAATCTTGAGTATGTGGTCTCGCTCCGCTTCTTCCAGTGTAACTGCCCCCTGGGACTCCGTTGCCACGGGAGTCTCCAAGGTCGACAGCGGAGGGTGCAGCACATTTCCCGTGCTAAGGATTACGCTCCGCTCGATAAAATTTTGCAGCTCGCGAATGTTCCCGGGCCACGCATATGAAGTAAGTTCAGACATCGTTTCCGGGGAAATCTGGTCGATTTGTTTACCCATCCGACGGGCATAGATCTCGACGAAATGTGCCACCAACCCCGGAATGTCTTCCCGACGCGCCCGCAACGGTGGCAGGGGGATGGGAAACACATTCAGACGGTAGTAGAGGTCGCTGCGAAATTCGTTGCGCTTCACCATGTCGGCCAAATTACGGTTGGTCGCAGCTACGAGCCGAACGTCCACTTGATGGGTCCGAGCGCTGCCTAAGCGTTCGAATTCCTGCTCCTGCAAGACACGCAGCAGTTTGGGTTGCAAGCCCGGCGGAATGTCTCCCACCTCGTCCAGGAAGAGCGTCCCTTTGTCGGCCAGTTCGAAACGGCCAATCTTTTGCGCGACAGCACCTGTAAAGGCGCCCTTCTCATGGCCAAAAAGCTCGCTTTCCAGAAGATCGAACGGAATGGCGGCGCAATTCAGCTTTATAAAAGAACGCCCGACCCGGGAACTCAAGTCGTGGACTGCGCGCGCGATCAGTTCCTTGCCGGTACCTGTTTCTCCCTGGATAAGAACGGTGGAATCCGTGGGCGCGACGCGTTGGACTTGTTCCAGTACCGATTCCAGAGCAGGGCTGTTGCCTATGATCTGCTCGAATCTGCGTGGATTACCATCCCGGTCGGCTAGTCCGAATCTTGCGACAACTGCCACGGAAAACCTCCTTGCGGAACCTGATACACAATTCTACCTGGGGGATTAGCTTTCCAGAGCCGCCCGAACACTATCGAGCAGGACTTCGTTGTCGAACGGTTTTGACAGAAATTCCACGGCGCCTTCTCTGCGCGCCTGCAATCGCATTTTTTCGTCGCCATGTGCTGTGATGAAGATGATCGGCACCCTGCAACGCTCGGCGTTCAGGTGCGCCTGCAGTTCAAGGCCAGACATTCCTGGCATGCGGATATCCGCGATTAGACAAGCGGTGCCGTGTTGTTTGCCCGAGTTCAGGAATTCCTCTGCCGACGCAAAACCTTGTGCAGGCAAGCCCACCGCTTCCAGCAGGTCCTGGACTGCGGTGCGCAACGAATCATCATCATCAACAATCGCTATCAATTTGGTGCTCCCATGCGTGACCATAGATGAAATTTACCAGCTACTCCGAAAGCGATGCAATCACACGTTGGTATTATGCTATTTCGCGCCGGGAGGAAGCTCCAATAACCCCGCCATTTTGACCAATTCCGCCAGAGATCCGGCTTTCATCTTCTTCATCGCGCGGCCCCGTTGGATCTTCACGGTGACTTCGCTGGTCCCGAGCTCGGCAGCGATTTGCTTATTGAGCATGCCCGAAACCACCAGGCTCATGACCTCGCGCTCGCGTGCGGTCAGCGCCTTGTACCGGGCTCGCAACTCGACAAGGTTACTTTCTTGTTCGCGCGTGGCCCGGTCACGATCTAAAGCCTGGCGGATTGCACCCAGTAATTCACGGTCCTGGAAGGGCTTGGTGAGGAACTCCACGGCGCCTGATTTCATGGCCTTTACCGTCATCGGAATGTCTCCATGGCCGGTAATGAAGATGATGGGGATTCGGAAACCGGCGTCGACCAATCGGCGCTGAAAGTCCAGGCCGTTGACCCCGGGGAGTCTCACGTCCAGGACCAGGCAGCTTGGCCCGTCCGGCCGTTTGCTTCGCAGGAACTCTTCCGCTGTCCCGAAAGACTCGGAACGCAATCCCAACGACTCCAGCAGATCTTGAATGGACTCGCGCACAGAGGCATCGTCATCAATGATGAACACGATGGGAGCGCCAGCGGGAGTCATGCACGCGCCTCGAATTTGGCGGGCAGGGTGAGGCAAAAGTTTGCGCCGCGCGGGGAGTTGTTGGCAGCCCACAAGCGCCCACCGTGCGACTCAACGATGGAGCGGCAGATCCGAAGTCCCATGCCGGTGCCGTGAGGCTTCGTTGTAAAAAACGCATTGAAGATCTGGTCTGCGTGCTGCGGGGGCAGGCCCACGCCGGTATCACTAACGGACACCAGAAGTTGGTCGTGTTCGGCTCGCTGTGACTTGATGGCGAGCTCCCGTGTCCCGTCCACATCTTTCATCGCATCGATGCCGTTAACCATCAGGTTCATCAGGACCTGTTGCAATTGCACGCGATCCCCCATGACCTGGGGAAGATCTGCCGCCAGCTCCGCGCGGACTGAGATGGAGTATCGCGTTGCCTCGCCGCGCAGCAGGACGATCATCTCTTCAATGATTTCGTTTGCGTCGACCAATTCCGACTGCAGAGAACCTTTCTGGAAGAGGAGACGAATTCGGCTGATGATTTCCGCCGCCCGTGTTCCGTCTTTCACGATCCTTTCGGCGGCCGCGCGCGCCTTGTCAAGATTTGGGACGTCGCCCGCCAGCCAGTGGAGGCAACTATTGGCGCTGGTGACAGCAGCGGCAATCGGTTGATTCACCTCGTGCGCCAGCGAAGCGGTCAGCTCCCCCATGGTGGTTACCCGGTTAACGTGTGCGAGCTCAACCTGCGCCTGACGCAATCGTTCGCGCTCTTCACGCGCCAGCTTGCGTTCAATGGCAATGCCGGCAAGGTGGGTGGCCATTTCCAGGGCGCGGGTTTCAGCAGGGCCCGGACTTCGCGGTTCGCGGTAATACATGGCAAACGAACCCAGAGTCTGGCTCGAATGCGCAAGTATGGGGGTGGACCAGCAGGCGCGCAGCCCATAGGGCTCGGCCACGCCTCGATATGGCTCCCAGAGTGGATCATGGAGAATGTCGGTGACGACGACAGGTTCTCTTCGGTACATGGCCGTGCCGCATGACCCCGCCTTTGGCCCGATGCAAAGGCCGTCGATGGCCTTGGTGTAGGCGCCGGGAAGGCTTGGGGCAGCGCCATGCCTCACATGCTGCCCGTCCTCATCGAGGAGCAGGACAGAACAAAGCAACCCGGCAAATTGGGCTTCCACGGCCAGTACCAGCTTCTCCAGTATTTCCTCCAGCCGAGCATCGCGGGCTATCATCTCCAAAATACGGTTCTCTTCGTCACGCAGCGTCTCCGCCAGCTTGCGCTCGGTGACATCCATCACGGTACCCACGAACTCGATCACCTGGCCCGAGTCGTTGCAGAGGGGGTGGGCGACACTCGTAATATATTTTATTGAGCCGTCTGGAAGAATGATGCGGTAGTTGTATTCGGCGTCGTTTCCCTTGTAAAGCTCAGTTTCGACCAGTTCGATAGAGGCTCGATCGTCCGGATGCACTCTCTCTAGGAAGCTTTCTCTGGTTGGCGTTGTAGCATTTGGATCGAAGCCATAAATTTGAAAAGTTTCGACCGACCAGAACTGTTGAGTGGTGCTGAGGTTCCAGGCCCAACTTCCCGTATGACTAAGCCGCTGCGCTTCCGCTAAGTATGTTTCGCTCTGCCGCAGCGTCTCCTCTGCCTGCTTGCGCTCGGTAACGTCCATCAAGGTGCCGACGATTTCAGTGATTTCGCCTGACTCATCCAATACAGGGTGAGCAATCGAGTGAAGGTGTCTTATTCTTCCGTCCGGAAGAACAATTCTCCAATCAAACTCAGAATCCTCGTTTAGTGTGGTCTCCTCTTGCGCCTTCCGCACGATTGCTGCTCGATCGTCAGGGTGAGTTCGTTCGAGGATGTCCTCCCATGTGGGCTTCACTTTTTCTGGGTCACAGCCAAAGATGCGAAAGGTCTCTTGCGACCAGAAGCGAGCGCCGGTACGCACATCCCAAGCCCAACTTCCGCTGTGAGTCAGCCTTTGC
>Ga0210406_10003322_pt1 | contig 17738 bp, 15 predicted proteins | sample IncBWC30MmetaG_FD_155454 | JGI IMG/M metagenome (GOLD analysis project Ga0210406, IMG submission 155454) | Forest soil microbial communities from Barre Woods Harvard Forest LTER site, Petersham, Massachusetts, United States - Inc-BW-C-30-M | ecosystem: Environmental > Terrestrial > Soil >... | reverse complement strand
CTCCGATCTCAGCCTCAAGGTCTACAAGGGCTCGTTCACAGCGCTGCTAGGCCCGTCCGGCTGCGGTAAATCAACGCTGCTCAGGATGATCGCCGGACTCGAGGCGATAACGGCCGGCCAGTGCTTCATCGACAATACCGACGTAACCGACGTGCCCCCGGCGAAGCGGCGGATCGCAATGGTGTTCCAGTCCTACGCCCTCTACCCGCATATGACGGTGAGGCAGAACATCGCCTTCTCGCTCTCCGTTGCCGGCCAGTCGAGAAAGGTGCAGGACGAGCGGGCGCTCGAGGTAGCGCGCATCCTGCAGCTCGAGCCCTATCTCGATCGTCGTCCGGCCGAGCTCTCGGGCGGCCAACGCCAGCGGGTCGCGATCGGCCGGGCGCTGGTGCGGAAGCCGGAGGTTTTCCTCTTCGACGAGCCACTGTCCAACCTCGACGCGAAACTGCGTGTGCAGATGCGCCTGGAACTGGCGAAGCTCCATGCCGAGCTCGGCACGACGATGATCTATGTAACGCATGACCAGACCGAGGCGATGACTCTCGCCGACAAGATCGTCGTTCTCGATAAGGGCGTCGTTTCGCAGGTCGGCTCGCCGCTTGAGCTGTACAATACGCCGGCGAACAAATTCGTCGCCGCGTTCATCGGGTCGCCGGGCATGAACTTTTTCGGCGTCGACATCACCGCGATAAACGGCCGAACGGCAAGCGTCGTTCTTCCGGGCGGGCGAACGGCTGAGGTTGGTGTGACGAACAGCCCCGGGGCCGGCGCTGCCGAGCTCGGCGTGCGGCCAGAGCATCTCGCGATCGTCGATCCGAACGATCCTCACGCCGCTTTCGCCGGCGCCATCGCGATCATCGAACATCTCGGCAATTCGACGATCCTCTATGTCGATACGCCGGCCGGCCAACTGATCGTCGAGGGGGAAGGCAATCTCGAAGCGAAATCAGGTCAAGCCGTCGGGCTGAGACTCAACGAGGGCCATGCTCGCCTGTTCGGCGAAACGGGAGCGGCGCTCTGACTGGCGCGATCGCGGAACGCCTTCTGGCGCTTACGATTCCGTCGTGAGTCTCAGCACGATATCCTGATCGTAATTGCCGAACCCTCGGCCGAAGATATTGACGCCGCCCGGATGGCGCGCGTCCGGCTTGACCTCGATCCGAACCCGAATCGAATGGTGGGCGGAGAAGTCGAGATCTTTCGAGGTCAACGGCGAGATTTTCACGCCATCCACAAACGCGCCGTCGGGCGTCACTCTCCAGCTCTTCAACATGCCGTACTGGCTTCCCTTCAGCTTCCACCAGTCGGGCGTATAAAGGCCCCGCTGATCGCCGAAATCACCGGGGCTGGTCCAGACACCAAGCTCTCGGCCGTTGACCGCGACGGTGATGTCGGATGGCCAGTCGGAGGCGGTCCCTGGCACCTCGGAGGAAAGTTCGAACGACAACTCGAGCGCCGTGACCGCCTTGCCGACGTGACGGGCGTTATTGGGAAATTGGTACTCGACGAAGCCGCGGGTGAACCACATGAGCCCCGCATTCATTCTGTCGGGATCGAGGAAGGTTCCGGGCACGTCGAGGAGACCGATGATCCCCTTCGGCGAGCACAGGCCGCAAGGCGCGCTCACTTCGCAGCTAGTGTAGAGCCCGATTGGCATTGCGACTTCGATGGCGTTGGCGTTCACGCCGCTGACGTCGTCGCGAAGCATCACCAGGACCTCGTCGAAGGCGGAGAAGCAGAGCTTCTGATTGCCCTTGCGGCCCTTTTGCGTTTCCGTCCGAATGAGGCCGGCGTTCTCAAGAATCTGCAGATTGGACGAGACGGTCGATTGCGGAAGACTGAGCGCCTCGGCGATGTCGTTGACATTGAGGCCAGGACGTCGAAGCAGGAGACGCAAAATCCTCGCCCGCGCCGGTGAAGCCAAACCGCGCAAGACGTCGGGCCGCTCCGCGGGGTCGATCACCAGGAAATTGCGCGACATTCTCCAGCCTGTTCGTCCTCCTGGTTTTTGTATCAGCTTTTCGGATAGTTTGATAATTCCCGCCCGTCGGGTTCGCTCATCAACAACACCGCGGAGCCTCAAATGGATGTTGACGTCGCGGGCTGTCGCCCAACGCTGGCGCTCGATGGCCTCTGGGGCTTCGAATTCGAAGGGCCTACCGCGCGGCTCGACGGCAAAGGCCATACGATCCGTACTCCAGGGATCTGGCAGATCCAATTTCCGGCGTTACGCAACACCCAGGGGACCGGGCGCTATCGGCGTGGCGTCCCAATCCCGACGGACTGGGCGAACAAGAGCATCCACCTCATCATGGAAGGGGTGTTCCACGAGTCGGTGATCCTGGTCGACGACGCGGCGGTCGCCGTTCACGGCGACGGCTGGACGTCGATCGAAGTTGACCTGACGCGAGCGCTTGCCGGCAAGACCTCATTCGTGCTGGGCGTCGATGCGCGAGTCCCGGACGACCGCAATGACGGGCGCTTCAGCCAATCGCTCGCGGCCAAGGAGGACTGGTACGGGGTCCAAGGCGGAATCTGGAAGTCAGCGCGTTTGGAGGCGCGAGACCCAATCCATATCGCCAAAGCCCGCGTGCGAACATCATTCAACCTTCAGACGGGCGTTGTGTCGGTGAGTGGAGAGTTATCGAGCGCCGCCCCCGCGACGACTCTGCAGCTCACGCTCTCGCGCGGCGGCACGACGGTCGCGCGCTCGGTTTATCATTTTCAATCGGAACGATTCGAAGCCGCGCTTGCTCTTGCCCAAGCTGAGCCGTGGTCGCCGGAGGCGCCCAACCTTTACGATCTCGTCATCGAACTCATCGTCGACGGGAAAGCCATCGACGCGATCGAGAGGGCCGTGGGATTTCGGCGATTCGAGGCGAAGGACGGGCGCCTCATGCTCAACGGCGAACCCTTCTACATGTTCGGCGCCCTCGATCAGGACTGGCATCCCGAGGAGGAGTGTCGCGCGCCGAGCGCTGAGTTTCTCGAGCAGCGCTTCGCCAACGCCAAGGCGATGGGCCTCAATACGCTGCGCTGCCACGTCAAGATTCCCGACCCGCTCTATTTCGATCTCGCCGACCGGCTCGGTCTCATCGTCTGGCTCGATATGCCGTACGTGCAATTCCTGGCGCCCGCGGCACGCGAAGCGTTAAAGCGCGTGTTCCAGACGTCGGCCGCAACCCACGCGCATCATCCCTCGATCGCGATCTGGACGCTGTTCAACGAGGGATGGGGTATCGATCTTGACGACAATCCTGACGACCGGCGCTGGCTGATCGAAACCTTCGATTGGGCGAAGACGCTGATTCCCGACAGCCTGCTTGTCGACAATTCCCCCTGCTTTCCCCGCAACTACCACCTCAAGACCGAGATCGAGGACTTCCATTGGTATAATGGCTTCCCGCATCAGAACGATGCTTTCGCAGCGATGACGCGCGCCTTCGCAGACCGCGCGGCCTGGACCTTCTCTCCGCATGGCGACGCAGAGCGGCGCGGCGACGAGCCGCTGATCTGCTCGGAGTTCGGCGTGTGGGGGCTGCCTCATACGCGCGAGATCCTGGAGCCGGACGGAAGCGAGCCGTGGTGGTTTGAAAGCGGGCACGATTGGAACCTCGGCGCCGCCTATCCGCATGGGCTCGAAACGCGCTTTCGCGACGCGCAGCTCGCGACCGTCTTCGGCGACCTCCACGGCTTTGTGAACGCGGCGCAGGAGCTTCAATATCGCGGGCTCAAGCGCCAGATCGAGACGCTGCGTTGGGAGCGGTCAATTTCCGGCTACGTCATCACCGAACTCAATGACGTGCAGTGGGAATCGAACGGCCTCATGGACGTTCGAAACCACCCGCGCGCTTTCGCTGGAAGGTTGGCCGAACTTCAACGGCCGTGGCTCATCATCGCGCAGACTGCGCGCACGGCTGTTCGCGCGGGCGAGCGCTTTGAAGTTTCCGTTCGACTCGCGGGCGCCGCCGATCCGCCTGACGGCGCGCGGCTCGCCTGGCGCTTCGCAGATCAAAGCGACGAGGCGGCGCTGGGATCCGAGCCGACGACCCTCGCGCTCTCCGCCGGCGCCGCTGACGCAATCGCCATCGTTCCGCTTGAGCTCGAAGCGCGCGACAGCAAGGGGCGCGTCCTGTCGCGCAACACGCTTGAACTCTGTGTCGTCCCGCCACTCGTTGGCGCGGCGCCGTCGCTGTTCCCCATCGATGGCGCAGCCTCGAACATGCTCGCCGCCATCGGCTGGCCGAATCGCGCCGCGACCGCCGAGGGAGCCGACATTGTGCTCGCAACGCGGCTCACGACCCCGGTCCGCGAAGCGCTCATCGCCGGACGGAAGGTCGTCCTCATCGCCAATTCTCCCGACGCGCTGATCGACCCGGAACGGAAGCTGCCGCTCAACGACCGGCACAACTTCCCCATGATGCTGCTGCGCGAGCGCGCCGGAACGCCTTGGGATGGACAGTGGATGGGGGCGTTCACCTGGCGACGCATGGAGGGCCCATGGCCGGGCCTGCCCGGCGGGCCGATGCTCGACGAACATTGGAGCGGGCTATTACCCAATCACGTGCTGACCGGTTTTCCCTCGACCGCCTTCGGCGGATTGGTCGATGCTGGCGTCGCGGTCGGCTGGCTGCATCACGCCGCTGCGTTTGTGAAGCGCAGCTTCCTCGGCAAGGGCTGGCTCACCGTGTCGACCTTCGACCTCACCTCACCTAAGGCGCACCAGAATCCGCTGGCGATGCATCTTCTGAAGGCGTTGGCGGAGAGCTGACCTACTCCTGCCGTGGCGTGTATGCGGCGCCTTGCGGCCGACCGACTTGCAGGTCGGCGAGAGCGGCGATATAGGTTTGGGAAAAGCTTTTCCGGCCTCCGCCCGCACGAGCGGCCGGCGGCTCTGAATGGGAAAGCGACAAAATGGGAGGAGTTGATGACGCTTATCAAAATCCTGAAAACCTCGGCGCTCAGCTTGGCTGCGTTTGGCTTCCTGGCCGCCGCCTCGCCGAGTTACGCGGCCGACCTGGTCATGTGGGAACGCAGCGGCGGCAATAAGGACATGGTCGACAAGCTGGTCGAGATGTGGAACGCCAAATTCCCGGACCGGCATATCAATCTCACCTATATCCCTCACGCGGAGATGGTGGCTAAGCTCGCCCAGGCGATCGCGTCCGGCGACGTTCCTGATCTGATGGGGATGGACCTCATCTATGCCCCGCAATTCGAAAAGGCGGGCCAGCTCGTCGACCTCACTGACCTGATCGGCAATCTGCCGGAGCTCAAGACGGCGAGCCCTGGCCACATGATGGTCGCAACGTTCGACAAACGAATCTATGGCGTGCCGCTCTACGCCGATGTCTCGGCGCTTTTCTATAACAAGGACCTATTCGAAAAAGCAGGCCTCGATCCCAACAAGCCGCCAAGAAGCCTGCCGGAACTCCGCCAGTACGCCGACAAGATCACCGCCCTCGGCGTCGACATCAAGGGTTACTACCTTGCGGGCTCGTGCGCCGGCTGCAACATCTTCACCGTCGGTCCGCTCATGTGGGCATCAGGCGCCAAGATCGAAGCGAAGGACGCAGGTGATGAACCTCTCGTCGGGGACGGCGTCGCAAAGGTGCTTCAGTTCGAACGCGACATGGTCAAGTCGGGCAACGTGCACGCGAGCGACCGGGCGGAGAACGGCGAGACTTTCCATCTTCAATTCGGGTCGGGGAAAGTTGGAATGATGGGGACGGGCAACTTCAACATCAAACTTGCCCGGGACCAAAATCCGAACATGAAATTTGGCATCTCCCTGCTTCCGGGAATGGAGCCGGGGTCGTCAGCGTCCTTCATCGGCGGTGATTTGGTCGTCGTGCCGAAAGGCTCGAAACGCGTCAATGACGCTGTCGACTTCATGAAATTCATCTTGTCGGATCAAGTTCAGGTCGAGGGTTACGCCAAGCTTCTCAACCTGACGACCCGCGCGGATATGGTCGACAACAAATACTTCAGGGCCGAGCCGCTGGTCCAAGATGTCGCCAAAGCCCTATCCATCGGCAAGACTCCGTACACGCTCACGTTCTTCGAGCAGATCAACTCGCCGCAGGGACCGTGGCTGCAAATGCTGCAGCGGGCGTACTACACCGACGACCCGATCGATCAGATCATCAAGGATGCGAAAGCGCAGATGAAGGCGATCGCCACTCAGTGAACAAACGCCTCACGCGCCGCGCTCGGCAAATTCTCGCGCGACGGGAACCGGCCGCCCACATCCGTGAACGAGGCGGCCGAAGCGACATAGATGAGTTGTTATCTGCGAGATCCTGCTCGGCGGGATTACGAAGGTTTAGTCGATGTACAACACGCGGACGAGCGCGCTAATCGGCGCGCTATATCTAATGCCGATTGTGTTGTTTGTGTCTGTGTTTACTGCGTATCCATTCGTCCAGATGGTATGGATGTCGCTTCACAATTGGTCGTTACTAGAGACAAAAAAATGGGTTGGCTTGGCAAATTTTACTAAAGCGTACAATGATCAGCAATTCTGGCAATCCCTATGGTTCACACTAAGATACACATTATACATTACACCTATTCTCATGATATCGGGGTATTTGATCGCGCTGCTCGTCACGAAAAACACGCCTTTGCGTCAATTTACGCGGGCAGTCGTATTCATTCCGGTTGTCATTGGTCTCGGGGTTTCAAGTCTACTCTGGTATTGGCTGTTCAGCTACAATTTCGGCCTGGTCAATCGTCTCCTCGTCGATCTCGGCATTGTCCACGCCCCAATCATCTGGTTCGGCGAGGACGCCAATCGAGCGCTTTGGGCGGTCATCGCTTCGATCGTGTGGAAGGTCGTGGGCTTCGGCATGCTGCTTTTCGTGGCGGCGATCCAGGCGATCCCCGAGGAGCTTACCGAAGCCGCGATGGTTGACGGCGCTTCCTATTGGCAGCGCGTCGTCAAGATTACGTTACCGCTGACCTACAAGACGATCCTTTTGGTCACATTGGTGAGTGTGATTGGCTCATTGCTGGCGTTTGATCAGTTCTTCCTAATGACCGCCGGGCAGCCGTTCAATCGCACGGCGTCGTTGGTGTTTTGGATCTACCTGAATTCGTTCCCTTATTTAAAACTGGGCTACGGCGCGGCGCTGTCGCTGCTGCTCGCGGCTATGGTGCTTGCGTTCACAATCGTCCAGATGATCCTGACGCAACGCAGTCGTATGTGACGCGCCACATGGCCAAAATCGGGACTTTCGCGTGAACGATAACAGCGCGAACTTTGCGTTCTCTGCGCCAAGGACGAGGCAATCGTTTGCGCCCCGCCGGTACGAGGGCCGTCAATTCCTCGTGGGCGCCGTTTGCATGGCGATCTCCACCGTCATGTTGGCGCCGCTGGTCCTTTCGATTTCGGCGTCACTGAAAACGGCCTCAGAAGCCGCTGCGATCCCGCCGACCTATTTTACCCATCATCTCAGTTTCGAAAGCTATCAGAGACTTTGGAACTATCAGGCCGGTTTGCCCACCTATCTCATGAACAGCGGCGGCGCCGCGTTCCTCACTATCGCCTTTTGCCTTCTTCTGACGATTCCGGCCGGATACGCATTGGCGCGCTTCCCGGTGGCCGGCAAGGAATTCATCTTCGTCTACCTGCTGCTTGCGCTAATCGTTCCTTACCAATCGCTGCTGACTCCCGTCTTCTTCATGTTCGCCCAGTGGCATCTGACCAACACGCTAGTCGGCCTTGCGATCGTACACACCACGATTCAAATCCCCTTCAGCCTTTACATTATTCGCAACAGCTTCGAGGCGGTGCCGCGGGAAATCGAAGAGGCGGCGGTCATCGACGGCGCATCGCTTTTCCAGGTTCTCACGCGCATCTGCCTGCCAGCGATTCGACCGGCGATCGTGACGGTGGCGTTGTTCGCTTTCATCACCTCGTGGAACGAGTTCCTCGGCGCGCTGGTCATCATGAACCGCGGCGTCACCTTCACCCTGCCGCTCGTTCTCGCGAATGCGCGTCAGGAGACCAGCATCGGGGGTACAGATTGGGGGATGCTGCAGGCCGGCATCACTATTTCGATCATTCCCTGCGTGCTCTTTTATCTGCTCTTGCAAAAATATTACGTCTCAGGGTTCACAAGCGGCGCGGTGAAATGAGCACTGGATTCTCACGGCATGACTGAGAAGTCAGCCAGACCCTCCGACGGCGAGAATCGGCGCGAGTATGCCCGCGCGCGCGCGACCCCCACCATCCACGACGTCGCGCGCGCGTCCAATGTCAGCATTGGCACGGTCTCCAAAGCTCTGAACAACATTGGCAGCTTGCGTCAGGAGACCCGCGAACGAATCGCGACTGTGGCAGAAGCCATCGGATATCGCCCGAACGATCTCGCGCAGAGCCTGCATCGGGCGCGCTCGATGACGGTTGGCATTCTCTCCAATGACAGCTTCGGCCGCTTCGCGTTTCCGATCGTCGAGGCGCTCGAGCGGCGCCTGTCCGATCACGGCATCGCCGTCTTCATGTGCAACGCCACCGACGATCCCATGCGCGAGCGCCGCCACATCGATCAGCTCTTGGGCAAGCGCGTTGACGGTCTCGTGGTCACCGCGCGGCGGGCCGACCGGCGCGCTCCGATCGAACCGGCCTCGCTCGGTTTGCCGGTGGTCTATGTATTCTCGCAGGTCGAGAACCCCGACGCGCTTTGCCTCTTGCCGGACGACGAGGGCGGCGCGAGGCTTGCGGTCAGCCATCTCGCCGCTCTCGGCCGCAGGAAGATCGCCCATATCACCGGGCCGGAACGGTTCGAGGCGGTTCGCTTACGCGAAATGGGCTGGCGCAAGACGCTGGCCGAGGCGGGGCTGAAGGCGGGCGCGAGCGACTGCCGGCCTGGCCAATGGTCCGAAGCCTGGGGACGCGAGGCGGCGAACACTCTGTTCTCGCGCCGCCGGGCCATGCCCGACGCGCTCTTTTGCGGCAACGACCAGATCGCGCGAGGCGCCGTTGATGCGCTGCGCGAGATGGGGCTTGCCGTACCCGATGACGTGGCCGTGGTCGGCTTCGACAATTGGGGCGTGATGACGGAGGCGGCGCGCCCGGCGCTCACCAGCGTCGACATGAACCTTGAGGCCTTGGGCTGCGAGGCCGGCGCATCGCTCATGGAGATGATGAGGGGCTGCGCGCTCAAGGGCGTGCGCCGATTGCCGTGCTCGCTCGTCATTCGCGATTCATGCGGGGCCCGCGGGCGGCGCGCCGAAAGGGGAAAACGATCATGAGCGAGAGCGCCTATTCCGCGATTCCATTTGCGGATGTCCGCATCACCGGCCCGTTCTGGCGCGAGCGGCTCGAGACCGTGCTGAAGCACACGATTCCGAGCCAGCACGCGAAGCTCAAAGAGGTGGGCATCCTCGATTCGCTCAAGCTGCCGAAGCCGGTTCCGCCGCTCACAATCCCGAGGAACAGCCATAACTTCACCATGCAGGTGTTCTGGGACTCGGATGTCGGCAAGTGGATCGAGGCGGCGAGTTACGCGCTCGCGCATCAGCGAGATGCCGACATCGAGGCGAAGATCGACGCCATCGTCGACGATCTCGCGCGCGCCCAGTCGCCCGACGGCTATCTCAACTGCTGGTACAATGGGCGCGAGCCCGAGAAGCGCTGGACAAACCTGCGCGACAACCACGAGCTCTACAACGCGGGGCATCTGCTCGAAGGCGCCGTCGCCTACTTTCGAGCGACTGGACGGCGCAAGTTGCTCGACATCATGGAGCGGTATGTCGATCATATCGCCGCGACGTTCGGTCGCGGTCCGGGACAGAAGCGCGGTTATCCCGGGCATCAGGAGATCGAGCTCGCTTTGGTCAAGCTTTACCGGCTGACCGGCGACCGACGCCGACTGGATCTCGCCTCCTATTTCATCGACGAACGAGGCAGCCAGCCGCACTATTTCACCGAAGAGGCGCTCGCGCGCGGCGACGATCCGGCGAGCTACTGGGCTGGAACCTATGAGTACAACCAATCGCATATTCCCGTCCGCGAACAGACGCGTGTCGTGGGGCATGCCGTGCGCGCCATGTATATGACTTCGGCGATGGCTGATCTTGCTGGCGAGCTCGGCGATGACGGTCTGAAGCGCGCCTGCGAGGCGTTGTGGCGAGACGTCACGACAGCGCAGATGTATGTGACGGCCGGTCTGGGACCCAAAGAGACCAACGAAGGTTTCACCGAGCCTTACGATCTGCCCAACGAAACGGCCTATGCCGAGACCTGCGCCTCGGTCGCGCTCATCTTCTGGGCCCACCGTATGCTGCATCTCGATCTCGACGGCCGCTATGCCGACGTGATGGAGCTTGCGCTCTTCAATGGCGCGCTGACCGGTCTCGCGCGCGACGGGAGGCATTACTTCTATTCCAATCCGCTCGAGAGCCGCGGCCAGCACAAAAGGTGGGCATGGCACCTCTGCCCCTGCTGCACGATGAATGTATCGCGCCTGGTCGCGTCGGTGGCCGGCTACGCGATATCGGCGCGCGAGGATGGCGTCGCCTTCCACTTCTACGGCGGCTTCGAAACCACAGCGACATTGGCAGGCGTGCAAGTCGCCTTGCGTGAGACGAGCGACTATCCATGGGTAGGCGAGGTCCGTATCGAGATCGATCCTGAGACGCCGGCGGCTTTCGATCTCAAGCTGCGCATTCCAGGCTGGGCGAAGGACGCGAGCGCAGCGATTAATGGCGAGCCGACCGCACTCAAGCCCCTGAATGGCTACGCGACCATCCACCGGGTCTGGCGAAAGGGCGATGTGGTGACGCTCGATCTCAAGATGCAGGCCGAGCGGCTTTACGCCCATCCGAACGTCCGCATGGATGTCGGGCGCGCGGCGCTCAGGCGCGGCCCGTTGATCTATTGCGTCGAGGAGGCTGACAATCCTGGCGGGCTGGTTCAGACTCTGTCCCTGCCACGCTCAGCGCCGCTCGACGCCGCATGGAGGGCGGACCTGTTTGGCGGCGCCATGATTCTGAAAGCGAGCGCGAAGAGGCTCGTTCCCGGCAAGGAGTCCGGCGCGCTCTACTCGACTGAGCCGCCGATAGCCCACGACGCCTCGCTTATCGCTCTGCCCTATCATCTATGGGCCAATCGTGCGCCAGGCTCAATGCAGGTGTGGGTTGCCGAGCTTAAGGGCTAATGCGCCGAGCCGGACGATGGGCGTATAAAGGGGATCGGACAGCTTGGCGCCGTCGTCAAACAACGAGGGCAAATGACAATACGCAACGCAATCTTCGCCTCGATCGGCGTCGCCCTTGTTCTCGCGCTCGCGCCTCCGCCAGCCTGCGCAGAGCAATCCCCCGCCGGGAGCAGCGTCAGCCGCCGCCATCCCAAGGACCGGAGCAGGCGCCGGATCAAACGCAGCCCGGGCGCGGCACAGAAACACCCTGAACCGGCAAAGGGCGCGCGCGACCTCAGAACATGCGCGCCATGTGCGCGGGACCCCGCGCCATTATTGGTCCGGCACGCGCAGAGCTTAGTCTAGCTCGGAGGCCGAACGGCGGCGCCATGGCGTTCGGCCGGCATAGGGTCACGAGGCGTGGTCCACGCTGGGATTGCGCCGCCTATCGTCGGCCTCGCCCAAGCGCCCCTTACGCGTCGACGCCCAAGACGCCAAATTCCACCTGGGTCTTGACATAGAAGAGGTGGACGTTTTCGGCCCTGAGCCGCTCGAACAATCTGATGGACTCTTCGGAAGTCACGGCGACAAGCACCTCGACGGGCTGATCGGAAAGCTCAAAAAAATGCGCCGAGTGCATCCGACCGCCCCGGCTAAAACTTTCGCCGCCGGAATGGAAGCTAGCGCCGCGAAGGCCCAATTCGTTGACAAGCCCGAGAAGCCATTCACCCATCTGCTTGCCTTTGTGGCGGCGGTCTTGGTGCGTGAAAAAAGTGATCTGATAACCATTCATGCCGCCCTCCTCACAGCGATTTCAGCGCTCGCCACGACGCGAGCCCGGCTATGGTCATAGTCAACGATCCGATGACATGAACTGCGATCGTCCCCAACGCCCAAGTCAACCGGCCCTCCTGCAGCGACGTGACGACTTCAGCCGAAAAGGTGGAGAACGTCGTCAAGCCGCCGCAAAAGCCGGTGATGATGAAAAGCCGCCATTCGGGCGCTAGGTTGGGCGCTTGCGAGAGGTAAGCAATCGCCACGCCGATAATATAACCGCCTATGAGATTGGCGGCCAATGTTCCTGGGGGCAGACCAGGCAAGAGGCTGTTGAGGCGCACGGCAAGCTGCCAACGTAGAAGCGCACCGCAGGCAGCGCCAATGGAAATCGCGAACACAGGGCTCCACGCCATTTCGATCGGTCTTTCGTTTGCTATGGGCGCGCCACCTGCCCACAGATTCAGTTATTGATGAGCCCTTCAAAGCGAGGTTGTCGCCGCATTGAATGCCATAGTCCGGATTCGCTCAAGGCGAATCCAAGCGCGATAAGTCATGATTAGCGGAGGCCCCGGAAGATGCGCGGCGGAATTGGAGCGACGCATTGACAGCGCACCGCGAGCGGCCATACCGGATGCAGGGCCCGAATCCGTGTGATCGCGCGCCGCGCCCAAGTCGCAATCACAATTCTTCGCTCGCAGCAGCCTTCGCCTCCAGCCTTTCGGGCTCGCCTTCGATCGGCTTGAATTCGGGCTGGAACCAAGTCTGCGCGGTCAAGGTCGGCACGACGGCGCTGCCCATGACGGCGGTAACCAAAATCGTATACTGGGTCTGGTCGATGATTTTGTTGGTCAGGCCAAAAAGCGCGGAGATCGAGCCGAATGTGAGGCCGGTCGACATAAGGAGCGTGGTGTACATCCCCTCGCGACGATCAAATTCGTGATAGCGGGTCAGCGGCAGAATGCCAATGAACTTGGTCGCCATCTTAATGGCGAGAAAGACTACGATCAGCCCGATCGATGCGATGACCGCGCGAGCCTCGACTAGCGATCCTGCTTTGAGGAAATAGAATGGAGTCAGGATCGAGAAAGCGATGATGCGCATACGATGGGGCAGTTCGCGTTCGGCGAGAAACGTCGGCGCCAGCGCCATGCCGACGAGATACGCGGGCAGCACCGCCTCGCTTCCCGCCACCGACGCCATTCCGCCGAGTCCCAGCAGAATGAGGGAGACGAACTTCGTCTGCGGCTCGCTGACCCGTTGGCCGAGGCGCTTGAACATCCACGGCGCATAGCGCGTGAGAATAACGAGTACGACCGCGGTCACCACTCCGAATAGCAAGAGCCATAAGTCATAACGAGCGAATACGACGCCGAGGGCCAGCACTGTGCCGAGATCGTTGATGAAACAGGCGGCGAGAATGATCTTGCCGATTTCGGTGTTGTTGAATCCGGTCTCGATCATCACCGCATAAACGACCGCGACGGAGGTAGTCGACAATGCAATCCCTGCGATCTGCGCCTGAGGCCACGGCCAACCGACGACGAAATGCGCGTAGAGCAGCACTCCGACGTAAGGGGCAACGAAGCCGACGATCCCAATCGACATGCTCGACCAGAAATGCTTTCTCACGATGCGCGGATCGATTTCCGCGCCGGCGAGAAAGGTCAGCAGAATCGCGCCGAAGCCGGAAAGAAAATTGACCCAGTCGGTGACCTGAAGTCCGATCAGGTTGCCCGCAATGGCGCCGACGACGATCTCGATCAGCGCCACCGAGACGGCGACGCGAATAGAAATGAGCGACGCCAACAGCGCCAGTCCGAGCCACAAGGCGGATTGAAGCCATACGCTCGCCATGATCCCTCTCCCGCTGTCGCGGCGGGGATCGCTCGGCATGAGTCGACCGCCCACCGCGCTGATTGCGCACGGTAGGGGTCATCAGCCGTCGGGTTATGGAGGCTTTCGGGCGGTTGAAGGGGAACCCCATCCCCTGACCTCTAAGCTGGGCTCGCCCTTACGCCTTGTCAAGCGCCCCGCGCTTTCCGCGCCGCTTCATGCTAGAGGGGCCCCTGCAACAGGGAGCCATCATGATCTGGGGAACGTTCGCGTTGGCCTTCGCGGCCGCCTTCACCGGCGCCTCGTTCTATGTGAACTGGGTCGAGCAGCCAGCTCGCCTCAAGCTTGAGGATGCGGCGTTGCTCAGCGAATGGGGGCCGAGCGACAGCCGGGGTGTCTCGCTCCTCGTCGCCCTTGCGCTCGTCTCGGCGATCGCCGGCTTCATCGCATATTTTGATACCCAGGACGTGCGCTGGGCGTTCGGCGCGGTCATCATCATCGGCAGCTGGCTTTACGCCTTCTTCGTCATGTCGCCGCTCGATAACCAGGTGCGTTCGCTGCGCGGCGGCGACGTGGGGGCGGCGCGCGCTCTGGTTCGGCAGTGGGGCATCGTCGAATCGGGGCTGACCGCGATCGGGGCGGTGGCGGTCCTCGTGTTTCTTTGGGCCCACCGCTGAGCGGCGCCCCTCATGGGCTTGGGCTCAGCCAGCGCTTCGTCCGCGACATCGCCGACGCGCTGCGCTTCTTCACCCGCCTGCGCGTTGGCGAATCGGAGCCAGGCGCGCCGCTCGACATTGACCGCATCGCCTGGGCGGCGCCGGTCGTCGGCGTCGCGGTCGGCCTCGTCGGCGCGCTGGTCCTTGCGCTCGCCGCGCTGCTCGGCCTGCCCCTGCTCCTCCGCGCGGCGTTTGCGACGGCGGCGCTCGTCGCCGCGACCGGCGCGCTGCACGAAGACGGGCTCGCCGACGTCGCCGATGGCTTCGGCGGCGGTGCGACCCGGGCCAGGAAGCTCGAGATCATGCGCGACAGCCGCATCGGCGCCTATGGCGCGATCGCCATCGCGCTGGCGCTCATCCTGCGCGTCGGCGCGATGGCTGCGGCGCTCGACGGCGGGGTCTGGCGTGCAAGCTTAAGCCTGATGCTGGTCGCCGCGCTCTCCCGCGCCGCGGCGCTGACGCCGCTCGCGCTCCTGCCGCCAGCGCGCGCCGACGGCGCGGGCGCTGCGGCTGGCCGGCTCGACTCGAGCGCGCTTGCGGCCGCCTGGGGCTCGGCCCTTGTTATTGCAGTCGCGCTCGGCCTCGTCGCGCTTGGGCTGGCCCATGCGCTCCTCGCCGCGCTCATGAGCGGCGCCGGCGCTTTGTTCATGGTCGCGTTGGCGCACCGCGCTATCGGCGGACAGACCGGCGATGTCGCGGGCGCTGCACAACAGTGCAGCGAGATCGCCGCCTGGTGCGGACTTCTCATCGGGCATGCGTCCACCTAAGTAAGGGCCGTGCCTACCGTCTTCACACCCTGCATCAACGTCTGCGTTCTCGATCCGCTGTCCGCTTTGTGCATCGGCTGCGGTCGCACGGGCGAGGAAATCACCGCCTGGGCGACAATGAGCGAGACCGAGCGGCTTGCCGTGATGGCCGGGCTCGACCAGCGCCTGACCGAGGCGCGATCCCGCGCGGCGCGCAGCGGCCGGGTCAGAACCGGCGGCGGGCGGCGGAGCTAATGCGCTTCATTCTCCCCGTTGCGGTTCTCGCGGTCGCGTGGGGCGCGCTGCTCCTCACGCCGCACGAATCGCTGTTGTTTGGGTTGAACCACCAGCAATTCGCGAGCGCCGCGATCGGCGTGTCGCTGCTGCTGTGGCTCGCGCTCAGCGGCTTGCGTTCGGCGCGCCCGAGCGACATTGCGCGGCTTGCCACGGCGGCCATGACTTGGGCGCTCCTCTTGATCGCCGTGACCGGCGTCTACGCCTATCGCTTCGAGGCTTCCGAGATCGTTGGTCGCATCACGGGTGAGCTCCTTCCGTCGGAACCGCAGGTGGAGCGAGGCGGGGAAGTCGTCGTCAACCGGCGCCTCAGCGGCGAGTTCGCGATTGCCGGACGGGTCAATGCGGCGCGCGTGACCTTCCTGTTCGATACCGGCGCTTCCGCGGTGGTGCTGACCGCCGAGGACGCACGGCGGGCGGGCGTCGAGACGAGCCGCCTCGTCTTCGACGTTCCCGTCGCCACCGCCAATGGCGGGGCAATGGCGGCGGAGGCGCGGCTTGACCAGATCTCGGTCGGGCCCATCGTCATGCGCAACGTGCCGGCGCTGGTCGCGCGCCGCGGCGCGCTCGACGAGAGCCTGCTCGGCATGAGCTTTCTCGAGCGGCTGAAGAGCTACACGGTCGAACGCGATCGGCTCGTCATGGTGGCGAAGTAGGCGCGAGCCTATTCCGCCGCCCATAGCCCGTCGAGAGACGGGCGTCCTTCCGGAAGCCCTATGACGTACTCGCGTCTTCGCTCCACTCGGGATACGGCGTCGCACAACACCTCGATCCCGGTTCCGCGCTTCACCGCCTCGGTCGCAAGAATCTGCCGATAGGCGCGGGCGCCAGGGCGGCCAGTAAACAGGCCGTGCAGGTGGCGGGTGTAATCGTGCAGACGCTCGCCGCGCTGAAGCCCGCGCGCAATCGTCGGCATGAAGGCCTCAATCGCCTCGAACCCGTCGGCGACCGGCGCGGGCTCGCCGAACAGCTCCGGATCGACGCCGATCAGGAGCTCCGGCTTCTGATAGGCCGCGCGCCCGAGCATGATTCCGTCGACATGGCTCAAATTCGCGCGTCCCGTGTCGAGGTCGGCGACGCCGCCGTTGAGGATGATCGGCCAATCGGCATGCGCGCGCTTCAGCGCATGGACCAGCTCATAGTCGAGCGGCGGGATCGACCGATTGCCCTTGGGGCTCAGGCCCTCAAGCCAGGCCTTGCGTGCGTGAACGATGAGCGCCGCGGCGCCCGCCGCTTTCACTGCTTCCGCTAAGGCGAATAGGGCCTCCCGCGGCTCCTGCTCGTCGACGCCGATGCGGCACTTGACCGTAACCGGAATGTCGACTGCCGCGACCATCGCCGTCACGCATTCGGCGACGAGGCTGGGCTCGCGCATGAGGCAGGCGCCGAAGCGGCCGCTCTGCACTCGGTCGGACGGACAGCCGCAATTGAGATTGATCTCGTCATAGCCGAACTCGGCGCCGATGCGGGCAGCCTCCGCAAGGCGCCCGGGGTCTGCCCCGCCGAGCTGAAGCGCCACGGCATGTTCGCTCGGGTCGAAGCCGATCAGCCGCTCGCGCGGGCCGAATACGACCGCATCCGCGGTCACCATCTCGGTATAGAGCAGGGCGCGGCGCGTGAGGACGCGATGGAACGCCCGGCAACGCCGGTCGGTCCAGTCCATCATAGGTGCAACGCTAAATCTAAACCATTGATTTGGAAGCATTCTTTGTGTATTCTCAATTCGCTAGGTCGGGTCGTGTGCACTCTTTTCTACGCCATTGCGCGACCCTCTACGCGGTAGTTCGACGGCTCAGTGCACACGGAGCGCACACGTTTGGCGACGTTCATCAAGCTAAACTCTGGATCCTGGCGAGCCCAGGTGCGGCGGAAAGGAAAGTATCTCAATGAGACATTCCTTCGCCGAAAGGACGCCGAGGAATGGGCGCTTGAGGTCGAACGGCGCATCGATCGCGGCGAACCTGCCATCGCGCGAACCTCCCGTGACGCAAAAACGTTCGGCGACCTGGTCAAGTTGCATCGTGAAGACTTACAGGAGGTGGGCAAACGCATTGGGCGATCCAAAGCAGCCAGCCTCACCTTTCTTGAACATAGGCTGGGGCCGGATCTCGAACAGACGCTGAAGGCGATCGCCGCCAACATCGGAGTGCTGCATATCGCGTATGCTCCGTTGTGTTCGCAGAAAAGTGAGGACGCAAACCTGCTGAGTGCGATTTGCACGTATCCGG
>Ga0210406_10003321_pt1 | contig 17740 bp, 13 predicted proteins | sample IncBWC30MmetaG_FD_155454 | JGI IMG/M metagenome (GOLD analysis project Ga0210406, IMG submission 155454) | Forest soil microbial communities from Barre Woods Harvard Forest LTER site, Petersham, Massachusetts, United States - Inc-BW-C-30-M | ecosystem: Environmental > Terrestrial > Soil >... | reverse complement strand
GACACATTGAAAATCTTACGCTTTTCTCCTGATATTGCCCGGGAGTGTTGCCACTCCGTTCCGGTCTGCGGTTCGCTTTCTGTTCGCCTCCGGCAGCTGCAAAAAGTCATCGAGTGACTGGCTGATCGAAGGCCACGATCTTCTCCATGCCACTGATGCCGAGCTTCTCCCGGTTCGCCTGCGCGATGTCGTGCGCGGGCATCTTCGGATCGGTCCAACCGAACATCGCCATCATCTGGCTCTCGGTGCAATCGGCATAGGCACAACCTCCGCGCGGGCCTTGCGCACGCCGTGGCAGCTCTTCTTTGGCTCGTTGACGCCAGCGAGGACCGCGTATTTTTTTTTCGCCGCCCCTGCTTTCTTGTTCATCGGAACGACGCGACCGCGCACAATTTTGCCGGTGAATATTGAGGGGGGCCAAAACGATGCGCATCACCAAGCCGCAGGAACTATCTGCACGGGTGCGCAGAGAGTCGGGTAGCTCGACTTGCCTGACAGAACGCCACGTCACCGTGACGGAACGCCAGCTCGGCGAACCCGAGCGGAAGCACTGATACGAAGTCGGCGACGCGACGGTATGGAGGGCGAGGCGGCAGAGACATAACGCGCGGCGCGCGCCGGTGCAGCAAGGTCGCGTCCGTGCCATGCGAGAGCATCATGGTCGCGAGCATGTTGCGCTCCTGCCGCTCGCGGAGCGCTGTGATCTCTCGCTTGCGGAGCAAGAACGCGGAGAGGCAAGCGGGGTCATCGAACGACTGGAGAGTGCGCTAAGTTTGCCGAGCTGCAGCGGTATCCGTTCCGTCCTCGCTCGCCTGCTTTCTTGTCGCTGCTAGTTGGAACCGGGCGATGTTGATGCAGGCGAACTTGTATGCGCTGCACTGAATTTACCGGCGCAAACGAGAACAGTTTTTTATTATCTCGTTGATTCGGGTAGGCGATCGTGTAAGCTACAACCTGTTGATGAGCTTAATGCTGATCGTATTCGATAGAAATTACTTGCCCAAGTTAACCGGCCTTGTATTTCCGAACCGAGTTCGATGAGTTTCTGCTCAGATTTTTTGCCGGGAATCCAGATCTCTTTCGCGGACTGTTTGCAGAGACTATCTTGGCGGCGGTCGAGTTTGACATGCTGACGCGTCCTTACGTCTATCACAACACGCTGCTGAGTTCGGCGAGCCGCCTGCGGCGGCTGAAGGTGCTGGAGATACGGCAGCGCAGATGGTCGATCGCGTGCCGGTATGACATTCCTCGCGAAGCTGCGTTACTGCAGGAAGGAAAGCGGACGGCTCCCTTAATGGAGCCTACCGTGATCGCGACCGATCACGAGCGCGGCCAGATGTACCGAATGGTGCGGCGTACTGAGAAGGAATGTTGGGACGAATGCCGGCTGTTCGTCCTCGAGATGGCTATCCGACCTGGTGGAACCTGCCCCAGCAGGACATCTCCGAGCCGGCTGCCCCGGGTGTCGACGCAGCTGGAAGGGCGGATGAGCAGAGGATGAGTGCGCCGTGACAATGCAGAGTGTGTGCGCTGGATCGTGCGCAATGCGCGAGCCCGGTGTGTGGTTCGACACCGCTGGCGATGACGCTGCGACGTTGAGCCCGCTTTTCGAACGGATCGCGGATCCGCCATTTAGCGCGATACTCCTCTATCCCGAGCAGGCGCACAACATTCATCGGGCCGCGCCAGCGCGGTTGCGGCGCGTCCTGCAGATCGACGGCGTGGCGGAGTTGAGGAGCGCCGTGGAGACCGGCTGTCTACGGGCTCACGACCAGCCTTCCTGGATTGTGGCTAGTCGATCCGTCGAGGTTCTCGAGGAGGTGCCTCCGCATCAGTTCGAGCGCTGCCTGCGTGCCGAGGTCGCAAGCGCTGGCGAACTGCGCGACGCGATCGAGCTGGGGCGCCGGTATCGGTGGTTGCTGCTGCAGCTGAAGGACGTCACCAATATTCCCCTGGAGCTTGCGATCGCAACGCTGCAGGGCACTTCGACCAGCCTGGTCAGGGTCATCAGCGATCCGCACGATGTGAACGGCGCCATCCTCAGTCTCGGCGTCATGGAATCCGGGCCGGATTGCGTGATGTTCTCGCCGCGCACCGCCGGCGCGCTAGACGACTTTCTTGAACGTCTTGAAAGCTCCCGGACAGGCAAGGTCCTGCTGAGCACCGGCACAGTGTTGCGGACCTCTCCGGCCGGGATGGGCCACCGCAGCTGCGTCGACCTCGTCACCATGTTCGCAAAGACCGAAGGAATGCTGGTGGGATCGACCTCTCATGGCGGCCTTCTGTGTTGCCCCGAGGTCTTCCCGATGCCGTATATGGATTTGCGTCCGTTCCGCATCAATGCGGGAGCCATCCACTGCTACGTCTACGGTCCCGGCGGCCGGACCAACTATCTCAGCGAACTGCGCGCTGGGACCCCGGCGATGGTGGTCGGCCTCGACGGCAGCACCCGCAATTCCCGGGTTGGCCGTGTCAAGACCGAGGTTCGCCCGTTGCGGCTGATCGAGGTCGGTTTCGGCGACGACGTCGTATTGAATTTGTTTCTGCAAGACGACTGGCACGTGAGGATCTACTCCGAACGGGGCCAGCCGATCTGCCTGTCGGATCTGAAGCCTGGCGACCGGGTACTCGGGCATCTGGGAAAGCCCGGGCGGCATGTCGGGATCTCCGTCGATGAAACGATCTTCGAGCGCTGATCTCGGGCGACACAACGCTTCCTCTGTTGGGGTCGCCAACGGCGCCAGGAGTTCGGGAAGGCTTGGACAGGTCGATGCGATTCAGTGAGGGAGAAATGCAGACAGCAACCCCGTGCGGCCAGAGCATTGGAAAACGGGCTCGTTGGACACGGTTCACCGATCGTGCTTCGGGTCGATCGCTGCTGTTACCGATCGACCACGGGTTGACCCAGGGACCGCTCGCGGGCCTCGAGAGCATCCATGCGCTTGGCGCGTGGATCAGTCACCCCTCGATCAACGGAATCATTGCGCACAAGGGGACACTGGCAAGGCTCGTCGAAGCGCGTGCGCTCGGTGCGGTAGGGCTGATGCTGCACGTGAACGGTATGCCGGACTTTGCCGAGCAACCCGACACCAAGGAAATCCTGACGACGATAGAAGCCGCGTTGCGTTTGGGCTGCGACGGTGTATCGCTGCAGCTCAACTTCCGACGCCATAACGTCGCGCACAACGTCAAGCTCCTCGGCCGGACCGTCGATGAGGCCTCGGCCTGGGGCTTGCCCGTTCTCGCCATGATATACGACAAGGAGCAGACCGCGCCTGACCAGCGCTTGGCCCGCACGCGTCATCTCATTCGCATCGCCTGCGAGCTCGGCGTGGACGCGGTCAAGATCGAGGCGCCTGCCTCGATCCGCGAGATGCCGTCGCTGCTCGATGGACTTGTCGACGATATTGCCGTGTTCTTCTCGGGCGGTCCGCGGGGCGATTTCGATCAATTGCTGGCCGTCGCGTCGCGCGCGGTCGCGTTGGGGGCTGCAGGGATGTGCATCGGGCGGAACGTGTTTCAACATCCCGATAAGAGCAGAGCGCTGCGCCTCTTGCATGAAGCGGTCTGCGGCACCGGCGCGGCAGGTCTCCCGGAAACACGCCTGGAAATATAGCGCATGACACGGGGTATTCCCTTGATCAAGTCAAATGTCTGTTGCGATGAGTGTGGCGCGGGTTTCCACCGTATCGAGCTTGTGTCTCGTCCATCTCAAAAGGGGGAGTATCGCTGCCCCCTGTGCCAAACGATTCTCGAGGTCTTCGATGGTACGCACAGCATTCTGTACAGGGTTACGGTCGCGCCACGCCAGTCGCCATTTGTAAAATCCATGGACTAGGCGCGCCTAGACGCGTCACTCTCGCTTTCGGCCGGATCTCTCTGAGGCGTCGAACCCTCGGGCAGCGTTTTGGCGCGCTCTACATCGAAAAAATATTTGCCGGTGTCGGATCGCTGCCGACTGGTTCGTCCTCAGGTCAGCGGACGTCCAAGCACATCTTCGGAGAGAGCAATGCGGTACTTGTGTCTTGTCTACGGCACTGAAGATGGCTTGCCTGTGATGCAGAACTCCAAGGCGGTGTCCAGAGCCGAGGTGAACGCCCTTACGCAGGACTCCTTGACCTACAACGACGTGCTCCGGACGAGCGGTCACCTCATCGTTGCTCATGCCCTCCAATCCGCTCGGACGGCGACCACCGTGAGGGTGCGGAGCGGACGGGTCCTCGTGACCGACGGTCCCTTTGCCGAGACCAAGGAGCAGCTGCTTGGTTTCCTTCTGATCGAAGCCAAGGACCACGATGACGCCGTCGAGGTCGCCTCCAGAATCCCGCTGGCGCGCTTCGGCAGCATCGAGGTGCGCTCAATTATGGACCTGCCGAGAATAGGCCCGTCATAGCTTGGCCTCACCGTCGGATTTGTCAGCGATCAAGGCAAGAGCGGACTCTCTTTGCTCAGTGTGAGCTGTTCGCATTTTTACCGAGAGCAGACATCTAACAACTCTTCCGGAGCGTCAAACTGACCTGTACGGTTACGGTGCCTCATCCTGCGGGCCGACATGAGGCGGCAATTTCTCGGGCTAGTCAGTCGTAGTTACGCGTACGCGGATGTGCCTCGTGGCCGGCTAACAACAATGGATGGGAGGCGCCATGACGGCAGTCATCGTGATCGGTGGCGGTTTCACCGGAGCTGCGGTGGCTGTTGCCCTGAGCCGGCAGGCGCAAACGCCCCTTGACATTGCCGTTATCGAACCGCGTGCCGAGGTCGGGCGCGGGGTCGCCTTCTCGGCCACAGATCGCGATCACCGCATCAACGCACCGGCCGCAAACCACGTCTTGACAACCGACGACGCGGGAGGGTTTCACCGCTGGCTGCGACAAACAGGTCGTGTCGAGCACGACCCGGAAATGGTTGCCGCCGACGGCAGTCTGTTTCCCCGGCGGTCTGAACTAGGCGCGTACGTCTCCCTTACGTTCGATCAACACGCTGCAAGAAACCCCTCCGGTTCCCGTCTCCGGCACGTCCGCTCGCGCGCCATGAGCCTCGCGCAGGTTGGAAAGCAATTTCATGTGTTCCTAGAGGACGGCAAAACGTTGATCGGCGATCTCGCCGTCATCACGACCAGCAACGAAGGGTCGGGCCCGCCGGCGCCGTTCGCGACCGATCTGTCGAGCGATCCTCGCTTCCTCGTCGATCCATGGGATACCGAGCGCCTGCGAGACATCACGAGGGATGGCCGGGTTATGCTCCTGGGCGCGGGCCTGACCGCCTCCGATGTCGCCGCTAGCATTCTGCGAGAGAGGCCACAGGCGCGCGTCGATGTCATCTCCAGAACGGGCATACGGCCGACCTCGCGACCGGCGGTCAGTGAACCGATGACGCAGACAATGTGGGAGCGGCTCGACAGCCGGCCGTCGCTGTTCGAGAAATCGCATGGGCGCCAGGAGACGGTGCTTGGTGTATTGCGAGCCTTGCGGAAGGACATCGCAAGACGAACCGAGAAGGGCATGCCCTGGCAGCCGCCGTTCGACGATCTGCGCGATTCGGCCCGCATGGTCTGGATGGGCTTGTCGCTCGCGGAAAGGCGCCGCTTCCAGCGCCACTTGCGCCGCCACTACGATGCCTGCCGTTTTCGCTATCCGCCGCAGACAAAGGCCATCCTGGATACCGCCGAGCAATCAGGTCGCCTGCGCTTCCACGCTGGCAATGTGACCGCCGTCCAGGCGACCCCGTCGGGCATTCATGTCACATGGCGCGATCGCGCCTCGCGTGAGAGCCAATCTGTTGCCATTGACCAAGTGATCAACTGCATCGGACTTGCTTCCCGCCCCGACGCCTCTGAAAACCCGCTTCTGCGTGCCGCACTCAAGGACGGTTTCTGCCGTGTCGCGCCTCTCGGCATTGGACTCGATGTCGACGAAGCCTGTCGAGCGATCCGTGCCGACGGCCAGGTGACGCGACGCCTCTTTGTCGTGGGTCCGCTCTCGTTCGCAACATTCGGCTATTGCCTCGGAGTTCCATTCATAGTCGACCAGATCGCCAGGGCCTTGCCGGGCATGCTCGAGGCGCTCCCTTGAGCGGCCAAACCAGAAGGGTGTGTGGCTGAAGCGCCTCATCGAAGAAGTGCCGTTTGGCCGCACCTGCAACTCGTCGATTTTTACACTCGCTGTACCTGATCAATCAGGAACTGTCCGAAGAAGTCCACGAGTTCGTGGTGCGCATCGAGCGGAAGAACATTGGCGACGTGCTGGTCGGGACGCACGATCACCAACGCGCCCTTCGCGCGGTCGATCCCGCGCAGGACGAAGATGTCCGATCCGTTCCTGACGTCAGGCGTGAAAGCCTTCTCGTAGTCGATCAGCCCGAACTTGCCCTTGCGCGGCAATAGCATGGGCGGAAGCTCCTCGACCTTGAGATCGCGGTGACACTGCTGGAAGATCGCTCGCACGTCGATCAGGGTGTCGATGTTCGCGCCGGCCGGTGTGTAGCGCTTCACCGGCGATCGATCGGACTCGGCGAGGAAAATCATCAACGCGCGCAGCTTCTCGCCGCTGCCGTCGGCGAAGGCGTAAAGGCGCCACGCGCCATCGGCGCGCGCTGCATGGCCGAGCTGCACGGGCCTGGCGTCAGCGAGGCGGACGACAAGCGCCGAATGGAACCGCATACCGATGACAAAACCTTTGGCCAACGGTTGGTGCGTAGCGGAGGCGGTGAGATAGGTTTGCGGCGGATAATGGGTCGCGACGCCCGCCGTATATCGGCCGGACATCACGAAATAGGCCTGCAATTCCGCCGGATCGACTCCGCCGCGTTCGGGATGCGCCGGGTCCTTCGGCGGCGAGGCCATGATCTTCGACCATTCCTTGTCGAAGTCGATGAGCCGCTGCGCGACAGCGTGTCGCTCGGTGGTGTAGGTCCGCAGCAGGTCCGGCTTGGCGCGGCCTTCGAGCACGGCCGCGAGCTTCCAACCGAGATTGTAGGTGTCCTGCATGGACACGTTCATGCCTTGGCCGGCCTTGGCGCTGTGTGTGTGGCAGGCGTCGCCGGCGATGAACACGCGGGGCTCGCGCGATCCAGTCTCGTTCCCTGGCACGTCGTCGAATCGGTCGGTGACCCGCTGGCCTACCTGGTAGACGGCGAACCACGCCACGCTGCGCACGTCGAGCTTATAGGGCCGCAACACGCGCTGCGCGGTTGCGATCACCGTCTCCTGGGTGTGCAGGCGGAAAGCCTCGCGATTGTTCGGGTCGATCTCGCCCATGTCGACGTAGAGCCGCACGAGGTAGCCGCCCTCACGCGGAATAAGCAGGATGTTGCCTTCGCTCTTCGACTGGATCGCGGCCTTGAGGCGGATGTCCGGAAAATCGGTGACCGCGAGCATGTCCACCACGCCCCAGGCGTGGTTAGCGAAATCGCCTTGCGGCATTGCGCCAATCGCATCGCGCACGCGGCTGCGCGCGCCGTCGCAGCCCACGACGTATTTCGCGCGCACCGTCTTCCTTGCCCCTGTCGCCACGTTGCGCAGCGTCGCGGAAACCGGATGTTCGCCCTCGCGCGCGACAGTCAACGTTTCGAAATCCCAGCCAAAATCGGGCACGAGCCGGGTCGGCGACTTCGCCATGTACTGCTGCAGATACTGCAGAAGGCGCGCCTGGTTGACGATCAGGTGCGGGAACTCCGACAGCCCGTCCTCGGTATCCTGCACGCGGCCCGTGCGCGTGATCTTCGCGGGATCGTCCGGTGACGGCCGCCAGAACACGGTCTCGTTGACCCAGTAGGATTCGCGGATCAGCGGTGCGCTCAGGCCGAACGCGTCGAACATCTCAACGGTGCGGCAGGCGACGCCGTCCGCCTGGCCGACCTGCAGTGGGCCTTCGCGACGGTCGATGATGCGCGTCGCAATAGTGGGGAAGGTCGAGAGCTGTGCGGCCAGAAGCATGCCGGCCGGGCCGGTGCCAACGATCAGAACGTCCGTTGTATCGGGCAGTTCGGAAGGCCGGTTCTCGGCGCCGGGCGCCGCCGCGAGAATGTCTGGATCGCCGGGAGCATAGCCGTCTAGATAGAATTGCATCGAAATCATCCCTGAACGTGGTCGAAGTATGCGTTAGGGCGGTCGCCGCCATGCCGAGCGAGAATCAGGCATAGGCACCGAGGATCATGTTCCGCCGGCCGACTATGTCGCCGATGCTGCCAGCAAGGAGTGCGCCGACGAGAACGCCGAGCAAAGCGTAACTGCCGAGCGTGCCGGCGAGCGCAGGATCGACCGGGGCAATCTGGCTCGGGTCGCGCAGGAAGGTCGAGACGACCGTGCCATAAACCACGAGGTCGTAGCCATCGAACATCAGGCCGACGGTACACAGCGAGACGATCCAAACCAGCGTGCGGCAACGCTTCGCCTCCGATACCGAAGAGGCGGTCATGGATTTCCTCCCACTTGCGTTTTTCTGTCTAATAGATTTCCCGAATTAGAGGCAACGTCAACCGTCCATAAGGCTGTGAAGAAGGCCGGCAACCTCTGTCCCTATCGTGGATTGCGCTACTTCCTCGTTGAAGTCCGTCGCCGCGGCGAGCAGGCGCTCTAAGGCACTTAAGAGGCCAAGCACCCCTGCCGTGGATACCACTCAAGGGGCGGCTTTTGCAGCGCAACGCCCTTGTTTCGCCAAGGCGTGATACAATTCCTCTGGCATCGCTGAGCATGATTGTTTGTGGACTGAGACGTGAACCGATCCCTTAGCGAAAGCAAAAAGCCTCGAGCCTTTTGCGGAGCTTCGGTGGTTTGGGGCAGACCGAGGGACAAAACCTCAAGGTCGAAAGTACGGCCGAGAGCAAAGACGACCATTCGATAGTCGTTCTAACCGGCTGAGCAGCGACTGACTTCGACTGCAATGAATTGAGTCCGAATAGTTTCTGATATCGCTGTGGTGGCTGAAGTTCGGCGAAATTCGTTTTTTGACGGCTGCATATTACCGAAAAGTAATGCCGCTCAGGAATCCGTGAGAACTTAGTGATTGGAAAATCGTCTCGGATGCCACAAGCTCGTGGCGTGAGCTTTGCAGCGCGACCGTCGCCTCGCGATTGATCGAGAAGCGCATCAGTGAACGAAATTGTCAGAATTGCTCTGGGCCGGCCGTACACCTTCGTGGTGCTGGCGCTGCTGATCCTCATCATCGGGCCGCTGGCCGCGTTGCGCACGCCGACCGACATCTTCCCGGAAATCCGCATTCCCGTGATCGGCGTTGTCTGGCAATACACCGGCCTGCCGCCGGACCAGATGTCTGGCCGCATCACCACGCCATTCGAGCGCGCCCTGACCACCACGGTCAACGACATCGAGCACATTGTCGCGAATTCCTACAATGGCATCGGCATCGTCAAGATTTTCTTCCAGCCCAATGTCGATATCCGGACCGCGAACGCCCAGGTCACCGCGATCTCGCAGACGTTGCTCAAACAACTGCCGCCCGGCGCCACGCCGCCGCTCATCCTGAATTACAACGCCTCGACGGTTCCGATCATTCAGCTCGCGCTATCAGGCGAAGGCCTGACCGAACAGAACCTTGCCGACCTCGGCATCAACCAGCTGCGCACGCCGCTGGTCACGGTTCCCGGCGCGGCGATCCCCTATCCCTATGGCGGCAAGCAGCGGCAGGTCCAGATCGACCTCAATCCGACTGCGCTCCAGGCGCTCGGCCTCTCCGGACAGGATATCGCCAACACGTTGGCTGCGCAAAATCTGATCACGCCGGTGGGAACGCAAAAGATCGGCCTGTTCGAATATACCATGCAACTCAACAACTCGCCGCTGAAGATCCAAGAGCTCGGCGATCTCCCGGTTAAGACCGTCAACGGCGCGATGGTCTATGTGCGCGATGTCGCCACCATTCGCGACGGAAACCCGCCGCAAACCAACATTGTGCACGTCAATGGCTACCGCTCGGTGCTGATGATGGTGCTGAAGGCAGGCTCGATCTCGACGCTCGACATCATCGCCGGCATCAAGAAGAAGGTCGAGGAGTACAAGCCTGCACTGCCGGACGCGCTGAAGATTGACTTCGTCGGCGATCAGTCGATTTTCGTCAGCGGCGCGATCACCGGCGTCGCCCGCGAAGGCATTATCGCCGCGCTGCTGACCAGCGTGATGATCCTGCTGTTCCTGGGAAGCTGGCGCTCGACCATCATCATCGCCACGTCGATTCCGCTCGCCGTGCTCGGCTCGATCATTATGCTATCGATGATCGGCGAAACCCTTAACATCATGACTCTGGGCGGGCTTGCGCTTGCCGTCGGCATTCTCGTCGACGAAGCGACCGTCACCATCGAGAACATCAACTACCATCTCGAACAAGGCAAGCAGGTCGAGCCCGCGATACTCGACGGCGCCAACCAGATCGTGGTGCCGGCCTTCGTCTCGCTGCTCTGCATCTGCATCGTATTCGTGCCGATGTTCTTCCTGCAGGGCGTGGCGCGCTTCCTGTTCGTGCCGATGGCCGAAGCGGTCATGTTCGCGATGATGTGGTCGTTTATACTGTCACGCACGCTGGTGCCGACCATGGCGAAATATCTGCTGCACCCGCATGAGCACCACGGCAACGGTGAAGCACCGTCCTCACGCAACCCGCTCGTGCGGTTTCAGCGCGGTTTCGAAGCCGGCTTCGAGCACCTTCGCGCCGTCTATCGGGACATTCTCGCGCTCGCGCTCGATCACAGACCTACTTTCATCGTTGGTTTCATCGGCTTCGTCGCGCTGTCGTTCCTGCTGGTGCCGTATCTCGGCCGCAACTTTTTTCCCTCGGTCGATGCCGGTCAGATCCTGATGCACGCGCGCACCCAGGTCGGCACCCGCGTCGAAGACTCGGCCGCCCAGTTTGCCCAGATCGAGAAAGCTATTCGCACGGTGATCCCGTCCGACGAGATCGAGGCGATGACCGATAACATCGGCGTGCCGATCAGCGGTATCAACATGACCTACAACAACACTGGCGTGATCGGTTCGCAGGATGGCGACATCCAGATCAAGCTCAGGGAAGGTCACGAGCCGACCGATAGCTACATCAAGGCGTTGCGGGAAAAGCTACCGAGATCGTTCCCTGGCGTCACCTTCGCGTTCCTGCCGGCCGACATCGTCAACCAGATTCTTAATTTCGGAGCACCGGCGCCGATCGACCTTGAAATTCGCGGCGCTAATCTGGACCGCAACTACGCCTACGCCAGCGGCTTGCTCGAAAAGCTTCGCCATATTCCCGGCGTTGCCGATGCCCGCATTCAGCAATCCGCTCGCAACCCGACCTTCAATGTCGATGTCGATCGTACGCGCGCCCAATATGTCGGTCTAACCGAACGTGACGTCGCCAACAGCATGGTGGTGAATCTGGCGGGCAGCTCTCAAGTCGCACCGACCTATTATCTCGATCCGAACAACGGCGTGTCCTATTCGATCGTGATGCAGACGCCGCAATATCAACTCGACTCGCTTGAGTCACTGAAGGCCCTGCCGATGACCGCTCCTGGGGTGCGGGAGCCCGTCTTGCTCGGTGGTATCGCAAACATCACACGGACGGCTTCGAGCGCGGTAGTATCGCAATACGATATACAGTCGATGGTGCAAATCTACGCCACGCCGCAGGGACGCGACCTCGGCGCGGTCGCCAATGATATCCGCAAAGTAATGGTGGAGAATGCCAAGGACTTGCCCAAAGGCAGCACGGTCTCGCTGGTCGGTCAGGTCCAGACCATGGAGAGCTCGTTCTCGGGCCTGCTGTTCGGACTGCTCAGTGCGATCGTGCTGATCTATCTGCTCATCGTCGTTAACTTCCAGTCGTGGTCAGATCCCTTTGTGATCATCACGGCACTGCCGGCCGCGCTGGCCGGCATCGTCTGGATGCTGTTCACGACACAAACCACGCTGTCGGTGCCGGCGTTGACGGGTGCCATCATGTGCATGGGCGTCGCTACCGCCAACAGCGTGCTTGTGATCAGCTTCGCCCGCGAGCGATATGCTGAGCTCGGCGATCCCCGCGCTGCCGCGTTGGAAGCCGGCTTTGTTCGTATTCGTCCCGTCATCATGACGGCGCTCGCGATGATTATCGGCATGCTGCCGATGGCGCTCGGCCTCGGCGAAGGCGGTGAGCAGAACGCACCGCTCGGGCGCGCCGTGATCGGCGGCCTGACGTTCTCCACGGTTGCAACCTTGATGTTCGTCCCGGTTGTCTTCAGCCTGGTGCACAAGAAGCAGGAACCGGCCTCGGCTGGGCCGGTGCCCCTCCACGAGCGGCGCGCGCAGGCCGCCGAGTAATCGTGCGCCTGCGCTGCCTCGCGCGCGGCCTCGACAAAGCAAGTTTAGAGATTACCACTGACAAGGCCGAAAGGACTGAACTTGGACATCGACGGTTGGCTCCGCGGGATCGGTCTAGGGCAGTACGCGCAGGCGTTTCGCGACAATGCGATCGATGCCGACGTGCTTCGTGATCTCACCGATGATCATCTGCGCCAGCTCGGCCTACCGCTGGGGGCGCGGCTCAAGCTAATGAGGGCCGTTGCTGCGCTCGGCACCAGTGAACAACCGCCTGCTTCTCCGGAGATCACGCCTACCACCCCACGGACGGACGCCGAGCGTCGCCAGCTCACGGTCATGTTTGTCGACCTCGTTGGCTCGACCGCGCTCTCGACTCGCCTTGACCCCGAGGACATGCGCGAGATCGTCGGTGCCTATCACCGCAGCTGCGCCGAGCAGATCACCAAGGCCGGGGGGTTCGTCGCCAAGTATATGGGCGACGGGGTGCTGGCCTATTTCGGCTATCCCCGGGCCCACGAGCATGATGCCGAACGCGCTGTGCTTGCCGGGCTTGCGCTGGTCGAGGCGGTGCCGAAGCTCTCTACCACGGCCGGCTCGCCGCTGCAGGTGCGTATCGGCATTGCGACCGGGCTTGTCGTGGTCGGCGATCTGATCGGCACGGGTGCCGCCCAGGAGCAGGCGGTCGTCGGCGACACGCCGAACCTCGCGGCGCGCCTGCAAGGGATCGCCGAGCCGAATATGGTTGTGATCGCCGAAGGCACCCGGAGACTTCTTGGCAATCTGTTTGAGTTCGAGGACCTCGGCGCGAAAAACCTCAAGGGTATCGGCGGGCCGGTGCGGGCCTGGGCGCCGCTGCGGGCCAGTTCGGCGGAAGGCCGCTTCGAGGCACTGCACACGGCGGGTCTGACCGCGCAGGTCGGGCGGGAAGAAGAACTCGAAATTCTTCTTCGGCGCTGGTCGAGGGCAAAGAGGGGTGAAGGCCAGGTGGTGCTGCTCTCCGGCGAGGCAGGCATCGGGAAGTCGCGGCTCACGGTCGCGCTTCTGGAACGGCTGTTTGGCGAAGTGCATACGCGCTTGCGCTATTTTTGCTCGCCACAGCACACGGACAGTGCATTCTATCCGATCATTGGCCAGATGGAGCGCGCCGCCGGACTGGTGCATGACGATGAACCGCGAGCGAAGCTCGACAAGCTTGATGCGGTTCTCGCACAGACCTCGACCTCGGCGGAGGATGCCGCTCTCTTGGCGGAGATGCTGTTGATCCCAAATGACGGGCGCTATCCCGCGCCTGACTCGGCCCCGGAGCAGCGTCGGCAAAGAACGCTGGAAGCGTTGACGTCGCAACTCGCGGGGTTGGCCCGCCAGCAACCGGTGCTGATGATCTTCGAGGATGCGCATTGGGTCGATCCGACGAGCCTTGAAGTGCTCAGCCGGATCGTGGACCGGATCAAAACTCTTCGGGCGCTGCTCATCGTGACGTCCCGCCCCGAGTTCAACGCGCCCTGGGTGGGACAGTCGCATGTGACGAGCCTGACGCTCAACCGGCTTGGGGAACGTGAAGCGGCGGCCATCATCGCGCGGTTGGCCGGGAACAAGGCGCTGCCGGCGGATGTGCTGGCGGAGATCGTCGCGCGCACCGACGGCATTCCCCTGTTCGTGGAGGAGATGACGAAGGCGGTGCTGGAGGCTGAGAGCGAGGGCGCGGCCCGGCGCACGGTTGCGGCGGTTCCGTCTTCGGCCCTGGCGGTGCCGGCAAGCTTGCATGCCTCGCTGATGGCGCGGCTCGACCGGCTCGGCCCCGCCAAGGAAGTGGCGCAGATCGGATCGGCGATCGGGCGGGAGTTCTCGCATGCCCTGCTGGCGTTGGTGGCGCGGAAGTCCGAGGCGGAGCTGGGATCGGCGCTCGACCGCCTCGTTCAGACAGGTTTGCTGTTCCGGCAGGGCGTGCCGCCGCAGGCGAGCTACCTGTTCAAGCATGCTCTGGTGCAGGACGCGGCCTATGGCACGCTGCTGCGCGAGCCGAGACGTGCGCTTCACGCCCGTATAGCCGAAACTCTTGAACGTCAGTTCGCGGAGATTGCTGAGAGGCAGCCGGAACTGCTGGCGCGTCATTGCTCGGAGGCCGGGCTGATCGAGAAGGCCGCGGGTCTGTGGGGCAAGGCGGGACAGCAGTCGCTGGAGCGCTCGGCGCTGATCGAAGCGGTGGAGCAGCTCACCCGCGCGCTTGGCCAGTTCGCGCTCTTGCCTGCCACTTCGGAATCGCGTCGCGAGGAGATCAAGCTGCAGGCCGCGCTCTTAAACGCGCTAATGCATACCAAAGGCTATGCTGCGCCCGAAACCATGGCGGCCGGCGAGCGGGCACGTTCACTCATCGAAACAGCTGAAGCGCTCGAAGAACCGCCAGAAGACCCATTGCTAAAGTTCTCCGTACTCTATGGGTTTTGGGTTGCCAACCAAACGAACTGCAATGGCGATATCATTTGCGAACTTGCGGCGCAGTTCTTGGCATCCGCGGACAAGCAAGGAATGACCGCCCCACGAATGATGGGGCACCGCTTGACGGGCAGTTCCTTGTTGATCACGGGCAGGTTCGGGCAAGGCCGAGCGCATCTCGATCGCGCGAGGGCGCTTTACGACCCGGCTCAGCATCGAATGCTGACGACGCGATTTGGCCAGGACACCCGAGTTGCAATCCTGTGGTACCGGTCGTGGGCCCTGTGGGCGCTTGGGTATCCCGAGGCCGCGCTTGCGGATGCCGAGCGAGCGCTAACGGAAGCGAGAGAAATCGGTCATGCGGCCACCTTGATGTTTGCGCTGGCCTGGACCGGGCCTACCCAATACTACTGCGGAAACTACGCGGCGCTAAGCGCGCAAGCCGAAGAACTTGTCGCGTTGGCAGACGAAAAGGGCGCAGTGTATTGGAAGGCTGCCGGAATGTGTATGCAAGGTTTGATTCTTCAGCAGACTGGCAGAGCCGGCGAGGCAGTGCAGAAGCTTATTTCCGGGATCGCCGCGTGGCGATCGACCGGCGCGAGCTTGTTTGTGCCGACGCAGTTGTCTTGGTTAGCCACAGCCCATGCGGAGCTCGGTCAATTTGCTGACGCTTGGCGCTGTGTCAGTGAAGCGGCTACTGTGATCGGAACGAGCAAGGAACGTTGGTACGAGGCCGAGGTCAATCGCATCACCGGCGAAGTCGCGGTTAGGCCGCCCGGATCTGAAGCCACGAAGGCTACAGCGTATTTCGAGCGCGCAATTGCAGTCGCCCGCGCGCAACAGGCAAAGTCGTGGGAACTGCGCGCGGCGATGAGCTTGGCGCGGCTCCGTCGCGATCAGGGTAAGCAGGACGAGGCCCGTGATCTCTTGGCTCCGGTTTACGGCTGGTTCAGTGAAGGCTTCGACACCCGGGACCTCAAGGAAGCGAAGTCGCTGCTCGACGGGCTCATGTGATCAAGCTGACTGACTTCCGGCGTTGGCCCCAATGCGAAGTCCTGTGTCGCACTGAAATGGAAGGCTTATTGGGGTAAACCGGAAGTAGCTTGTCCACGTCCAAATGCGGCCCTGCCTGCGGGAGACCCAATGCTGCTCTATCAATTGAAACCGCGCGATTTGATCGTGCGGCTCGGCAGCGCGGCGGCGTCGACAAACGTCCCCGCTGAGCCGAAGACGAGCGGGGTCATTTGTTAAAAGAGGGCGACATAGGTTGCCGCCCCCCAACTGTCGCGGCTTGTGAACGGTCTACTTGTAGTATCCGACGCCGCAGCCCAGTTCGCCGACCCTGGTTACGAAGCTCACCTTCGGAAACGTCGGCGCGGTGGTGCCGGGCTTTGGAAACATGTAGCTCTGCAGCTCAGTGATTTGGCCTTCCGGCTTCTGCCCTGCGGCGTAGATTGCCAGACCATACGCGTTGCCGGTGGCGTCCTTAAGGGTTCTAACATCCGTGCCAGCTGGAACAGCCTTCGGACTCGCGAGGGTCTTCCCGTCAGCGATTCTGAAACAGAATGGATAAAGATCGCGGTCCAAGAATCCGCCCTCTCCCTTGAGGAACATCGCCAGCGCCACGATCTGGTCCGCCTTTACGGCGGCGACCGCCTTGTCGAGCATAGCCCGAGCCTCCTCGGCCGTGCCCCCTTGCTGCGCGAAGGCGGTGGTTGAGAGCGTGAGAGCCGCGCCCGACACTGCGCTAATCATTAGTGTACGAAGCATGGACTTCCTCCTTGGTTGGCTCGCGCGGCTTGCAGCACTTAATGGAGACTCTGGCTGCAGAAACCCGCGAAACGTAGGTCTAATTTTTGTAAGCGTTATTGTGACTGAGCCGGTAACGGCTCGGGCAACATCAAAAGGAAAACAAAAGCTATTACTGACATCAGAGCATTTTCATGGTGTCCTCCCGAACTCGTTGAGAGCGTACTGACGTGCAATTTGTCTCGCGCGAATGAATTGCATTTTCGCGGATATGAGTCTGGCAAAGAACGAGCGATCCTTGTGGATCCGATCCGCTACTGCGGAATCCCCTCGACGACGAAGCTGCGGAATTTCGCCAGCTTGTTTCGGAGCGGCAGGAGATCCTTGAAGGCCGCTGAGTCACGGTAAGCTTGGACTTTCTCAAGGCTGTCCCACTGTTGAATGACCACGCGCGATTTCGGCGGCTCTCCTTCAATCGTGGTCGTCTTGCCTCCGGCGGCAAGGAATTTTCCGCCAGCCGCCTTGATCGCGGCCTGGGCCTTCGGAACGTAATCCTTCAAATACGCGTCCTGGTCCGATATATCGATTTCGACCACTTGGTAGACGGGCGGCTTGGCTTGGGCGTGAAGCCCCTGAACCGCGACCGCGCCAAGTCCGAAGCCCGCGAGCATCGCAAACGCAACAGCGTATTGGGTTTTCATGGCTCTCCTCCCTGACCATTCCAAGAATCGTCGCGTGCGCGAATGCGCGCGACCGTGCGAGTGCTGGTAACACCGGCCAAGAAAAATGCGTCGGTCGATTTAGGTGCGATGCCTGCCGACGGCTTCGACGCTGCCGCTAAAAAATTCGGGACCTCGGCACGTCCCGGTGGCAGCTCCCAAAAGCAATGGATGGACTATACACCACTCGTGAGAGCGTCGGAAGAGACCAACAAAACAAACCCCGGCGCAGTAGCGTCCGTTGTTGGCACTTTTGAGAAATGCTGGCGGACATCGAATAGGTCTGCTTACTGGGGTAGACCGGAAGTAAATGGTCGGCGGTGAAACCGACGCGATAGACGCGAAGACGACATGTGATCGTCCGACCCGAAAGGATGTCTTGGACAATTTGCGTCAGGGGTTTCGGCTGCTCGTCATTCGGCATAGCGCCAATACCTCCCAGCAAGGGTCACGCCTCGGCCATCTTCGCCAGTACGCGCTGCACGAGGGCGGGATCGGTATAAACGCTGCGCGGCCTCAATAGATTTTGAACTTCGGCGGTCAGCTTGTGGAC
>Ga0210406_10003320_pt1 | contig 17740 bp, 20 predicted proteins | sample IncBWC30MmetaG_FD_155454 | JGI IMG/M metagenome (GOLD analysis project Ga0210406, IMG submission 155454) | Forest soil microbial communities from Barre Woods Harvard Forest LTER site, Petersham, Massachusetts, United States - Inc-BW-C-30-M | ecosystem: Environmental > Terrestrial > Soil >... | reverse complement strand
CGCAACACTGGTGATGACCGGTTCGCAACTTTTTTCGTCGCGGTGTATGACAGCGTGACGCGCCTGCTTCGCTACACCAACGCCGGGCACCTGCCAGCCTTTTGCATTTGCGGTGACCATGCCGTCTATCTTGACAAAGGCGGGATGGTTCTCGGCGTAATTGAAGAATACGCATTTGCGGAAGGCTCGGAGACCGTCCCGCCGGATGCGATCCTGGTTGGCTACAGCGACGGTTTGGTGGAGCCGGAAAATGTCTATGGCGAGGAGTTCGGTATCGAACGGCTACGGGACGCTGCGATCCGTTTGAATGGCTCTTCTCCTATTGTCATCGCACAGGGCATGATGCAGGCCGCTGATGAGTGGGCCGGCACTGCCGAACAGGCCGACGACATGACGGTAATTGTTGCGCGGTTGCATTGATGAATTTAGTGCTGCTTGCGTGGCTGGGCTATACTTACGAAACTCCAGCTTCTTGAAATGAGGATGGGAATGGCACTGCGCAACCGGGTTGCGTTGATTACAGGCGGAACACGCGGCATCGGCCGTGGAATCGCCCTGCGCCTGGCGAAAGAGGGCGCGCGCGTTGCCATCGGCTACCGTTCGAACAAAAACGTCGCGCAGAATACTTTGCGGCAGTTGCAGGCCATCGGTGCCGATTGCGTTGCAGTGGAAGCCGATATCACCACGGCCGAACGCTCCGAACAATTTGTGAACACTGTCACTGATCGCTTTGGGCGGCTGGATATTCTCGTGAACAATGTCGGCGATTTTCGCTGGGGCACGCTGGCCGAAGGCTCGCTGGAAGACTGGCAGGACATTTTTGCTTCGAACTTAATGAGCGTTGTTTTTATGAGCCGCGCCGCGCTGCCGCACATGCGCAAGGGCCGCTGGGGACGCATCGTTAATCTTGGAGCCGTGGGCGCGGAGCGCGCTTTCGGTCAGGCAAAAATTTCTGCGTACGCTTCGGCAAAAGCTGCGGTGGTAGCGCTCTCTCGTTCATTAGCGTTGGAAGAGGCGAAAAACGGCATCACTGTAAACGTCGTCAACCCTTCGAGCATTGATGAAAAAGAATTGAGCCTCGATGAAGCGCGCCGCATCAAGGACGCGCGTTTTCCCATCGGCCGTCCACCAACGGTGGATGACGTAGCTGCGTCCGTGGCCTTCTTCGCTTCCGAGGAAGCGGAATACGTTACGGGACAAGTGGTCAACGTCAGTGGCGGTTGGATGCTCTGATTTTTTTCTACGACCTGCCTTTATGAAAGCTCTCACCGCAGCGGAAATGCGCGAAGTGGACCGGCTCACCACCGAACGATTCGGAATTTCCGGCACGCAGCTGATGGAAAACGCCGGAAAGAGCGTCGCTGAATTTGTCCTGCATCAAATTTCACTTGGTTTTCAGTCGCCGGTTCGGTCCGTCGTAGTGCTGTGCGGAAAGGGCAATAACGGTGGCGACGGATTTGTCGCGGCGCGTCATTTGCGCCAGGAAATTCGCCATATTTCCGTTTTGCTGTTTGGTGGACCTTCGGAATTAAAAGGCGATGCGGCGCTGAATTTCCAGCGTTGGCGGGAAAACGGCGGCGAAACGTTTATCGTGGAAAACGAAGCGGCATTGCAGAGCGCGTGGGCGCGAATCGCGGCTGCGGACGTAATTCTCGATGCACTCCTCGGGACTGGACTGCGCGGCGGTGCGACCGGCTACATGGCAAGGACTATCGATAACCTGAACACATTTTCGCGGAATGCGACATCTGCGACTCCGGCACTTATCGTCGCCGTAGACATTCCTTCCGGCATGTCATCTGACGGCGAACCGGTGGAAGGCTCTGTTCTTTGGGCGCATTATACGGTCACGTTCACGGCTCCAAAAATCGGGCAACTCGTTTCGAACGACGCGTCACGCTGCGGCGGCCTGAACGTTTGCGCGATTGGCACGCAGCCCGCGCTAATCGATGAACTGGGGAAGGGCAATCTACGCTGCGCGGGGCCGGACGAGTTTGCGAAGCTCCCGCTAATTCGGCCGGCTGATTCGAACAAGGGGCTCTACGGCCACATTCTGGTAATCGCGGGGTCGGCAGGCAAATCCGGAGCGGCAGTGCTTGCCGGAACTGGTGCGCTAAAAGGTGGTGCAGGACTTGTGACTATCGCCACGCCCGAAGCCGTGCAATCTGTCGTCGCTTCGAGCCAACCCGAATACATGACCGAGCCGCTTCCGACGCACGCGGACGGCTCTATCGCCATTGAAAATCTTGACGACGCGGCTTTTGCAAAAATCGTGAAAGGCAAAACTGTTTTAGCGGTTGGTCCCGGGCTTGGGCAGGAGTCCGGCACGCAAAAATTCATTCGAACGCTGGTGCAAAAATCCATGCTACCGACGATCCTCGATGCCGACGGGCTCAACGCTTTCGCTTCGAACGGAGATGAGTTACGCGATCGAAAATCACAATTTTTAGCGATCACGCCTCATCCCGGTGAGATGGCACGGCTGCTCGGAGTTACAACCAAAGAAGTCCAGAAAGATCGCGTTCGAATCGCCACGGAATCCGCAAAACGCTGGAACGCGTTCGTATTGCTGAAAGGTTTCCACACAATTCTGGCTTCGCCCGACGGCCAGATTTTTATCAATACGACGGGCAATCCAGGGTTGGCGAAAGGCGGGTCTGGGGATGTTCTGACTGGTATTCTTGCCGCGCTCACAGGGCAGTTCGGCACGCAGGATTGGCTGCGCGTGCTGGCGTTGGGCGCGTGGCTGCATGGCCGAGCCGCGGACACGCTCATCGAAGACGCCGATCCTTCCGGCATTTTGGCCAGCGACGTAGCGCGTGCCTTACCGTATGCGCGATTCGAACTGCTTGAGGAGATTCGCCGCGGTGGCTGAGGAGTTCATCACGCAGTCCGCGGAAGAAACGACGGCGTGGGGCAGGGAATTTGCCTCCCGGCTGAAACCTCCCGTGCTGATCCTGCTGTCCGGCGACCTGGGCAGCGGCAAGACTACACTGACTAAAGGGATCGTCAGTGCGCTCGGCGCGGCCCGCGAAGAAGACGTCACCAGCCCGACCTTTACGCTGCTTCACACTTACGGTGAAGCGCAGCCGGTTTTTCACGGTGACCTGTACCGCATCGAAAGTTTTCACGATTTCGAGACGCTAGGCATGGAAGACCTGTTCGCTAAACCGGCGGTGGTGATTCTAGAGTGGTCGGAGCGGTTTCCACTGCCTTCGTCGTGGCCGGAAGTGCGTATACAGCTGGAGCATTTGGGCGGTGACTCGCGTCGCATCACTGTGCTCTGAAGCATCCTAACTCTCACGCTACCTTAAACTTCCGGTTTCTTGCCCACCGCGCGTCCCGCTGCTAGCGTGGAAAATGCCGTTTCAAGTCGGGGTTTGTAATTACACGCCCTGAAGATCCGTTCCGACCGCCTCAATGGCCAACGAAATCTTATTTGCTGTTTCCGACACCACGCCACCGCGCATCGAGCTGACGAGCTATAACCTCACGCTTCCGATGGCGACACTGGCCATTGGCGTTGACAACATTCACCACGACGTTTATCTGAGCCCGAAGTTCGTGCACGCGTCGCGCGATTACTTGTTCGAACTGATCCGCCAGCACACGGCGGGATCGTTCATATCCGGCATCGAATTGCGCAACGCGAAGACCATCGATGGTGCGGGATTCCGCAAGCTACTCAGCGATTTGCTGCAATCGTCGGTGACGCAAGCCAAGTATCACAAAAATATTGAGATCGACATCCTGTTCCGGCTGGCGCTTCTGAAATTCCTGACCCAGGAGCTCGGCAACCAGTTCGCCAACCTGATCCTGGAGGGTAAGGAATGGATTCGGCAGCGCGGCGAACATTTTGAGCGCAGCCAGCAGGCACACGTCATCAAAGCCAAACTTTCCGAGTTGCAATCGGCGCGGCGTCGAGTGTTGCGCACAGTCGGCCAGCAGGTAGCGCAGATGGTGGTGGACGCGGAAGAAAATGTGGTTTGCAAAGCGCGCCGCGCGTTATTTGGTGACGATTTTGCCGCGCTCTACGATTTACTGAAAAACCGACTGATTTTTCTGGACGGCGGCAAGGACGACTCCTATTTCCTGGAACACTTTGTGCTTCTGGGAAATTATGTGCGCGACCCGGATCGCTTTGAAGCGATGGACGAACTGTTTCAGGAATTTCTGCAGCAGGCCGGGGTGGCGATTGCTCGGGAAGCTGATTTTGTGGAAGCGCAGCAAGGTTACCAGTCCATGCTGGACCAGGCGCAGGCAATGCGCGACGAAATCGCCAACCTGGAAGGGCAGCGGGAATTGCTGCGCAAGAAGCTGGACCGCGGAGACAGTTTCCTGAACAAATTTCTCGGGCCCAGCGATCCCGCCAATATCAAAGCTTCGATGAATGATATCGAGCTGCGGCTGAAGCACCAGCAGGTCAAGCTGGAAGAATATGGGCCGCAAATCGAAGCCTCCAAACAGAAACTGGATTTTTTCCTCAAAGACCATAATTCGCGGCTTGGCGATTATTTGAACGATCCGCAAAATGCGCGGCGGCTCTTTGATCCTGCCGCCGAGCCTGAATCGCTACGTTCCGTGCGCGCGCAACTGCTTTCGCAGTTGCTGCAGCGGCTGGAACAGCACGAAGTGCTGTACCACATTCTGGCGGGTTACGAGATTCGCGCGATTGCGGCGCAGTTTCATCCGCCTTTGCACTTGCAGCAGCTGCGCAAGGCGCTGGTTTCAAAAGACGAATTGAAGCGCGTCGAACAGGTGTTGAAACAGGTGCATGCCAAGCAGCTTTCCGCGAAGCCCATCGAAGATTTGTCGCGGAAAATTCGCCGTTATTCACATGACGAAACTGAAGCTCTCGTTTTGCGTTTCGCGGTTGATTTTCTGCGCTTGCGGCGCGAACTGCGCGACGCCGACCATCTGACCACGTGCATGGAGCGCATCAATCTGGTTTCGACAGAACAGGCGCGCGATCTTTCGCGGCTGAACAATCGCTTGTACGAGTGCGTACTGCCCGAAGAAGCCAAGCCGAAACTCGATCCGGTAGTTTCACATGTCATCATCAAAGCCGACGTGCGCGGCTCGACGCGCATGACGCAGGATTTGCTGTCGCGCGGGCTGAATCCGGCTTCGCATTTCAGCCTGAATCTGCACGAGCCGGTAAAGAAATTGCTGGACCGTTACTCGGCGAAGAAAGTTTTCATCGAAGGCGACGCGATCATTCTGGCCATCTTTGAAACCGAATCGAGCCGGGCGTACGCGCGCCCGGTGGCCAAAGCGTGCATCCTTTCGCGGCAGATTCTTGCAGTCTGCAACTCGTACAATGACGGCGCGGTGCAATCCAATTTGCCGGCGCTGGAGCTTGGACTTGGTGTTGCGTTCCAGGGCGATGCGCCGACGTATTGGACAGACGGCGATTCGCGCATCATGATTTCTAAAGCGCTGAATCTTTCCGATCGTCTTTCCGGCTGCACTAAGCTGGCGCGCCGCATGCTTGCCGAGCAAAAATCGAATTTTTCCGTGTTTCATTTTTTGCAGGCGATGAAGGGAGCCTCGGCGGAAGAGCTCGATGAATTTCTGGTGCGTTACAACCGCAACGGAATCGAGCTGAACCAAGAGGGTTTCCAAAAACTTTCGGAAGAAATCTCGCTGGAGTCGATCGAAACCAAGCTGGATTTGCCGTGGGGAAAAGAGATTGTGACGCTGTTTTATGGCGAAGTGCCGATGGGCGAGACGGTGGAGCTGCTGGTGCTGCGCAAAGGCACCGCGCGCGAATTGCTGCAGGACGGGAAACTGGGCAGCCCTTCGGAACATTCCTACTACGAAGTGTGCACGGCGCCGGCGCTGTTCGATCTGGTGGCCGCTTTGATCCGCACCAATCAGACTGCGGTGGCCGTTTCGAGCCGGAATTGAGCTCAGAAAAGAAGCCGTCCCGTTACTAGCTCAGAGTTTGCAAGCACAACTGTTTCACCTCCGGTCTGCTAGTGTACGGACCCTGAAACCCAAGACGAGCCACAGGCGGGTGTGTTTGTTTCCAGCAGTGGCTAGCCACTATACTTTTTGCGGAGGCGCAAAGGGTCCGGTGATCCTCCCGGCCTTCAAAGCCGGTGATTCGGCTCTTCGCGAGCCGAGTGGTGGGTTCGACTCCCACACGCTTCCGCCAAGTACTCGGAAACAAATGCTTTAAGCATTCTGTTCTGTACCAATTGGAACATTTGTACCGATTGAACGCTGGCCTAGGCTTTCCATGAAGTCTCTATGAGTCTTGGAGATGACATGGGAATAGATTCGCAGCGTGGTACGCACGTCCGCGTGACGCATCTGCATCTGTAGGACTGGCATCGGCACAGAAGCGTCCGCTAGTTCGGTCGCTAGGCCATGTCGGAAGGCGTGCAGCCCTACATCCTTTGTCGGCATCCCCAACACCTTCAGAACACGATGCAGGCCGTATTTCACAACGTTGTCACGGCTGCGTGGACGTGTGCCTTTGCGGTTAGGGAAGAGAAGTCCGGGCGCGTTAGGCGTCCAGTGGTTTGCAAGATAGTGCCGCAACCTAGCTTCCAGCGCGGACGGCAAAGGAAGGATGGCTGTAGACTTCTTGGTTTTGGTTTCGCGGATTAGGCGCGTGTTATCGTCTGCGCTCCTAGAGATAGACACGGTTTTTCTGTTGAAGTCTAGATCTGAGACTTTCAGCGCGAGAAGTTCTCCGGCGCGAACTCCAGTACCAGACGCGACGGCGAACAAAGTTTTATAGGGTTCTGGCGCGGCCTGAATGATGGCCGTGGATTGCGCGGATGTGAAGAACGGCGCGGGTGCTGGGTTGGCCCCACCTAGCGTTAGGTCACTGAAGCCAACCTTGCAAGTTCGCATTTTGCACGTCTCCGCATACTGGAGAATTGCGAAGATCGTTTGCAGAATGTTCTCAATGGTTTTAGGGGCTAATGTGCCAATCAAGTTTGTAGCGAACTCTTGTAGCGTGGGCACGTCTAGGTCATGTGGTGCCGATTCTTTGAATTTCGGCAGGATATGAATTTTCAGGTGTGACTCCATCGCCCGGACTGTTGCCGGACTGAGTGCGGGTGAGATAGCTCTTCGCCATGCGTTCACGGCGGCTAGAAACGTCTGGCCGTGGATCGTTGGCGCTACGCTACCGCGTTTGGCGTTTACGTCCTGCATGAACCTATCGTGTTCGCGGCGTGCGGCGCGTTCACTCAAGCCGTCCGCTGCTACACGTCCGATAAAATGGCGCACACGGCGAGTCTCAAGCGTGCCGTCCGCACGTTCGGAGTCCGCGTAGTGAATCGTGTAGGCCATTCCGTTTGTAATTTGGAAACATCCCTTCTGAAACCGACGTTTTGGCACTGGGCCTCTTTGGCCTGTGCTTAACGGCGTTGCAGCTTCGGACTGTACCACGTCCTCGGTCGCCAGCATTGCAACTTACTTTCTTGAGGCGTTGTTTTGGATTTGCTGCGGCGTTTTAATCTTTGATGTGTGGGGCCGTTTGTGATTCAGGAAACCCCGTGAGGAACTACGTTTGAACTCGTTTACGCAGCCTTTCGCCGTTCTGCGATGCGAGCTAGGCGTGATTGATTCTTGGCGGCCCTATCAGCGGCTTTGCGCTCCTGCTCTTTATGCCACTCCGGGTTCGATAGCAACGACGCGGCATACTTTTCTGACCATTTGAGTATGTCGGCGTGGAACAACTCCGGCATAAATAGGGACGGCGCTGACGCTGGCTTCGCTGGGACTGGTTCGATCCGCGTCCATTCGTACTCCTCGGCTCGTCCGTCGAACGCGCCTAGGTGTTTAGGAATGCTCATGCTGCCTTCTTCTCTAGCCCTTGCTTTTGTTCATTGATGTAGCCCAGAGCGACGGCGCTGAGATACTGAATCGGGTGTTGTGCGTCGTTGAAGGGCTTCCTCGTCAATCTCCGCACGGCGCTACGAATTGCGTGCCTCAAAGGTTCCGCATCATACCCGTGTATGTGAACCCATTTCTCAAATTGATCTCTGTTCGGGCGCGGGATTGCCGGGATATGCTCATCCCAGAACTTCTCAAGCTGGGAAGCAATCGAGTCCGTCTTCATAAACCGATTGTGAAACTCTTCTGATGTAACTTTTCGCATGTTAAGCTGCCCTCTTTTCTTCCGTTGGTAATCCGATACTGCGGTACGTAAATGCATCGCCGCGTTTGCCAGAGCCTTTTTTCTCAAATAGACCGTTTCTCAAGGCGGCATTGAAGATCCGGCGTGCGCGGTCTGAATTGCAACTGAGCGTTGGTAGGCAGTCGGCTTTGAAAGTCGTGCCGGGATTGTTGGTAAAGAACTCCGTGATCTCGGCCAGAACCTTTTCGTCGGTTTTGACTGCTGATTGTTTCTGTTCTTGGGCGAGGGTATTCCCCAGCACACTTTTTCCGGTACGCTGATCGTATTGCAGTAGCGTCTGCGAGATGCCAACGCCACGGCGCACGGTCGCGTGGAACAATCTGCGCGGGTCTTCGTCACTAACTTGCTTGAGATACAGTTTGGAGTCCGTTCGGCCACGGAGAACGGTAGCGCCCAAAATTGCATCGCCTGCACTGTCTGTCTCGCGCTTCTTCAAGTGGTGGAGAAGCAAGAAAGATGCCCTATGCGTGTGATCCCGCATAATTTTCTGGTCGAACTCTTCAAACTTTCGGCGGGTGTCGGAGTTCTCTTTCAAGTCCTTAACGTTCAAAAAGTCGTCCAACGTCTCGATGATGACAAGTCGAATGTCCGGATAAGAGTCCAGAGCGAAGCGCAACTCTTCCAAGTGTGCAGGGGGCGGTACACTAATCTTTCAATGCCCGCTGGAGGAGTGCCAATCGTACTTCATCGCGCGGTACTACAGGCGCACTTACAATGATTATTTCTTCTATTCCTATTCTGTTCCTTTGGAACCAACTGAGCATGAGTTTGCGGACAGCATCAAAAACATTTCACCCAGTTTTAGCGCGATAGCTGGCGAAGCGATGAATGCGGAAGGAAGGGGCTGGAAGTTAATTGCCGGGCCGGGTTATCGCAAGGCGTTGGAGTTTCTTATGAAGGATTACTTGTGCCGACTGCATCCTGCGGAGGCCGAAAAGATCAGGGGAATGACCTTGGCAGCCTGCATCGCGGAACACGTTGACCATGTAAAGCTAAAGGCGATGGCCGCGCGTGCAGCTTGGTTAGGGAACGATGAAACGCACTATGTACGTAAGTGGGAAGACAAGGATTTGGACGATCTAAAGACGGTAATAAACCTAACCGTTCACTGGATTGAGATGGCAGAGATGACAGACAGCGTGCTAAGGGACATGCCAGAGGGAAAGAAATGATTGCGAAGCCCGCTGTCGCCTGAGCTTATGAATACCAAGCCCATCTCACAAATCGGACGATGCCCATCAGAAAAGACAGGGCCATCCCAGCAATTAAGGCAATGCGGACAATCCAGAAAAAGGTCGTATGCTTATTCGCTCTGATGCTTTTGTCGGAATACGCGGAAACGATTAGCTGCAATATCCACAGAACGGGCGTCAGCACGATCCATACCCACCACGGAATATCGGCAGGACTCATTATTTTTCTCTCTTTTTGCTGGTCGTCGAAGAACGTCGAGATTATCGCCGTAGTAGAGAAGATTCACTGGCCGAAAGTCTACCGAGCTTCGCGGGGTTCAATCAAGCGTTGCAAGCTGCAATGTGCCGAGCATTGCCACGTCAGCCAATTGGACTCCCATTCTCATGTGTGGATTTAGCAAGTCACGCACCATCTGGTGAGCCGCCTGTCACTTTCGGAGACGGAGCCTCGTTCAAGACGGCTAGGAAGGAACTGAAAACGGTTATCTCCGACAATTCGCGGAAACGTCTCATTCTCCTCCATGCAACTAAGGCAACGATTAGTTGAGAGCCGGTAAGTAAGCCAAAGATGAGAAGCGATTTGCGAAACGTGGGGGCCTCGTAGAAGCTGATCCTGATCGCAGGCACTACCGCCAGAATGGACAAAACAACAATAGAACGACAAAGATCGGAAACCGCAACAAACGTGTCACGCTTGCCGAACCGGTCCTTGAGCTTGGTTAGGCAAAAATCAAATGCGGTATCCGAAGAGACTTCGTGGGCGGTTTCCCTGCGAATCACGTCTTTGATAGCCTTCGCATCCTCGCTTGCCCAATATTTGTCCCGCGATTGCCGGAAATAGCGTGTGCCCCAAAACTTTTTAACGAAAATATCTCCTAGTTCCTGAATGATGTTTCCAACGCCAAATGAAAACACCAGCAGTAACGTTAGCCCAGTTCCGCTGATGCCACTTAATGATGCAGCGGCTGACGCCCAACCCTTCACTGCAATCCAGCCTTCACAAATTGTCAGGAGTCCGGGAATGATGAGGCCCAGAAAGTCGTACAGCTCCAGTTTCAGCTTGGAAAAATCCATGCGTTCACCACTGAATCAGCTATGCTGCCTTTGACTTGTCGGGTTCGTCGTATAGGGGAGTTGCAGACACGTAGCCAACACGCGCCGGTACTTGGCCTCTGTGATGGTAAAGGTCTGCGCCGTCTGGATAATGGGTCGAAAACACGCTCGCACCAATTTCCTTGAAGGCGTTCACCACAGCACGTCGAGGATGATCGCCATTCCCAGCCGCCGAAACATAAGCTACCTTTGGCGCGAACTGCTCTATCAGCGCCGCTGTAATGTTATGCCGGCTCCCGTGATGCGGAATTTGCATCCAATTGCACTGGTCTATTTGATAGGTGTTGCGTGCGCGATGAAGTGCCGGTGCTCCCGCGTCGGACGTGAATAAATACTTGGCACCATTGCAGATCGTAGCAAGGATCACCGAGCTGTTGTTTTCAGGTGTAGTTTGCGGGTCTTCCAAAAGAGCAGCTTCAATGAGTCCTTTTTCCAGCAGATTGCTATAAAAAAAATTGTCCATCATGCGCTCAAGGTTTTTCTGGCCTATAGTCTTGATTGCGTCCGCATCCTCAAATTCTTGCACCAGCTCTTTGTAATACTCTTTGGTTGGCCCGACGACGGTCAGAAATCCGGCGATCTCGACGCCCGCGAAGGGTTCTATGGGTGTAATTAATCTGGCAGCAAGCGCGGAAAGCAAATCTTGCACAGTTGTAAGTGTTTTCTCGATCAGTAGAGCTTCACGGTTTCCGGCAGCAAGGCGTAAAGCAGTCTGTACTTTTTCCATACGCACATGATTCTGCGGAATATGGATATATACAGAGCCGAAGAACAGACTGGGGTCATTGACGAGCTTCACCAGACCGGCAGCATGATCGTCATGTCCGTGAGTGCTCACTAGCGCGTGAATGTACGAGATGCCCCGGCTTTTAAGGAATGCGCGAACCTTCTCGTAGTCACCAGCGTTGCCGCCGTCAATCAAGACGTAGGTCGCCACGCCTGCAATCCATCTTGTGACTAGTATGCAGTCGGCATCACCTACGTCGAGCATATCCACTTCGATCCCATCGAACATGTAACCTCCGCAGCGTCGGCAATGCATGACGCCAGTGAGCAGTCAGATTTCCGCCGGATATTCGCATTGCCGTCCTTGCACTACATATACCACAAAGCGAACAAAAGGCAAAGACTGATACAGGCACTCTCTAGGATGCCTCTAGGATGCGATTACAGCCCATTAGCGCCTCGATCTCTAGTCTTTGGCTTAACATACTCAACATTTGAAACGAGTTATGTGGGCGCGAGATTGCCTCAAACCAAGTAAAAACGGAAGTCCAAACGCAGCTTTGGTGTGCAGTCAGAACGATGTCAGCAACTCGGAACAACCCCAGAACCACGTCAGGAACTAGGTCTAGTTCTCTCTGTGCCCCTCTCTGTGCGCTCCTGCCTGTAGGCGGGCGGGAATCAAGATAATCTCTTTATAATTAAACTGAACAGTATGCACACGTTCTAGGTCTACTGTCTCCGTTCACTAGCGCTTTATCTCTATGCATACCCCCTCTGTTTGGTGGGCGGGGATGCACACTGACCGATGTAGGGCAGAACTTCAGATGTGCATCGGAAAGTAGTGGTTTTGCTTCGATCTGAAGTGGTTTTAGGCGGGTTTTGGCCTAATCGGAAGTCGTTATTGGCGAGCTGAAGTGCTTTTACTTCAGGGGCACGGCACTCCGCTTATGAAAATAGGCTCGGACTATCTGTCTCCGGCGAGCTACCCGGTTCCAGCCTTTTTCGGATGAACCAGTCTGCAATCCGTATGGCTCCAACCCCCGCGCCTACAGTACCGAGGTATCCGAGGAATAGGTCACCACGTAAATCAAACAACAGGAACATGAAGATCGCTATCAATGAAAGATAGAAAGCCCGCAAAAAAGATTTGAGCCAGCTCGGTGCTCCGATGGTTTGCAGGCACTTCGGGCATGGAAACGAAAGCGGACGAGATCGGCTGCCGCCAGTATCAATCTCCGTCCACTGGAAGGAACTCTTGCAAATAGGACATCGTGGCACGTCTGGCAAGAACGGCATCACCACGGGCCAAACCACCCATTCGAACATCAGCACAACGAAGATCGGCCACGCGATCTCCGGTGCTCGCAACGCTAAGGCCATCGCCACACGCCAGCCGGTCATGCGACAAACTCTACACCATAAAAGCGCGATTTCTGGCAGGGCGTGGAAGTGGCTTGCTGGGCTGCGGAAGTACTTACGCTTCGATGGCAGACGCGGAAAGAACCCAGCCGGAAGCGCTGGGCGCATGTTCGGTAAGGCATGCCGAAACAGCAGGGAGCACAATCACTTCATTTCGTCTTGGGATTCGGCAGGATCTCGAATGAAACGTCGTTCGCAACCGTGGACCCGTACCAAGGTCGAAACGGGAACTTGTTGATGTCGTCTTCCGTCCATGCCTCGCAGCCTTTAGCGGCAAAGTAAGCCACGTACTTCGAGCTAAAAGAATACTTGCCTGGCCCGACTTTGGAGTATTCCTCGTCAAGGCTGAACTGCTGAACGTATGAGGTGCCCGGTCGAAGCAAAATGTAGTCTGGGAAAACGTCTTCAAACAGCAGTTTCGTTGGCTTATATTCTGCGCAGTCGTAGGACTCGCCGCGGCCCGGAACACGCTGGCCAGCTTTGGTCCTTAGGTCGACGTCCAGAATGCTCATCGTGTTGTCCATTAGGGACACGCGATTGGGAACCAAAAATGATTGAGACCCCACGTTTGTAATCACAATCGAAAACTGGAGTGGTTCGCCCACATGAAACTGTTTTTTGCTGCTGTCGATGCGGACCTTCAATGCGTCCTTAGGTATGGTGCTCTGTTGACCGAGGGCCGCGTACACACCAAGGAAGAAGACGATGCAGCAACCGAAAGTTGCGCGTCGAGCGATGGGTCGGCCTCCTGAAATTACGACTATACGCCACAATTTCGGGGTACATGCGGGATTCAAACGCGGTTACCGGAGAAGCGCCGCGATTTCTGGCAGGGTGGAAGTGGTTCAGCTTCAGGTGGAAGCGTAGCCCAGCGAAATGTCATTTGTCCGATAAGCGCGTCAGGACTTACGATATTGCTGGTCGGCGGAGCTGCTCTACGATGCTAGGATAGTTCTAAAGTCTTTATGAGCATGCCTCGGGGAATACTCGAAAACCGAACGTTCCTGACTTTAGTGGTGCTCTTTTGCGCGGTTGAATCCGTGTGGTCATGGCTATCCATCAGACGCGTTCAACTTCCAGAGAATCCCGCTAGCATTTTCGGCCTTGTCAACATCTTCTTCTATACGCTCTTAATTTTTGCCATTGTGTCAATCGCATACAGGTCTCGATTCTGGGGAGACCGAGTTGTATTTGGAATAGTTGCGGGAGTAGCGGTGCTGATTGCGATTAAAGCGACAGTGCCTTTGACTCCCCCATCGATGTTAGCTGTGAATGAAACCAAGTCTTCGATGTTGACAATCGCCGCCTTGGTCGGCCTGGGCGTTCTCGTGCGCGGCTCCAGCACCCCACTTAGAAATAAACCCGCCACAAGGTCAGACGAACCGGGAGAGGCCGCTGATCGCATAATCGGAAAGTGACCCTCCACCCCGAAGTACTTCAGCTTCTGGGCATAGGCGAAAATTTACCGTGGATGGAAAAGCCGCTGTGCCAAAAGAGAAACAAAGAGAAGGACCAGAACGAAAACAAGTAAGCCCTTCGCGGCGATGCTCTTTAGGCGCTTGGCGTCCATGCACAGAGATTATGCTTGAATCGCTGCATAGTGTGCGTTTCGCGTAGGACGTGTAGCCCATTTGCCTATTTGAAGGGGCAGGGAATTAGCTTCATGGTTTGTACCGTTTGTACCAGTTGGAATTTTGTGCGGGTCGCAACGCCGTCTAAGCATAGGACTTATAGATTTAGCTCCTAGTTTCGACTCCCACACGCTTCCGCCATAAAATGCCGCATAAAGTGAGATATTTCTAGAAGTTGTGCCAAAATTGTGACAGCAGTTTTTACGATTGCATGACCTTTTCCATGTCTTTATCGAGGCTGTTTTGGCGGGATTCTACCCATGGATCGTAGTGTTTTTGGGTGACTTTGATGCTTTTGTGGCCTAACAAGCGGCTAACATTTTCAAGGCTCAGACCACGCTCCAACCACCAGACGGCAAACGTATCTCTGAACCGATGCGTGTGGCCGTCCTCGATCTTTGCTTCCTCAAACACGTCCGCGATTCGAGCCCTCCAAAAGCCAGTTATGGAAGTTGTCTTCGACTTCCCACTCCAAAAGAAAAACTCTTTATTCTTGTGCTCAACTGCACGCAAACTCTCAACAACCAAATCAGGCAGTTTCACTGAGACCGGCTTCTTCGTCTTAGCCTGGTAGAGCTTCAACCGATCCCCATTCAAACTGTCCACGTGAAGTGTGGCGACATCCGATATGCGCAATCCGGAGTGTCGCATCGTCAAAATGAATGCCTTAGTCCGCGAGTCTACTTTGTCAGACTCAGCCGCTTTCAAGATTTTCTTCATCTGATCTTCTGAAAAAGGCAGCGTCGGGTTCGATTGCGGATTCCGGACGATGCCGATCAGCGTTCCGGGCTGATGCCGATCACTCATTCCGAGCGATGTCGATCAGTGATTCCGGGGGATGCCGATCACTCATTCCGGGGTGATCCCGATCAGTTTGATCAGGATCGCCGGAAGACTGATCACGATGCCCGGAAGGGTGATCGCGATCCCCCGGAACGTTTTCCACAGGGCGAAATGACGCTGGACATCACAGAAGGCAAGCTGTTTCTCCATTTGATTTACGGGGAGACCGAGTGCCAACCAGGAGATTGTCCATGCGCAAGATCAAAGAAGTGCTCCGCCTTCGCTTCGAACTAGGATTGGGGCAGCGGGCCATTGCCCGTGCTTGTTCCATCAGCCAGAGCACCGTTCATGAATATCTAAAGAGAGCCGAGGCGGCCAAGGTCCCTTGGCCACTGCCAGAAGGTTGGGACCAAGAGAGAGTTGAAAAAGCACTCTTTGGAGAGCACCGATTCACCGAGCAGTTTCCCGAACGTGTCCGTCCTAACTTTCCTATTCTGCATGCTCAGTTACAACAGCATCGCCATCTGACGCTGCAGTTGGCTTGGGAAGAGTACCGACAAGTGCATCCGGAAGGATACGGTTACAGCCGCTTCTGCGAGCTCTACGGGCGGTGGCGCAAGAAGCAGGATGTGGTTCTTCGCCAGGAACACCAGCCCGGCGAGAAGGGATTCGTCGACTGGGCTGGAGCCACGATCCCGGTGCACGATCCAGTCAGCGGAGAGATCCGGCAAGCCCCGCTGTTCGTGATGGTGCTCGGTGCGAGTTCCTACACCTACGCCGAAGCCACCAGAGATCAGCAGCTGACCGCCTGGCTCAGTGCACACATGCACGCCTTTGAATATTTCGGAGGAGTGCCGAGGCTTCTGGTTCCGGATAACCCGCGCACGGGAGTGAGCCGTGCGTGCCGCTACGATCCGGATCTCAACCCCACCTACCAAGAGTTCGCGATGCACTACGGTGTTGGCGTGGTGCCGGCACGTCCCTATCGACCACGCGACAAGGCCAAGGTGGAAGTCGGTGTGCAGATCGTTGAGCGCTGGATTATTGCCGCCCTACGTCATCAGAAGTTCTTCCGGCTGGAAGAAGTAAACCGCGCGATCCGGGAACTGCTCGAACGGTTGAACCAGCGACCGTTTCGGAAACGCGAAGGATCCCGCTCCAGTGTGTTTGCGTCCCTGGAACGAAGTGCGCTGCGTTCGTTGCCGGCCGAACGGTTCGACATGAGCCAGTGGTCCCGCGCACGCGTGAATATCGATTACCACATCGCCTTCGACGGCAACTTCTACAGCGTGCCTTACACGTTGGTCCAGGAGTTGATGGAAGTGCGCGCCACACCGACCACCGTAGAGATCTTTCACCGAGGACAACGTGTGGCTTCGCATCTCCGCGGTCGTGGACGAGGTCAGGTGCTCACCGAGAAAGAGCATCGGCCAAAGAGCCATCAAGCACATCTGGAGTGGACACCTTCGCGCATGGTGCACTGGGCCGAGCAGATCGGACCGAACACCGCTCGACTATTCGAGAGGATCCTGGCCGAGAAGCCGCATCCCGAGATGGGTTATCGATCGTGTCTTGGTATCATCCGACTCGCCGAAGAGTATTCAGCGGCCAGGATGGAAGCGGCCGCCGATCGCGCACTGCTGACCGGAGCGTGCCGCTACCAGAGCGTGAAATCGATTCTGAAAAACTCCCTGGACCAACAACCACTCACCGCAGCGCCTTCACTTCTTCCTCTGCCAGCGCACGACAACATTCGTGGCGCTGAGTATTTCGAGTAAGGAGGCGAGAAGACCATGCTGCAACAACCCATGATGGAAAAACTTCATGCCCTCAAGCTGCAAGGGTTACTCGAAGCCCTCGAGCGACAGGAGCAAGATGAGGCCGCGCGTGAGTTGAGCTTTCTGGATCGCTTGGCACTGCTGGTCGATCAGCAATGGAATTGGCGACAGAACCAGGCTCTGGCGCGGCGAGTTCGCACCTCTCGTCTGAAGGGAGCTGCTTGTGTTGAGAACATCGACTACCGAGCCGAACGAGGACTCAGCAAGAGTGTGATCCGTGCGCTGGCCCAGGACTCTGCCTGGGTGAAAAACCACGAACACATTTTCGTGCTCGGTCCCACCGGCGTAGGCAAAAGCTATGTCGCTTCGGCACTGGCACAGAAAGCTTGTCGAGACGGCTACTCGGTCTACTACACGCGAACCGCAGCGCTGTTCCGGGATCTGAACTTGGCCCGGGCGGACGGCAGTCTGCGGCAACTTCTGAAGCGGCTCAACCGCATCGATGTTCTGGTCGTCGATGACTGGGCGATGGCCCCGATGTCGGAACCGGAACGCAGAGACTTCTGGGAGATCGCCGAAGATCGCTATCAGACCCGCTCCATGATTCTGACCTCGCAACTGCCGGTGTCCCGCTGGCACGAGCAGATCGGAGATCCCACGCTGGCCGACAGCATCCTCGATCGGCTGGTGCACAACGCTCATCGCATCGAGATGCGCGGCGAATCAATGCGTAAGCAACGCGGCGAGAAAGGAGAAAAGTGAACACCGATCGGCAGGCCAAAAGCTGTGGAAAAGACGGGCAAACAACGCCCTTGGAAATCGCTTCGCGATTCCCACTTTCCCACAGCTTCAACAACAACAAGCTTGACGATCCCGATCACTTTCTGGAAAATCCATCCGCCAGCGTCGCTTCGCTCCGACCACTGATCGGATCCA